>JAEEGL017049048.1_pt1 | contig 107091 bp, 95 predicted proteins | sample 9134231 | NCBI WGS metagenome assembly JAEEGL01 (sample SAMN16246548, study PRJNA631951) | gut metagenome | biome: gut microbiome; feature: rumen; material: fiber-attached | host: Bos | place: Iran: Karaj | collected 2018-10
ATTTGGCAGATTTGAAACAGCCAGAGGGGACAGAAAAGTCTCTGTGGAAATCAAATCCGTAAATCATAGATATTTGGAATTAGGAATTAAACTTCCTAAAAAATTGAACTTTTTGGAAAGTAAAGTTCGAAATGAAATCAAGAAATTTATTGAACGCGGAAAAGTTGATGTCTTTATCACTTATGAGAACTTAGGTGAAGGAAGCGAATGCGTTCGATATAATCATGTTTTGGCAAAAGAATACTTTGATGCATATTCTAAAATCAGTGAAGAGCTGGGCGTGGAAAATGACGTAAAGGCTAGTTATATTATGAGAAGTCAGGATGTGATTACCATTGAAACCGCAGATGATGATGAAGAAATCATTGAAGCAATGGTTCTGGAAACTGTTGCCGGTGCGGCAGAAAAACTGGTTGCTACACGTAGTGAAGAAGGCCGGCGTCTGAAGGAAGACTTGTTGGACAAATTAGATGTGATGTTCAATCATGTGAAGTTTGTTGAAAGCAAATCTCCGGAAATTGTTTCTGAATATCGGGAAAAAATTACTGAAAAAATACAGTTGTTACTGGAAGATAATCAAATCGATGAAAGCCGTATTGCACAGGAAGTGGTTATGTATGCGGATAAGATTTGCGTTGATGAGGAAATTGTTCGCTTATACAGTCATATCAGCGGTATGAAGGAAGCTCTGGAAAAGGGTGGCGTCATCGGAAGAAGACTGGACTTCATTGCGCAGGAAATGAACCGGGAAGCGAATACGACACTTTCCAAAACAACCAATGAGGAAATTGCCGATGTAGCGATTGAAATTAAGACTGCCATTGAAAAAGTCAGAGAGCAGATTCAGAATATTGAATAAAGTTTTTCAGGAGGAAAAGATGAAAAGAGGAAAACTTTTAGTTATTTCCGGATTTTCCGGAGTAGGAAAGGGAACAACTGTCAGAAAGATGGTTGAAGAATACGAAAAGTATAAGCTGTCCGTTTCAGCAACTACCAGAGCTCCAAGAGAGGGAGAAGTTCACGGAGAGCATTATTTCTTTGTGACCAAGGAACAGTTTGAACAGATGATTGTCGACAAGGAATTGCTGGAATATGCGGAATTTGTTGGAAACTATTATGGTACACCAAAATCCTATGTGGAAGAAAATTTGGAAAAAGGGAACCATGTCATTCTGGAAATTGAATGTCAGGGAGCAGAAATTGTAAAGAAATTGGTTCCGGAAGCGATTCTCGTATTTATCCTGCCACCTTCAGCAGAAGAGCTGAAAAACCGTCTGGTAGGAAGACAGTCCGAAGCACCGGAAGTGATTCAGAAACGATTGCTGAGAGCTGTTGAGGAAACAGAATACCTGAAAAATTATGAGTACTTTGTTATTAATGACCTTGTGGAAAACTGCATGGTAAATATTGATAAAATCATTGAAAATGACCATCCGCTTCTTGCTACAGAGGAGCAGATTGAAAACATTGTAACAGATATTAAGAAATTTGAGAAAGGAGAATAGATATGTTACATCCATCTTATTCAGATTTAATGAAAGTAGTAAACAGTGAGGTTGAAGAAGGAGAACAGCCGGTAGTACAGAGTAGATACTCTATCGTTATGGCTACTTCTAAGAGAGCAAGACAGTTAATCGGTGGGGAAGACGCTTTAATCGATGAAGTAGAAGGCAGAAAGCCATTATCCATCGCAATTGATGAACTTTACAATTCAAAGTTCACAATCGTTGGGGATGATGAAGAATAGGTTCAAATAAATGAAAATTTTATTTATTTCGTTAGGCTGTGATAAAAATCTGGTTGATTCCGAGCATATGACCGGGCTGTTGCAAAAAGCCGGTTATGAATTTACCAATGATGAAACAGAAGCTGATATTATTATCATTAACAGTTGCTGTTTTATTAATGATGCCAAGGAAGAAAGTATTGAAACCATTTTTGAAATGGCAAAGTACAAGGAAGAAGGTTCCTGCAAGGCTTTGGTTCTGGCAGGATGTCTTGCACAGAGATACATTGATGAAATTGAGGAAGAAATTCCGGAGATTGATATCTGTATCGGTACGACGGCAATTGATAAAGTGGTGGAAGCCATTGATGAATTTCTTCAGGAAAAGCATTTCATTAAGGAATTGGAAGATATTGATTTCCTTGCAGGGGCAGATGCACCGAGAAGTATGTCGGGAATCAGCAGTTATGCCTATTTAAAAATTGCAGAAGGCTGTGATAAGCATTGCAGTTATTGTATTATTCCGAAGGTTCGCGGAAATTATCGAAGCGTACCAATGGAAAATTTGATTGCGGAAGCAAAAGAATTAGCTCAAAAGGGTGTGAAGGAACTGGTCCTTGTGGCGCAGGAAACAACCATGTACGGAAAAGATCTGTACGGTGAGAAATCCCTTCACAAATTATTGAAAGAACTGGTAAAAATTCCGGAGATTTATTGGATCCGGATTTTGTACTGTTATCCGGAAGAGATTTATGACGAACTGATTGATACTATGGCAGAAGAACCTAAAATCTGTCATTATCTGGACATTCCGATTCAGCATGCCCACGACCATATTTTAAGAAGAATGGGCAGACGGACATCCAATGAGCAGTTACGTTCCATTATTGAAAAACTTCGGGCGAAAATGCCTGATATTGTACTTCGTACAACATTTATTACCGGCTTCCCGGGAGAAACTCAGGAAGAACATGAAACGGTAATGGAATTTATCGATGAAATGGAATTTGATAGATTGGGCGTCTTTACATACTCTCCGGAAGAAAATACACCGGCTGCTCAAATGGATCATCAGATTGATGAGGCGGTGAAAGAAGAACGTCGCAACGAGATTATGGAACTCCAGCAGGAGATTGTTTTCGACAAAATGGATTCGATGATCGGAAAAGAGTTGTTGATGATGGTTGAAGGAAAAATCAGTGGCGAGAATGCTTATATCGGCCGAACCTATATGGATACGCCGGGAGTAGACAGTAACATTTTTGTGATTACAGATGCCGAACTGATGACCGGAGATTTTGTAAAAGTCAAAGTAACAGGAACCAACGAGTATGATCTGATTGGCGAACCTGTTTAATGGAGGAACTATGAATTTACCAAATCAATTAACGATATTTCGCGTGTGTTGTGTTCCGTTTTTTGTATTATTTATGTTACTGAACACAATTCCGTACAACAATTATATAGCGGTGGCAATATTTATCATTGCCAGTATTACCGATTTTTTTGATGGCAGAATTGCCAGAAAACAAGGTCTGATTACTAATTTTGGAAAGTTTATGGATCCTTTAGCTGACAAACTGCTGGTTTGTGCCGCGTTGATTTGTATGGCAGGAACCATGATTCCAAAGTGGGTTGTCATTATTATTATTTCAAGAGAACTGTTTATCAGTGGTTTTCGAGCCATTGCTGCAGACCAGAACGTTGTTCTGGCAGCAAGTATGTGGGGAAAAGTAAAGACGACAGTACAGATGATTATGATTATCGTATTACTTGTCAATCTCCCATGGAAGTTTTTTGAAATTGTGGGAATAATTTTAATTTATGCGTCTATGGCATTGGCAATCATTTCGATGATTGACTATGTAGTTAAAAATATTCAAGTGTTGAAAAAGTAGATGGTGAAAGAGGAGGAAATTGCAATGTCTTACAAAGAACTGAGCAAGGAAGAACTGCAAAGCACATTAGAGGCTTTGAAAGAAAAGTACAATGAAATCTGTAAAATGAATGTAAATCTGGATATGTCCAGAGGAAAGCCGGGAGAAGATCAGTTAGACCTTTCCATGGGTCTTTTAGATGTATTCCATGGTGCTTCTGACTTAAAGTCCGAAACAGGATTAGATTGCAGAAATTATGGATTATTAGATGGTTTGCCGGAAGGAAAAAGAATGATGGCAGAAATTATGGGTGTAGACCCTGCTAATGTAATCATTTACGGTAATTCCAGCTTAAATATTATGTATGACACAGTTTGCAGATCTTATGCAGAAGGTGTAAACGGTTCTACACCATGGTGTAAACTGGATAAGATTAAGTGGTTATGTCCTGTTCCGGGATATGACAGACACTTCGCTGTAACAGAACATTTCGGAATCGAAATGATTAATATTCCGCTTTATGAAGACGGTCCTGATATGGATATGGTTGAAAAGCTTGTTTCTGAAGATGCATCCATCAAAGGTATGTGGTGTATTCCTAAGTATTCCAACCCATCAGGTGCGGTTTACTCTGACGAAGTTGTTAAGAGACTTGCAGCATTAAAGCCTGCAGCGGAAGATTTCAGAATTTACTGGGACAATGCTTACGTTGTTCACCATTTATATGAAGATAATCAGGCAGAAATCTTAAACATTTTGGAAGAATGTGAAAAAGCAGGAAATCCAAACATGGTTTATGAATTTGCTTCTACATCAAAAGTTACTTTCCCTGGTGTTGGTGTCGCTGCCATGGCAACATCTGAAGAAAACCTGAAATTTGTAAAGGCACAGATGACAGTTCAGACAATTGGTCATGACAAATTAAATCAGTTAAGACATTATCGTTATTTCAAAAATTTAGATGGTGTAAAAGCTCACATGATGAAACATGCAGCTTTATTGAGACCAAAATTCCAGGCTGTATTGGATAAGTTTGATGCAGAACTTGCAGATGCTGATATTGCTACATGGACTCGTCCAACCGGAGGATATTTTATTTCCTTAAACGTAATGGACGGATGTGCTAAGAAAGTTGTTCAGATGTGTAAGGATGCAGGAATGGTTCTTACCGGTGCAGGAGCTACTTTCCCATACGGAAAGGATCCTAAAGATTCTAACATTCGTATCGCACCATCATTCCCTACACCGGCTGAGTTGGAAAAGGCCAGTGAAATCCTTGTGGTATGTATCAAGATTGCTACAATCGAAAAAATGCTTAGTGAATAATTTGGAAGATACATCTTATGATGAAATCTTTTGTGTAAAAGGACGCCTGAGGGCGTCCTTTTTGCATTTTTAGGATGCTCAAGAAAAAGGACTGTCCGAAATAAGGGACATCTCTTTTTGGTATACTTTAGGAAAGTGATTTTTGCGATACAAATCCCTTGAAATCACTATTGAATTATAGTAACATATTATATGTGTGATTTATGAGCGGTGAGTGTTGACAAGAAGGTAAAAATATATTATCATATGCATATACGAACATAAGTTCGATAAGCGAGAAAGGAATATTATGATGAATAAAGAAGATAAGTTAAAAGCATTAGATGCAGCGATTGCTCAGATTGAAAGACAGCACGGAAAAGGCTCTGTTATGAAGTTAGGAGACTCCGGAACAAAGATGAACGTTGAGACGATTCCTACCGGATCCTTGAGCTTGGATTTAGCGTTAGGACTTGGTGGTATTCCAAAAGGAAGAGTTGTGGAAATATACGGACCGGAATCCAGTGGTAAAACTACTGTAGCGCTTCATATGATTGCGGAAGTACAGAAAAGAGGCGGAGTGGCAGGTTTCATTGATGCGGAACATGCATTGGACCCGGTTTATGCCAGAGCGATTGGTGTAGATATTGATAACTTATATATTTCACAGCCGGATTATGGTGAACAGGCATTGGAAATTACAGAAACAATGGTTCGTTCCGGTGCGGTTGATATTATTGTAGTAGACTCAGTTGCTGCGTTGGTTCCTAAAGCTGAAATTGATGGCGATATGGGAGACTCTCATATGGGACAGCATGCCAGACTGATGTCTCAGGCTCTGCGTAAATTAACAGGTATTATGAATAAAACAGGATGTACCGTAATCTTTATTAATCAGCTTCGAGAAAAGATTGGTGTGATGTTTGGAAATCCTGAAACCACTACAGGTGGTAGAGCATTAAAATTCTATGCCTCTGTTCGTCTGGATGTACGTCGTATCGAGACATTAAAGGTTGCCGGAGAAATGGTAGGAAACCGTGCCCGCGTTAAAGTTGTAAAAAATAAGATTGCCCCACCATTTAAAGAAGCAGAATTTGATATTACATTCGGTAAAGGAATTTCTAGAGAAGGAGATATCCTCGATCTGGCAGCTAACTGCGATGTTATTATGAAGAGTGGCGCCTGGTATGCTTACAATAACGAAAAAATTGGTCAGGGAAGAGAAAATGCGAAGAAGTATCTTTCTGAAAATCCAAAGATTATGGCAGAGATTGAAAATAAAGTGCGTGAACATTACGGACTTGGAGGAAGCGTTGATGTTGATTCCATTCCGGACGCTAAGCCAAATGCAGATGAGGACATTGCTCCGGTAGAATAATATGATAGAAGTAATTGAGGTTTTGCCGTATAAAAATCGATATAAGGTCTGTTTTTCGAACCATACAGAGGTCTTGATGAGTTTCAAGGAACTGAAAAAGAATCACTGTGAACAGGGAAATCTGTTGGATGAGGAACAGTGGAAAAATTTGATAGCCCATCTGATTTCCCGTGGAAGAGAACGAGCGTTATATCTTTTAGACCGTGCAGAATGTACTGAAAAACAAATCAGAGATAAATTGGTAGCCGGATTTTATCCGGCTATCGTAATAGATGCAGTAATTGCATATTTAAAGGAATATAACATGATTAACGATTTTCGTTATGCATGTCATTATATTGACTTTAAAAGAACTAAAAAGAGTAAACGTCAAATCCAGCAGGATTTGTTTATGAAGGGGATTTCTAAGGATACAATCCAACAGGCTTTTGAGGAAACAGAATTTACAAATGATGATTCGATTTATAAAATTCTTGAGAAAAGGATTGGTCGTTATGATTTGGAAGATTTCAATGACAGACGAAAATTGTACCAATATCTTTTAGGAAAAGGCTATTCATACAGTGAAGTGGAACAGGCGATTAGAACCATAGAAAAAGGCGAATAATTCTGTTTTGTGGAAAGGATATTTTCTACAAGATATGTGATTTTAAGATGTCGAAAGATACTAGATATTGTCGTAAGTTATCCGGTTAGATTACTTGACATAACTATGCCTTTCAAGTAAAATATAAATGTTGTATTGTACAATGAAAACTAAATAAGGAGGTGCTCCTGTGATAAGTTTGACACATGCTATACTTATATGCGTTGGAGTTTCCGTCCTTGTCGCAGTAATCAGTGTTTTGGTTGCTCTTAAAATCAGCAAAGGATCTGATGCAAAGAAGATTGGTTCTGCTGAAACCAGAGCAAGAGACATTATTGATGAAGCTATTAAGACAGCTGAATCAAAGAAGAAAGAAGCTCTTTTGGAAGCTAAGGAAGAAAACCTTAAGACAAAGAATGAGTTAGACAAGGAAATTAAGGAACGTAGAGCAGAAGTTCAACGCTATGAGAAACGAGTGCTTAACAAGGAAGAAGCAATTGACCGTAAGGCAGATGCCCTTGATAAGAAAGAAAACAGCATTAAAGCAAAAGAAGAAGCTTTAGCTGAGACTCAGGAAAAAGTAAACAAGTTAAGCGAACAACGACTACAGGAATTAGAAAGAATCTCTGGATTAACCTCCGAACAAGCAAAAGAATATTTATTAAAAACAGTTGAAGATGAAATGAAAATTGAAACTGCGAAGTTGGTAAAGGAATTGGAAGTTCGTGCACGCGAAGAAGCTGATAAAAAGGCTAAAGAAGTGATTGTGAATTCTATTCAGAAGTGTGCTACTGACCATGTTTCTGAATCAACAATTTCAGTAGTTTCGCTCCCTAATGATGAAATGAAAGGTAGAATTATCGGTAGAGAGGGTAGAAATATCAGAACTCTTGAATCATTAACCGGTGTTGACTTGATTATTGATGATACTCCGGAAGCGGTAGTTTTATCTGGTTTTGATCCGATACGTAGAGAAGTGGCAAGAATTGCTTTGGAAAAACTGATTGTTGACGGACGTATTCAGCCAACCAGAATTGAAGAAATGGTTAATAAGGCGAAGAAGGAAGTTGAACAGACAATTCGTGAAGAAGGTGAATCTGCTACATTAGATGTCGGTGTACATGGAATACATCCGGAACTTGTTCGATTACTCGGAAAGATGAAGTTCAGAACAAGTTATGGACAGAATGCATTAAAGCATTCTATCGAAGTTGCACATTTATCAGGTTTGATGGCTGCAGAGCTTGGACTTGATGTTAGAATTGCAAAACGTGCCGGTCTTTTACATGATATTGGTAAAGCGGTCGACCATGAAATGGAAGGTACGCATATCCAGTTAGGTGTTGACCTTTGTAGAAAATATAAAGAGTCAGCTACTGTAATTAATGCGGTCGAAGCACATCATGGTGATGTGGAACCGGAATCATTGATTGCATGTATTGTACAGGCTGCAGATGCGATTTCTGCTGCAAGACCGGGTGCAAGACGTGAAACATTAGAAACATATACAAACAGATTAAAACAGTTAGAAGACATTACAAATTCATTTGAGGGAGTGGATAAATCTTTTGCTATTCAAGCGGGTAGAGAGATTCGAGTTATGGTTGTACCGGAAAAGGTTAGCGATGCCGATATGGTATTGATGGCCAGAGAAATTTCTAAGCAGATTGAAGCTGAATTGGAATATCCGGGACAGATCAAAGTTAACGTTGTAAGAGAATCAAGAGCGATAGATTACGCAAAATAGAATCTATGTTTTTAAGGGAAATACATTTGTATTTCCCTTTTCTTATGCTATAATAGTGCAAGCAATAAAATATTTGAGGAGGGTATTATGGCTAAGATTGGATTTATTGGAATGGGTAATATGGGCTATGCAATTGCAAAAGGCCTGGTAAATAAAAATGAAGGTGAAATTGTATTTCATGATCAGTCAGTAGAAAGAATGGAAAGTGTTGCGAAGGAATTAAATATTACATCTGTAAAAACAAACGGTGAAGTTTTGGCCGGTGCAAAATATGTTGTGTTGGCAATTAAACCACAAATGTTAGACACAGTTCTTTCAGAAATCGTTGGGGATGTTCAGGAGGAACATGTTTTTATTTCTCTTTGTCCGGGAATTACCATTGATTATTTGTCTGAAAGATTAAACACAAAGAAGATTGTACGTACGATGCCAAATACACCTGCATTGGTTGGTGAAGGAATGACAGGAGTATCTTATAAAGAAGGAAGCCTTGGAGCAGAGGAAGAACAGGTTGTGGAAGCAATCTTCACTGCTATCGGTAAAATGGGTGTTGTCGATGAAAAGTATATGAATGCTGTTGTATGTGCCAGCGGAAGTTCTCCGGCATATGTGTTTATGTTTATGGAAGCCTTGGCAGACAGTGTTGTAAAATATGGAATGACTCGAAAAGATGCTTATAAATTTGTGGCTCAGACAGTTCTTGGTTCGGCAAAATTAATGCTTGAAACAGAAAAGCATCCGGGTGAGTTAAAAGATATGGTTTGTTCTCCGGCAGGAACAACAATCGCTGCTGTAGAAGCTTTGGAAAAAGCTGGATTAAGAAGTTCTTTATTTGATGCAACAACTGCATGTTATGAAAAAACAGCAGGAATGAAATAGTTTTGAGAGGTAAAACCATGGAAGCGTTTAAGAGAATTAATCGTAGAAAAGTATATGAAGGTGCCATTATTGATTTTTGTAAAGATGACATCATTACACCAAAAGGAAAACAGGTGGAATGGGACTATTTAGAGCATAAAGGTGCCGCAGCAATTCTTCCGGTAATGGATGATGGGAAAATTCTTCTTGTGCGTCAGTGGAGAAATGCGATTGATCGATTTTCTTTGGAAATACCGGCTGGTGGAAAAGATGGAATCGGGGAAGAAACCAAAACTTGTGCAGCAAGAGAGTTGGAAGAAGAAACCGGTTATCGTTCAGATGATATTGAGTTTTTACAGACCATTGTACCGGCGATTGCATATTCCGGGGAACTGATTGATATCTATGTTGCAAAAAATCTGATTAAAACAGAACAGTCCTTAGATCCAGATGAAGAAATTGAATTGGAAATTTATTCGGTAGAAGAGTTGCTTGAGATGATTTTTAGAAATGAAATCAATGATTCAAAGACTGTGGCAGCAATCTTAACGTACTACAATAAATATTGTCATAAATAGAAAATCTCAACGTAAAATTAACTAAGTTCAGGTTGGGACAACAGTTTATGAAAATTGGTTTTCTGAGAGTAAATTATAAAATCTGTATCTTTCTTTTGGGAATGGTTACCGCGGTAATTGTTTTCAGAGGAATGGATATGGATTTTTCTTTTTATCGCGTTTCCTATAAGATGGAGAGTTTCCCGGTTCTGTTTTGGTTTTATTTCTTTCAGGATATCAAAGTCTGGCTTTTGTTTTTTCTGCTGAGTCGTTTGAAATATAAAGAGTTCATATGGTGTATGATGATCTTCTATGTTGGATTTCTGTGTAGTGGAATTGTTCTTGTGAGTTTTATGTGGAAATGCACCAATTTATGGAGTCGTTTATTTTTTTGTGCAGGACTTTTTCTTTATTCCAAAATTCTGTTTGGTGATAAAAAACGTTTTAATAAAGTGATTGGCGGTGGGGTGCTTTTTTTGACAGGTGTTATTATTCAAGTTTTTCTAAAAATTCTATTTTGAATTTTTACAATATATGGTGGGACTAAAATGCTTCAAACATAGATGTTGTAGAATTGTTATGTAACCTGCTTTTTGAGAGGTAAATATGAGGAAAAATGTGTTTGATTTTCTGAAAAAAGCCCGATATAATAAACATTACAGGTCTAAAAACAGGACTAGTGAGCGAGGAAAAAATGCAAAATTATATTGAAGAATTCATAGTACAAATTCATAAGGAAAAGAATACTTCAAGCAATACAGAGATTTCTTATCAAAGAGATTTGAATAAGTTTTATGAACACCTGAATCGTTTGGATTTAGATGATATTTCCGCAGTGGACCAGGAGGTCCTTTTAGATTATATTGATTCATTAAAACAGATTGGAAGAGCACCTTCTACCATTTCCAGAAATATTGCTTCATTGAAAGCGTATTTCAATTTTTTGTGGAAAAACGGATATTGTGAAACGAATCCTGCGGTTGGAATTAAAGCTCCGAAGATTGAGAAAAAAGTTCCGGAAATATTAACGATTAAAGAGATTGATGCATTGCTTAAACAACCGGCCCAGAAGACGCCAAAGGAATTACGTGATAAATCAATGCTGGAACTACTTTATGCCACAGGTATGAGAGTGACCGAATTGATTACACTAAAGGTAGATGACATTAATATTAAATTAGAATATATTATTTGTCGGGATCGTAAAAAAGAACGGTTTATTCCTTTTGGCAGCGAAGCTAAAAATGCTTTGGTAGATTATCTGGAAAACGGACGAGATGTATTAATTGGAGAAAATTCCGATTCGGATATTTTATTCCCGAATTGCTCCGGTGAAGTAATGAGCAGACAGGGATTTTGGAAGCTGATTAAAGCTTATGGGAAGAAAGCTGGTATTCGTTCGGAAATTACACCGCATACCCTTCGTCATTCTTTTGCGGCACATCTGGTTGAAAATGGTGCGGATTTACGTGCTGTTCAGGAAATGCTTGGACATTCGGATATTTCCACCACACAGATTTATATGGCTGCCGGAAACAGAAGAGTGCGAGAAGTATACGCAAAAGCGCATCCTAAGGCATAAAAAAAGAACTATCCACAGAAGTGATAGTTCTTTTTTTGTATTTATACCTGTTCGGCAATGGTATATAATAATTTTTCAGTATCTTCCCAACCGATACATGGGTCAGTGATTGATTTACCGTAGCAGTGTTCATCAACTTTCTGACTTCCGCCAACGATATAACTTTCAATCATCAATCCTTTTACAAATTTCTTTAATTCTTCAGAGTTCTTTCTGTTATGCATTATTTCTTTTGCAATACGAATCTGTTCCATATATTTCTTGTTTGAGTTGGAGTGATTACAGTCAATTACCACAGCTGGATTTGCAAATCCTTTCTTAAGATAAAGGTCATATAAATTAACCATATCTTCGTAGTGGTAGTTTGGAATACACTGTCCATACTGATTTACGGCACCTCTTAAAATAGCATGAGCTAAATCATTGCCTTCAGTCTGAACTTCCCATCCACGATATAAGAATGAGTGTGCTGACTGTGCAGCTTCAATGGAATTCATCATAATAGATAAGTCTCCACTGGTTGGATTTTTCATTCCTACTGGAATTTCTAAACCGCTGGCTGTTAAACGATGCTGCTGGTTTTCAACGGAACGTGCTCCGATAGCAACATAAGATAAACAATCTGAAAAATATCTGGTGTTTTCAGGGTAAAGCATTTCATCTGCAAGAGGGAACCCTGTTTCTTCCATAATTTTCAGGAACATCTGACGGATTGTAATTAATCCCTGAAGTAAATCAGGTTTCTTTTCCGGATCCGGCTGATGTAACATTCCTTTATATCCTTTTCCGGTAGTTCTTGGCTTGTTTGTATAGACTCTAGGAACAATAAAGAGTTTATCTTTTACCTGTTCCTGCACCTTAGCCAATCGACCAACATAATCTTCAACAGCTTCCTGATTATCTGCTGAACATGGTCCGATAATGACTGCAAATTTATCGCTTTCTCCTGTAAAAATTTTACGAAGTTCTTCGTCGTTTTCTTTTTTCTTCTGAGCAACTGCCTCCGGAACCGGATACATTGTTTTGATTTCCAAAGGAGTTGGCAGTTTTCTGAAAAATGTACTTCCCATAAGATTCCTCCAAAAAAATAGTACCTATAAAACATAAGTCTCAATAAGTATAGCATAATTCACTGAATAATCAACTAAAATGATTTCTATGTCCATGATAGAAAAAATATTTGAAAAGAATACAAATAGTAGTATAATACACTCTGTTAAACAATAATAAAATATAAGGATTTCAGAAAATGAAAGAGAAGATAGAAGAATATAAAAAGAAGATTAAAGAATTTTGGAATGAAGCATATAACAAGAAGATTTTGTACTTTTATTTCTTTATGGCAATTTTAGTTACATTTCTGATTGAATTGTTTGCGGGAATCAATGCGACGGACTATTCCAACATGCAGGGAGTCTTTTTCCTGATTGGTTCGCCGTACATCTTTTTGTGTAATGCGCTGATAGTGTTGTTTACCTTATCCATTACCTTGATGATTCGAAGAAGACTGTTTGGGATATTCTTTGTTTCAGCATTGTGGATGTTTTTCGGAATTACAAATGCTATCCTGGTAGGAATTCGTGTAACGCCATTTATCCGTTCGGATATGACCATGATTGACAGCGCATTGAAGATTGTAGATAAATACTTAAGTGTATGGCAGATTGTTGCAATTATTTTGGGAGTGATTCTGGGAATTGTTCTTTTGGTAATTGCATTCATTAAGGCACCGAAAATTGACCATAAAGTCAGTGTGGGAAGAGATATTATTACTATTCTGATTATTGGAGTGTTGTGTATCGGAAGTATTCAGTTGGGACGTGCGTCAAATCTTATTACAAAGAAATTTGATAATTTGAGGAAGTGCTATTTTAATTATGGATTTGTTTACTGCTTTACCAACAGTATTTTCAATATGGGTGTTGACAAGCCGGAGAACTATAATGAATTGCTCGTAAAGGATATCTCTAAGAGAAATCAGGATGAAGTAGAAGAAGAAAAAGTCAAGGACAAGCCAAATATTATTTTTGTCCAGTTAGAATCCTTCTTTGAAGTCAATGATTTAAAGAATGTTCAGTTCTCTGAAAATCCAATCCCAAATTTTGAACAGTTAATGAAAGATTATCCGAGTGGATATTTAACGGTTCCCGTAATTGGTGCAGGAACTGTAAATACGGAATTTGAAGTGGAAACCGGAATGAGTTTGGAAAACTTTGGCTCCGGGGAGATTCCATATAACACTTATTTGCAGGATTACGCCCTGGAAAGCATTTGCTACAATATTAAACCATATGGCTATAAGTGTCATGCAATTCATAATAATGATGCTACATTCTACAGTCGTTATAAAGTATTTTCGCATTTGGGATATGATACATTTGATTCTTTGGAAACAATGAACATTCAGGATGCGGATGCCTATAATCCAAAGAATTGGTTGAAGGACCGTTATCTGACTGATGAAATTATGAAGAGTCTGAAATCTACCAAAGAGCAGGACTTTATTTATACCATTACTGTGCAGTCTCATGGAAAATATGATCCGGAAGAATATGAATCAAAGATAAAAGTGCAGGGAATTGAAGATGAAGCATTAACAGCTTCCTATGAATATTTTGCGGATCAGCTTTCGGAAGTAGATACATTTGTAAAAGATTTGACAGACCGGTTAAGTGAATCGAAAGAACATACCATTGTTGTATTTTACGGAGATCATTTACCAACCTTGGATATTACGGAAGAAGACCTGGAAAATGAAAACCTGTTCCAGACGCCTTATGTCATCTGGAGCAATTACAAAAATGATTACTTTAAGAATCGTGACTTGTACACCTTCCAGTTGGAATCTGTGATTTTGAAAGCATTACATATTACGGATGGACGAATCAATCTGTGCCATCAGGCAAATTTGGATAAAGACTATGCTGATTATAAAGACGAACTCCATGTTCTGACTTACGATTTGACAGATGGTGACCATTATGCAGATGGAGAGGAAGTAGCCTATAAAGAGACCAAGTTACAAATGGGCGTTTATCCGATTAAGATTACCAATATCAATGTAGCTTCCGATGATGATTCTGGAATCTACATATACGGCAAAAACTTTACGACATCCTGCAGAGTTTATGTCAATGATTCTATCGTTGATACAGAATATATTGATAACAGTACCTTGTTTGCTGATGTGAGTGAATTGGCAGATGGAGATGTGGTTTCCGTTCATTTAGTTGATTCGAAAGATTTGGAATTCTTTGAAGTGGACAATATGGAATATCACAAAGATGCTATGGATTCCGGTCGTCAGGGAGAAGAAACAACAAAAGCAAAAAAAGAGAAAAAAGCGAAGAAGAAAAAGAAAAAGAAGAAATAATAAAATTGCATAATTTTAAAGAAACTCCATTACAATATATAAATGTAAATGGAGTTTTTTTATGAAAAAATTCATTGGGATTTGTCTGGTAATGATTTTATGTTTTCCGGTGACTGTTTTTGCAAAAGAGGAACAAGGAAAGATCCAATCTGAATACTATGTGTTAATGGAAGCAGATTCCGGAAAGGTGTTGTTGTCGAAGAATGAAGAGGCGGTGCGGAGTCCTGCCAGTATCACAAAGATTATGACTGTGTTGTTGATTTTTGAAAACTTAGAACAAAAGAAGCTTTCCCTGACAGATATGGTTGTAACAAGTGCTCATGCCAAAAGCATGGGTGGTTCCCAGGTGTTTCTGGAAGAAGGAGAGGAACAGTCTGTAGAGACTTTGCTGAAGTGTATTTTGATTGCCTCCGGCAATGATGCTTCCGTTGCCATGGCAGAGCGAATTGGCGGGACGGAAGAAAATTTTGTGAGGATGATGAATGAGAAAGCAAAGACCTTGGGAATGAAACAGACGCACTTTGTGGACTGTTGCGGATTGACAGATTCCGACGAACATCATACCAGCGCAAAAGATGTGGCAACCGTTACCAGAGAATTGATTACAAAATATCCACAGGTTTTGGAGTATTCATCTATTTGGATGGAGACAATTGTCCATAAAACAAAACAGGGCGAAAAAGAGTTTGTACTTTCCAATACAAATAAGTTATTGAAGACAAGTGACTGTGTAAAAGGACTGAAAACCGGAAGTACCTCCAAAGCGAAATATTGTGTTTCCAATGTGGCACAGAAAAACGGCGTGACGTTGATTTCCGTTGTGATGGCTGCACCGGATTATAAAGCACGGTTTCATGATTCCTACCAACTCATTCAGTACGGTTTTTCCAAATGCAGACTGTATGGGGATGAAAAGACAAGAAAAGAGTATCCGATTAATGGCGGAGAAAAGAAGACAATTGTAGGGGAAAAACAACCGGCACACTATGTGGATACGGATGGGATTGATTTTGGCATGATTGAAAAGAAAGAATGTGTAAAGAAGGAGTTACAGGCACCGATACAGAAAGGGGATTTCCTTGGCGTGGTTGAATACCGTTATCAGGGAAAAACAATTTATAAAGCGAATCTTGTGGCAACAACATCTGTAGAACAGGCAGATTTCCTGTACAATATGAAAAAAACAGCGGAAAAACTTTTGCAGATTGCATAAGAACAACAGTACCCCTTGAAAAAAAGGCTTCTTTTATGTAAAATCGTAGAAGACTAAAGGGAAAAGAGATAGAGATGGAATTAGAAGTAAAATTGCAGGTCTTTGAAGGACCCTTGGATTTATTATTACACTTAATCGAAAAGAATAAAGTGGACATCTATGATATTCCGATTGTGGAAATTACAGAGCAGTATTTGGAATATGTGGAACAGATGCCAAAAGACGATTTGGATCTTGCCAGCGAGTTTCTGCTCATGGCAGCAACTCTCATTGATATTAAGAGTAAAATGCTTCTTCCAAAAGAAGTGGATGAAAACGGGGAAGAAATTGATCCGAGAGCTGAGTTGGTTGAGAAATTAATTGAATATAAAATGTATAAGTACGCTGCTGCGGAATTAAAAGACATGCAGCTTTACGCCGGTAAATCTCTTTACAAGGAGCCTACAGTGCCGAAAGAGGTACAGAAATATGAGCCTCCGGTGGATTTGGATAAACTGTTGGATGGAGTTTCTTTAAAACAGTTAAATGACATTTTCCAAATGGTTCTGAAACGTCAGGTGGATAAGATCGACCCGGTCCGCAGTAAATTCGGAAAGATTGAAATGGAAGAAGTCAGCCTGCCGGATAAGATTGATTTCGTTGTGAACACAGTGAAGAAGAAAAAGCGTTGCAGCTTTAAGCAGTTGCTGGAAGAACAACACACGAAGATGGAAGTCATTGTGTCTTTCCTGGCAATTCTTGAATTGATTAAGGTGGGACAGATTGAAGTCCGACAGGATAACATTTTTGATGATATCTATATTGATTCTAAGGAATAAAGAATAGATGAATGGAGAAACTATGGAACAGAATTATGAAGCACAGATTGAAGCAATCCTTTTTACGATGGGTGAGTCTGTGGAAATCAGTAAAATTGCAAAAGCGTTGGAAATTTCTAACGGTGAAGTAAAAAAAATCGTAAAGAAGATGCAGGAAGAGTTAAAGGATTCTTCCAGAGGCATTCGAATTATTGAATTGGAAGATGCCTATCAGATGTGTACCAAACCGGAAATGTATGAAGCATTGATTAAGGTTGCAAAGCAGCCAAAGAGACAGGTGTTGACTGATGTTATGATGGAAACACTTTCAATTATTGCTTATAAACAGCCGGTTACAAAAGCGGAAATTGAAAAAATCAGAGGAGTTAAATCTGATTTTGCTGTTAATAAATTGGTGGAATATGAATTGGTGGAAGAAATCGGCAGATTGGATACGCCGGGAAGACCATTGATTTTCGGAACCACGGAAGAATTCCTTCGCCGTTTCGGTGTGGAATCATCAGATACTCTTCCTGTGATTGATGCAGACATGATTGAAGAATTCAAACATCAGGCAGAAGAAGAGGTTACATTAAAATCAAACGATTAATAAAAATGAAATCAAGGGGTTTGTATGAAACAACGTTTGCTCATTTTTACCATGATTTTCTTTCTGGTTGGTGATTACGGTTGTAATTCTGTATCGGGAAAGGAAACAGAGAAGTTGTCTTTGGGCTGCGTCTCCGGCATTGTAATTGACGGGGAAACCGGTCGGGTACTTTATGAGAAAAACGGTTATGAAAAACGGGCGATGGCAAGCACCACGAAAATAATGACCTGTATCATTGCTTTGGAAAACTGCAATCCCAAAGAAGTGGTTACGGTTTCAAAAAATGCGGTTGGTATGCCGAAAGTCCGAATGGATATCAGGGCAGGGGAACAGTATCTGCTAAAAGATTTACTGTGTGCTTTGATGTTGGAGTCCTACAATGATGTTGCTGTTGCAGTGGCGGAACATGTGGGAGGCAGTGTCAAAGGATTTGGAAAGAAAATGAACAGGAAAGCGAAGGAACTGGGAATGTGTAACAGTCATTTTGTTACTCCGAACGGTCTGGATGCAAAAGGTCATTATTCAACTGCGTATGATATGGCGCTGCTGGGAGCTTACGCAATTAAAAATAAAACATTTCGTAAAATTATTCATACAAAGAATTTAACCATTCAGGAAAGAAAGTCCGGGAGGAGGATTTCGCTTTACAACCGAGATGCTTATTTGTCGATGGACCGGGATGCCATCGGAATTAAAACGGGATTCACCAATCAGGCAGGGTACTGTTTTGTAGGTGCCGTCAAAAGCAACGGGGCAACTTATGTATCCTGTGTTTTGGGAAGCGGTTGGCCGCCTGCCAGGAATCAAAAGTGGGTTGATACCAAAAGCCTGATGGCATATGGTAAGAAATGGTATCATCCGCAAAAGATAGTGTGTAAAAAGAAATTTCAAATTCCGATACAGAATGGAAAATTTACATCGCTGAATGCAATCAGTGAGGGGGCGTTTCGGGTTTTGAAACGAAAGGATGAGCGCCTTCGACATGAAACAAAATATTTTTATAATTTGCCAGTTAGAAAAAATCAAGTCATTGGATATACTAAAGTATATATCAATGACTTTTATTTTGGAAAAATGGAAATCCGCTCCTCGGTTCATGTTCCAATCTACAATTATGCCTATTGTTTCAGGCAAATATGGAAGATGTTTATATAATTAGTTTTTGCCTTGATATGTTTTACATCTGAATTTATCTGTGATATATTTATACCGAATTTGCTTAGACACAAAATATAGTGTTCTTTTGAGGTTAAGAGACAAAATGATGTTATTTTAGGAGGCTTTATGAAATTTACAAAAATGGAAGGCTGCGGAAACGATTATGTTTACGTGGACGGTTTCAAAAATAAGATTGAAGATCCAAATGGTTTAGCCGAAAAAATCAGTGACAGACATTTTGGCGTAGGTTCTGACGGGCTGATTGTAATCAATCCTTCAGACGTTGCAGACTTTAAGATGAGCATGTACAATGCAGACGGTTCCGAAGGGAAGATGTGTGGCAACGGCATTCGCTGTGTTGCCAAGTTCGTATATGACTACAAGATGACGGATAAAGAAGAAATTACGGTGGAAACATTGTCGGGAATCAAGACATTACAACTGACAGTAAAAGACGATGCGGTTCAGTCCGTTCGTGTTAACATGGGAAGTCCGATTTTGACACCGAAGGATATTCCGGTTGTATCTGATCAGGAAACCGTAGTTAACGAACCACTGACCATTCTTGGAAAAGAATACGGAATTACCTGTGTGTCTATGGGAAATCCTCATGCGGTTACTTTTGTTGAAAGTACGGATGATTTGGAAATCGAGAAAATCGGACCGGAGTTTGAAAAGAACCCAATCTTTCCGGACCGTGTGAATACAGAATTCATTCAGGTAATTGACCGGGATACCATTAAGATGCGTGTGTGGGAACGCGGTTCCGGCGAGACCCTTGCCTGTGGCACGGGAGCCTGCGCCAGTGTTGTTGCATGTGTACTTAATGGAAAAACAAACAATGTTGTTACAGTCAAATTACTGGGTGGAGATTTGTTAATTGAATACAAGGAAGAGGAAAATACTGTCTATATGACAGGACCTGCCAGAATTTCCTTTACAGGTGAATACGACTGGTAGGGGTGAACGCCGATTAATCTCGGCAGAATGGAGTATGTTATGAAATTAAAAGAATTACTTACCAAACTGGACTACAAGGTAGTTGCAGGAAGTGACGATATTGAAGTGAGCCATTTGCAGAATGATTCCCGCAAGGTGGAACAGGGAGATGTTTTTGTCTGCATTCAGGGTGCCGGTTTTGACGGACATCAATTTGTAAAAGATGTTTTTGAAAAAGGTGCTGTCGCTGTTGTGGTAATGGCAGAGGTGGATGCGCCGGAAGGAATGACTGTGATTCGCGTAGACAATACCCGTTATGCACTGGCTTGTATGTCCGCTGATTATTTCGGAAATCCCGCAGAAAAAATCACAACCATCGGAATTACAGGAACCAAGGGAAAGACAACCACTTCTTATATGGTACGTTCCGTTTTGGAAAGTATTGGCATTAAAACAGGATTAATCGGAACTATTGAAACCATTATCGGAGAACAGGTGACTCCGGCAAACAATACAACGCCGGAATCTTTTATTGTTCAGAAGACTTTTAAAGAAATGGTAGATGCCGGTTGTGAATGTGTGGTTATGGAAGTATCTTCTCAGGGACTTATGCAGGATCGTGTTTCAGGCTTTACATTTGACTATGGTATTTTTACCAATATTGAACCGGATCATATCGGCCCTAATGAGCATAAGGACTTTGACGATTATCTGAATTGCAAGAAGAAACTTCTTCAGCAATGCAAGCAGGGAATTGTTAATATGGATGCCGATTTTATTGATCAGGTGTTGGATGGACACACCTGCAGTCTGGAAACTTTTGGTGTAAACGGAGATTATGATTTTACAGCAAAAAATATTTCTCTGTTTGCTAAGCCGGGAAGTCTTTGCGTGTCCTATGATTTGTGCGGGAAATTGAACTTCCCGATTGAAATTCATGTTCCGGGAACCTTCAGTGTTTATAATTCTCTTTGTGCGATTGCAATTTGCAGCCACTTTACAGAGAATACGGAAAAAATGCAAAAGGCATTGGAAGATGTTCGCGTAAAGGGAAGAGTGGAAATCGTTCCGGTTTCAAAACGCTTTACCCTGATGATTGATTATGCGCACAATGCCATGAGTCTGGAAAGTTTGCTCATGAGCTTGAAGCAATACGAACCGAAGCGAATTGTGACCTTGTTTGGATGCGGCGGGAACCGTTCCAAGGACCGTCGTTATGAAATGGGAGAGGTTTCTTCTAAATTGTCAGATTTTACAATTGTAACTTCCGACAATCCAAGATTTGAAGAACCAATGGATATTATTAACGACATTCTGATTGGAGTACATAAGGCTGATGGTGCATATGTAACCATACCTGACAGAAAAGATGCAATCCGCTATGCGATTTTGAATGCACAGGATGGCGATGTAATTGTTCTTGCGGGAAAAGGTCATGAAGACTATCAGGAAATCAGAGGAGTCAAACATCCAATGGATGAGCGAGTGCTGATTTCTGAAATTATGGAAGAAGATGAAATAAAAGCAATCTTATAACAGTGAGTACAAAGAAAAGATTGATGAAAGAAGGATGAAAATATGTGTGGTATATGTGGATTTTTTGGAGAAACTGAGAATAGCAAAGCAGTACTGAAAACAATGATGGATAAAATTGCCCACAGAGGACCCGATGATGAAGGAATGTATGTGGATAAACAGGCTGCAATCGGCCATCGTCGTTTAAGTATTATTGATTTAAATCATGGTGCACAGCCAATGTACAATGAAAACGGCGATCTTGCCATTGTATTCAACGGCGAAATCTATAATCATCTGGAACTGCGAAAAGATTTAATTGCAAAGGGACATAAATTCTCCAATGATTCGGATACGGAATGTCTGATTCATGGATATGAAGAATATGGAAAAGACCTTTTAATGAAATTAAGAGGAATGTTTGCCTTTGTAATCTGGGATGCCAACAATAAGGAAATGTTTGGAGCAAGAGACCATTTTGGAATTAAACCGTTTTATTATACTCAGACTGAAAACCATCTGGTATTTGCCTCTGAAACAAAGGCGATTCTTGAATTCCCGGAAGTGAAGAAAGAAGTGAACGTGGAAGCTTTGGAACAGTACCTGAGTTTCCAGTATTCTGTTTTGCCGGAAACATTCTTTAAAGGAATATACAGACTTCCTGCAGGACATTATATGACATACAAAGACGGAAAACTCACCATTGAGCGTTATTTCGACCCAATCATGGAACCAAAGGAAAGCGGCGATTTGGAACAGACTGTTCGTGAAATCGAAGAAGTGGTTCATGATACGGTTGATGCACATATGATTGCCGATGTAGAAGTTGGTTCCCTGTTGTCCAGTGGAGTGGATTCCAGTTATGTGGTTTCCGAGTTCCCGGGAGAAAAAACTTTTACCGTGGGATTTTTGGACAAGGAAAGTAAATACAATGAAATTCGTTATGCGGAAGGATTGGTGGAGGAACTTCACAAAAAGAACTTCAGCAAAAATATTGACAGCGATGAATATTTTGATTCCATTGAAACTGTTATGTACTATATGGATGAGCCTTTGGCAGATCCATCATGTATTGCTTTGTACTTTGTAGACCAGTTGGCTGCAGAACAGATTAAGGTAGTTCTTTCCGGAGAAGGGGCAGACGAATTCTTTGGTGGATACAATATTTATCATGAACCGTTGTCTTTGAAAAAGTATCAGAAAATTCCAAAGAGTGTGCGTAAGGGATTTGCGGGAATTGCAAAGAAGATGCCGGACATTAAAGGAAGAGACTTTGTGATTCGCGGAAGTAAGACGGTAGAAGAACGTTTTATTGGGAATGCCAATATGTTCTCTGTAGAAGACCGTGAGAAACTGTTGAAAACTTCTTTGACTCATATTACACCACAGGAAATTGTTTCCACTACTTATGATAAGGTGAGTCACTTAAATGATATCGCAAAAATGCAGTATATTGATACAAACTTCTGGCTTCAGGGAGATATTCTCCTGAAAGCAGACAAAATGAGTATGGCTCATTGTCTGGAATCCAGAGTTCCGTTTTTGGATGTTCGCGTTTTTGAATATGCAAAAACATTGCCGATTGATTTCCGTTGCGATAAGGAAGCTACGAAGAAAGCATTTCGTATAGCTGCAAAACGTCATATTCCGGAAGCAACGGCAAATAAGAAAAAACTTGGCTTCCCGGTACCGATTCGTGTCTGGTTAAAAGAAGACAAGTATTACGATAAGGTTCTTTCCGTTTTAACCGGTGAAGCGGCAGAGAAATTCTTTAATACGGAAATTCTCGTAAAATTGATGGAAGAACATCGCCAGGGCAAGGCGGACAACAGCCGAAGAATTTGGACTGTTTATGTGTTCCTTGTATGGTATAAAGTATATTTCCAGGATGAAAACTTTGCTCCGATTAACAAAGATTGGATTGAAAAAAGAATTCATACTGTTTAATTGTAAATTTTTCTTGATATTTGACGTCAAAAGATATAATCTATATATGGCGAAAAATGGCAAAAGCCAAAATGCTCTAATGAAAAACATTCTCATTAGGGCTTAAAATAATGTAATGGAGGACTATTTTATGAGTACGACATCAAATGTTACAGCAAGAGAGAGAATTAATAATCTTCTTGATGATAACAGCTTTGTTGAAATCGGTGCCTGCGTAAAGGCAAGAAGCACAGATTTCGATCTTCAAAACGTTGATACACCTTCTGATGGTGTAATTACCGGATATGGTATTATCGACGGACAGTTAGTGTATGTTTACAGTCAGGATTCATCTGTTCTTGGTGGTTCTGTTGGTGAAATGCACGCAAAGAAAATTTTAAATATTTACAACATGGCGATGAAGACAGGTTCCCCTGTAATCGGTTTGATTGACAGTGCGGGATTGAGACTTCAGGAATCTGATGACGGATTAAATGCTTTCGGACGTATTTATCTGAAGCAGTCTATGGCTTCCGGTGTGATTCCGCAGATTTCCGCAATCTTCGGAACATGTGGTGGCGGATTAAGCGTTGTTGCAGGTCTTTCCGATTTCACTTTTATGGAAAAAGATAATGCACAGCTTTTTGTCAATGCACCGAATGCAATTGACGAAAACCGTAAAGAAGTTTGCGATACTGCATCTGCAGAATACCAGAGCAAAGAAGCTGGAAATGTAGATTTTATCGGTACAGAAGCGGAAATTTTAGCAGGAATTCGTGATTTGATTTCTATTTTACCGGCAGATAATGAATCCGGTGAAGTAATCGACATGGACATTGATGATGATTTGAATAGAGCAGTTGAAGGATTTGATGCTCAGATTGCAGATGCTGCACTTGCTATGAAGAATTTATCTGATGGTGGTTTTGTAATCGAAGTGAAGAAAGATTATGCACCGGAAATGTTCACAGGTTTCATCAAATTAAACGGAGCAACCGTAGGTGTTGTTGCAAACAGAACAAAACTTTTTGATGAAGAAATGAATGTGGCAGATGAATTTGAAGCAAAACTTACATATAAGGGTTGTGAAAAGGCTGCAAGATTTGTAGACTTCTGTGATGCGTTTGATATTTCAATTTTAACATTTACAAATATCAAAGGTTTTGCCACAACAAAATGCCAGGAAACAAAAGTTGCCAAGAGTACAGCGAAACTTGTTTACGCCTTCACAAATGCAACAGTTCCTAAGGTAAATGTGATTGTAGGAGAAGCTTTTGGAAGCTCTTACATTGCGATGAACAGCAAGACCATCGGTGCAGATGTGGTTTACGCATGGCCTACAGCAAAAATCGGTATGATGGATGCAACAGCTGCTGCAAAGATTATGTATGATGGTCAGGATGTGGATCTTGCTGAAAAGGCTGCAGAATACGAAAAACTTCAGAATAGTGTTGAAGCAACAGCATCCAGAGGATATGTTGACAGTATTATTGCACCAATCGATACAAGAAAGTATGTAATCGGAGCAATGGAAATGCTTTGCACAAAATATGAAGAAAGACCAGGAAAGAAGCATGGCACAGTTTAAGAGAGGTGATAAAATGAAAAATTCTAATAAATTACGTATTTTTTCCGGTATCGCCTTATTAGTTCTTTGCTTATCTTTCACAACTGTTTCCTTGAAAGCGGACGAAACAAATGAATACGTTGCTGAAGACGGATACAGTGATGTGCAGGGCTTGGAATATGAAACAGAAGCTCCTCAGAATGAAAAGACTTATATGAAAGGACGCCTGAAACAGTCTGATGTAGACCAGCAGGTACAGTCTTATTCTGAAATGCTTGCAAGTCTTCTTCAGTTTTCAGATGCGGAAATTGCCGTTGTCAGAGAACAGTATGCAGAACAGGTTGGATATGCCGGATTGTTTGATACTTTTGATGAAATCAAAGAGATGGAATTAGGAGATTTTGAACAGGTAAATCAGGAAAACATTGAAGTCATTGAAGGGGCTGAAGATGTTGCGGATGTTCTGTTTGATATGAAATTTAAGAAAGGTACAGTTACCATTGATTTAAAACTTGGATGTTATGAAAAGCTGGGAACTGTATTTAAGCAGATTTCCGTTGGAGACCGCAAGAATGCAAAGAAAATTAAAAATGCCGGAAAAGAACCTTCCTTCAAAGAAAAGATGTCTGAAGCAGGCGCGAATACTTTGATGGGTATGGGAACAGTTTTCGGTGTATTGATTTTTATGAGCTTGATTATTTCTCTGTTTGGCTTTATTCCAAAGATTACAGAAAAATTAAGCAAGAAAGAACAGAAGGCAACAGCTCCTGCTAAGGAAGTTGCAAATACTGCAGCTGCACAGCAGGCGGATGAAACGGAAATGGATCAAAGCGAATTGATTGCTGTAATTACAGCTGCCATTGTAGCAAGCGAACAGAAATCAACAGACAGCTTTGTTGTTCGTTCTATTAAGAGAAGATAAAGGATTCAAACATTTTAGGAGGATATAATAATGAAAAGTTATACAATTACAGTAAATGGTAATACATATGATGTAACAGTAGAAGAAACAGGTAGTACACCTAGCGCACCGGTTGTAAATGCTGCACCTGTAGCAAAGGCTCCTGTAGCTGCAAAGGCACCGGCTGCATCCGGAAACACAGGAAGCATTAAAGTAACAGCTCCAATGCCTGGTAAAGTATTATCAATCAATGCAGAAGTAGGACAGGCAGTAAAGAAGGGTGATACAATCCTTGTATTCGAAGCAATGAAAATGGAAAATTCAGTTGTTGCTCCGGAAGACGGAACAGTAGCAAGTATTTCAGTAAGTGTAGGAGATTCCTTTGAAGCAGGCGTTCCTATCGCTTCATTAAACTAATCCTTTACTGTATATTCGGAGGTAACTTATGAACATTTTAGATACATTAGGAAATCTGGTAGACCAGACAGCCTTCATGAGTCTTACATGGGGCAATTATGTTATGATTTTGGTTGCTTGTGTTTTCCTGTATTTGGCAATTAGAAAAGAATACGAACCATTACTTTTGGTTCCGATTGCTTTTGGTATGCTTTTAGTAAATATGTATCCGGACATCATGCAGGAAGGTGGCTTACTTCACTTTTTCTATCTTTTAGATGAATGGAGTATTTTACCATCATTGATTTTCATGGGTGTCGGAGCCATGACTGACTTTGGTCCGTTGATTGCGAATCCAAAGAGCTTCCTTTTAGGAGCGGCAGCACAGTTTGGTATTTACTCGGCATATTTCCTTGCCATTATCATGGGATTCAACGGAGAAGCAGCTGCAGCAATTTCAATTATCGGTGGTGCGGACGGACCTACATCCATTTTCCTTGCCGGAAAACTTGGACAGACTTCATTATTAGGACCAATCGCCGTAGCGGCATATTCTTATATGTCATTGGTACCGATTATTCAGCCACCTATTATGAAATTACTTACAACAGAAAAAGAACGTAAAATTAAGATGGAACAGCTTCGTCCGGTTTCAAAGCTTGAGAAGATTTTGTTCCCGATTATTGTTACAATTGTTGTTGTTATGATTTTACCGACAACAGCACCATTGGTTGGTATGTTAATGTTAGGAAATCTCTTCAGAGAATCCGGTGTTGTTAAACAGCTTCAGGAAACAGCTTCCAATGCATTAATGTACATTGTAGTAATCTTACTTGGTACCAGCGTTGGTGCAACAACAAGTGCGGAAGCATTCTTGAATGTTGCAACAATTAAGATCGTTGTATTAGGACTTGTAGCATTTGCTGTCGGTACAGCATCAGGTGTTATTTTTGGTAAGATTATGTGTATCGCAACACATGGTAAAGTAAATCCGTTGATTGGTTCCGCAGGTGTATCTGCAGTACCAATGGCAGCGAGAGTATCTCAGAAGGTTGGTGCGGAAGCAGACCCGACAAACTTCCTGTTAATGCATGCAATGGGACCAAACGTTGCCGGCGTTATCGGAACTGCGGTTGCAGCCGGTACATTTATGGCAATCTTCGGTGTGAAATAATTCGGATGGAGGAATAATAAAATGGCAGAAAAAAGACCGGTAAAAATTACCGAAACAATATTACGTGATGCGCATCAGTCATTGATTGCAACAAGAATGCCAACAGAACAGATGCTTCCAATCATTGATGTTATGGATCAGGTTGGATATTACTCTGTAGAATGTTGGGGAGGTGCAACATTTGATGCATCACTTCGATTCTTAAAAGAAGATCCATGGGAAAGACTTCGTAAGTTAAGAGATGGATTTAAGAACACAAAACTTCAGATGCTTTTCAGAGGACAGAATATTTTAGGATACAGTCATTATTCAGATGATGTTGTTGAATATTTTGTACAGAAATCCATTGCAAACGGTATTGATATTATTCGTATTTTTGACTGTTTGAATGATTTAAGAAACCTGGAAACAGCTGTAAAAGCAGCAAATAAAGAAAAGGGTCATGCACAGGTTGCATTATCTTATACTTTAGGTGATGCTTACACTTTGGATTATTGGAAAGATACAGCAAAGAAAATCGAAGATATGGGAGCAAATTCTTTATGTATTAAAGATATGGCTGGTCTTCTTACACCGTATAAGGCAGAAGAACTGGTACATGCTTTAAAAGAAGGAACAGAACTTCCAATCGATCTTCATACACATTACACATCCGGTGTTGCGGCAATGACATACTTAAAGGCAGTAGAAGCCGGTTGTGATATTATCGATACTGCAATTTCCCCATTCTCTATGGGAACAGCTCAGCCTGCTACAGAAGTATTGGTTGAAACTTTCAAGGGAACTCCTTACGATACAGGAATTGACCAGAAGTTATTAAAGAAAGTTGCAGATCATTTCAAACCATATCGTGAAGAATGCCTTGCTAACGGATTGTTAAATCCAAAGGTTATGGGTGTTAATATCAATACATTGTTATATCAGGTTCCGGGTGGAATGTTATCAAACCTTGTATCTCAGCTTTCAGAAATGGGTGCTGATGATAAGTTTGATGAAGTGTTGGAAGAAGTGCCAAGAGTACGTAAGGACTTTGGTGAACCACCTCTTGTTACACCATCCAGCCAGATTGTTGGTACACAGGCTGTATTAAACGTTGTTATGGGTGAACGTTATAAGATGATCAACCAGCAGGCAAAAGACCTTCTTTCAGGAAAATACGGACAGACAGTTAAGCCGTTTAATCCGGAAGTTCAGAAGAAGGCAATTGGAGATGAAGAACCAATCACATGCAGACCGGCTGATTTGTTAGAACCTTCACTTCCTAAGTTTGAAAAGGAATGTGCACAGTGGAAACAGCAGGATGAAGATGTCCTGACTTACGCATTGTTCCCACAGGTTGCAAAAGAATTCTTTGAATATCGTGAAGCTCAGCAGACAAAGGTTGATCCTTCCGTTGCTGATAAAGAAAACGGTGCATATCCGGTATAAGACGGTATAGATATAAAAGGGGCAGTTTTTTCTGTCCCTTTTGTTCTTTAAAATGAAAAATGCGGAGAACGGTAAATGAGTAAAGTACTGATTATTGGCGGTGGCGCCGCCGGAATGATGGCAGGGATTGCTGCAGCCTACAACGGCAATGAAGTAACCCTGATTGAGAAAAACGAAAAACTGGGAAAAAAACTATATATTACCGGAAAAGGACGTTGTAACGTAACCAATGCTTCAGACATTGAGAACCACATGAATAGTGTCATTGAGAATGCAAAATTTTTGTACAGTGCATATAATTGTCTCAATGCAGAAGACGTGTATCAGATGATTGAAAACGCGGGCGTGCCGCTGAAAGTCGAACGGGGAAACAGAGTGTTTCCGCAAAGTGACAAGTCTTCGGATATTATCTGGGCACTTTCAAAAATGTTGAAAGAAATTGGCGTTACGATTCTTTACAATACTGAAATCAAATCGGTTGAGAGTACCGGAAACGGTGTAGTTCTTACAGATTCGAAAAACCGAAAATATGAGGGGGATCAATGCATTATTGCAACCGGTGGACTATCTTATCCGGTAACCGGATCCACGGGAGACGGCTATGAATTTGCAAAAGCTCTGGGACATAAAATTGTGGATACTTATCCGTCGCTGGTTCCTTTCAATGTAGAAGAGGAGTTTTGCAAACGTCTGCAGGGATTGTCTCTTAAAAATGTGACTTTAACAATTGTTGACGAAAATCAAAAAGAGTATTATAAAGAACAGGGTGAAATGTTATTTACCCATTTTGGAATCAGTGGACCGTTGGTATTATCTGCCAGTGCATACCTCAGTGGGAAAATGAAGAATCATCATTTTCTGGGGACAATTGATTTGAAGCCTGCATTGGATAGGGAAACATTAGATAAACGAATTTTGAAGGATTTTGAAGGAAATCGTAATAAGAATTTTAATAATTCCCTGGATAAATTGTTACCGAAGAAATTAATTCCAGTGGTAATTGAATTGTCGGGAATTGATCCTTACAAAAAGGTTCACGAGATTACGAAAGAGGAACGACAGAACTTGGTTCGGGTGATGAAAGAAATTCCGCTTCATATCAGCGGATTGCGAAATTACAATGAAGCTATTATCACCAGGGGAGGGGTTTCCGTTAAGGAAATTAATCCGAAAACCATGGAATCAAAGAAATGTGAAAATATTTACTTCGTTGGAGAAGTATTGGATTTAGATGCCATGACCGGTGGGTATAATCTACAGATTGCCTGGAGTACCGGATATCTGGCAGGAAGCAGTATCTATTAGAGTTGGAGGAGATTATGTTTAATATTGCTATTGATGGACCTGCAGGTGCAGGAAAAAGTACGATTGCAAAAATTGTTGCAAAGAAATTGGAATATATTTATGTCGATACGGGAGCAATGTATCGAACATTGGCTTTGGCATGCTTTCGTGATGGGATTACAGCAGATGATGAAGCAGCTGTAGTAAAGAAATGTGAAAGTGTGGAAGTGACACTTGGTTACGAAAACGGAACACAGAAAGTTTATTTAAACGGAGAAGATGTCAGCAGTGAAATTCGTAAGGAAGAAATCGGAAATATGACTTCCGCAATCGCTGTTTATGCTCCGTTACGTGAACTGATGGTTTCTATGCAGAGAAAAATTGCTGCGGAAAATAATGTGGTAATGGATGGAAGAGATATTGGAACCGTTGTACTGCCGAATGCTGATTTAAAAGTATATTTAACTGCCAGTGCAAGAACAAGAGCAGAAAGACGTTATAAAGAATTGGTTGAAAAAGGTCAGGATTGCGATATTGATGCAATTGAAGCAGATATTAAAGACCGTGATTACAGAGATATGAATCGTGAAATCGCACCATTGAAACAGGCAGAGGATGCGGAATTGGTAGATTCATCCAATATGGATATTGATCAGGTTGTAGAGACAATTATTAAGCTTGCTGAAAAATAATGGTAGGAGTCTGATATGGAAGTAAAAGTTGCAAAAAGTGCCGGATTTTGTTTCGGAGTACAACGTGCTGTAGACAGTGTGTATCATGAATTGGAAATTAACAGTGGGAAGATTTATACTTTCGGACCGATTATTCACAATGAACAGGTTGTGGGAGATTTGCAGAGTAAAGGTGTTGACGTCATTGAGACGGAAGAAGCATTGGAACAGATTTCCGAAGGAACAGTGATTATCCGTTCCCATGGAGTTTCCAGAGCGGTTTACGAAAAGATTAAAAAACGTGGTGTGAAAATCGTGGATGCTACTTGTCCTTTTGTGAAAAAAATCCATAAAATCGTGGATGAAGAAAGCGGAAACGGCAGTGTTGTTATCATTATCGGAAATGATAATCACCCGGAGGTAGAAGGAATTCGAGGCTGGGTTAACGGGACCGGTTTTGTTATAAATGACGAAAAGCAAATCACAGAAAACCTGTTTGCAAAAGAAAATAAATATAGTATCGTATCACAAACGACATTTAACCACAATAAATTTAAATATTTAGTTGAAATTATGCGAAAAAAAGGGTATGATATAAATGTTGTAAACACAATTTGCAATGCGACAAATGTACGTCAAGTTGAAGCAAAGGAAATTGCATCGGATGTGGATGCAATGATTGTCATAGGAGGAAAGAATAGTTCCAATACACAGAAGTTAGTTGAAATTTGCAGCGAACAGTGTGTAAATACCTTCTTTGTACAGACTGCAGCTGACTTGAATGCTTATGATTTGAAAGCATTTCAGTCTATTGGTATTACAGCAGGGGCATCTACCCCAAAGAATATTATTGAGGAGGTTCATACTGAATGTCAGAAGAAATGAGTTTTGAACAAATGTTAGAAGATTCAATTAAGTCTATCCATAACGGTAGCACGGTTGAAGGAAAGGTAATTAGCGTTAAGCCTGATGAAGCTGTATTAAACATCGGTTATAAGGCTGATGGTATCCTTACAAGCAATGAATACTCTAATACACCAGTAGATCTGACAACTGTAATTTCAGTAGGCGATGAACTGACAGTTAAGGTTCTTAAAGTAAACGATGGCGATGGCCAGGTTGCACTGTCATACAAGAAGCTTGCTGCAGAGAAGGCAAATAAGAGAATTGAAGAAGCTTTTGAAAATAAAGAAGTTCTCAAAGCACCAGTTGTACAGATTTTAAAAGGTGGTTTGAGTGTAGATGTTGAAGGCGGAAGAGTATTTATTCCGGCTAGTCTTGTATCAGATACTTTTGAAAGAGATTTAAACAAGTATTTAAATCAGGAAATCGAATTTGTTGTTACTGAATTCGATCCAAGAAAGAGAAGAATCATCGGCGACAGAAAACAGTTAGTTTCAGCACAGAAAGAAGCTGCCAAGAAAGCTTTATTTGAAAAGATTGAAGTTGGTCAGACAATTGAAGGTGTTGTAAAGAGCGTTGTTGATTTTGGTGCATTCATCGATATCGGTGGTGCAGACGGATTATTACATATCTCTGAAATGTCTTGGGGACGTGTAGGAAATCCTAGAAAACTTTTCAAGGTTGGTGACAAAGTTACTACATTCATCAAAGAAATCAATGATGATAAGATTGCATTAAGCCTGAAGTTTGAGGATACAAATCCTTGGGCAAACGCTGAAGAAAAATTTGCAGTAGGCGTTGTTGTTACAGGTAAAGTTGCAAGAATGACAGACTTTGGTGCTTTCGTTGAAATTGAACCTGGTGTGGATGCATTACTTCATGTATCACAGATTGCTAAGCATCATGTAGATAAGCCTGCAGATGAATTAACAATCGGACAGGAAATTGAAGCTAAGATTGTTGACTTCAATGAAGAAGAAAAGAAAATCAGCTTAAGCAGAAAAGTTTTACTTCCGGATGAAGAAGTAGAAGAAACAGCTGAAGAAGCAACAGAAGAAGTTGTTGAAGAAACAGCAGAAGTTGCTGAAGAAGCAGTTGCAGAAGTTACAGAAGAATAATTATAAAATTCTTATAAATACGAAAAGCAAGCGTTTTGCTTGCTTTTTGTATTATAGACAAGGTGTTTATATGAGAGTGATTGCAGGAAAAGCAAGAAGCATTTCTTTGGTTACCGTGAAAGGAATGGAAACCAGACCCACAACGGACCGAATAAAAGAAACGCTTTTTAATATGATTCAATATGATGTTCCGAATGCAACGTTTCTGGATCTTTTCAGCGGTAGCGGAGCCATTGGAATTGAAGCATTGAGCAGAGGGGCGGAACATGCCTATTTTGTGGAAAAAAATAAAGAAGCAATTCGTTGTATTGAGACAAATCTGAAAAAGTGCAAATTGGAAGAAGATGCCACGGTTATGGCAGTGGATTACATGAATGCATTAAAGCAGTTGGAACGTGAAAAAGTAACGTTTGATTTAGTTTTCATGGACCCGCCGTATAATCATGAATTTGAGAAGGCGGTGTTGATTTTTCTTGCCAAATCTGATTTAATTGATAAGGATTCCACAGTTATTGTGGAAGCATCTCTGGATACGAGAATGGACTATCTGGAAGAATTAGAATTGGAAGTTATTAAAGAGAAAAAGTATAAAACGAACAAACATATTTTTGTTCGAAAAAGAGAGAAGGCATAATTATGAAAAGAGCGGTATATCCGGGAAGTTTTGATCCTGTTACGTTAGGACATTTGGATATCATAAAAAGATCTGCAAAAATTGTGGATGAATTGATTGTCGGAGTTTTAAACAATAAATCAAAAACCCCATTGTTTCCAGTGGAAAATCGTGTTAAAATGTTGGAGGAGGTTGTAAAAGACATCCCGAATGTTAAAGTCATGTCCTTTGATGGACTTTTGGTTGACTTTGCTAAAAAACTTGATGCACAGATTATTGTCAGAGGGTTAAGAGCAGTTACGGATTTTGAGTATGAATTGCAGATGTCTCAGACAAATTTGGTGTTAAACAAAGATGTTGACACGATATTCTTTAATACAAGTTTGGAATATTCATACCTTAGTTCCAGCACTGTGAAAGAAGCAGCTTTCTATGGTGCGGACATTAGCGGATTCGTTCCGGAATCTGTTGTAAATCAGGTATATGACAAAATAAAAGAAAAGAAAAAGGAGAAAAGAAATGAGTAGCAAAATTGAACAGATTATTACAGAAATTGAGGAATACATTGATAATTGTAAATTTCAGCCTTTATCTACCACAAAAATCATCGTAAACAAAGACGATATTGATGAATTATTATCAGAATTAAGACTTAGAACTCCTGATGAAATTAAGAAATATCAGAAGATTATTGCAAATAAAGATGCGATTTTAAATGATGCAAAAGAACGTTCTGAAGCAATGATTTCAGAAGCAACAGCACATATTAATCAGTTGGTTAGCGAACATGAAATTATGCAGAAGGCATATGCAGAAGCGAACGCAATCATTGAACAGGCTCAGAATGAAGCACAGTCCATTCTTGATTCTGCTACATCAGAAGCAAATGATTACAGAAATCGTGCTGTACAGTATACAGATGATATTCTTGCAAACTTACAGAACATCTTAACAAACGGAATCAGTAATTTTGAAAGTGCTCAGAATACAATGATGTCATCCTTGAATGATTCTTTAAATACTGTTTTACAGAGTAGAAAAGAACTGGGTGCACAGGAAGATGACACACCGGTTGCTGATAAAGAATTAAGCGAAGATGATGATTTAACATTAGATTTATTATAAGAAATATAAAACTCCGACAGTACCGGATACTGTTGGAGTTTTTTGTTAGTAAAAAAGAAATAAAAGGAATAATAAAATTAGAATCTGTTCCAGTTTTCCGAGTATGTATGCCCGTTTGAACGCAGGTTCTTCCAGGAAGGAAAAACATTGTGCCATGGAAGAGGCTCCGCCAAAAACAGTACATAGAAGAAGGCACCAAAGGACAGATTTTGTTATTGTCCGGGAAGATAAAAGGGACAGCCCGGAGGTAACTTCCATCAATCCGCAAAAATTTGTAATGAAAGGAAGAGACAAGGTGGAAAGTCCTTCTGTCAGAACGGTAAAGCAGATGACGAAAACCGAAATTTTCATTAAAGCTTGAAAGGTGTCGGAAATGAGATTGATTTTCGTAGTAGATGCAGTGCACGTTAAAGGTTTGAACGTATAAAAGAAATGATTGAGAAAGCCGGTTAAAACCGGTGGTGTATAAATGAACAGAAATAAGTGAGGCAGGCTGAGGGCTTTGTTTAAACAAAAGGATCCTAAGTAATTGGCAACAAAAGAAAAACTGCAGTTATTACAAAAGGTCAACAGAAAGGAAGCTTCCTGAAAAGAAAGGCATCCCTCCCGATAGAGATAACTGATATTCTTTGAGGCAAGAGGAAAGCCACAAAGGAAGCCGGTTAAGACAGAAAAAGAACCATATTCTGTCACACCGAAGATTCGATGAAATACAGGATGAAGGAGTTTGCTGAGAACCGGGCAAAGATTTTCACGAAGCATGAAGTTTGACAATAAAATCATGGGAAGCAAGGCAGGAATGACCTGATAAAAGCATAATTTCATACCGGAACGGATGGAATTGGCGAAAAAATCCGACTGGATAATCAATGATCCGATTCCGAAAAGCGATAAAACAGTGGCTAGATATTTTTTCATAAACACCTTTTTAACTATTCTATGGCATTTCAGGGTTCTTATGACTTTTTGAACCGTAAAGTTTTGAAAATGCATACAAATTAGATGCAAGTAGTTGAAATATTTTAGAAAATACAATAAAATGGTTGAGGTAAAGTTTCCGGACAACGGAAATACATACAATTTAATTCGGATTTGAGGGATAAAATGATTATCGCACCGATTGCAAGTGGCAGTAGTGGAAACTGCATTCTTGTAGAAGATGGAAATACAAAAATACTGGTAGATGCCGGTATCAGTAAAATAAAAATTGAAAAAGGGTTATCCGCTTATGGGGTCAGCCCCGGCGATTTGGATGGGATTCTTGTAACGCATGAACATTCAGATCATGTAGGTGGTCTTGGTGTATTTCTTCGGAAATATGATGTTCCCGTTTATGCTACAAAAAATACCATTCAGGCGATTTTTGAAGGGGGTAAACTGGGAGCTCTCGACGAAACGCTGTTTTATTCGGTGGAAAAAGACTTCAGTTTCAAATTGAAAGATTTGTTGATTCGTCCGATTCCGGTAATGCATGATGCGGCAGATCCGGTTTGCTACCGATTCGATAGTCAGGAAAAGTCCTGTGCCATTGTAACGGATTTGGGAATTTATAATTCGGAATTTGTTGGAAAGCTGCAGGGACTGGACAGTGTTTTGATTGAAGCAAACTATGACACAAGAATGCTTCAAATGGGACCGTACCCTTATCACTTGAAGCAGCGTATCTGGGGAGACAGCGGACATTTGTCCAATGAATCCTGCGGAAGACTTTTAAGTGATCTAATCACCCCGAAATTGAAACACATTATTTTGGGGCATTTAAGTAAAGAAAACAATTATCCCGATTTGGCATTCTGTGCCGTTCGGAATGAAATAAACTTTGCAGACAATGATTATTCAGCAGAAATGTTTAATATTCAGGTGGCGAAAAGAATGGAGCCATCTTGTCTCGTTGAATTTTAGGAGGTTAATATGAAGAAAACAATTATTACAGTTGTAGGAAAAGATACGGTAGGTATTATTGCAAAGGTTTGCGCATACTTGGCAGAAAACAATGTAAACATTATGGATATTTCCCAGACAATCGTTCAGGGTTATTTCAATATGATGATGATTGTAGATTGCAATGAAGCTTCTAAGCCGGCAAATGAATTATCTGACGGATTAGAAAAGTTAGGTGAAGAAATCGGCGTATCCATTAAATTGCAGCATGAAGATATCTTTAACAGTATGCATCGTATTTAATTGGAGGATAATATGATTAATAAATTTGAAGTAATTGAAACAAATAAAATGATTGATAATTACAATCTGGATGTACGTACCATTACATTGGGAATCAGTCTTTTGGATTGTATCAGTGATGATTTGGAAACACTGAATCAGAATATCTATAATAAGATTAAAGGATTGGCAAAGGATCTGGTAAAAACCGGTGAAGATATTTCCAAGGAATATGGAATTCCGATTGTAAATAAGAGAATTTCCGTAACACCAATCGGTTTAATCGGTGGTGCTGCCTGCAAAACTCCGGATGATTTTGTAACCATTGCAAAGACATTGGACAAGGTGGCAAAGGAAGTAGGAGTAAACTTCCTCGGCGGATATTCAGCCATCGTGAATAAAGGAATGACAAAGGCAGAGGAAAATCTGATTCGTTCTATTCCAAAGGCTTTGGCGGAAACAGATTTTGTATGTAGTTCTGTGAATGTTGGTTCAACAAAAACAGGTTTAAATATGGACGCTGTTCGTTTAATGGGTGAAATCGTTAAGGAAACAGCAGAAATGACTAAAGAACAGGATTCTCTTGGTTGTGCAAAACTTGTTGTATTTTGTAATGCGCCGGATGATAATCCGTTTATGGCAGGTGCGTTCCATGGTGTTACGGAAGCAGATGCAATTATTAATGTTGGTGTTTCCGGACCGGGTGTAGTACGTCATGCATTAAAGAAAGTTCGCGGAGAAAGCTTTGATGTTCTTTGCGATACCATTAAGAAAACTGCATTTAAGATTACAAGAGTAGGACAGCTTGTTGCAAGAGAAGCATCCGAACGTTTAAATGTACCATTTGGTATTATCGATTTATCTTTGGCACCAACACCGGCAATCGGTGACAGTGTTGCTGATATTTTGGAAGAAATCGGATTACAGAGAGCAGGTGCTCCGGGAACAACTGCAGCTCTTGCTTTGTTAAATGATCAGGTGAAAAAGGGTGGCGTTATGGCATCCTCATACGTTGGTGGATTAAGTGGTGCGTTTATTCCGGTCAGTGAAGATCAGGGAATGATTGATGCTGTAAAGGAAGGCGCTTTAACATTAGAAAAATTGGAAGCAATGACTTGTGTATGTTCTGTAGGATTGGATATGATTGCCATTCCGGGAGATACAAAAGCAACAACTATTGCCGGAATTATCGCAGATGAAGCAGCAATCGGTATGGTAAATCAGAAAACGACTGCAGTCCGTGTGATTCCTGTGATTGGAAAAGACGTTGGAGAAACAGTAGAATTTGGTGGATTACTTGGATATGCACCGATTATGCCTGTAAACAACTTCTCCTGTGATGCTTTTGTAAATAGAACCGGTCGTATTCCGGCACCAATTCACAGTTTTAAAAACTAAAAAAATCAAGGGACCGATTAAGGTCCCTTTTTTATTGGATTAATATTTTCTGCTCAAATTCCGTTGGCAACGTTTCGTTTCGGTGATTCATTTGTATCAGACGATATAAATGGTCGCATTCAATGTTTTTTTGAAGCATCAGTTTTGCCGGTCCTGTTGCTTTAGTGTAATAATCGGAAAGCTTGCTGATCAGTGTCAGTTTACTGTTCTGATTAATGTCCGATAAAACACTGGACGCCCGGTTAAAAGCAAGAACCCGAATATAATAGTGATAATTGTCTTGAATAAACTGCTCCATATCCGTTTTTTGGATATCCAGACAAATATGCATTAATGCTCTGGAAATTGCCGCGTAAGTGTAATTTTTTGACTGAAGCAAATGACAATAGGTTTCAAAGGAGTAGTATTCTTTTCGTGTGTGAAGAATACGATTGGAAAGTTCCTCCGAAATACCGAAAATATCTGAAAAATGATCTTTCTTCAATAGTGCCTGTCCCAAAATTAAATCCAAATCATGAAGAAATACCGGTTTTTTGGAAGTCAATGTTTTCTGACAATTCCGAGGAACATGGGTAGCTACCTGTTCGGTTTTTTTTCGAAATACTGCATTTCTGATGGCAGTGGAAGAAGCATATTCCATATCGGTTTCCAAAGAGGAATAATCAGCACCTTGACGTCTGATGGCTACCGGTTTCATGGTAGATTGTAATTGCTTCAATGCTTTTAAATATTCTAATGCGAGAATGTTATTAGACCCGCTCATAATATTGTCTACGGAATAAGAATCCAACAGGTTTTCCTCTTTACAATACTGTTGTAACGCCTGAACCCTTGCTTTCGGATAGGAGAGTCCTTCTTCCAAATGATGTTTTAAAGAAGCTTTGTAGGAAGATGGTTCTTCCAACAGAATTTTGGAAATCATCGGAAGGGCCCGAATGTTATCTGCTTCACAACCAAAACAGATATAGTCCACACAATTTAACTGGTCTAACAACGAAACAGCACCCTGTGCAAATAATTCAGCAGAAGCCGTTGCATAAAAGACCGGTAGTTCAAAAACAGCATCCACGCCATTGGTAATTGCTGATTTGGCACGAACATATTTGTCGTAAATGGCAGGAGCTCCGCGTTGAACAAAGTTTCCGCTACAGACAACAATGACATTATCGGCACCGGTAATATCTTTGGCTCTTTCAATGAGGTATTTGTGACCGTTATGGAACGGATTAAATTCTGCAATGATGCCTATTGTCTTCATAAAGTCCTCCAAAAGTTTTAATAAATATAACTTATTTTATCATTTCTGGAGGAGCCGTGCAATTTTTTGCTTTTTTTATTTAAATCTGAAGAGAATGAGTTGAAGATAAAAACAAGTTGGAGTATGATATACATAGTACATTATACAGTGAGGTGTTTTATGAACTTTATAGAAGAACTGAAAGAGAAAGCGCGCTTAAGCCGTAAAACAATTGTACTGCCGGAAGGGATGGATCGACGTACATATGCTGCTGCGGAACAGATTTTAAAAGAAGATTTCGCAGATATTGTTGTTTTGGCAGAAAAGGAAGAATTTGAAAAATACAGCGAAGGCTATGATGTGGAAGGATTGAGAGTTATCAGTCCAAAACATTCAGAGCATTTGGAAGATTATACAAACCAGTTATTTGAACTTAGAAAAGCAAAAGGAATGACGATTAAACAGGCTCATGCATTACTTGTCAGTGACCATATGTATTTTGCCTGCATGATGGTGAAAAACGGAGATGCCGATGGCGTAGTTTCCGGAGCATGTCATTCTTCTGCAAATACTTTAAGACCATCATTACAGATTGTAAAAACAAAGCCGGGAAGCAAATTGGTTTCCGCCTTTTTTGTGATTTGTGTTCCGAATAAGGAAATGGGTTCCAACGGGGTGTTTGTTATGGGGGACTGTGGATTAAATCAGAATCCGACACCGGAACAGTTGGCAGACATTGCTGCCAGCAGTGCAGAATCATTTGAATTCCTTGTAGGAGAAAAAGCCAGAGTGGCGATGCTTTCCCATTCCTCTTACGGAAGTGCGGCCCATGCGGATGTTACAAAGGTGGTTGAGGCGACTCAGATTGCAAAGAAGGAATATCCACAGTTTTTAGTGGATGGAGAATTGCAGACAGATGCTGCATTGGTTCCTGAAATTGCAGAGTTTAAAGCACCGGGTAGTCCGGTTGCCGGAAAGGCAAACGTTCTGGTATTTCCGGATCTGGATGCGGGAAATATTGGTTATAAATTATTACAGCGTTTAGGACTTGCAGAAGCTTACGGACCATTGTGTCAGGGAATTGCAAAACCGATTAATGACTTGTCCCGTGGATGTAGCGCGAAAGATATCGTTGGTGTTGTAGCAATTACAGCCGTTCAGGCTCAGATTTCATAAAATAAAATATTTTGAAAGGAGAACAAAAATGCATCGTCGAATGCATTTTTGTGGCGTAATATGGAAATTTTAGTTATAAATTGCGGAAGTTCATCTTTGAAGTTCCAGTTAATTGATTCAGAAAGTGAAAAAGTTTTGGCGAAGGGACTTTGCGAACGAATTGGGATTGAAGGAAGCAGTATTTCCTATACAGCAGCCGGCAGTGAAAAAATCACAAGAGAAATTCCAATGCCGACACATCACGAAGCAATTTCTGCTGTAATGGATTTTCTGACAGCAGAAGATACAGGAGTTATTTCCGATATGTCTGAAATTCAGGCAGTAGGACACAGAGTGGTTCACGGAGGAGAGTTCTTTGCGGAATCTGTTGTAGTGAATGATGAAGTATTGGAACAGATTGCACAGTGTAATGATTTGGCTCCTCTTCATAATCCGGCAAATATTATCGGAATCAAGGCTTGTATGGAAAAAATGCCAAACACTCCAAACGTTGCCGTGTTTGACACTGCATTCCACCAGACAATGCCGGAAAGCGCATACCTTTATGCGGTACCAAAGAAATATTATGAAGATTACAAAATCAGAAGATACGGTTTTCATGGAACATCTCACAGTTTTGTTTCCAAAAGAACCGCAGAACTTCTTAGAAAAGATTATGACAGCGTAAAGACGATTGTTTGTCATTTGGGAAACGGTGCAAGTATTTGTGCTGTTGAAAACGGAAAATCCGTGGATACCAGTATGGGATTAACACCATTAGCAGGTGTGATTATGGGAACCAGAAGTGGTGATATTGATCCAAGTATTGTAGAAGTCATTGCGGACAGAGAAAAAATGTCTGTACAGGAAGTGTTGAATACCTTAAATAAGAAGTCTGGTGTGTTAGGATTGTCCGGAATTTCCAGCGATTTTAGAGATATTAATCAGGCAGTGGAAAACGGAGATGCTCAGGCAAAGAAAACATTTGATGCCTATATCAGAAGCGTTGTTCGCTTCGTTGGTGCATATGTTGCTGTTATGAATGGTGTTGATGCTATTGCGATTACAGCCGGTGTTGGAGAAAACAATCCAAACATCAGAAAAGCAATTTGCGAACACTTGGGATACCTGGGAATTGAAATTGATGATGAGAAAAATAACAGTCGTGGAGAAGAAATTGAAATTTCCACTGCAAATTCTAAGGTGAAAGTATTTGTGGTTCCGACAAATGAAGAACTTGCAATTGCAAGAGAAACTGTGGCGTTAGTTAAAAATAATTAAGGAAAAATCCAAGTTCTTTTGAGAACTTGGATTTTTTTGAAGAGAGTTATTGACAACTTACAATAGTTAGTGTATACTAACCAATGTAAAGGAGATACTTCCTATGTAATTTTATAGAGTATTGCATTCATTATGGGCAAATGAATACGAAAAATGAATTCCGAGGGGCATGGAGTTCATTAATCAATGTTTTTTTTTAAAAGGGGCAGACTGTTTTAAGTCGCCTTTTTTTAATTGAAAGTGCGCTAAAAAATGTATAATAAGGGTTAGAAAAAAATGTTGACAAACATAGTCTGTCTATGTATAATTTATTAGGTGTCTTTATGAAAGGGATATTATGTTAATCGATTTATATCAATTTATTCAGGAAGAAGAGCCGACAAAAGTTTGGACTCCAAAGCCTGAAACCGATGAATTTAAAACTAAAGATTCAAGTTATGATATTGTTGATTGTGACTTAAAACTAGGTCTTCGAAATGCAGGAAACAAGAAGGTTGACTGTAAGTTAGAAGGAATTGTGGAATTGATGATTCCGTGTGACCTTTGTCTGGAGCCTGTTTTAAGAAAGATTGATATCGATTTCCATAAAGAGTTGGATATGAATAAGTCCATGGAAGAAAAGATAGAGGAATTGGACGAAGAGTGTTTTCTTATAGAAAATTCCTTGGATGTGGATGCACTTATTCATAACGAGATTCTTATTAATTTGCCGATGAAAGTTCTTTGTAAGGACGACTGCAAGGGAATTTGCAGAAAATGCGGTGCGAATCTCAATATGGGATCCTGTAGATGTGATCAGGCAGAGTTGGATCCGAGAATGTCCAAGATATTAGATGTTTTTAATCAGTTTAAGGAGGTGTAAACCATGTCTATCTGTCCAAAGAATAAATCTTCAAAAGGAAGAAGAGATAAGAGAAGAGCTAACTGGAAAATGGAAGCTCCAAATCTTGTTAAGTGCAGTAAGTGTGGAGCATTAATGATGCCACACAGAGTATGCAAGGCATGCGGAAGCTATAACAAGAAAGAAATCGTTGCAGTTGACTAATTGATGACGATTGATAAATAAGACTTCGCTTATGGCGAAGTCTTATTTTTTATTGTGCAGGGAACGTGCCATTGACTTGATTTTCAAAGTGTTTTTTAGTATAGTAATCTTTGTATGCGAGGAGGAAGATTGTATGTCTAAAACAATTGTTGCATTAGATTGTATGGGTGGAGATTACGCACCTTTGGAAATCGTAAAAGGTGCTGTTGAAGCAGTTCAGGAAAGCGATAAGGTTTTGGTGAAATTAGTTGGAAAACAGGAACTGATTGAAGCCGAACTTGAAAAATACAGCGGATACAATAAAGAAGCATTAGAAATTGTGAATGCTACAGAAGTGATTGAAATGGGTGAATCTCCTGTTTCTGCTATTCGCGAAAAAACAGATTCATCATTGGTGAAGTGTCAATACATGGTAAAGCATGGAGAAGCTGATGCAATGGTTTCAGCCGGCAGTACCGGAGCAAACCTTGTAGGCGGACATGTTATTATCGGGAGAATTCGAGGTGTGGAACGACCACCTCTCGCTCCGTTACTTCCGACAGAAAACGGAGTTTCCTTATTAATTGACTGTGGGGCCAATGTGGATGCCAGACCTTCGCACCTTGTGCAGTTTGCAAAAATGGGTGCTGTTTATATGGAACATGTTGTCGGAATTGAAAATCCAAGAGTTGGATTGGTAAATATCGGAACAGAAGAAGAAAAAGGAAATGCCTTAACAAAGGAAACCTATCAGTTGCTGAAAGAAACCGATGGAATTAACTTTGTTGGAAATGTTGAAGCGAGAGACATTCCAAGAGGTGCGGCAGATGTTGTTGTCTGTGATGCATTTGTTGGAAATGTTATTTTGAAAACATACGAAGGTGTTGCCATGACATTGTTAAAGAAGGTTAAGGGCGGTTTGATGTCCAACCTGAAAACAAAGATTGGTGCATTGTTGATTAAGAACAGTCTGAAAAAGACATTGAAAGGATTTACGATTGAAGAATACGGCGGAGCACCGTTGCTGGGACTGAAGGGATTGCTGGTGAAGACTCACGGAAACTCAAAGTCTGTCGAAGTAAAGAATTCAATTCTTCAGTGTATTACTTTTAAAGAAGCAGATATTAATGAAAAGTTTAAAGAAAAATTAAATTTAAAGAAATAAAGGAGACTATTATGGAATTTGAAAGATTAACAAGCGCAATTGCAGATGTATTGGATATTGACCAGAGCACAATCACAGCAGAAAGCAAATTTGTGGACGATTTGGGAGCAGACTCTTTAGACGTTCTTGAAATCGTTATGGGAATTGAAGATGAATTTGGAATCAAAGTTCCAACAGAAGCAACAGGAAATATCGTAACTGTTGGTGATGCTTTCGAAGCAATCAAAAAAGCTCTTCAGTAAAGAAAAATACTTTGATGAAACAAAGCCCTATGGATATAGGGCTTTTTCGTAGTAAAGGACAGGAATATGAATCAGGATTATCATCTATTGGAAGAAAAAATTGAATATGAATTTCAAGAAAAGGAATTGTTAATCAATGCATTAACGCATACTTCCTTTGCCAATGAACATAAGGCACAAAAGGTAAGCGACAACGAACGACTGGAATTTCTGGGGGATGCTGTTTTGGAAATGGTGTCCAGCGAATTCTTGTACAAACATATGAAGAAGATGTCTGAAGGGGAAATGTCCAAACTTCGTGCCAGCCTGGTTTGTGAACCGACTTTGGCGTTAGATGCCCAGGAAATCGAATTGCCGGAATTCATTTACCTTGGAAAAGGTGAGGAAGCCACCGGTGGTCGTACCCGTGCATCCATTGTTTCCGATGCATTGGAAGCACTGATTGGAGCAATCTTTCTGGATGGCGGCATTGAAGCTGCCAAAGATTTTATTTACCGGGTCGTGTTAAATGATATTGATAAGAAGAGAATGTTCCACGACAGCAAAACGATTCTTCAGGAGAGAATTGATGCAGTAAAATCCGGAACCCTGTCATATAAAATTATTAAGGAATCCGGACCGGATCATAATAAAACCTTTGAAGCGGTAGCAATGCTGAATGACCGGGTAATCGGTCAGGGAACCGGTCAAAATAAGAAAACTGCGGAACAGCAGGCTGCTTATCAGGCGCTAAAACAATTAGAGAAATAAATCAGATACTGATTGGAGAATAAAATGTATTTAAAAAGTATAGAAATACACGGATTTAAATCCTTTGCAAATAAAATTAATTTTGAATTTCATAATGGAATTACAGGAATCGTAGGACCAAACGGTTCCGGTAAAAGTAATGTTGCCGATGCAGTACGTTGGGTACTGGGAGAACAGAAAATTAAACAGCTCCGTGGTGCAAAGATGGAGGACGTTATTTTCGCAGGTACACAGAACAGAAAGCCTATGGGGTATGCATACGTAGCCATTACTTTTGATAATTCGGATCACAAGTTAAATGTGGATTACAACGAAGTAACGGTATCCCGTCGTTTATTCCGTTCCGGAGAAAGTGAATATATGATTAACGGAACCCAGGTACGTCTTCGTGATATTAATGAAATGTTTTACGACACCGGTATCGGTAAAGAAGGTTATTCTATTATCGGTCAGGGTCAGATTGATAAAATTCTGAGTGGTAAACCGGAAGAACGTCGAGAACTTTTTGACGAAGCTGCGGGAATCGTAAAGTTTAAACGTCGTAAAAACGAAGCGATGAAGAAACTGGACGATGAAAATCAGAATCTTGTCCGTGTAACGGATATTTTGGGTGAGTTGGAACGTCAGGTTATTCCGTTGGAAAAGCAGTGTGAGAAAGCAAAACGTTATCTGGTGTTAAAGGATGACTTGAAAGTCAATGATGTTAACATGTTCCTTATTGAAATCGATGAGATTAAGAACAGACTGGCAAACATTGATGAAAAAATCAAGATTGCATCCAATGATATGCAGGCTGCCAATGATGAATTTGAACAGATTAAGGCAGACTACACCAAATTGGAACAGATTATTGAAGATATTAATCTTTCCGTAGAACAGAAGAAAGAAAAGCTGAATGAACTTGTTTTAAATATTGAAAAATTTGAAGGACAGATTAACGTTATTAAGGAACAGATTAATTCTGCTAAAAATAATGAGTCCTATATTAATCAGAGAATTTCATCCATTACAGAAGAAATTTCTGCATACAATAAAGAATTGGATGCATCTGTTCAGGAAAAGGATGAAAATGAAACAAAGTTCAATGAAATATTAAGCAGTCAGACGGCAATCAATACAGAGATTGCGGATTTGAACGACCAGTTTAATCATTTGGAAGAAGAGATTGAAGCTCACAAGGCGGAAATTATTGAATTGTTAAATTCCAAAGCATTGATTAAAACACAGATTCAGAAGTTTGATACCCTGTTAGAACAGGTCAATATCCGAAAGGCTCAGTTGAATCAGAAATTGATTGAATTCCAGAGCCAGAAGGAAAGTCAGGATCAGGTGATTGATGACTTCAAAGCTCAGTTACAGGATATTGAAAAAGAAATTGCCGAAGTGAATACCACTTTGACGGAATACAAAGCAGACTTGGCAGATTTGCGAGTTCAGAATTCCGAATTGTCTAAAGACTTAAGCAAAAATCAGGAAGAATACCATAAGTCAAAATCTAATCTGGAAGCTTTAAAGAACATTACCGAGCGTTATGAAGGCTATGGAAGCAGCATTAAGAAAGTAATGGAACTGAAAAGTTCGAAAAAAGGAATTATTGGTGTTGTTGCTGATATTATTAAAGTAGATAAAAAGTACGAAGTGGCAATTGAAACTTCTTTGGGCGGAAACATCCAGAATATCGTTACGGATACTGAGACAACAGCCAAGGAAACCATTGAGTATTTGAAGAAAAACAAGTTTGGTCGTGCTACATTCCTACCTTTAAGCAGTATGAGCAATAAAACCAACTTTAACGCACCGGATGCGCTGGAAGAAAAAGGGGTTATCGGCCTTGCCAGTGATTTGGTGGATATTGATAAAAAGTATGAAGGCGTGGCAAAGTACCTCTTAGGTCGTGTTATGGTTGTAGATACCATTGACAATGCCATTGCCATCGAACGAAAGTATCGCTATACCATTCGTATTGTTACGCTGGAAGGAGAATACCTGAATGTGGGCGGTTCCATTTCCGGTGGTGCCTTCAAGAACACCAGCAATCTTTTAGGTCGTAGACGTGAAATCGAAGACCTGGAAAAACACTTGAAAGAGTTAAAGGCGGAAAAAGATCAGCTGGACAAAGATTTGGTTGAAAATCGCGGAAGAATCAGTGTGTTGAATGAAGAAATTGCAAAGGTATCCAATGCACTTCAGCAACAGCAGTTGATGAAAAATACGATCGAAATCAATCTGAAGCAGGCAACCCAGAAGAAAGATAATCTGGTAAATGAATATCAGGATTACACCAAAGAAAGTGACAATATTTCTGTGGAAATTGAAGATATTCACAAGAACAGTTCGGAATTGAACAGTGAATTGTCCGGAACCGAAGACCGCAGCGTGGAATTGGAACAGATGATTCGCGAAAAGACTGAAAAGTTAAACGGACTGAAAGAACAGCAGATTGAAAAAGGTTCTATTTTAGAAGAAATCAATATTGAGATTTCCGGCATGAAGCAGAAACATGAATTTATTGTGGAAAAAATTCATCGTTCTGAAGAACAGATTCAGGAACTGAACAAGGAACTGGATCAGATTAAGAACAATTCCAAAGAAAATGATGTGGAAATTTCTGCTCGTTTAGAAGCCATTGAAGGTTTCACAAAAGAGGTGGAAAAATCAAGAGAAATGATTGAAACCCTGAAGGAAGAAATCAAGAAGGCGGAAGAAGAAAAAGAGACACAGAGTAAAGAACACAAAGATTTCTTTGAAAAGAGAGAAAAACTTTCTACCAAGATTTCTGATTTGGATAAAGAAATTTACCGTTTGTCCAGTCAGAAAGAATCCTTGGAAGAAAAGACCGACAGCAAAGAAAGCTATATGTGGAATGAATATGAAATCACTTATCGTAAAGCCCTGGAAATGAAAGATGAAGAATATTCCGATAAGGGTGCGATTCGTGAGAATATTGCATCAATCCGAAGAGAAATGAAATCTTTGGGAGATGTTAATATCAATGCCATTGAAGAGTTTAAAGAAGTCAATGAGCGTTATCAGTTTATGAAGAACCAGCATGACGACCTGATGGAAGCAAGAGATAATCTTCTTAAGATTATTGACGAACTGGAATCCGGTATGCGTAAGCAGTTCAAGGAAAAATTCGAAGAAATCAAAACCGAATTTGACGTGGTATTTAAGGAACTCTTCGGTGGAGGTAAAGGTACCATTGAACTGACTGAAGCAGATGACATTTTAGAGGCGGGAATTAATATTATTTCTCAGCCACCCGGAAAGAAACTGCAGAATATGATGCAGCTTTCCGGTGGAGAAAAAGCATTGACTGCCATCAGTTTGCTCTTTGCAATTCAGAACTTAAAGCCGTCTCCGTTCTGTCTTTTGGACGAAATTGAAGCGGCGCTGGATGGTTCCAACGTTGTTCGTTTTGCGGAGTATCTGCATAAGCTAACTGCAAATACACAGTTTATTGTCATTACCCACAGACGTGGTACAATGAACTGCGCAGACCGTTTATACGGTATTACCATGCAGGAAAAAGGTATTTCCGCATTGGTATCCGTGGACTTACTTGAAAATGAATTAAGCAAATAAAATAGATTGGAGAACCTATGGCTGTAAAATTTTTTGATAAATTAGTTTCCGGTTTAAGTAAAACCAGAAATAATATTGTATCGGGACTGAATTCGATTTTTACGGGATTTTCCCATATTGATGATGACTTTTATGAAGAATTGGAAGAAATTCTGATTATGAGTGATATTGGAGTGAATACAACAGAGGAAATCTTGGACAATCTGAAAGAACAGGTGAAAGAGCAGCATATTAAAGAACCGATAGAATGTAAGGATTTATTAATTCAGAATATTGAAGAACAGATGGATTTAGGAGAAAATGCCTATGATTTTGAACAGGAACGTTCTGTTGTCCTTGTAATTGGTGTCAATGGTGTGGGTAAAACCACATCTATTGGAAAACTTGCCAGCCAGTTCAAGAATGACGGAAAGAAAGTTGTGCTTGCTGCAGCGGATACTTTCCGTGCTGCCGCAGGAAATCAGTTAAAAGAATGGGCAGTTCGATCCAATACGGATATTGTTATGGGAGCAGAAGGCTCGGATCCGGGTTCTGTTCTGTTTGATGCAATTCAGTCGGCGAAAAATAAAAATGCAGACATTCTTCTTTGCGATACCGCAGGAAGATTGCACAATAAAAAGAACCTGATGGAAGAATTGAAAAAACTGGACCGAATTATTGAAAAAGAATATTCCGGATGCAGACGTGAAAACTTTATTGTTCTGGATGCCACCACCGGGCAGAATGCTTTGGCGCAGGCAAGACAGTTCAAAGAGTGTGCGGATATTACCGGTGTTATTCTTACAAAAATGGATGGATCTGCAAAGGGCGGTATTGCCATTGCAATTCAGTCAGAATTAGGAATACCTGTAAAGTATATCGGTGTGGGAGAGCAGATTGATGATTTGCAGAAGTTTGATGCACACGATTTTGTACAGGCATTGTTTACAGAATAGTTTGGGAGGCGTTCCATGGAAGAAAAGTTAACATTAAAGAAATTTGAAGAAGCAAGTGAAATTGTAAAAAAGGTAACATTAAATACCAGTTTGATTTACAGTGATTATTTCAGTGAACAGACCGGTAATCAGGTTTATATCAAGCCGGAAAATATGCAGTTTACCGGCGCGTACAAAGTGCGTGGTGCATATTATAAAATCAGCACACTTTCTGAAGAAGAACGGGAACGTGGACTCATTACCGCATCTGCCGGAAATCACGCCCAGGGGGTTGCCTATGCAGCAAAACTTTATGGCGCCAAGGCTACAATTGTGATGCCGACCATTACCCCGTTAATGAAAGTAAACCGTACAAAGAGTTATGGCGCAGATGTCATTCTTTACGGAGATGTTTATGATGATGCCTGCAATTACGCTTTGAATCTGGCCCAGAAGGAAGGATATACTTTTATTCATCCGTTTGATGATTTAGATGTGGCTACCGGACAGGGAAGTATCGCTATGGAAATTTTCAAGGAATTACCGACAGTGGATTATATCCTTGTACCGATTGGCGGTGGCGGTCTTGCAACCGGTGTCAGCACTTTGGCAAAACTGTTAAATCCGAGAATCAAAGTAATCGGTGTGGAACCGGAAGAAGCAGCATGTATGAAAGCTTCCTTGGAAGCAGGGGAAGTTACTACCCTGAATTCAGCCAATACGATTGCGGATGGTACTGCAGTAAAAACACCGGGAGAAAAATTGTTCCCGTATATTCGTGATAATATTGATGAAATTATTACCATCAAGGATGAAGAATTAATTGATGTGTTCTTAGATATGGTAGAAAACCACAAGCTGGTGGCTGAAAACTCGGGATTGCTGACGGTAGCTGCTTTGAAACATCTGAAATGTAAGGATAAAAAAGTGGTTTCTATTATCAGTGGTGGAAATATGGACATCATTACAATGTCATCCATTTTGCAACATGGATTAATTCAAAGAGGCAGAGTCTTTACTGTATCAGTTCTTTTGCCGGATAAGCCGGGACAGTTGGTACGTGTTGCGGAAGCAATTGCACAAAAACAGGGGAATGTTATTAAACTGGAACATAATCAGTTCGTTTCTGTAAACAGAAATGCAGCTGTGGAACTTCGTGTAACAATTGAAACCTTTGGTCATGACCATAAGGAATTGATTTTGAAAGATTTAGAAGAAAAAGGTTACAGACCTAAAGAAGTTCGTCCGAATTTATAAAAATCAAAGGTGTCAAGAAAAAATACTTGACACCTCTTTTTCTGTGTAGTAGTATACTCTAGGATAGAAAAGGTGCAATATGAAAGATATATTTAAAAGTTCAATGCTCTATGATTTTTATGGAGAACTTTTGACAGAACATCAAAAAGAAATATTTGAGGACTTTTATCTGAATGACTTAAGTCTGACGGAGATTGCGGAAGAACGCGGTATTTCCAGACAGGGCGTACATGATTTGGTAAAACGCTGTGAAAAGACTTTAAACGGATATGAAGAAAAACTTCATTTGGTAGAACGATTTTCCAAGACAAAGGAAGATGTATCCATGATTTGTACATTAGCGGATCAGAAGGATGAAGAAAGTCTTACGAAAATCAAAGAAATTGCACAGGAAATATTGGAAAACTATTAAGTGAGACAGTTTCTTTAGGAGGTTTGCTTTGGCATTTGAAAGCTTATCTGATAAATTACAAAATATATTCAAAAACCTGAAAAGCAAAGGTCGTCTTACAGAAGATGATGTAAAAGCAGCTTTAAAGGAAGTTAAGATTGCGTTGTTGGAAGCGGATGTAAACTTTAAGGTCGTTAAAGACTTTATCAAAAAGGTTACAGAACGTGCGGTAGGACAGGATGTTATGACCAGTCTTACACCGGGACAGATGGTAATCAAGATTGTTAACGAAGAACTAACAGCCTTAATGGGAGATGAAACTACAGAGTTAAAACTTCTTCCGTCCAATGAAATTACCATCATTATGATGATGGGTCTTCAGGGTGCCGGTAAAACAACAACCACTGCAAAGATTGCAGGAAAGTTAAAGGCAAAGGGAAGAAAACCATTGCTGGTAGCCTGCGATGTTTACAGACCTGCAGCCATTGAACAGTTGCAGATTAACGGTGAAAAACAGGGCGTTCCCGTATTTTCTATGGGAGATAAACAAAAGCCTTTGGATATTGCAAAGGCAGCGATTGAGCATGCAAAAAAGAATGACAATAATGTCGTTATTTTAGATACCGCCGGTCGACTTCATGTAGATGAAGAAATGATGAACGAGCTGGTGGAAATCCGGGATAATATTGAATTGACCCAGACCGTATTGGTTGTAGATGCCATGACCGGTCAGGATGCAGTGAATGTTGCGAAAGAATTTAATGAAAAAATCGGTATTGATGGTATTATTGTAACAAAATTGGACGGTGACACCCGAGGCGGTGCAGCTTTGTCTATTAAGGCGATTACCGGAAAACCTATTTTATATATCGGTATGGGTGAGAAACTTTCTGATTTGGAACAGTTTTATCCGGACCGAATGGCTTCCAGAATTCTTGGTATGGGAGACGTGCTTTCATTGATTGAAAAAGCGGAACAGTCCATTGACCAGGAAAAGGCAAAGGAATTGGAACAGCGTATGAAAAAAGCGCAGTTTACCTTTGAAGACTATCTGGAATATATGGGCCAGATTAAGAACATGGGAGGATTGTCTTCCCTGCTTAGCATGATGCCGGGGGTTGGCGGAAAGATTTCCGACGATATGTTACCGGATGAAAAACAGCTTGGCAGAGTGGAAGCAATTATCTATTCCATGACAAAAGCAGAACGGAATAATCCGGATTTGCTGAACCCTTCCAGAAAACAGCGAATTGCAAAAGGTGCCGGTGTGGATATTTCCGAAGTGAACAGACTGGTAAAACAGTTTGAACAGGCTCGAAAGATGATGAAGAGCATGGGCGGCATGATGGGAGGAAAAGGAAAACGAAGAAGAGGTGGTTTTAACCTTCCTTTCGGTTTCTAAAAAAGCTTTCACGAAAACAACTTGTTTTCTTGATAATAAATTATTAATTATATATTTTACGGAGGTAAAGAAAAAATGGCAGTAAAAATCAGATTAAAGAGAATGGGAAAGAAGAGACATCCAATTTACAGAATCGTTGTAGCAGATTCAAGAGCTCCTAGAGATGGAAGATTTATCGAAGAAGTTGGAACATATGATCCAAATCAGGAACCTAGCGTATTTGACGTAAAGGAAGAATCTGTAAAGAAATGGTTATCAAATGGTGCTCAGCCTACTGAAACTGTTGGAAAGTTGTTAAAGATCGCAGGAATTGAAAAATAAGACTTGGAGGGACATTCATGAAAGAATTAGTTGAAACAATTGCAAAAGCACTTGTTGACTCTCCAGATGAAGTTGTCGTTACTGAAAAGGAAAACGACAGAGAAATTGTAGTACAGTTACAGGTAGCCCAGGAAGATATGGGTAAGGTAATTGGAAAACAGGGAAGGATTGCAAAGGCAATTCGTTCAGTTGTTAAAGCAGCTGCAACAAAATCTGATAAAAAGGTTAAAGTTGAAATACTTTAAGCAAGTGCACAGCGCTGGATGATTTCAGCGCTGTATTTTATATTAAAGGAGTAAAGATTTGGAAAAATATTTTCGTGTTGGTGTAATTGCGAATACTCATGGTGTTCGTGGAGAAGTAAAGGTTTATCCTACCACAGATGATGTAAAGCGCTTCAGCGATTTAAAAGAAGTGATTTTAGATACGAAAAAAGAACAGAAGGTTCTGCATGTGATCGGAGTGAAATATTTCAAAAACATGGCGATTTTACGATTTGCAGAATTTGATAATATGGATCAGGTAATTCCGCTGAAAGGAATGGACTTGCTTGTGGACAGAGAACATGCCATTCCACTGGAAGAAGGAGAATACTACATAGCAGATATTATTGGAAGCCGTGTTGTGACTGATACGGATGAAGAATTGGGAATATTAACTGATGTTCTTCAGACTGGTGCCAATGATGTTTATATTGTAAAAATGGCATCCGGAAAGGAAGTTTTGCTTCCGGTGATTGAAGAATGTGTTTTAGATAGAGATTTAGAAAAGAAAGTAGTTACAGTTCATTTGATGAAAGGATTAATGGATTAATGAATTTTCATGTTTTAACATTGTTTCCGGAAATGATTGAGCAAGGGGTGGGAACGAGTATTACCGGTCGTGCCATGGACAAGGGATTGATTTCGGTGAATGCAGTTAATATCAGAGATTATGCAGGAAATAAACATGGTCAGGTGGATGACTATCCATATGGAGGCGGCGCCGGTATGGTGATGCAGCCGGGACCGGTGTATCGAAGCTATGAATCCGTGGTGGAAAAAATCGGTTATAAACCTCGTGTCGTTTATATGACTCCTCAGGGGAAAGTATTTAATCAGAAAATGGCAGAAGAGTTTGCGAAAGAAGAAAATCTGGTTTTCTTGTGTGGACATTACGAAGGCATTGATGAGCGAGTATTAGACATGATTGTAACGGATCATGTGTCCATTGGTGACTATGTGCTAACCGGTGGAGAGTTACCGTCTATGGTTATGATTGATTGTATTTCCAGACTGGTACCCGGAGTGTTACATAACGATGTGTCTGCTGAGTTTGAGAGCTTTCAGGACAATCTGCTGGAATATCCTCAGTACACCCGCCCGGCGGAATTCGAGGGAGTAAAGGTTCCGGATATTTTGCTTTCCGGAGATCACGCCAAGGTGGATCGCTGGAGAAGAGAGCAGTCTTTAAAGCGAACTTTGGAGCGAAGACCGGATTTATTGGAAGAAGCTGTTCTCCAGAAGGAAGATTTGAAATATTTGGAAAAACAAAAGGAAAAATAATAGTAAAAATAATAGAGAAAATTAGGAAAAGAGTCGTTTGAAGGAACGATTCTTTTTTTGTTCGGAAAGAGTGTAATTTGATGCAATAAACAAAGAATTTCAATGGAAAAATGATGGAAATGCTAGGCTTTTTTGAAAGGTTGTTTTAGAGCAAAATAAAATCGTTTTTAAATAGTAAAAACGATACAAAAATATTGAATATGATATTTGATATGTGTATAATAATCACAAATAAAAAGAGTCGGTTTTTTTATTAAATTTTAAAAAATGTAAAAAATTTTTTCGAGGAGATGATTGTTATGTATGGACGGAAATATCATCCCCGAAGATATCTAAAATCTATCTTAGTTGTGATACTTAGTATTTCAATGTCTCTGACGTCTTATCCGGTATCACTTACGAAGAGTGAAACCGGAAAAGGTTATTTAAAAATTTCTTATATTAATTTGCGAGGGGACAGGAGTGAAGATGTTCAGGCAAAAGAGCTTGAAGTGAAAACGAAACCTGAACAATCAATTATTGAAGCGTATACGTTTCAAAAACCAAATGAATATCAATACTTTGTAGCTGAGGTAGATCGAATTCCTGATTTAAATGAGGAAGACACTGTTAGCATTTATGGAATCAAAGATGAAAAAATGGATAAAGAACCCATTGCCGTAAATGTTAAAAAGGGTCAAAAATTCTATCTCGGTTTTTTTGAATATGATGGAATTGCATTGGTTCAGGAAACTTCAGATATACGGGTGAAAAAACAAAAATTGAATATTGAAAAACCTGAAGATGGTGTGTTGTTTGATTTTGATGGTTATCTTCCGGAGAATACTAACATTGAGATTGAACCTGTAAAAGGAGAAAAGGATGAAATTCATCATTATGATATTACTATTTATGATGATGAAGGAAAGGTATTCCAGCCAATCGTCGGACGACCTATCAAAATTACTATTCGCAGTGAAAAAATAGAACAGGCAAATGAGGACAATAAAGAACTTGTCGCCTACCATCAGGCTGAGAATCAGGAGCAGGAAGAAATTGAAATTGTTTCAGCAAAAAAAGATTATGTAATATTTGAAGCAAGTCATTTTTCTGAATATCTAATTAGGGAACATGAAGGTGATGATGAACTGATTACTCCGCGAAGAACTTATCATTTCTTAAGTTATCAATATCAGGAAACTCAGACTTCAGGTGTGTACGAAGCTGGAAGCTTCAACTTCTATACTACAGCTGGAGATTTGATAGACTATCAGATCATTAAAGATGGTGATTCGTTACAAATGGTTCCGAATCCACCAAACAAGACGGAAGAGTATTTCTATGGATGGTATGTGGTTCAATATCATGGTGAGGAGAATGGACTCGTTCAATATAGTTGGCCACATAATTCGGAACGTATTCGTTTTAATCGGGAAATTGATGTACCTGAAACGGAAGACACAGATGTTTATCTTGCTCCGGTATATTCAGATTATCGATTTGTAACTTTTCACGAAAACGAATTTGGACAACCAAATGCCAATAACGTTTTGACCAGAAAACTGGTTAAGTTAGGGGATGACAATACCCAGGATGTATTAATTAGTGATGTGCGAGCCAAAACCCCGGATTCCCAGAGAATTGTATTTTGGGGATGGAGTTATGGAGATTCACAAAAACAGACAGTGGATAGTCTTGGAAATGAAATGACTCAATATTTTGAAGTCACGGGTACAGATGAAGAGATTGATTTATATCCGGTATTCAAGCAGGCAAGATGGTTAACATTTGTCGCTGGTGAAAGTGGAAGTGGTGCTGAATATGTTCCAGCGATGTTTATCGTCCAAGGGGATTCAGTTTCATCCTTACCGATTTCTTCTCGAAACGGATATATATTTAAAGGATGGTATCCCGGAAGTCAGGATGATAATGGACATATATATTATGATTTAAATCATCAGGTTGCTGACGAAAATGGTAACATTGTAAATGGAAGTTTTGATTTAGGACAAGGGAACAGTGTTCAAAACGGACAAATCACTTTAAATGAAAACCAAACTTTATACGCAAGATGGGAAGAAAAAGAAACATCGAAATACACGGTAATTATATGGAAGCAAAAAGTGACAGATGATAAAAACGCGACAACGGCTGAAAAAACATATGATTATGAAAGCAGTGAGGTGCGTACCGCTCCAACCGGAACGATTATTACTTCAAGCAATGCAGATCGGAATAAAAACTTTACCGGTTTTACATATAGCAGAACAGTTTTCGAGGGTTCTACAGAAGCTTCCGGTGTACTGGAAGCAACGGACAGCTCCATTATCAATGTATATTATGATCGAAATATTATGTCGATTAACTATTATTTTCCAACCAGCATGACGTATCCAAGTGATGCACAGACTGCTTACAGTTACACGGTTACCACCAGTGATAATGGTACACAGTATGGAATTGTAAATGGAGATTATGTTCAGTTAACTTATACAACAGAAAACTATTACAGTTTTACAACAAATTATAACTATACACAAACGAATTCAACCTCCGGAACATTGTACGGAATCTATAATGGAGAATATGTAAGAGTATATTATAATGCAGGAAACTTTTATCGAACCAGAACGAGACAGGGAATGAATTATGTATATTCTAACCAATATACCGGTACAGTTTTTACCAGAGGATACGGTGTGGAATATATAGGAACCAGATACACCAGATTCCAATCCGGTGGGCAATATGTATATACACCGACTACCGCGACTACCGGAACTTTGTATGGATTGGACGATAATGGTGTATATCAGCAGTTAACCGGTTCTCAATCTACGATAAGACACTGGATGTACAATGGAGAGGAATATACGGGAACGCGATATACCCGATCCAATATGACGAATTACCGAATGTATCATTGGACAGGATTGTATGATTCTGATTTCGCAAGCAATGGTTATTCTTGGGAGAGTATTTCCGGTTATCGATGGAATGAACAACAAAATGGTGGTGGAACAACCCAGACTTTATTAGATAGCTTTAATAATAGGAATATTGTCTATAATTTGTACAGTCAGGGAGAGAATGGAAATAATTATATTTATCACTATAAACAGAATTTGGATGGCACTTATTCATTAGATAGCAGGGTTTATGCAAGAACAAATAATGCAAGTGGAACATTTAATTTTTCTAATAAGTTTCAGGGATTTACAGTTTCCACATATTCAACTTCAACAGAAGGATTTTCTCCAACGGGAGGTTCCCATTCTGCAGCGAGTGGAACTAGTGCTAACTTAACCTATCCAATTCATATTTATCATACAAGAAACAGATATAGCTTGACCTATGCTGTTGATTTCTATGATGAAGGTACACAGGATCGACTGAACCAAATATATAAAACGGTAGAAGGAATTCAGTATGGTGCTCCATTGACGAATTATGCGGCATACACCGTTGGAGATTTGGAACATAGTGAATTTACCGGATGGTATAGTGATGCAACAGGAATTGTTCCGTATGATTTTGGTGGTACAATGCCTGCATCGAATGAGATTGTATATGCAGGATTCCAACCGGTTTATTATCCGATAAGCATTGACCCAAATGGTGCAGAAATAGACCATCGGGAGACGCAATATTCTACGTATACATGGTTACGATATGGACAGACGATTAAGGAATATCGAAACCTGACTAGAGAATATGTGCAAGATGATGAGGGGGAATATGTATATCTATATATTACTTTCAATGGAGAGAATAATGGATACGGAATTAATTCAGATTATCGAAATGCTGTTTATATCAAAGCAGATGAAGTAGATGAATATTATGATGAGAATTATGCAAATAGCGGTCTTACCAGAGATGAATTTATGAACTGTATTAGCGGACAACGTTATCGACCGGCAAAAAATACAGAAGTTAATACGTTGATGGGATGGTATAGGGTGCGAAATGACGGAACTCTTTCTTCAACACCTTACAATTTCAATGATGCAGTTACCGGACCGGTGAATTTGAGAGCTGTTTGGAGATTATCAGGTGTTTATTACATTTCTTATAATCCGATTATGACATCTCTTGGAATTGGAGGATCGATTAATTCTTATTTGGACCCGGATATCAATGATGCAGTTCATGGTGGAAAGTATATTGATCAGTCACAAACATTTATTAAACAACAGCCGTCCAACATACCGGAAGGATACGTTTTTGAAGGATGGAGAATTGTGGATGGTCAGGGAAATCCGTTGCAGGATGATGTGTTGTATAATCCTGGTGATGATTTTACAATCAATGCACAATATGCTGACAACTTAGGATGTATTCATCTGGAAGCGTATTATGAATTGGATGAAAATGAAATCCATAAAGTTGATGTAGCTTCACTGACATTGGATGCAAATGGAGGTTATGTGAAAACTACCGGACTTACACCGGGAGATACTCACATTTATGCAGATGAAGAGGAAGAACAATTACACTTTGATAATCAGATAAATAATACGAATATTCATCTGATTAACTATATCAGAAATTTTAAACATACAGATAAATTTACTTTGATTGGATGGGATAAATCAGCGGACCCGGATGATTACATTCCGGAAATCCCGGCAGATGCAGAATTAGGTATTGACCGTAATACCGAAAATCTATTATATGCACTGTGGGAACCAATGGTTTATATTACCTTTGAAAATCATACAGATGAGCCACTCACCTTTGATTTGGAATTTACGGATTACGATGGTGATGTCCTCAAACAGTACGATGGACATATTAATGAGGTTACGGAACAATATAAACGAGAAAAATTCTATGATACCATCGTAACCTTACAACCGAATGAAGTCTTGAAACTGGTACTTCCGGAAGGAGAACATGCAAAATATCGTGTCAGCGGAAGTTATTTAGGAAGTAAAGATCGATTGTACGTTTATAATTCCGGTGGTGAAACATCAATCACGCCAAAGAATCAATCATATATTGCAAATGGTGAACTCTTTATTGATCCGGTTGGTCGGGTGATAACCTTTGTAGATGAAATGATTCAGATTCCACCACCGTCAGGATATGATACAGATAATGTTGCATTTCGATTGATGTTTGGCAGCGTATTATTATTTTTATTTATCATGTGGATGATTCGAGATAGAAGGAACAGAAGAATTAGCTTCAAGAGGCTAAACGCCATAATAAAAAGGAAAAATGATAAAAGGGGCGTTTCGATTTTATTACGAAAGGAGATACGAAGATGATGAAGCGAGTTAAAAAATTTATGATGGTAACTTTTTCCATGCTGTTTGCATTGGCAATGTACACATCGGTGTATGCAGTTGAAATTGGTAATGGTGTTAAGGAAAGCTCTGATACCTCAGTTTTAATTCCAAAAGGTGTAACAGTAAAGAACTCCTCCCGTGGTGACTATGGTGGACCGGCAATTGTTTATACATACACAATTGCACCGGTTACTCCGGCTACAGGTGCAAAGGTAGGGGATACTCCGGTAGAAATCGGACCAACCGATGGGGCAACATTAGCAAATAATGGTCAGGTAACTTTCCAAAATGAAGTAATTACCGGTGTAACGAATACGGGAGTGGAACAGAAAAAGAATTTACAGGTCAATGTTGATTTGACAAAGTTTACTAAACCGGGCATTTACAGATATCTGATTACAGATACAACAACAATTGAAGCAATGTACGGTGCAGGATTAACCAGACCGGATGATTATGATGCCACTCGTTACTTAGATGTTTATATTAAATATAATGATGCAGGTACGGATTTAATCGTAGGTGGTTATGCATTATCAAAAACAAATGTAGTAACATCTGACGCATCAACAAAAGATGCTGGTTTTGTTAGAACATCAGAAACAGAAGAAGTTGGTGGAGAAACCGTTTACAAGGGTGATGTATACAGACTTTATAACCTTGATATTTATAAGAAAGTAACCGGTTCCATGGGTGATAAAACACATACATTCCCATTCTCTTATACAGTACAGAATTATGGACTGAAATATAGACCAGGTTACTATATGGAAGGTAATTTAACTACAGAATCTTCCGGAACATTCCAGATTGCAGATGGAAATTCTTATTCATTCCGTGGACTGAATGCGAGAGCAACCATTACTCTTACTGAAACAAATGATACATCCATTGCTTATGATGTATTGATTGAAGGAAAGAATGTTTCTACAGCAGCTACAGCTACAACTTTAGTTGCAGAAAGCACTGTAGATCCAAACGGTACAAAAGTATTGCCGGTTGGCGCCATTACTGATTATGAAGATGAAAACAGTATTGGTGATGGAACAACCCCTGGTTCCATTGATCATGAAGGTGTCTTGAATAAGAATAGAACGGCTATTCAGTATGTAAATAATGCCGGTGACGTTTCTCCTACAGGTATTATTTTCAAATACGGACCATTTGCTCTTATGATTGGTTTTGCAATGGTATTACTTGTACTTCGTAGAAGAAAACAGGATATTCGTGATTTATAAAATTGACTGAAGAATTCGCACAAAAGGATGGAGTGTGAAAGCATGAAAGATGAAAAGACAGTAGATACAAATAAGAAGACAATTAAATATGAATCCGAAGGAAAAAATCCTATGCACTATGCCCAAAGGACCCTGTTGCAGGCATTGGTTGTAGTGATTGTAGTGTGGCTCCTATTTGGGCACGTGTTTGGGATTATGACTGCTCCTAACGGAGACATGTTTCCGCGAATTGATTCTGGTGATTTGTTATTATATTATCGTTTGGATAAGAGCATTGAGGCTGGTGATGTGATTGTTTTTTCAAAAAACAAGACGACTTACATCGGAAGGGTGGTTGCCAGACCCGGTGATGTAGTAAATATTACAGAGCAGAATCAGCTGGTGATTAATCAGAACGTGATTACAGAACGAAATATTTTCTTTCCAACATCCAGATATGAAGGGTTTAACCAATATCCGGTGAGTTTGAAAAAAGATGAATATTTTGTATTGGTTGATATGAGGGAAAAAGGGGAAGACAGCAGATATTTTGGACCTGTTTCCAAGAAAGAGATTAAAGGGAATATTCTTTCAATACTGCGACGAATAAACTTTTAAGAAAGAAGGGATACAGATGAAAGCATTTAATGGAATCATGAAGACTATTGGGATTCTTATAAGTGTTTTTACTGCAATTCTTATTGGGATAATGCTGGTCTACAGTGGTTACGTTCTCTACGATAATTACTATAAAGGTCAAGTGGCATTTTCATCGAGAGAATTAGCACAATACAGACCGGATCCGGAAAAGGACCCCAAAATTGAATTTAAAAAATTGAAAAAGTTAAACAAAGATGCAGTTGGATGGATTCAGGTGTTCGATACCCATATCGATTATCCCATTATGCAGGGAAGTGATAATATTGAATATGTGAATAAAGATCCTCGTGGACAGAGTTCTCTGACTGGTTCCATTTTCCTTGAAGCAGAGAATCAGAGTGATTTTTCGGATTTATATAATATTCTCTATGGACATAATATGCAAAACGGTGCAATGTTTGGGGATGTTCGAAAATTTTTGGATTTCAAATATTTTTCGAAACATAAAAAAGGCTTTCTTCAGACACGGGAAGGAAATTATCATTTGACATTTTTTGCCTGTATGCAAGCCGATGCATATGATTCTATTATTTATCAGGTCATCCATGATAATGGAAATGAATATGATGATTTGGTCAATTATTTGAAAGAAAATAGTGATATCTTTATAAAAAGGCCGGAACATAAGATTATTGCATTATCTACCTGTCACAATTATGAAACATTCGGCCGCGTGGTTTTATTGGCAGAGGCAGAAGATACCTTTGAAGTACCGCCGGAAGTAAAAGAAAAAATCATTAAACGAACAGCGGAAGGACATGAAAAGGATGCAGACCATTGGGCGTTATTGAATTTGATTTGTGTATTTCTTACGTTGTTAACATTGCTTCCGGTTACACAAATCAGGAAAAAATATCGTCAGTATCGGGTGGCTAAAAAGATTTGTGAACAGTTGAAGCATTATTCTTCCGTAGAGAAAACTATGGATTATGATGAAGAAAATGAAATTCAAAAGATTCGGAAGCAACTAAATTTCTTTTTGAAAAAGATATGGATTGGCTTTGGAATCGAAATTGTAGTATTTCTTCTTAGTATTATCGTTTTTCTTAGAACGGAGGACATTCATAAACGAATGATACTTCGGGATCAATGGACCGGATGGATGATTTTGATTTTTGCTATTGCATTGTTAGTGGATTTTATCCTGTTCCGATACCGTGGTGAACGGCCAACGCAGGAATGGTTGGATGAGTTGACAGAAGAGTAAAAAAAGAGATTAGGTTTTCAGTTTTTGAGGACTTAATCTCTTTTTTTGTGCAGAAGATATTCCAAAACGTAAAATTTGATGGAAAATAACAGGGGGAGTGATGGAAATTTGAAGAAAAAATGGATATAAATTTCAGAAGGAAAATCTGAAAATTAAAACGTTTTTACATAGGAAAAAACGGTTCAAAAACGTTGATGGATAAAGCAGATAGTCGTATAATAATTGGTAATTAGAAGTGTCAGTTTTTTAGTTATTTGTATAAAATTATAACAGTGTTTATAAACGTGAGTTGTATGTATTATGGATGATTTAAAAAGTAACAACGAAGTAAAAGCGGAGAAGGTCGAAAACTCCGCAAAAAAAAGTACAAAACAACTTGAACCCGGGGTAAGAAAAATTTCTACAAAACGTTTAATCATAAATCTTTTGATTAAAATTTCCGTAATTGCAATTGTTGTTTTCTTGGTACTGAATTATGTTTTGGGAATTACGATTCATTATGGAAACAATATGCACCCGGCGATTAACGACGGAGATCTGGTTGTTTCCCTAAAGTTACAACGCCCCTATCTGAATGCTGTTGTACTGTACCATCATAACGATAAAGCTTGTTTGGGACGCATTGTCGGGCTCCCGGGAAATGTTATAGATATTACGGAAAAGGGTGAGTTGTTTGTGAATGGTGTTTTGGCTGCTGAAGATATATATTATCCTACCTACCAGGATCCGACTTCAACAGTGAAATATCCTTATACAGTCGAAGAGGGGAAAGCATTTATATTAAATGATTTCAGAGAAAAAACGGATGACAGCCGTCGATTCGGAACAATCAATTTGGATGACATTGATGGTCCGCTAATCTTATCCCTACGGCGCAGAGGGTTCTAATTATGAATTTAAATGCATCGCAAAAGGAAGATGCATATAAGTTATAACAATCATTAATTACTAAAGGAGGTATTAATATGAAGAATTTAATCAAAGGAGTAGTAGTTTCAATTTTTACTTTGGCATTGATGCTTGGCTTGAATGTAGTAACTACACCGGCAGAAACTGTTTATACACCCGTCGGCGGAACAACTACAATTGTAAAGAATCTGGTAGTTGATTCGGATGCAAATATTCCGAATATCTCTTTCGCTTTCCAAATCAGACGAGGGGAAGCTCAGGCGGCAACATCAACAACAGTTGAAATTTTAAATTCATCTACCGGTGGAAGCTCAATTGGTGATGTATCGTTTTCAAATGCTGATACACCTAATACGATAGCAGGTCTTCCTTCTGATGCGGATCCAACAAATCCGACAGCAGGTAAAAAGTATGTGCAAAAGCAGGTAACTGTTACTTTCCAGCCTAATACATTCACGAAACCTGGTGTTTACAGATATGTTATTCAGGAAACCAACAGCAATTTACCGGGCATTACTTATGATTCAAATGCTATTAGATACTTGGATGTATTTGTTGTTTCTGATGCAAATAATGTGTTGTCTGTTGACAGTTATGTTTTACGAGACAGTATATCCGCTATTTCAAAGGAAGGTGCATATGTGACAAATCCGGGAGAAAAAAGCGAAGGATATACAAATGTATTGACACAGTATGATTTTACATTCAATAAAACAATTACCGGTAATCAGGGTGATAAAAACAAGAGATTTACATTTACACTTAATATTTCCGGCGCAAACCCTGGTGTATATCCGGTGGTAACAAATGATGTCACAGGTAATCCTACTTATATTACCGTTGAAAGTAACGGAACATTAACAACTACATTTTCTTTAACTAATGGTAGTAGTGTACAGATTCTTGGTTTAAACCAGAATGCTGTTTGCGCTGTTTCAGAAGCGGAAGAAGATTATACTGCTACTCATGCCATTGACGGAGGAAGTGCGGTAGCAGGTAATAATTCCGGTAATATTACATTGGCAAGTGCAGATCACAGTGTTGCTTTTACAAATACACGTACAGGTATCATTCCAACAGGTGTTATTATGACTATTGCACCATATGCAATCGGAATTCTTTTATTTGGTGCAGCTGCTATTTTCACTCTTAGCAGAAGAAAAAGAATGGCATACTAATAATGTTACGGAAAAGTATTATATTTGCACATGAAACCATAGATCGAATTGTAGCGATTGTTTTAGTGGTACTGTTTTTGATCTGCTTATATGCCATGATTGATGCATATTTGGTTTATCAAGGTGCAAGTGATAACAGTATTTTAAAGTACAAACCGAAGGCCGGAAATACGGATGAATTAAAAAAATTATCTGAAAATGCGGTCGCATGGCTGACGATTGATGGTACGAGAATTGATTATCCGGTAATGCAAGGGAAAACCAACGAGGAATATTTAAATAAAGATCCGTATGGAGAGTTTTCTTTATCGGGCAGTATCTTTTTGGATAGTAGAAACAGTAAAACATTTAGTGATGACTATTCGTTGGTCTACGGTCACCACATGGAATACGGTGTAATGTTCGGTGCTCTTGATCAGTATAAAGATGAAACTTTTTTGAACGAGCACAAAACCGGGAAGTTGACTGTAGTGAATGGAAAAGAATATCAAATCACAATTTTTGCTTCTTGTATCGAAATGGCAACGAAAAAGGTGATTTTCGATCCGCCGGAAAGTGATAATAAATCTCTTTTGACTTATTTAGAGAAGCATGCATTAATATATCATCCAAAAGAAGTAGATGCTCAATCGAAATTGATTGCACTTTCAACCTGCCAGTCGGCTGAAAATAATGAACGAATTGTTGTTTTTGGAGTATTAAAATGAGAGCAGGTGCAAAGAATGAAGAAGTTGTTGACGTTTGGCATGATTATAATCATTGCGTTTGCAAAATTTAATACTGTAACATATGCCTTCAGCTATGATGCTGTTGAGACTGATATTGCTGTGGAAATCACAGAAGGCGGAACAGCGGAAATCGTACCATCTGTGAATTGCCCGATGCCGAATCAATCCAGTTTGGAAATAAAAGACGGGGAGATTGGACAGTTTCATATCAAGTTTACTACAATAGGAGTTTATGATTACACGGTTAAAACAGTTCCCGATCAAAGGAATTTGGAGTTTGACCAAAAAGTCTATTATGTAAAAATATATGTCACGGATGAAGGCGGAAAGTTAATTACAACCATTATCGCATCAAACGATGATGAAAAATACAGTGCTCATTCCGGTGCGGAGGGATACGAGCAATTCGGACCGGAACGACTTGTTTTTAAGAATACCGTACCTCCGGAAGAAACAACAATCACCAAGGAAGGGGAAAATAAAAAAGATAAAGATAAGGATAATAACAAGAATAAAGAAGGAAAGCAATATAGCAGTCTGGATAAAAATCGAAATCCTAAAACGGAAGATGACACGAAAATGGAACTATATTTCCTGGCTGCAATGTTAGCATCTGCAGGGTTGTTTTTATTCTCAATCATTGATTTGATGGAGACTCAAAAGATGATTAATGAGGTAGAGAACAGCTGAAAAAATAAAAATAAAAATTGAATGCTTTGATAATAGAACAGAAAGGAGGCGATTGCGAATGAAGAAGTATGGAATTACAATTCATATGATAAAACTGTGCATCGCCTCCTTTAATGTGGGATTAAGAAAGCAAAGAAAACTCTTTGCCAAATGCATTGCTTTTCATCTAATCATTGTTCTCCTTTTGGGAAGTGTTGCAACAAGTTATGTTTCCGGTGTTGGTACAACGGAAGAAACTACAGAATTAACGACTAATTGCTTGGAAGAAGTAATCCAAGAGGTGACTGAGTGTGTCGAACAGGCGGATGAAGAATATGACACAGACGAATTCTGCGAAGTAGAGAAAACAGACGAAGATAAGCAGATACAGAAAACCGTAGAGAGTACATCTCGGGATGATGTGCAGAAATTGAATAAAAAAAGATTTAAACTTTATCCTGAAGGGAAAAAGGCAGATAAATCAGTCGTTTTGAACGGTAATATGCCGGAGAATGCTTCCGTAAAAGTAAAGGATGTTGCGGACGAATATACGAATAAAAAAGGTCGTACGAAATTATCCGAAAAAAATCCGAAAGCAACGCTGATTGCTGCTTATGATATTACTATTATTGACGGTAATCGTGAATATCAGCCGGATCAGAAAAATCCGATACAGGTTGATATTTCGAATCCAAAACTGAAGGATGGTTCCAAATATGAAATATGGCATATCAAGGATGATGGAAACAAAGAAAAAATCAAGAAATTTACGATAAACGATGGAAATGTCTCATTTGCTGCCACTGGGTTCAGCGTTTATGCTATTGTGGATATTTCAGAACCTTATAGTATTGAGGAAATAACAGGATTAAGTGATTTGGAATCAAACAGAGCAACAGCCGGCTTCTGCATGTATTACGGTAACAATATCTATTTCACCAGTAATCTGAACGCTAATGGAGCTTTAATTGAAACCAATAATCCTGCATCCGCAGCCAGATGGTTCTTTACCAAAGCCGGTAATTATTACAAGATTTCCACGATTGTGAATGGCTTTGAAAAGTTTATTCATACGAAAGCAGGAAATGAAATTGAATTGAGTGATAGTGCGGATTTGTTTGAGATTACGCCGACTTCCAATCATAGTTACTACATCAAAAACAGTATTGAGAATAAGTGGATACAGCATTCCGGAAGCGGTAGTGGTATTCGATATTATCAAGCAAATAATAATGCAACAAACTCAAGAATCAAAATTGTATTTGCGGATTCTATGGATGTACCGGATGATTATTACAGTATTAACGGAAGGAGTTTTGGAATTATGAGCTATCCCGGAGGAACAATGGGATATGCTTTTATGGCCGGCGACGGAGATAATTGTTTGTCTATGCTTGCAATGAATGTAAGAAGAGATTCCGGCAGTGAAACTCTTTATGTGGCTGAAGACAGCGACATCACAATGTGGAAGTTCCACTACATATCCGACCTAAATTACAAGATTTCGACGACGGTAAACGGGGAGACAAAATTCCTTTATATTGGTGATACGGTTTCCTTGGTAGATGAAAATCATGCGTCAGCGATTACAATTACTACGGACAGCAAGGAAAGCATCAAGTTATCTGCAAATGGAAAATCTCTTACTTTTGATAACAATGGATTTATCACTACAACCACATCCGGTTCCAACAATAATCAGTGGCTTCATTTAGCTGAACTTTCTGATATTACGGAAGATGACTATGTTACATATTTTGCGGATAAAGTCAGTATCTCTGAAGTTCCGGATGGGGCATCAGTTATCGTGTATACCCGTGTTTGGAATCCGGATACTACGTCCTATGAATTTTATGCCATTGACCATGATGGAACACTCTATCCATGTTATGAGAGAGGGGACAATCTCACCTGGGTAGGTAACCGAATCAATACATTATTGTGGGATTTCACGGAGTATCATTATGATGATGGAACGCCGAATCATTATTATGAATTATATAACACATATTCACATAAATTTATTGCACCTCAAATCAATGGAAATCAGGTCCTTTCCGATAGCAAAATCGGTATCAATTTACCGGGAAGAGCTTACGGTGAATATTATTCAGAGATTGTTGCTTGGGATACACCGTACTATACCTATGCAGGCTTGCAGTCGGATATTGAGAACCATGGTATTACCACAGGACCGAAAGCAGATGCGGACAGTTTCTATTTTGCAATTATTCAGAATGCAAGCTCATCACTGACAGAGATTAAAACAATCGATAATGCAGAGTTTGGAATTCAAATGAAGATGATTGATTTTCCTGAACAACATCAGGATAACACAGGAACAAATTTCCAAAATGATTTCTTGGGAACTAATAGTGATTTTGTGGCTACTGCTTCTCAAGGATTACTCTCAAATTATATTGATCCGGAAACAGGGTATCCGATTTCAATTCATAATGGACAATCTCTGGCGCAATTATATAATGGTGCATCTGATGTCAATCATTTGTTCCTTGAAAGTACCCACAAAGACAGTGGATATTTCGAATTTGACAGTAGCCAAAACTTTGCTACATTAATTCAGCCGAATGGAACTGTAGGAAACAATTTTACGGTATTCAAGGAATTAGGAACATCAGATTCATCTTCCAGGACCACATTGATGCATGGTCAGTTTTTACCTTATAACACAATTACAGCCGGAGTATATGCGGTTAAGAATCCATTAAACTTATATGGACCTACGGCACAGTTTGGAAATTCCAGTGTAGGAGAACTTCCGGAAAGTGATCCACGTAAATATGAGAAGCTTCATCTTGCCAATGGAAAGGTTAATTATTATAACGGTATGGAATTGAGTGCTTCCATGGTCCAGACTCCGAGTGGTAAAGATGCATGGGGCCATGACATTGTATTTGAATTTACCGGTGATGATGATTTCTGGTTCTATGTTGATAATGAATTGGTGATTGACCTTGGAGGAATTCATTCAGCACTGGAAGGAACAGTAAACTTTTCCACCGGAAAGGTTGTTGTAGATGGTGATGAAACAAATCTGAGAGCAATCTTTAAGCGGAATTACGAAGCTAGACATCCTCAGGCTACAGAATCTGAGGTGAATACTTTTTTGGCAGAGTATTTTGAAGAGGGAGAAAATGTATTCAGAGATTACACCACCCATACAATGAAGGTTTACTATATGGAACGTGGTGCTGGAGCATCAAACCTTCATATGCGATTTAATTTAACTCCGGTTGTTCCCGGAAATGTTCTTTTGACGAAAAAAATATCCGGGTCAGATGATATTGATTTCAATCTCGTGGAATATCCATTCCAGATTTGGTATAAGGATGAGGAAACCGGCGCTGAACATTTATTAACAAATGATGATTTCATATCTGTAAATTACCAAAACTCTATTCAGAGAGTGGATTATGAGCCGACTTATACACCACATAATAGTACGGTAACCTATAATTCCGTATACTTTTTGAATCCGGGAAAGAGTGCAGAAATCAGGTTCCCGGCCAATACCATTCAGTATAAAATCATTGAATGTGGTGTCAATCAAGAGGTATATGATACGGTTAAAATTAATGATGACGTCGTTCTTGGAAGCGCAATTAACGGAACGGACCGAAAGTGTTACGATTCAGGCTGGCTTAGTGTAGCGGAACGTCCTGTTATTATGTTTGATAATCATGTTGATAATGCAGGTCTTCGAACATTCAGTTTCCAAAAGAAATTGGTTGATGAGCATGGTAATGAATTATCACGGCAACAGGATACAACCGTATTCAATTTCCGTTTATACTTAAGTAATGGTGTTGATAATGATTTGGAACTGGCCAATATGGCGAAGTATTACGTAACTGATCCAGACGGATATCTTTGTACATGGGACCCGGCATCACAGTCTTTTGAAGTTTCTAATCAAAACAATTATGCTTCTTTGACAGATCAGGCAAAGGCACAGTTTACTTTCGAAACATCCATGAATGGAGCAATCTCAAAAATCCCGGCAGGGTATTGTGTTGAGGTACCGAATGTTCCTGTAGGAACCAAATTCATGGTAATTGAAAGAGAAAATGAAATCCCGAAGGGATACAGTTTCCAAAGCTATGAACGTGTTGGCGGTAGTTATCATACAGAAGATGGTGATACATTGAATTCCGGATGGGTTCGAGCAAATGAGTCACCAAAGATGATTGTCAATAATAAACGTGGTTGGACCATTGAAGTGACCAAGGAGTGGAGTGACAAACATTTTTCAACTTCACACGACCCGATTTATTTGGCAGTATATAATGGAAACGCCTTAGTTCCGGATACAGTGTGCAGTTTAGCTTATCCAACAACAACGAAACGATATTTCTTCGATAATTTAATGGGCGGAGCAGACTTTGAAGATTACAAAGTATACGAAGTAGAATTAAATAACCCGGTGGTAAATGCAAACGGCGAATTGGTGTCCTATAGTGGAATCAGTAAACGTTTGGAGGATGGAGACCTCACCGTAATCAATACGGTTACCAAGAAAACGAACACTTTATCACCGTATTCCTATGCTGCAACATACGATTACGGTGTTCCGTATTCACAATCAGAAGGCACCAGTGTAGTAGAAAATGTGCGAGAGGATACGATTACAAACACACGAACCGATGGTGTTGTTTTAACACTTTATGATATGAATACGAACAATACTCTTGCAGGTGGAACGTTTACACTGATGGAAGGAAATGATTCTTTAGGTACCTTTACTTCAGATTCTCATGGAAGAATAACCATTCTTTATGATTTTGAAAAGAATGTGGATTATACATTGACACAAACAGGAACACCATTAGGATATATTAAGTTACCGAATCCGGTAGTATTTTCTATTGAAAACGACAATTCTGTTTCCGTCAGTGGAAACGAGTCCCAATGGCAAAACGGAAGAATGAATGAAATCGCAGGCGATAGTATCATTGCCTACATTAATGTATACAATAAGCCATACGTTCTGAGAGCTTTGAAGGTAGACGGTGCAACAGATGGAGCACTTCCGGGTGCACATTTTGCTCTCTATCGAAGTGTAAAAGGTCTTGGTGGACCGGTAAAGGATTTAAATCCGATTCCAGGTTATGAGGATCTCGTCAGTGATTCTAACGGTGTGATTCCGGGAATTAACAATTCCCTTACTCCGGGAAAATATTACCTGACTGAGTTGAGTGCACCAAACGGATATGATATCCATTATGAAGATATTATTTTCGTAATCAGTGAAGATGGAACCGTTAGTATTGAAGGTTCAGAACACGCAGAACATCTGGTAATTACCGGAGATACACAGTGTAATTACACCTTCCATATTCCGAATTTCAGAAATGAACCGGTTGAACTTACGGTGACGAAAACAGTAACGGGTGCCTTTGGTGACAAAACCAAACAGTTTACATTTACATTGGAAGTGGAAAATGCATCTAGTGAAGAAACTTATTCCTGGAGTAAAAACAATGTGGTTCAGCAAGAACCATTGCACAATGATACCACCTTTACTTTAGGACACGGCGATATCGTTAAAATCATGATTCCTGTAAACAGCCATGTTACAATTACGGAAGAGAATGAAGATTATTCAACCCGGTTTGTATTTAACAACACAGGAGTAAGCGCCGGTAATACAGATACGTTTATGTTGGCACGAAACTCTACTTTAGCAGTAACCAATAATCTGGATGCAATTATACCGGTTGGTTTGTTTAATACAGCTATAGGAATTACAGTTATTGGCTTGGCATTTGGTTGTTTGGTGGTTATAATAGTTGGGAAACGTCGTAAAAAAAGGAGCTGCTAATGAAAAACAGGAAGACTAAAAATATAATACTGGTTTCAATTGCAGTGATTTTAATTGGTGTGCTAATATATTCTCTATATCAGGGCTTAATTATTTATATTCCTCAGATGCAGGAGCAGAATCGATTTAGTGAAATAAAGAAGATGATAGATCAGGAAACAAATCAATCAGACGGTTCTTCTAAATATGATGAACTGGTGAGAATGAATAGTGATTTTGTCGGTTGGCTGAAAATAAAGAAGACGGAAATTGATTATCCGGTTGTAATTCCTCGTGAAAAAGAGGAAGAGTATTATCTTCACAGAGATTTTGATCAAAACTATTCTTTTTCCGGAACGCCGTACATTGGTGCGGGAGCGGATGAAAATTCAGATGCATTTATTATCTATGCACACAATATGAAAAACGGAACAATGTTTGGCACGTTGGATGATTATAAAGACGAAGATTGGGCAAAAGAGCACAAAAACATAATTTTTGAAACAACCAATGAAAAAAGGAGCTACTGTGTGTTTGCGGCGTTGCAAACAAAAGTCGACAGTGAGGAAGAATATAAATATTATAAGAGAACCGGTAAACTCAGTGAAAAGGATTTCAAAGATTTTATGGATGAAATTCATAAAGTCTCCTTAATCGATATAGGAGACTATCCGGAAAAGAAAACTCAAATTCTGATGCTTTCAACCTGTAGTTATCACACGGATAACGGTCGCTTTGTAGTATTGGCGTATCGGACGAAATAATAGGATTTCCTTATAGATAGAAAAATACTTGCATTCTTTAGCGTTGTATGTTAGTATATTAAATGCTGTAAAAAGAAAAGATGGTCCTCTGTTACATTGGTATTAAGAACATCGGAATAATAAAGGAGGCTATTATGCAGGAATTAATTAAGGAAATTGAAGCAGCTCAGATTAAAGAAGTTGCAGACTTTAACGTAGGTGATACTATTAAGGTTCACGCTAAGATCGTGGAAGGAAACCGTGAAAGAATCCAGGTTTTCGAAGGATTAGTAATGAAGAAGCAGGGTGGAAGCAACCGTGCAACATTTACTGTAAGAAAATTATCTAATGGTATCGGTGTAGAAAGAACTTGGCCATTATACTCTCCAACAATCGATAAGATCGAAGTTGTTAGAAAGGGTAAAGTAAGACGTGCTAAACTTAACTACATCAGAAGCAGAGTAGGTAAGGCTGCAAAGGTTAAAGAATTAGTTAAATAATTAGTAAAATAATTTATTTACAAAAAGGAGCAAACCGCTTGAAGTTTTGCTCCTTTTTTATGTTATAATTTTAGGTGTGTTGAGTATTTTCGTAAGAAAAAAGGAGCGAAGGTATGAGTGAGAATAAAGTAAATTATCAATGGTATCCAGGACATATGACGAAAGCGGTTCGTCAGATGAAAGAAGATATCAAACTGATTGACCTTGTTATTGAATTATTGGATGCGAGAATTCCGTTAAGCAGCCGCAATCCGGACATTGACAGCCTGGGACAGAATAAGGCGCGTCTTGTATTGTTAAATAAAGCGGATTTGGCTGATGAAGAACAGAATCAGAAATGGCTTGCTTTTTTTAAGGAGAAAGGAATTGTTGCGTTAAAAATCAATTCCAAAAACAAGCAGGGGATTAAAGAAATCAACAATGCGGTTTTAGTTGCATGTAAAGAAAAAATAGAACGTGATAAACGAAAAGGAATTAAGAACAGACCGGTTCGTGCTATGGTTGTCGGTATTCCAAATGTGGGAAAATCTACATTTATTAATGCTTATGCGGGACGTTCTGCTGCGAAGACCGGAAATAAGCCGGGAGTTACCAAGGGAAAACAGTGGATTCGTTTGAATAAGACGTTGGAATTGCTGGATACACCGGGAATCCTTTGGCCGAAATTTGACGATCAGCAGATTGGATTAAATCTGGCATTGATTGGTTCTATTAATGACAATATTTTGGACGTTTCCGAAATGGCATATCAGTTAATTAAAATGCTGAATGATGTTTATCCTTCAGTAATCTGTGAACGTTATAACATTGAAGGCAGTGAAGATCCGCTGGAGATTATGAATCAGGTAGCTGAAGTACGCGGATGCAAATTGAAGGGAAATCTTCCGGATATTGAAAAAGCCAGTGGAATTATTCTGGATGATTTCAGAAGCGGAAAGTTAGGAAAGATTACATTGGATCGTTTATAGAATGGAGGCTTTATGGAAAGCATTAGTCAGATTAAAGCAATCTTAAAAGAAACAAAAGAGACGGAAATGGAGTTGTTTATTCAGCAGTATTCTTCCGATGAACGAAGTGGCGTACAGGCGTTGGTTCAAAGTGCTGCAAAGAAAAAAGCCGCATATGAGGCAGAACTTCAGAGAACTTATCTCTTGACGGAGTATGAACGAAAATATGAAAAGGAAGGCTATATTTGCGGGATTGACGAGGTTGGCAGAGGACCTTTGGCGGGACCGGTAGTTGCCGGCGCGGTGATCCTTCCAAAAGACTGTGATATTTTGTATATTAACGATTCCAAGAAATTGTCAGCGAAAAAAAGAGAAGAACTGTTTACCGAAATCATGGAAAAAGCGGTTTCTGCCACTACGGCGTTATCCACACCGGAATTGATTGATGATATCAATATCTTACAGGCAACTTATGCGGCAATGCGAAAGGCAATTGAACAGCTCAGTGTCCGTCCGGATCTTTTGCTGAATGATGCAGTGAAAATTCCGGGGGTTGATATCAAGCAGGTTGGAATCATTAAAGGAGATGCGAAAAGTATTTCTATCGGTGCTGCCAGCATCATTGCGAAAGTTACCAGAGATGCCATGATGGTGGAATACGATAAAATTTATCCGGAATATGATTTCGCTTCCAATAAGGGGTATGGTTCTGCGAAACATATTGAAGCTTTAAAGAAGTATGGACCATGTCCGATTCATAGAAAGTCCTTTATCGGGAATTTTATCTGATGATTTCAGAGAACGAAGCATAAAAAATGAAAGATTGAGCCGGGTTTATGCATTGAATGTGCGAAATATATTTGTGAAATGCATAGATTTTAAAAGATATGAAATATTTTATGCACTTGTTTTAGATGTTATTGAAGAACGATGCATAGATTAAACATGAATTCTTGTTTTTTATGTATTTTTTTTGAAATATTTTTGATTTGACTGCATAAATCAAGATGAAATTATAGAAATCTATGCACTTTGTGGAGTAAGAACGAAAAATAATGCATAGAAAGTTGAAAAAAGAATATAATCTATGCATTTTATGATGTTTAAGCTTAAAGATGATGCACAGAAATGAAAAGAAAAACTTATTTTTGTGCGTATTGGGCTTTTAGGGGGAAGAATGAATAAAAGAATGATTGGTAGTATTTATGAAGATGCTGCAGTGAAGTATCTGGAATCTAAGGGGCTTTTGATTCTTCAAAGAAATTATAGAAACAAAATCGGGGAAATCGACATTATTGCGAAAAAGAATAATAAGATTTCCTTTGTTGAAGTGAAATTTCGAGAAAATACCGCGTTTGGGGATGCTGCGGAAGCGGTTGATGCGCGGAAACTTCAAAAAATATACAGGATTGCTCAGTGGTATCTGCTGGAACACCCGGAATTTCAAAATATAGATGTTCAAATAGATGTTTTGGCGATTACGGGAAATCAGATACAGTATTATGAAAATTGTTATGGAGTGATGTGATGGATTTTATAAATCTGAATAAATTTGCAGGAAATGCAACCAGAGTAAAGGCCTCAAAGGTACCTTATATTGTATTTCCGGCACTGGAAAAGATTGATTTCATTCGACATGGATTTTCTACAAAATTCGGTGGTGTCAGTGAAGGGCATCTGGCAAGTATGAATCTTGGATGGGAACGGGATGACTTGAGGGAAAATGTGGTAAAGAATCATGAAATCATTGCAGAAGCAATCGGTTTTGATGCGAATAATATTGTTACCAGTCATCAAACCCATACCACCAACGTTCGTCTTGTAACGAAGGAGGATTGTGGAAAAGGAATTTATCAGGAACGGGACTACGAGAATGTTGACGGTTTGATTACCGGAGACAAGAATGTGGTTCTGGCTACTTATTTTGCGGATTGTGTTCCATTGTTTATGGTTGACCGGAAGAATAAAGCCATTGGGCTTTCCCATTCCGGATGGAAGGGAACCGTCGGGAAAATCGGGAAGATAACCATTGAGAAAATGGGAGAATGTTTTGGGACAAAACCGGAAGATGTTGTTGCTTGTATTGGCCCGTCTATTTGTCGGCAATGTTATGAAATCAGCAGAGACGTGGCGGAGCAGTTTATGAATGCATTTCCTTCGGATGTGGAGGAAATATTAATTGACCGTGGAAATGACAAGTTCCTGCTGGATTTGTGGAAATGTAATGAGAAGGTCTTTCTGGAAGCCGGGGTATTGCCGGAAAATATTCATGTGACAGATTTGTGCACCTGTTGCAATACGGATGTTTTATTTTCTCATCGTGGACATCATGGAAAACGGGGAAATCTTGCAGCATTTCTTGAAATTGCAGAATAATGGAAAAGAATTTACAAATCACTACAGTTAGTGTAAAATTTAAAAGATACGGACTGATTTGGAAGCACTTGAAAAGACAGAAATTTTATGGACTTTCAGAGTGCCGGATTGAAATGAATAGGAGGACATATGAATAAACCAATCGTTGCAATCGTTGGACGTCCGAACGTTGGAAAATCAACATTGTTTAATGCACTTGCAAAACAAATGATTTCTATCGTTAAGGATACTCCGGGGGTTACCAGAGATCGAATTTATGCAGACATTGACTGGTTGAATTATCAGTTTACATTAATAGATACCGGTGGTATTGAGCCGGACAGTAATGACATTATTTTATCTCAGATGAGAGAACAGGCACAGATTGCCATTGATACAGCAGACGTTATTATTTTTATGACAGATGTCAAGCAGGGATTAATTGATTCCGATGCAAAGGTGGCTGACATGCTTCGTAAGAGCAGAAAACCGGTTGTTTTGGTTGTTAACAAGGTTGACAATTTTAACAAGATGATGGCTGATGTTTACGAGTTCTATAATCTGGGAATCGGTGATCCAATCCCGATTTCTTCAACACAGAGAAGCGGTTTGGGTGATATGCTGGATGTTGTTACAGGATATTTTGCCGAAATCGAAAAAGATGATGATGAAGATGATGAAAGACCACGAATTGCCGTTGTGGGAAAACCAAACGTAGGAAAATCATCTTTAATTAACAAGCTTACAGGACAGAGCCGTGTGATTGTATCGGATATTGCCGGTACAACAAGAGATGCCATTGATACGGAAATTGAATACAATGGTAAAGAGTATGTTTTTATTGATACGGCAGGACTGCGTCGTAAAGCAAAAGTAAAAGAAGATATAGAGCGATTTAGCGTCATCCGTACCGTTACTGCCGTAGAGCGTGCAGATGTGGTCATTATTATGATTGATGCCGTAGAAGGTGTTACGGAGCAGGATGCAAAAATTGCCGGTGTGGCACATGAAAACGGAAAAGGCGTTATTATTGCTGTCAATAAATGGGATGCCATTGAGAAGAATGATAAGACAATTTACGAATATCAGAAAGATGTCCGTAGCGTTTTATCCTTTATGCCATATGCGGAAATGATGTTTATTTCTGCCAAAACCGGACAGCGACTTCCGAAGATGTTTGATATGATTGATATGGTTATTGAAAATCATGCCCTTCGTATTGAAACAGGTGTGCTGAATGAAATCCTTGCAGAAGCCGTTGCAATGCAACAGCCGCCTTCAGATAAGGGAAAACGTCTGAAATTATTCTATATTACTCAGGTTAGTGTAAAACCGCCAACCTTTGTAATTTTCGTAAATGACAAGAAATTAATGCATTTCTCATATACAAGATATATTGAAAACAGAATCAGAGAGGCCTTTGGTTTCAAAGGAACCCCACTGAAATTTATTATCCGTGAGAGAAAAGGAGACTAAAAATGATTTGGCAAAAAGCGGTGGCGATTTTAATCGGCTATGGTTTTGGTCTGTTTCAGACTGCATTTATTATTGGTAAATTAAATCATATTGATATCAGAGATTACGGTAGTGGAAATTCAGGTACTACCAATGCAATGCGTACTCTCGGAAAGAAAAGTGGATTTATTACATATTTTGGAGATATGTTTAAAGCAGTGCTGGCATTGCTGGCCACATATTTTCTGTTTTCCAAATCCTGTGATGGACATCAGTTTTTAATTGCATTGTATACCGGATTTGGTGTGATTTTAGGACACAATTTCCCGTTTTATATGAATTTCCGTGGAGGAAAGGGGATTGCTGCATTTTCCGGATTGGTTGTGGGACTATTGATTTTTGACTGGAAATTTTTTGCATTTGGTTTCGTAATATTTTTCGGAACATTGTTTATAACAAAATATGTATCTCTTAGTTCTTTAGTGTTGATGTTCTGTTTCTTTATTGAAATGATTGTGTTTGGACAGTTGAAAATGATTCACGGACTTCACGACACGGACCGTCCGGAAGCCTATATTTTGGCATTTATCCTGATGGCATTATCTTTTATCAGACATCGTGAAAACATTAAGAGATTATTGAGTGGTACAGAACGCCGTATTGGCAGCAAAAAGGAGGAGAAAAATGAGTAAGGTAACAGTACTTGGCGGAGGCGGTTGGGCAATCGCACTTGCCAGAGTTTTATTTGAAAACAATCATCAGGTAACAATCTGGTCAAAGCTGGAACGTGAAGTAGAGGCTTTGAAGAAAGACAGAGAAAACAAAATCTGTCTGCCGGGAGTTATGCTGGATGAAGCAATTGAAATTACAGGGGATATTGAAGCTGCAGTAAAGGATTCTGAAATCATTGTAATGGCAGTAGCATCTTCTTTTGTAAGAAGTACTGCGGAATTGTTAAAAGGTGTTGTTCCGAAAGGACAGATCATAGTAGACGTGGCGAAGGGAATTGAATCCGGAACCTTTTATACAATGACAGAAATTATTGAAGAAGTATTACCGGAAACAGAAGCGGTAGTATTATCCGGACCAAGTCATGCGGAAGAAGTTGGTAGACATTTACCGACTGCCGTAGTAATTGGTGCAAAGAGGAAAGAAATTGCACAGCAGGTACAGAAGGCTTTTGCCAACGACTATTTCCGTGTTTATATCAGCCCGGATCGTAAGAGTATCGAATTGGGTGGTTCCCTGAAAAATGTAATCGCTTTGGCTGCTGGAATTGCAGATGGTCTTGGATATGGAGATAATACAGAAGCGGCTTTGATTACAAGAGGAATCAAAGAAATCACACAGCTTGGGGTTGCTATGGGTGGTCATTCCAGAACCTTCCATGGTTTATCAGGAATCGGCGACTTAATTGTAACCTGTGACAGTAAGCATTCCAGAAACCGTAGAGCCGGTGTTTTAATCGGAAAAGGATATACTTTGGATGAAGCGGTTAAAGAAGTTAACATGGTTGTAGAAGGTGCAGTATCTGCCCAGGCAGCTTATGAACTTTCAAAGAAATATCAAGTGGATATGCCGATTGTGGAAGCGGTTAATGACGTTTTGTTTAACGGAAAATCTGCCGGAGAAGCAATGAAAGAAATGATGACCAGAGCATTAACCAATGAATTCTCTGATCTTGGTTGGGAGTAAATCATGGACTATTTAATTAAAACAATCGATGAATGGGAAGAACAATTCAAACCTTTCAGAGAGCCGTTTAATCGTTTGAAAACTTTGATGACATATTATGAGTGTGCGATTCTGGAAGTGAAAACAAAGTTAGATGTTCTTAACAAGGAATTTATGGATAACGAACTTCGTAATCCGATTGAAGCAATTAAAACAAGAATGAAATCCCCGGCGAGCATTATTGAAAAAATGGAACGTAAGGGATTTGAACTGTCAATGGATTCTCTGGAAGAAAACATTAATGATGTTGCGGGAATTCGAGTTGTTTGTTCGTTTATTGATGACATTTATAAAGTGGCAGAAATGCTGACTTGTCAGGATGATATCCGAGTATTGACAGTAAAGGATTATATTAAAAATCCAAAGAAAAACGGGTACAGAAGTCTTCACCTTGTAGTTGAGATTCCGATTTTCCTTTCAACAGGAAAGAAGTTTATGAAGGTGGAAGTACAGATTCGTACTATAGCTATGGATTTCTGGGCAAGTCTTGAACATGAAATTCATTATAAAAAATCAAATTCCAATGCAGATTCTGTCAAGAAACTGACAGAATGTGCAGATACGATTTACGAAACGGATTTGACCATGATGAGTCTTCGTAAAGAAATGATTGATGAAGATGAATAATTCGTATCTTACATAAAAATACAGAAAGGAGGGCAACGATGGAAATTCATAACGAGCATGTAATCAAGGGAAAGAAAAATATTGGTACCGTTCTTTTCAGCCGTTCTTTTATTTTTCTTGTGATGATTTTGTTGCAGCTTGCCCTCATTGCACTTCTTTCTTATAACATGTCTGTCAGTAAAACGGTAAATCATTTTCTGATGGTATTGCAGTTTGTACTGGTAGTCTATATTGTGAATGAAAAGTCCGATCCTACCATGAAATTGATATGGGTCGTCTTTATTATGTTCCTGCCGGCAATGGGAACTTTAATGTATGTGTATGTTCGCATTCAGCCGGGAACGTTCTTTTTACGCAAAAAGTTGGAACACATTGATATGAAATCCGAACGTTACCTCTCCATGAAAAAAGAGGTCTATCAGGATTTGAAAATACAGGATAATCAGACTGCATCCTTAAGTCGGTATATTTATCAGAATAATGGAATGCCGGTCTATAAAAATACAAAGGTGACTTATTTCAACTGCGGAGAAAAGAAGTTTGAAGAGTTGATGAAGCGTTTGGAAGAAGCGCAGGATTTTATTTTTCTGGAGTATTTCATTATTGAAGAAGGAAAGTTTTGGAATTCTGTTCTGAATATTTTGGAACAAAAAGTTCAGGAAGGGGTGGAAGTCCGTGTAATGTATGACGGTTTATGCTCCCTGACCAAACTGGAAATCGGATACTTTAAAAAACTTCGCAAGAAAGGAATCAGTGCAAAGCCTTTTGCACCTGCAAGACCGTTCTTTACAACTCAGCAGAATAACAGAGATCATCGAAAAATATTAGTAATTGACGGAAAATATGCCTTTACCGGTGGAATCAATCTGGCAGATGAATATATCAATATCAACTCAAAATTCGGCTATTGGAAGGACACTGCGGTGATGTTGGAAGGCGAAGCGGTTCAAAGTTTCACCTTAATGTTTTTACAGATGTGGAATGTATCGGAAAAGACGATTGGAAATTACGATCGTTATCTGAATATCCGATATGAAGAGACGGAACATTCCGGTTATGTAATCGGTTATTGTGACGATCCTTTTAGCGAAGAGAACATCGGAGAGTCTGTGTATTTGCAAATTATTAATACGGCAACCCGATATCTTCATATTGTTTCACCGTATCTGGTGTTAGACAATGTAATGATGACTGCATTAAAGATGGCTGCAAAGCGTGGTGTTGATGTAAAACTGGTGCTTCCGGGAATTCCCGATAAGGCTTACGCATTTTGTGTGGCCAGAACTTATTATGACGAACTGATTTCAGCGGGCATTGAAATCTATGAATTTACACCGGGATTTACCCACGCAAAGATGTTTATCAGTGATGATGAGAAAGCTACGGTAGGCTCTATTAATTTAGATTACAGAAGCCTGTTTTTACATTTTGAAAACGGATGCTTTATTTATAAAAACGATGTGATTTTTGAAATGGAAAAGGATTATGAAGAAATGCTTGCCTCTTCCAGAAAAATTTCTTTAATTGAGTGTAAAAACAGACCGGTCTTATATAAAATCGCCGGAAAACTGTTACGTTTAGTTGCACCGTTAATGTAAGAAAAGAATAAACAATATACCCTCTGCATATATTTTAGTAGATTATCTGAATAAAAATATGCAGGGGGATTTTTTATGCAATTTAATGTTTATAATGATATGAAACAACGTACAAAAGGGGAAATATACATAGGGGTTGTAGGACCGGTACGTACCGGAAAATCGACCTTTATCAAGAATTTTATGAATCTGGCGGTAATTCCGAAAATTCAGGATGAGAACGATTTGAAACGAACGATTGATGAATTGCCACAATCCTCCTCCGGGAAAACGATTATGACAACAGAACCGAAATTTATTCCCAATAAGGCAGTTACATTTCTGTTAAATGACCACACAAAAATGAAAGTACGTCTGATTGATTGTGTCGGGTTTATGGTTGAAGGGGCAACAGGTCATATGGAGGAAGAGGAAGAACGGATGGTAAAAACCCCGTGGTTTGATGAAAATATACCTTTTTCCAAAGCAGCGAAAATCGGAACGGAAAAAGTGATTTCGGAACATTCTACCATTGGCATTGTGGTAACCAGCGACGGAAGCTTTACAGACTTAAGTGTGGATTCATATAATGCAGCCTTGGAAGAAACGGTGAATGAACTGCAAGCCATTCATAAGCCTTTTGTGATCTTGGTGAATTCTTCGCAACCGGATTCGGATCATTGTAAACAACTTTGTAATGAGATTGAACGGAAATACGGAGTTTCTACCGTTGCCATGAATTGTCTGCATTTAACAGAACGAAATATTCATGAGATTCTGGAACAGATTCTTTTTGAATTTCCGATTACGGAAATTTGTTTTAATACACCGAAGTGGTTGGATATTGTAGGGAAAGACCATGAGATGATTCAATCCATTGTGTCGGTGGCTAAAGGGATTTTGGAACAGGTTACCTATGTGAAAGACTTAAATCGGATTCATCCGGAGTCCTGTGAATACATGAAAGATATTCAGGTTTCGGATGTGGATTTGTCTAACGGAAAAATTACAATAACTTTTGATGTAGACGAAGGATATTATTATAATATTCTAACGGATCTGGCTGGAACGGAAATCAAAAATCAACTGCAGTTAATTCGTCTGGTAAAGGAGTTATCGGTGCTTCGCAGCAAATATGAGAAATTTCATGATGCTTTAGACAGTGTTCAAAATACGGGATATGGTATTGTGACACCGGAAAAAGGAGAGATTCTCTTAGAAAAACCGGAATTGATTCGAAACGGAAGTAAGTATGGCGTAAAAATTAAAGCCATTGCTCCGGCAGTACATTTTGTGAAAACAGACATTTTGACGGAAATATCGCCAATTATCGGCAATGAAGAACAGGCACGGGATTTGATTTCTTTTATTGACGAAAAGGATGGAGAAGAAGAACTTTGGGAAACAAATATTTTCGGGAAATCCATCGGGCAAATTGTCAATGAAGGAATCACAAATAAAATCAATAATTTATCCGAGGATACAAGAAACAGAATGCAGGGAACCATTGAAAAAATTACAAATGATCAGAGCAGGGGTGTTGTCTGTATTGTTTTGTAGGAAAGTGCGAATCTTCTTAAGGGATAATCCTTTGAAACTGCCTTGAAAAAAGGATTTTTCTATGCTAGAATTATTATTCGAGTTTAATTAAAGGAGAACTGCGATGAATACTTATGAAGATTTGAAACGAAGAGGCCTGATTGCACAGGTTACGGATGAAGAAGTTATAAAAGAATTAGTAAATGAAGGAAAGGCAGTATTCTACATCGGATTTGATCCGACTGCAGATAGTTTACATGTAGGTCATTTCATGGCGTTATGCTTAATGAAGAGACTTCAGATGGCAGGAAATAAGCCGATTGCATTGATTGGTGGTGGAACAGCCATGATTGGTGATCCATCCGGGAAAACCGATATGAGACAGATGCTGACAAAGGAAACCATCGACCACAATGTAGCCTGCTTCAAAAAACAGATGAGCAGATTCATTGATTTCTCAGATGATAAAGCGCTGTTAGTAAACAATGCTGACTGGATTTTAGATTTAAATTATATTGATGTATTAAGAGAAGTTGGTCCTCATTTTAGTGTTAACCGTATGCTTACTGCTGAATGTTATAAGCAGCGTATGGAAAGAGGATTAAGCTTCCTGGAATTTAACTATATGATTATGCAGAGTTACGACTTTTATAAATTGTTCCAGGATTACGGTTGTAATCTTCAGTTTGGTGGAGATGATCAGTGGAGTAATATGCTTGGTGGAACAGAACTGATTCGTCGTAAACTTGGAAAAGATGCTTCCGCCATGACTATTACCTTGTTGTTAAATTCAGAAGGTAAGAAGATGGGTAAAACAGTATCCGGCGCTGTTTGGTTGGATCCTGAAAAGACATCACCATACGATTTCTATCAGTACTGGAGAAATGTGGCAGACGCAGACGTTATTAAATGTCTCAAGATGTTAACATTCCTTCCAATCGAAGAAATTGAAGCAATGGAAGCTTGGCAGGGAAGCGAATTGAACAAAGCAAAAGAAATTCTTGCTTATGAATTAACAAATCTTGTTCATGGAGAAGAAGAAGCTGTAAAGGCTCAGGAAACATCCAGAAAGATTTTCCAGAACGGAGGAATTTCCGGAGATATCCCTACAACAACTTATACAAAAGCAGATCTTGATGAAGGAAAAGATATTCTGACCTTATTAACCGATACAAAGCTTGCTGCTTCCAGAGGAGAAGGTAGAAGATTGGTTCAGCAGAACGGTATTTCCGTAAACGGAGAAAAGGTTACAGCTATTGATGCAACCTTTACTACAGCTGATTTCAATGAAGACGGCGTTCTTTTAATTAAGAAGGGCAAGAAAGCTTATCATCAGGTAAAAACTGAGGAATAAAAAGAATAATTGGGCAAATCAGATTTTCTGATTTGTCCTTTGTGATGAATAGATTATGTACAAAAAAGGAGAAATACGATGAAGAAAATAACCTCCAATGAATTACGAAATGCTTGGAAGGAATTTTATATTAAAAGAGGACACGTGGATGTAGGTGCCGTATCTTTAGTTTCTGACGGTTCTACCGGTGTTATGTTTAATGTTGCGGGAATGCAGCCTTTAATGCCATATCTTTTAGGAAAAGAACATCCACAGGGCACAAGACTTTGCAATGTACAGGGTTGTGTCAGAACAAACGATATTGATTCTGTTGGTGATACAAGCCACGGTACATTCTTTGAAATGATGGGAAGCTGGTCTTTGGGAGATTACTTTAAGGAAGATCGTTGTAAGTGGAGTTTTGAACTTTTGACAGAAGTTTTCGGTTTTGATGCAGATCATCTTGCAGCAACTGTTTTTGCGGGAGACGAAGATGCACCTAGAGATGAAGAAGGTGCAAAATACAGAATTGCATCCGGATTTAAGCCGGAAAACGTATACTATTTACCAAAAGAACACAACTGGTGGGGATTGGAATTCGGTCCTTGCGGTCCGGACTCAGAAATGTTCTATATCAATGATGTGGAACCATGTGGTCCTGATTGTAATCCCGGCTGTGACTGCGGACGCTTTACTGAAATCGGTAATGACGTATTCATGCAGTACGAAAAGCATCATGACGGTCATTTGACACCGCTTGAAAAGAAGAATGTCGATACCGGTTGGGGCTTGGAACGTAACCTTGCCTTCTTAAACGGAACCTCCGATGTTTATAAAACAGATTTTTACACTTCTGTTATTTCATACATTGAAAAGAAATCCGGCGTTAAATATGATACGGAAGAAAAATCAACAAAATCAATGCGTATTATCGCAGATCACTGCAGAACCAGTGTTATGTTGATTGGAGATCCGGCGAAACTTCGTCCATCCAATGCCGGTGCAGGATACGTTCTTCGTCGATTGATTCGTCGTGCGGTAAGACACGGAAGAACCTTAAAGTTGCAGACAGAGGATTATATCAACATTGCAACAATCTTTATTGATGAAGTATACAAAGAAAGTTATCCGCTTTTAACAGAAAACAGAGAATTTGTTCTTTCTGAATTGAAGAAGGAAATTGAACGTTTCCAGTCAACTCTTGAAAACGGAATGAAAGAATTTAAGAAGATTCTGGATACAAAGAAAGAAAACAATACAACTGAAATTTCAGGAAAAGAAGCATTCTACCTTTATGATACCTTTGGTTTCCCAATCGAACTTACTATTGAAATGGCTGAAGAAGAGGGAATGAGCGTATCAGAAGAAGAATTCAAGGATGCAATGGAAGAACAGAAGCAGAAAGCAAGAGCTAATGCAAACTTCTCTCAGAAGTCTTTGGATGAAGATGTTTTTGAAAGCCTTGGAAAAGATGTAACAACGGAATTTGTTGGTTATGATACCTTGGAAGCTTCTGAAAAAATTGTAGCTATGGCAAATGAAGAAGCAATGGTTGACAGTTTACAGGCCGGAGAACAGGGCACTTTGGTATTTGCAAAAACTCCGTTCTATGCAACCATGGGTGGTCAGAAAGGTGATATCGGTACAATCACAACAGATACCGGTGTGTTTGAAGTGGAAGATACTGTGAAACTTCCGGAAAACCGTGTGGGACATGTAGGACATGTTGTATCCGGTTCCATCAACAGTGATGATGTTGCCAAATTATCCGTTGATGCTATGACCCGTGCAAAGACTTGCAAAAACCACTCTGCAACACATTTATTACAGGCAGCTTTGAAAGAAGTGCTTGGAGATTACGTGGAACAGCAGGGTTCATATCAGGATAGTGACCGTACACGTTTTGACTTTAGTCATTCCGAAAGCATGACTGCAGAACAGATGAAAGCGGTTGAAAAAATTGTGAATGATAAAATTGCGGAAGCAATTCCGGTTGACACAAAGGTTATGGGAATTGAAGAAGCGAAAAACAGTGGAGCGATGGCATTGTTCGGAGAAAAATACGGCGACAGCGTTCGTGTTGTTTCTATGGGAGATTTCTCTAAAGAACTTTGCGGTGGTACTCATGTGAAGAATACAGGAGATATTTCTTCCTTTAAGATTCTTTCCGAAAGCGGTGTTGCTGCCGGTGTTCGAAGAATTGAAGCACTGACAGGAAACAATGTATTGGATTATTATCGTTCTCTGGAAGAAACTTTGGAAGATGCTGCATCTGCTGCAAAAACAAATTCAGCCAACCTGGTTCATAAGATTCAGGATATGTTGGCACAGATTAAGGAATTATCTTCTGAAAACGAATCATTAAAATCTAAACTTGCAAACAATTCCATTGGCGATGTTATGGATCAGATTGAAGAAGTACAGGGTGTGAAGCTTCTTGCAACAAAGGTTACTGATGTTGACATGAATGGTCTTCGTAATCTTGGAGACAGCCTGAAAGAAAAGATGGGCGGCGGTGTTGTAGTAATCGTTTCTGCAAACGGTGACAAAGCAAATGTCCTAGTAATGGCTGATGATGATGCAATTGCCAAAGGAGCACACGCAGGTAACATGATTAAGGAAATTGCCAAGCTTGTTGGTGGTGGCGGCGGTGGTCGTCCAAACATGGCTCAGGCGGGCGGTAAAAATCCAGCAGGTGCTGATGACGCAGTGAAGGCTGCAAAAGAAATCCTTGCAGCACAACTTTCATAAAAACTATTGACGAGATAGAAATATATGATATAATATTTTTTGTGTTTTAACACAAATACCTACAGTTTTAGGAATCTATAACTGAAGGGAGGTCAGGAAAGAATGTCAAGCGTTATCGTAAAAGAAAATGAATCTATCGACAGTGCATTACGTAGATTCAAGAGAAATTGCGCAAAAGCTGGTATCCAGCAGGAAATTCGTAAGCGTGAACATTACGAAAAACCAAGCGTAAAGCGTAAGAAAAAGTCAGAAGCCGCTAGAAAGCGCAAATATAATTAATGATAAAAAGCCGGAACGATTTGTTCCGGTTTTTTATTGCTTTCGGGAACTTAAAAAGGATGTCTTGAAACGGAAATTTTCGCATATATTATGAAAAAAGATGGAAGACCGGGAAATGTTTCATATCGACAATCAGTACGAATTTCCGAGAGACGTGGTGGAACAGGAAGTTCTTTGCCAGATGGTGGGACAAAAAGAGTTTATTGTAGAAAACTACAAGCGATTATTGTTGTTTTTACCGGATGAAGTAAAAATTCAGTGTAAAAATTACACATTAGCGGTTAAAGGAGAAGGTTTTATCATATCTTATTATAACGAGGACACAATTATAGTTTCGGGATGTATTCATGAGATATCATTTTTATAATATTTGCGTGGAAAAGAAAAGTTTTTATGAAATCATTAATGGATGTAAAGGACTCCCTCTTCGGAATATTGTGGAAGAAGAACAAGGGGTTCTTTTTGATGTAGATGCCAAGGATTTAAAAATTCTCTCGAACTTTTTGGAAGCAGAACAAATTAAACCTCTTCAATTCGTTGAAAAAGGGGTAAAAACGAAGGTGGGGTTTTCCTTGCTGAAAGTTGTCTGTTGCAGTGTTTTGGTGATGTCTCTGGGGCTGTTTTTGTGCTCCGGTTATATTTGGAATATTTCCGTAGAGGGGAATTATTCTTATTCTGAAGAACAACTGAAATCATTCTTAAAACAAAATGATTTGATGGAGGGAGTAAAAAAGTCAACGGTGGATTGCGGAAAAATCGAAAATCTTATCCGTGGACAATATTCTGATATCAGTTGGGTCAGTTGTGAAATCAAAGGAACCAATCTGATGATTCATATGAAGGAGAATTATATTGCGGAAATCAGTGCCAAAGAAACGAAGCCCTATCATTTGATAGCCAATGTTTCCGGTACTATTACATCGATTATTACCAGAAGTGGCCGGGCGGCGGTGAAAGCCGGGGACCAAGTTAAAAAAGGGGATTTATTGATTTCCGGGAAAATCGAGGTGCAAAACGAATTTGATGAAGCGGTTTGGGAAGGCTATTGTATGGCTGACGGAGACATTCAGGCAAAGGTGGTTCACCATTATAAGGATTCAGTGGAAAAAAAGCAGGTACAAATTCCTTATGAGAGCAGTCGGAACTACACATTTCCGTTTCCGGTATCCATGATTTTGCAGTTTGGAAAAGAGAAAAATCACTATGTAGAACACCGTTCGGAACCCATTGCCCTGTTTGAACATTATTATTTGCCTCTTCAGATGCACCATTATACCGTTTTTCGGGAAGAACCGAAAATAAGGGAGTTGACATCCCGAGAGGCTGAGAAAATTCTTCGTCACAAAATGTTGTATTATTTTGTACAATTAGAGCAAAAGGGGTACAAAATATTGAAAAAAGATGTTAAAATGGTAACGGTTAAAAGTAAATATTGTCTACAGGGAAAATATGTCTGTATCGAACCTGTAGGGAAAGTGGAATATATCGATCTAAAGAAAGAAGAAAAGGAAAGTAGTACCAATGAGCGTAATCGATAATATAATGGATATTCCATCAGAACATCAACAGAATGTCTTTGGACAGTTCGATTGTCATATTAAAAAAATTGAACGTACGTTACACGTGACTATGATTTCCAGGGATTCTCAGTTGAAAATCATTGGCGCGGATTTGGCGTGTCAGCGGGCAAAAAGTGTCTTTTTAGAATTGTTGGAGCTTTCAAAGCGAGGCAATGAAATTACAGAGCAGAATGTAGATTATGCCCTGGCACTTGCCTTTGAAAACAATGAAGGTGCATTGGTGGAATTGGATGATGAAATCATCTGCAGAACGGTAATGGGAAAGCCTGTAAAACCGAAAACGTTGGGTCAGCAAAAATATGTTAAATATATTCGTGACCACATGATTGTATTCGGTATCGGGCCTGCCGGAACCGGAAAAACCTATCTGGCTATGGCGATGGCTGTTACTGCATTGAAAAACAATGAAGTCAATAAAATTATTTTAACAAGACCGGCTATTGAGGCCGGAGAAAACCTTGGATTTCTTCCGGGGGATTTACAGAGTAAGGTTGACCCGTATTTGCGTCCCCTTTATGATGCTCTTTATCAACTGATGGGAGCAGAAAGTTTTGCGGCGAACAGCGAAAAGGGAATTATTGAAGTGGCCCCTTTGGCTTATATGAGAGGGCGTACACTGGATAATGCCTTTATTATTCTGGATGAGGCACAAAATACCACACCGGCGCAGATGAAGATGTTTCTGACCCGAATCGGATTTGGTTCCAAGGTTATTGTAACCGGTGACCGGACCCAGAAGGATTTACCGAAAGATGTTACTTCCGGTCTTGAAATTGCGACCAAAGTTCTTTCGACTGTGGATGATATTGGATTTGTCTATTTGGACAACCATGATGTTGTCCGTCATCCGTTGGTTCAGAAAATTGTAAAGGCTTACGAAGATTATGATAATCGTCAAAGAAACAGAAAGGCGGATAATAAACCGAAGCAGGGTAAAAAATGAGTGTACAGATAGAGAATGAATATGAACATCCGATTGGGACAGATTATGATACAATCATTCGGGACGTTGTGGAGGAAGCCATCGGCTATGTACAGTGTCCTTTCGAATGTGAAGTGTCTGTTACCATTGTGGATAATGATGCAATTCATCAGTTAAATAAAGAAACCAGAGAGATTGACCGTCCAACGGATGTGTTGTCTTATCCGATGCTGGATTATCCGGCACCGGCGGATTTTTCCAATGTGGAAAATGATGTTGCCAATTTCAATCCGGATTCCGGAGAATTGATTTTAGGTGATATTGTCATTTCTTACGACAAAGTGATGGAACAGGCAACAGAGTATGGTCACTCTGAAAAAAGAGAATTAGCTTTTCTTGTTGCGCACAGTATGCTTCATCTGTTTGGTTATGACCATATGGAAGAAGAGGAACGAATTGTTATGGAAGAAAAGCAGGAAGAAATACTGAAAAATCTAGGAATAACGAGGGAAATATAAATGAAGAAGTATTTAACAAAGAAAACAATCGGAATTGCTGTTGCAGTGATTTTAGTTCTCGCAGGAATTATCACTGCGGTTGCGTTATCAGGAAAGAAAAAAGAAGTAAAAGAAAATCCTACAACAGTACAGGAAACTACAACAGTGGAAGAAACAACCACAGAACCGAAAGATCCTCACGCAGGAAAGGTTCAGAGTTATTTGACGGGCGAATATGTCAGCAAAAAACTGGCAGGAAAACGTCCGATTGCAGTGATGATCAACAATATTCAGGATGCAATTCCACAGTCCGGAATCAGCAAAGCGAAAGTAATGTATGAAGCACCGGTAGAAGGTGGAATTACAAGAATGATGGCGATTTTTGATGAATACGAAGATCTTAAGAATATCGGTTCTATCCGTAGTTGTCGTTTATACTATCCGAAATTTGCCAATGAATGGAATGCGATTTACGTTCATTACGGACAGTCCAAGTATGCTTTGGATTTCTTAAAGAGCGGTAAAGTGGATACAGTAAGTGCTTTAAACCGTGAGGCATCATTCTATCGTCAGAGCGGAAAAGTTGCTCCACATAACCTGTATGCAACCGGTGCAAAACTGAAAGAAGGTATTAAGGCATTAGGATACGAAACAAAACATGGTTCTCACTACAAAGGACATTTTACTTTTGCAGATGATGACCGTAAGGTATCTTTGGAAAACGGAAAAAAAGCTAAGAAGGTTCAGATTGGTTATTTAATCAATCATCCTTGGTTTGAATACAACAAAAAAGACGGTCAGTATTACCGTTTCCAGTATGGCGGAAAACATATTGATGAAGCAACCGGAAAACAGCTTCATTTCTCTAATATTATTATTCAGTTTGTCGACGCTACATTATATCCGGACAACAAGAGTTTGAACATGACTTTAACAGGTTCCGGATCCGGTTGGTATATTACCAACGGTAAGGCTGAAAAGATTAACTGGAAGAAAACAAAAGATTTGGGACAGACCGTTTATACAGATAAAGACGGCAAAGATATAGTTTTAAATCAGGGTAAAACATTTATCTGTGTTGTTCAGAATGAATATTCAGATAACGTTGTTATTGGGAAATAATAGCGCAAGAAGAGGTTCCAAATGAAAAGTAGTGAGAAAAAGAATAGCTTTATTATACAAGGGAGTATTCTGGCCTTTGCCGGAATTATGGTACGAATCATTGGATTGATGTACCGAATCCCCTTAACCAGAATTTTGGGAGATGCAGGAAACGATTATTATGGAACAGCCTATGATATTTATAATATTCTGCTTCTGTTATCTTCACAGAGTATGCCGTTGGCAGTTTCAAAAATCATATCTGAAAAAATCGGAAAGCAGGAGCATGTGAATGTGAAGCGTGTATTCCGCAGTGCATTGATTTATGCATTGATTTTAGGCGGTGTTTTTGGTGGTTTGACCTTTATGGGGGCTGATTGGATTGCAACAGTCCTTTATCGTACACCACCGGCAGGAAGAGCGTTAAAGATTTTGGCGCCGACCATTACCATTGTATGTGTACTTGGGGTATTTCGTGGATATTTCCAAGGGATGGGAAATATGGTTCCAACAGCAATCTCCCAGATTTTTGAACAGATTGTTAATGCAGTTGTCAGCGTTGTAGCTGCTTATGAATTAGGTGTTTACGGATATTCCGTGGCTAAAATGACCAAAGGATTTCCGACAGGAAAATCGGTTGCCGTTCAGAATGATTTTATGAATACCATCAAATTGTCCTGGTCCGCAGCCGGAGGTACGCTGGGAACTTGTCTTGGTGCAGCAAGTGCATTAATTGTTATGATTATCATTTTCTTAAAAGCTAAGAAAGTAATGAATGCCAATGCTTTGACAGATATAACAGGAAAAGTTGACAGTTATGGAAAGATTAATAAAATGATTATCTTTACCATTACACCGGTTCTGATCAGCACAACAATTTACAATATCAGCAATCAGTTAGATAATCCGATTTACAAAAATATTTCAGCGAAGATTATTCATCTGGCAGATTATGGTCCGTTATGGGGAATGTACAGTCAGAAATTCCGTGTGTTAACAACCATGCCAATTGCCATTGCGGCTGCACTTTCTACAGCCATTGTACCGTCCTTGGTTCGTTCCTACGTAGCAGGAGACGACAGCGTTGTGAAGGAAAAAATCAGTCTGGCATTGAAGTTTGCTATGATTATTGCATTTCCGTGTGGGGTAGGACTTTCCGTTGTGGGTGGTCCGATTAACCATTTATTATTTGGGGATGATTCCAAGAGAATTGCCATCATGATGATTTTCAGTATTTTTACGGTAGTGGCATTTTCTTTATCTACCATCAGCAATGCAATTCTTCAGGGAATTGATAAATTGAATGTTCCGATTAAAAACTCAGCAATTGCATTGGGAATTCATGTGATTATTCTCCCTGTGTTGATGCTGGTATTTAAACTTGGAATTTTTGCTGTTGTAATCGGAGATTTTCTTTTTGGATTTACCGTATGTCTGTTGAATGCTTCATCCATTAAGAAATATTTGAATTATCGACAGAATATTACCGATACCTTTGTGAGACCGTTTATTGCTTCGGCGATTATGGGAGTTATAACATTGGGCGTTTATCATCTTTGTTATTATCTGCTCCCTGTGAATGCCATTGCATTATTCCTTTCCATGGGAATGGCAGCGGTGACTTATGGGGTTGTATTAATTAAAACAAAGACCATTACAGAAGAGGAATTGTTGTCCATGCCAAAGGGAACGGCTATCATCAGTCTTTGTAAAAAGGTAAAACTTTTATAGTATAATATATTTGAAACTGTAAAAAATATATGCATGAGTTTAGGGGAAACTTTATCGGCTAAAGCCGGATAGAAAAGGAGTTACAATGAATAAACGAGCATATATTTTTTATTTGAGTGTAATTATGATGGGGATGGCAGTTTCATTTCTGGCAGGAAAGCGGTTTGCCGCGGAGGAACCACCGGTTACCAAAACCAATGCGGTGGCAAATTATGAACCGGCTTCAACAGGGGAGGTTCAAGGTTTTTGGTTAAAACTACAGAATAATAAAATTGTCATCTATGACAAAACGAAAGAGCATATGATTGCGGAAACAGACATTCGGAAAAGCGACTGTTCCGTAAGAGATATCCATTTATTGGAAAATGGAATTTATCTGGAAACCATGGAAGGCCTGTTTAAGTATTTACAGGCCCATACCAGTTAAACAGTATGGAGAAAAAGATGAAAGTTATAGTACTCGGAGCCGGAGCTTCCGGACTGATGGCGGCAATACGTGCAGCTGAAACCGGAGCTCAGGTAACATTAATTGAACCACAGAAAAAAGCAGGGAAAAAATTATCTGTAACAGGAAACGGAAAGTGCAATTTTACGAACCGAAAATTAATGGGGCTGGATTCGGAGGAGGATTATGTTCCGTTTTATTACGGAAATCATAAATTGATTTCTCAGGTATTGGGACAGTTTGGTGCCGAAGATGTGACAGTATTTTTTGAACAATTGGGAATCTGTTCTTATGTGGAAAAGAATTATCAGGGTCTTTATCCGAAAAGTAATCAGGCACAATCTGTAACCAATGCATTGACGGATTATGCAAGAGAACTTCATGTGAAAATCAAAACTAATAATGTAATACATAGTATCTCGAAAACAGAAGATGGATTTGTTGTTAATGTGGGAATTGATCTGTTTTGTGACCACCTGATTGTGGCTACCGGCGGATGGAATGATTTCGTTGAAGGAATCTCCGGATATGAAATCGCAAAACAGTTGGGGCACTCTGTGACAGAACTGAAACCGGCTTTAACGGCTTTAATTGGAAGAGATGAATTAAACAAAGCTTCCGGTGTACGAATTCAGGCGAAAATCCGGAAAGAAACAGGAGTAGTACAACAGGGAGAATTACAGATTACCGATTACGGAATTTCCGGGATTCCGGTATTCAATCTCAGTCATGTTGTAGAAGCAGGTGATACCTTATATATTGATTTTATGCCGGAATATGAAGAACCGGAGTATCAGACGTTTGTGAAAACTCTTTTTCAACGTCTGAACGCAAAGCGGAGGGAAGGAATTCTTGAAAATCTACTGGCTCCGGTCCTTCCGGAAAAGTTGTTGAAAGTTCTTTTGAAACAAGCAAATCTTTCCGGTTCGAAATTGATGAAAGAATGCTCCTTTGAAGAGTTTCAGGCGTTCTTTTTGTTCATGAAAAATTATCCGTTTACAGTTTCTAAACGAAGGGATTTCCAATACGCACAGGTTACACAGGGAGGCGTACCGCTGGAAGAACTTGATGTGAGCCGAATGGAGTCGAAACAATGTCCGGGGCTCTTCCTTTGCGGAGAACTGTTAGACGTCGATGGAATCTGTGGTGGTTATAATTTACAGTGGGCATGGTCCACCGGTTATATTGCGGGAGAAAACAGTAGTAAATGATTTATTTAAAAGTATCGAATATTAAACTGAATATCGAACAAACCAAAGAAGACGCTATTCAGGAAGCGCTTCGGATTGCCAGAGTTAAAGAAACCGATTTGATTGAGGCGAAAATCAGTAAATACTCTATTGATGCCAGAAAGAAACAACAAATTGTAAAATTGTTTACGGTTCTTTTGACGGTGAAGCAGTATAAAGGACGTGGAAAGAACGTTCAGGTCTTAAAGAAGCTTCCGGAACATCATTATGAAATTTCCGGAACAGAACCTTTAAAACATTCACCGGTTGTTGTGGGCTTTGGTCCCGCAGGAATGTTCTGTGCCTACTTACTGGCTTTAAACGGCTATCGTCCAATCGTTGTGGAACGAGGCAGTGCCGTGGAAAAACGTATAGAAGATGTTAATCATTTCTGGGAAACCGGAGAATTGAATGAAAATTCCAATGTACAGTTTGGAGAAGGCGGTGCGGGTACTTTTTCCGACGGAAAACTGAACACGGGAATTAAAGATAAACAGCACCGCATTCATTATGTTCTTAATACTTTTATAAAACATGGTGCAGCGGAACAGATTGCCTATGATGCAAAACCTCACATCGGTACGGATGTTTTATGTAAGGTTGTAAAAAGTATGAGGGAAGAGATTCTTGCCAACGGCGGAACCTTTCTGTTTGACACCACTGTAACAGATTTTGAGGTGAAAAACGGTCGTCTGGTGGCTTTAGAACTGAATCACAAAGAGTGGCTTGAAACGGAACACTGTATTCTTGCAATTGGTCACAGCGCTCGAGATACATTTCGTGTGCTATATGAAAAAGGGTTCGTTTTAGAACAGAAACCTTTTGCAATGGGAGTTCGTGTTGAACATTTACAAACAATGATTAATCAGTCCCAGTATGGTTTTGAAGACAACCGTTTAGGTGCTGCACCTTATAAAGTTACATATCATACCAAAGAGGATCGGGGAGTATATTCTTTTTGTATGTGTCCCGGAGGTTATGTAGTCAACTCGTCTTCTGCAAACAGGATGCTGTGCGTTAACGGTATGAGTTATCAGAAACGTGATTCCTCCAATGCAAACAGTGCTATTGTAACAACTATTACGCCAAAAGATTTTCCTTCGGATCATCCGTTGGCAGGTGTGGAATTGCAGGAACGATTGGAACAGAAAACCTACGAAGCCTGTCAGGGAAAAATTCCGGTGCAACGATTGGAGGATTTCAATTCCAAGGATACAACAACCGCTTTCGGAAAAGTTACTCCTTGTGTAAAAGGTGCCGTTCAAAAGGCGAACCTTCATGAAATCTTGCCGGAATATATGACTTCCGCCATTCAGGAAGCAATGAGCTATTTCGGAACCGTAATTCAGGGATTTGACGATCCGGATACGTTAATGCTGGCCTTAGAAAGCAGAACTTCTTCGCCGGTTCGTATTGTCCGTGATGAAACATTTGAGTCTAATATTTCCGGAATTTATCCGGCAGGAGAAGGGGCAGGATATGCCGGTGGAATTACTTCTGCAGCCATTGACGGAATGAAAATCTTTGAACAATTCATTTCGCGATACCGTCCGTTTGAATAATTGTGCGAAATGTAGTATTATTATATGATGTGTATCAAGGTTTTGATGGACGTTTTTAGTATAAAACGATAGGAGAGTAACTATGAATATTCGTTTTCTTGCTCAGGCAGAATATTTTAATTGTATTCACCTGAAAGAAGATATCATACTTGAAAAAGAATATACGGAAGGAATTTTTGATGATTTGCCGAAGGTGCGCTATTTCCTTTATTATCTGGAAGAAAATGTGCGCAAAGAAGTAATGCCTCATGATGATAAGATGGATATTTTCCAGATTACAAACTGTCAGTTTGATTCGGACTTTATTTATTTTACTTCATATGAAGAATTACCGTTGGAAGGCTACATTTTCAATATTATCCGATATAACATTGTAGACCATACCAGTACAAAAATTATCACTTTAAAAGATGATGCTACGTTATATCCGAAAATGAAGGAAATAAAGATTTTTGTTTTGGATGATTCCAATTTAATTGTTCAGAGATCTCTTCTTCAGAAAAAGGGAAATCAGGGACATGAAGGTTTTTATGAGCATTCCTTGTTACTGTTTAATTTCCTTAAAAACAAACAGATTTGTATTTACGATGAAAATCTTGTGAAGAACGGAATTGAGTATATGCTTCCTTGTGGGGAAAACAACTGCATTATGAAGACCGGTTTTTCTTTATTCAAAGATCGTATCAGAGATAAAATCGATAAAGAAGATGCTTCGGTAGAGTCTTTGTTTGTCATTAATATTCAGCAATTTGTCAGTGACCTGCAGTTGGAAAGACAAAACCTGGTAATGAGTGCCATTGACCAGTCTTATTACGACACAACCATCGTGCATGCAAAAATCATTGAAAATTACTTGATTTATTCCAAGTATAACTTTGAAAGCAATGAAGAAAATGTTATTTTCTACAATATTATCAGTAAAGAACTGTATACCTGTATTAATAACACCAGCTTAAATGATTCTTTATTGAAAAATGCTACCGTAATTGACGAAACACCGTATATGTTGACAAAGAATTCTTCCGGAACCCAGTTCTTTAATCTGGTGACCAATGAAATTGCTGCAACATATTCGGAAGATTTCAATATCGAATATATTAACAATACAACCATTATTTCGACTTCCTCCGAAAAGAATCTTTTCGGAAAGGAAAAGAACTTTGTTAACATCAATAAGTTCCCGTCAAAGAAAGTTGTGTTACAGGAAAACGGAGAATATTTGGGTGCCGTTTCCTCAAACAGAGAAACAACATTTATTTTCTTAAAATAAGGAGTATTCATGGATCAGGAAAAAATCAAACGAATTAATGAGTTATATCATAAATCCAAAAGCGAAGGACTGACTGCAGCCGAAAAAGAAGAACAGCAGCAATTAAGAACCGAATATCGGATGTCGATTATCAATAATTTATCTGCAAATCTTGATAATGTCAGAATTAAAAATCCGGACGGAAGTCTTTCTAAATTGGAACCGAAGAGGCATTAGTATAATGAAACCGGAAAAATCTGAAATCCGAAAGGATATTATTGCAAAAAGAAAACAATTGTCAGAAACAGAATATCAAAAACGAAGCGATTGCATATGCCGTAAGATTATGGAAACCCCTTCTTTTCAGAAGGCTTCCGTGGTGTATGCATATTTTGCTGTTCAAAAGGAAGTTTCTTTGGGGTCGGTGTTTGAAGAATGTTTTCGACAGGGAAAAGTACTGGCTTTGCCAAGAGTAGAAGGAAAAGAGATTTTCTTTTATCAGGTGAATTCTATGGAGGATTTGGAAGAAGGAAGCTTTCATGTGATGGAGCCGAAGGAACGTTGTCAAAAAGCCCCTAAAGCAGATTTGATTTTAGTGCCCGGGGTTGCCTTTACACATGCCGGAGGACGTCTGGGTTATGGCGGTGGCTTCTATGACCGCTTTTTTGAAAAGAATTCGATGGACTCAATTGGGGTAGGTTTTTCCTTTCAGGTTTTAAGGGAACTGCCGTTAGAGCAACACGATATTTGCTTAAACAGGATTCTTTCAGATTAATAAATAAATGAGGTACATCAATGGAATTTAAAAATGAAACAGAAAAGCAAAAATATTATATGGGCCAATGTCGTCAGTTGATTCAGGCAAAGGAACAGAAATTAGGCAGAAAATTGACTGCCTGTGTTGTTACATTTGGCTGTCAGATGAACTTTAAGGATTCTGAAAAACTGATTGGTATTTTACATGAAATCGGTTATGAAGAAACCGATGACGAGCATGCGGATTTGGTATTATACAATACCTGTACGGTTCGTGAAAATGCCAACCTGAAAATATATGGTCGTCTTGGATATCTTCATAAAATCAAAGAGAAAAATCCGGATATGCTGATTGGACTTTGCGGTTGTATGATGCAGGAACAGCATGTGGTTGATAAATTAAATAAAAGCTATAAATTCATTGATTTGATTTTTGGAACACATAATGTCTTTGCTTTGGCAGAACTGTTATATGAGCGATTACTTACCGGTCATACGGTAGAAAGCATCTGGGACGGAACAACGGAAATCGTAGAAGATTTGCCGTCCATTCGAAAATATGATTTCAAATGTGGTGTTAATATCATGTTTGGATGCAATAACTTCTGTACATATTGTATCGTTCCTTACGTTCGAGGAAGAGAACGTAGCAGAGATCCGGAAGAAATTGTTAAAGAAATTGAATCTCTGGTAAAGAATGGCGTTGTGGAAGTCATGCTTTTAGGACAAAACGTAAACTCTTACGGAAAGACTCTGGAACATCCGATTTCCTTCGCAGAACTGTTACGTCGTGTGGAACAGATTGAAGGTCTGGAACGAATTCGATTTATGACCTCTCATCCGAAAGATTTGTCCGATGAATTAATCGAAGTAATGGCAAATTCCAAAAAGATTTGTAAGCATATGCATTTACCGTTACAGTCCGGAAGTTCAAATCTGTTGCAGAAAATGAATCGTCATTATACGAAAGAAGATTATCTGACCATTGTGGATAAATTGCGTCAGCAAATTCCGGATATTGGTCTTACTACGGATATTATTGTTGGTTTTCCAGGGGAAACGGAAGAAGATTTCCAGGAAACATTGGATGTCGTGGCAAAGGCACGTTATGACTCGGCGTTTACCTTTATCTATTCCAAGCGTTCCGGAACCCCTGCTGCTGAAATGGAAAATCAGGTGCCGGAAGACGTGGTAAAAGAACGGTTTAACCGTTTGTTAAATTTAGTCAATGAAATTTCCAAAGAAAAGACCGGTGTTTTGGAAGGCACAACCCAGGAAGTTCTTGTGGAAGAAAAGAACGGAAAACTGGAAGGATATGTGTCCGGTCGATTGAGCAATAATGCCATTGTTCATTTTCCGGGATGCGAGCAGCTGATTGGAAAAATTGTTTCCGTTCATTTAAAGGAAGCAAAAGGATTTTATTATATGGGAGAAATGGTGGAATAAAATGGGATTACCTCCAATGATGCAGGATGTCTGGAATAATCATTTTGATGAACTGACTCCTATGATGAAAAATTATTTAGAAACAAAAAATCAGAACCCGGACTGTATTATTTTTTACAGACTGGGGGATTTTTATGAAATGTTCTTCGATGATGCCACAACGGCATCACGGGAAATGGAAATTACATTAACAGGGAAAAGCTGCGGATTGGAAGAGAGAGCTCCTATGTGTGGCGTTCCTTTTCATGCAGTCGATACATATTTAAACCGTTTGGTTTCCAAAGGTTATAAAGTTTGCATTGTGGAACAGGTTGAAGATCCTGCTCAGGCAAAAGGATTGGTTAAGCGTGAAGTTGTACGAATCGTAACCCCGGGAACGAATTTGAATATGGCAGCAATGGATGAAGGAAAGAACAATTACCTGATGTCTATTGCTTACATCAGTGACAAATTCGGAATTTCCATTGCAGATGTTACTACCGGTGATTATTATGTTACGGAAGTGAACTCCGAACGGAATGTACTGGATGAAATTAATAAATTTATGCCAAGCGAGATTATCTGCAACCATGCATTTCTGATGAGTGGTTTGGATATTTCCGATTTACAAAATCGTTTGAACATTTCCGTATTTGAATTGGAACAGTGGTATTTTGATGAAGATATCTGTTCCGATGTTTTAAAGGAACACTTTGCCTTGACGGATTTAGCGGGACTTGGAATTTCTGACATGTTGTTAGGCGTGATTTCTTCAGGCTCTTTATTGAAATACCTGTATGAAACACAGAAGAATTCCCTGTCACATATTACAAAACTGCTTCCGTATTCAACCAATACGTTTATGATTTTAGATACTTCCACAAGAAGAAATCTGGAATTGTGCGAAACCTTACGGGAAAAGCAGAAACGCGGCTCCTTACTTTGGGTTCTGGATAAGACCAAAACAGCAATGGGTGCCAGAACATTACGAAGTTATATTGAACAGCCGTTAATTTCCAAAGAGGAAATTATCAATCGTCAGAAAGTGATTGCGGAATTGAATAAATCCATGATTACCCGTGATGAATTGCGGGAGTATTTGTCGCCGATTTATGATTTGGAGCGTTTGCTCAGTAAAATTTCTTATCGTTCTGCAAACCCGAGAGATTTAATTGCTTTTAAGACATCCTTATCGATGCTTCCGCATATTAAAAATATTATTACCGACTTTAAGTCGCCGTTGTTCCAAGATATTTTTGAACGATTGGATCCGTTAGAGGATATTATGGATTTGATTGATTCTTCCATTGCTGAGGACCCTCCGATTGCAATTAAAGAAGGAGGCATTATCCGTCCGGGATACAATGAAGAAATTGACAGACTTCGTAGTGCCAAGACAGAAGGAAAGGTCTGGCTGGCAGAATTGGAAGCGGAAGAACGTGAGCGAACCGGAATTAAAAATCTGAAAATCAAGTTCAATAAAGTTTTCGGATATTATTTGGAAGTGACAAATTCCTTCAAAGACCTGGTACCGGAAGATTACGTTCGTAAACAGACGCTTACCAATGCAGAACGTTTTACAACAACCAAGTTAAAAGAATTAGAAGAAATTATTGTCGGTGCCGAGGATAAATTATTCTCATTGGAATATGATATTTTCACAGCAATCAGAGATGCGATTTTCGATCAAATGAATCGTATTCAGATGACTGCCAAAGCTATTGCTCAGATTGATGTCTTTGCATCACTGGCATTTGTTGCGGAGCGAAATCACTATGTGAAACCGAAGATTAATGATCGGGGAATTATAGATATTAAAGACGGAAGACATCCGGTAGTGGAAAAAATGATGGATGAAAACATGTTTATTTCCAACAATACTTATTTGGATCAGTCCAACAACCGTCTTGCAATTATTACCGGTCCGAATATGGCTGGTAAATCCACTTATATGCGTCAGACGGCCTTGATTACATTAATGGCTCAGATCGGCTCTTTTGTGCCGGCAAGGGAAGCGAATATTTCCATTTGTGATAAGATTTTTACCCGTGTTGGTGCATCAGATGATTTGGCCAGCGGTCAAAGTACATTTATGGTGGAAATGACGGAAGTGGCAAATATTTTAAGAAATGCTACGCCGAACAGTTTGTTGATTTTAGATGAAATCGGTCGCGGTACCAGTACGTTTGACGGTCTGAGTATTGCCTGGGCTGTAGTGGAATACATCAGCGATAAAAAGATATTAGGTGCCAAGACATTGTTCGCAACGCATTATCATGAATTAACAGAATTGGAAGGAACTCTTCCGGGAGTAAACAATTATTGTATCAGCGTGAAAGAGCAGGGAGATGATATTGTATTCTTAAGAAAGATTATTAACGGTGGTGCAGATAAGAGTTATGGTATTCAGGTTGCCAAGTTGGCAGGCGTACCGGATTCTGTTCTTGATCGTGCAAAAGAACTGGTACTGGAACTGAGTAACGCAGACATTACTATGCGTGCTAAGGATATTGCCCAAGGAATGCTTCCGGGAACGAAAGTACTTCCGGGAATCAATGAGGACCCGGATGCCCATCAGATGACTTTATTTGATACGGTACGGGAAGATGAAATTGTTCAGGAAATTCAGGAACTGGATTTAGGTTCCATGACACCGATTGACGGACTGAATTATTTATATAAACTGCAAAATCAGTTAAAGAACAGATGGTAAATTTTTAACAGCTCTAAGAGGAATCGTTGTATGAGTAAAATTCAGGTATTAGACCAAAATACAATTAATCAGATTGCTGCCGGTGAAGTAATTGACCGTCCGGCTTCCATAGTCAAGGAATTATTGGAAAATGCCATTGATGCAGGAGCCACAATGATTACAGTGGAAATCAAAGACGGCGGAACTTCGCTTATTCGAATTACCGATAATGGAAGCGGCATCGAAAAAGAGGATATTCAGGTGGCGTTTTTGCGTCATTCTACCAGCAAGATTAAAACGGCACTGGATTTGGTTACAGTTTCTTCTTTAGGATTCCGAGGAGAAGCGCTTTCCAGTATTGCTGCAGTGTGTCAGGTAGAACTGATTACCAAAGTGCAGGAGGACTTAACCGGGATCCGATATAAAATTGAAGGTGGAAAAGAAAAACTGATGGAAGAAATTGGTGCTCCGGAAGGAACTACCTTTATTGTCCGTAATATTTTCTTTAATACCCCGGCACGTCGAAAGTTTTTGAAAACCCCACAGACGGAAACCGGATATATTTCCGATATCATTGAAAAGATTGCTCTATCCCATCCGGATATTTCCATTCATTTTATTTCCAATGGTCAGACGAAAATTCATACGGCCGGTAATGGAAATTTGAAAGATGTAATCTACAGTGTTTACGGGAAAGACATCACCGACAATTTAATTGAAATTCATGAAGAAAATGATTTCATGAAGATGGACGGTTTTATTGGGAAACCGATTATCTCCCGTGGAAACAGAAACTGTGAAACCTATTTTATTAACGGTCGATATATTAAGAGCAATATTATTAATAAATCCATTGAGGATGGATACAAGTTCATTTTAATGCAGCATAAATATCCTTTCTGCGTTCTGAACTTTGAGATTCCTTCCGAATTGCTGGATGTTAATGTTCATCCGGCAAAGATGGAACTTCGTTTCCGTAAGGCAGAAGCCATTTATCCGTGGATTATGGAAAATTTACATGATGCTTTACTGGAAAAGCCGAATATTATTGATGTGGTTTTGGAAGAAACAAAGGAAGAAAAAGAAGAAAAGATTTCTGTTCCGGAACCTTTTGAATTCCACAGAAAAGAACAACAACAGGAAGCTTTAGACCGACGAACCGTTTATCAGCCGAAAACCACGGTTCAGGAAGTACAACAGGTTGCAAAACCTTATGCAACGGGAAAAATCAACAGACCATTTGAAACGCCGAAAGAAGAGGAAAAAGTTGTCACACCTGAAAAGAGTGTGGAGAATGCTGCACCTCTTCAGCAGAAATTGTCGGATGTTTACGACAGTTTCCTGACAGCTCCGGCAAAACCGAAACATAAGTTAATCGGTCAGGTCTTTGATACCTATTGGATTATTGAATACGATAATAAAATGTACATTATCGACCAGCATGCTGCCCATGAAAAAGTAATGTTTGAGCAGTTTATGGAAAAACTTCAAAAGAAAGAAGTACATACCCAAATGATGAGTCAGCCGATTATTCTCAGTCTGTCCATGACAGAAGCGGATTTGCTGAATCGTTATCTGGATAAATTTATAGAAATCGGCTTTGAAATTGAAAGCTTTGGAGGTCAGGATTTTGCTGTCCGCGGCGTTCCGTCCGATTTATATTCTCTCAATTCGGAGGATGTTCTGATGGAAATAATCGATAACCTTTCTGCGGAAGCAGGAAAAATGGTTCCTGACATGGTGACAGATAAAATTGCCTCCATGTCCTGTAAGGCAGCGGTGAAAGGAAATAATCTTTTAACACCGGCAGAAATGGATGCGTTAGTGGATCAGCTGTTACAGTTGGAAAATCCATATAATTGTCCACACGGCCGTCCAACAATTATTACGATGTCAAAGTATGAACTAGATAAAAAGTTTAAAAGAATTGTTTAATTATGAAAAAGAAATTAGTTATATTAACAGGACCTACCGCAGTAGGGAAAACTGAATTATCGATTCGACTGGCGAAGGCAATTAACGGTGAAATTATCAGTGCGGATTCCGTTCAGATCTATAAAGGAATGGATGTGGGTTCGGCAAAAATCACACCGGAGGAAATGCAGGGAGTTTCTCATTATTTGATTGATGAATTAATGCCGGATGATGAGTTTAATGTTCATCGTTTTCAACAGCTTACCAAGAAGTATATGGATGAAATCTATGCCAAAAATAAGATTCCTATTTTGGTGGGCGGAACCGGATTTTACATTCAGTCCGTATTGTACGATATTCAATTTGAATCTACGGATGAAGAACATGAATATCGGAAACAATTAGAGGAAGAAGCAAAAGTGGACGGTGGAAAAGCACTTTATCAGAAATTGATGGAAGTGGATCCAAAGGCTGCGGAATCCATTCACGCCAACAATGTGAAGCGTGTTATTCGTGCCTTGGAATATTACCATGAAACCGGGCAGAAAATTTCCGAACATAATGAACAACAACGCCAAAACAGTTCCCCTTATAATTTTGTATATTTTGTTTTAAATACGGATCGCAATGTTCTTTATGATCGAATCAACCGACGGGTGGATTTGATGATTGAACAGGGACTGGAAGAAGAAGTAAAGCAGTTGCTTGAAAAAGGTTATCAGGAAAGTCTTCCATCCATGCAGGGAATCGGCTATAAAGAAATGATTGCCTATTGCAAGGGAGAATGTTCCCTGGAAGAGGCAATTTACCAAATTAAATTAAATACCAGACACTTTGCCAAGAGACAGTTAACATGGTTTCGACGTGAAAAAGAAGTCACTATGGTGGATTATCCAAGATTTCATGATAACAAAGATGAAATTCTTGCTTATCTCTTACAGTGTCTGAAAGAAAGAGGAATTATTGAATGAAAGAAATCCAAAAGATTTACGAAACATTAGGAATTTCAGAAACAATTGTTAATTTAGCAGAAGAAGTACTGGTTTCTCTAAAAGATGCTTTTGAAGAAACAGACCGAATTGCAGAATACAATCAGATGAAAGTGCTTCATGCATTACAGAAAAATAAAGTGTCCGAGGCTTGTTTTCATACTTCTACCGGATATGGATATAATGATTTAGGAAGAGATACGTTAGAACAGGTTTATGCAGATATTTTCCATACGGAAGATGCATTGGTACGTCCTCAGATTACCTGTGGAACCCATGCGTTGGGAATTGCCCTGTCTGCAAATTTAAGACCGGGAGATACTATGATGTATGTTTCCGGGAAACCATACGATACTTTGGAAGAAGTTATTGGAATTCGTCCTTCCGCAGGAAGTCTTGCAGAATATGGTGTGAAGTACAAACAGGTGGATTTACTGGAAGACGGTGAATTCGATATCGAAGGAATAAAAAATGCATTAACAGAGGATGTAAAGCTGATTGGAATTCAGCGTTCGAAAGGATATGCAACAAGACCTTCCCTGATGGTTGAAAAAATCGGCACCGTTATTAAAGAAGTCAAGAAACTTCGCCCGGATGTTATTGTGATGATCGATAACTGTTACGGTGAATTTGTGGAATTAATGGAACCATCCGATTATGGTGCAGACATGATTGTTGGTTCATTGATTAAAAATGCCGGTGGAGGATTGGCTCCAAGCGGCGGATATATTTGTGGAACAAAGAAATGTGTGGAACAATGTGCGTACCGTTTAACAACGCCTGGACTCGGAAAAGAAGTTGGTGCCAATATGGGTATTATCAACACTTTATACCAGGGGCTGTTTTTAGCACCGACCGTAGTGGCAGGAGCGAAAAAAGGTGCATTGTTTGCGGCAGCTTTATTTGAAAAGTTCAACTACAAAGTGGTTCCGAAATCAACAGAACCAAGAACGGATATTATCCAGTGTATTGAATTTGGAAATCCGGAGGCTGTCATTGCATTTTGTAAAGGAATTCAGGCCGCTGCACCGGTTGACAGTTATGTTTCGCCGGAACCATGGGATATGCCGGGATATGATGCACCGGTTATTATGGCTGCAGGAGCATTTATTCAGGGTTCGTCCATTGAACTGAGTGTAGATGGACCAATTAAGCCGCCATATGCGGTTTATTTCCAGGGGGGACTTACCTGGTACCACGCAAAACTGGGAATTCTGAAAGCCTTTGCATCCATGGTGGAGGCAGGAATTATCGAAATATAAGTTGTTTTCGGTTAATTCGTCTTTTATCGTAAAAAACGTATACACTAAAAATTTATTGTGCTAAAATAAATGTGTC
>JAEEGL016148054.1_pt1 | contig 106950 bp, 99 predicted proteins | sample 9134231 | NCBI WGS metagenome assembly JAEEGL01 (sample SAMN16246548, study PRJNA631951) | gut metagenome | biome: gut microbiome; feature: rumen; material: fiber-attached | host: Bos | place: Iran: Karaj | collected 2018-10
CCCGCACCTACAGCGACTATTCGTCGCTCCCCGACGGCTACGTCCTCTACCGCCAACTGCTGGCCAACGCCCCCGACGGCAGCGTCACCATCATGCTCACAGGCATCGCTTCGACGATAGCCAACTTCCTCACCTCCGGCGCCGACCAGTATTCGCCGCTTTCGGGCGTGGAGCTGGTGCGCCGCAAGGTGAAACGGCTCTACTTCATGGCCACCAAGCTGGAGCCCGGCAGCGAGCAGGAGGTCAGCCCGGGATACAACATGATGATGCATCCCGAGGCGACAAGCACACTGCTGGAAATGTGGCCCGACGACGTCGACGTCATCATCTCGCCCAGTGCGCCAGGCAACATGGTGGAATATGCACCTGAACAGGTGATCAGCGACATCGACTGGACCGACATACATCCAATCAAACAGATATACCTGCGGTTTGACTGTAACACAGGGCAACGCATGTGGGACCCCATGCTCCCGCTGCAGGAGATTGAAGGCGAAAGCCTGATTGCCCTCTCGCCACGCGGACATTTAAGTTTCAGCGCCAACAAGGTCAGCTTCACCGCCGACCCCGACGGCAACTACCGCTACCAAATCGCTGGCGACGAGGCGTGGGCACAGCGTATGTTGGATCTGATTCGTGCATCAAACCGGTAGCTTCCCGATACAACAAGTTCTACCTCAAAAGTATATGTTCTTGTATACATTTTATTATTTTACGCTGTAAAGATACGAATCAATATTCGTCTGACAAATTAAATGTTGCCATGCGGAGAAAAAACAATTATTCTCCGCATAAAATGCGGGGAATAATAGCCACGGTGATTGTGCAAAACGGAAGATATCCCAAACGGAATACATGCGGCATACGAGTCATGAGCACCATTGCCAGGTGTCAGAATCCTCGGTATTAAGTTCCTCTGCTGGTACCTATCGACGGTTGACTATCTTGCCAGACAGCGTGCCGTCGGGCGTGATAATCTGCAGCAGGAATACTCCCGGAGACGGCAGGTCGAGAGTGGCCGTCTGCGAGACATTGCCGACCACCTGCAAGAGCCGTCCGTCGGAAGTGTAGAGCCTCAGCTCGGCCGTCGGCATATCGCATAGGCTGACGACACAACGGCCGTTGGCCGGATTGGGAGAGATTGTGTAACGGTAATCGGGCGTGGCGAAAGCGGTGACGATGGAGACAACAGGCGTAGTGTCGGCTATGGTGTCCATGGTGCGGAACACGATAGACTCCCAATCGCCAAAGATGCTGTCGTCGCATACGGCACGGACACGCAGCACGTACAAGCTGCCCGGCTGCAGCTCGGGGAACTCGAGCGTCGGAAGCTGCTGGCTTGCCGATGTATACTGACCACCCTCAATACCGTACTCCACCTCCCATGTTCCAGGCTCGAAAGTGGACTGCCATTCGGCCACATATCCAGACACCATGTTGTCGGAGGTGAGAGCGGCAGCGCTGGAGTCGACGAGGATGGCGACGACACGGGCGCAGGTGTCAGGCTCGGTGTGGAACTGCACCATACTCCACTCACCGTGGACATTGTTGCCGCATACGGAGCGGACATATACGTCGTACCAGTTGTTGCCGCGAAGGCCAAACAGAGAGAGGTTCAAGGTAGTCACGTTCATCGTCAGCACCGTACCGGAGCCGTGCTCAAAACCGCGCAAGCCATACTCAATCTCCCAGACTATCGGATCAGAATAGCCCGACCATGAGAGGATATAATCCGAGGGACTGTCGGGATCCGTCACCACCTCGAGGTCGAGCACGCTGGTGCAGGTATCGGCCAGCGTGGTGAAACCGCTCTGTGTCCAGTCGCCATAGATGTTGTTGTCGCATACGGTGCGGATGTAGACATCGTATTGTGTGTTGGCAGCCAGTCCGACAAAAGCATAGGCGCTGTCGGCCGTAGTGACCACGATACCGTTGCCCGGGGTGAAACCCGCAACTCCATACTCCAGTTCAAAGCCATTGACGGCACCGGCAGCGCCCCAGGTGAGGGCGGCCTCATGTATGTCGGCCACAGCCGACGGAGCAACGACGGCGGCACACGTGTCGTGCCAAAGGACAAGGTTGTCGACACAGAGCCACGAGCCCTGCTGGCGGTCGAGGCTCGCCGACGAGACGAGCATGACAATGAGCGAATCGGGGGCCTGCTCGGCAAAGGAGGCGTCATAATCATGCAGCGACATATAGTCTACAGTGAAAGGGGTGTATTCGGTGCAGTCGGTGAGGTCTATGTTGACGCCGCCGCCGACCAATTCGCGCTTGTTGAGGAGGCTGTTGTAACGTGTGCCAAGGATGACCACGCCACCGTTGTCGCCACTGACAGCGGAGTGATATTTATAGCTGCCCGTCAGACGCGTAGGCTCGAAGCTGCCGAGCGGGATTCCGCCATTGAAATAGTAATTCATATCGGCAGTGGCCAATGACATAAGCAGCGACTCCAAGCTGTCCATATTCGACATGAGGTCGGTTATGACCGGCATGAAATGGTCGATATCCATCGAGCCGGTTGAGAGGATGCATGGGAAGACCATGTTGGTGAGCATCGTGTCTATCGAACCCGCCGCCATCGAATAAACGGTGGAGGAGATGATGTCGCTGAGCATAAAGGTCTGTAGCTTAACGGCAGAGCCACCATCGGGCACCGCACCGGTTTCCTGCGAGGCTTTGACAAGGGGCAGGTTGGTGTTTATGTTGATGTTCATGCCCATAACCGACACGGATTCGTTCACAGGGTAAGTAAGATAGTCCCACCCGGTCGGGGTGGAGTAACTGCCATATACCGATATCGGAACGAAAAGTGCCGTGACGCTGTAGCCCTGATGTGAAGTCCACTGCTCGAAGCTGCCATGCGGAACGGTCATGCTAACTTGTGCGCCGGCAACAGTCTGGGCCAGCACAACCAAAAGAAAAAGGATTTTTTTCATAATTACTTTTTTTATAGTTAGAATGCCAAACCACAAAACAATGGCAGGCAGAAAACCGGTGCAAAAATACTATTTTTTTTCTTTTTGAAACTATTTTTTACTTTTTTATAGAAAATAAATAAAATTTTGTATCTTTGCATTTTATTTCACGACTATGAAGAGCTCATACAAGATATTCAAAAGTAGCGTGAAGGACATCACACGCTATTACATGCTTTTGGTAGAGGAGACCAGCAGCCAACGCCTTGTCGGCAGCACGAACGAGTGGGTGCTGGACAACTACTATATGATCAGCGAGCAGGAGAAAATGATGAAACCTGAGCTGAAAGGCTTGGGGAAAGGCGAATGGAAAGTCGACGGCGCACGGATACAGATGATATGGAAACTGCTGGAGAACTACCTGCGCAAATGCCATTACCAGGTGGACAAGCCGCTTCTGTTCCGCTATCTGAGCCAAGTGCAGGTGTCGCAGAAAGACTATCTCTCCTACCCAGAGGTGTGCGCACTGCTTCCGCTGACCAAGACCATCCTCATCAGCGAGCTGGCCGACCTGTGTCGTCAGCTGGAGGCTGAGAAATCGTACCACTACCAGCCCACCGACAAGAATCAGGCCGATATGGACCACCTGAACAAGGCGGCCCAGGAGAACCTGCAGATGATGAACATCTTCAACTCGCTGAAGAAGGTGACCAAGCTGCCCATGGCCGAACTGCTCGATGCCGTGAGTTTCTCGGAGAAAGCTCTCAAGGGCGAGAAAGCCGGCATGTACGACCAGATGCAGGACAAGACCAAAGAAGACTACCGCGCCCAGGTGGTGAGGATGATGAGGAAAGGCAAGCGGAAAGCCAAGAGCGAATACGAGCTGGTGAAAGCACTGGTGGCCGAAGCCGACGCCAAGAACGAGCACGTGGGATGGCTGCTCTTCCCGCCGAAGAAATGGGACCTGAGGGCACACAGTTATATCTGGATAGTGGTGCTGGCCTCACTGGCATTGGCAGCCTTGTTCGCCACCCTGGCCACATCGTTCGTTTTCAACCTTCAGTTTCTCATCCTGACCCTGCTGCTGTGGGTGCCTATGAGCCAGGTGGTGATCGACCTTTTCAACTGGCTGTTGTCCTCACTGCACAAGCCTCGCGGCACTTTCAAGCTGAAATTCAAAGACGGCCTCATACCCGACAAATACGCCACCATGGTCATCATGCCCACCATCCTGAAGAACAAGGCGAAGGTGGAAGAACTGATGGGAGTGCTGGAGGTGTACTACCTGAGCAACATAAACCGCGGCGACGGGAAGATTGGCAACGGGGAGCCGAAAACCGAGAACGGCGTCCAGCCCTCGCAAAACCTTTACTACACGCTGGTAGGCGACGCCGCATCCTACAAGGAGCAGGATGCCCCCTGGGACGACGAGGTGGCCGAGGCCGGACTCGCCAAGGCGAAGGAACTGAACGAGAAATACGGCGCACAGATATTCAACTTCGTGTACCGCAAACGTGCATGGAGCGACGGCGAACAGACGTGGCTCGGCCACGAACGCAAACGCGGCGCCATACTGCACTTCAACGACCTGCTGCTCGGACAGACCAGCGACACCGACAAACAAAAGCGCTTCAAGGCAGAGACCATAAGCCAATGGCTGAAGAACAAAAAAGAAGACAAAGACATACGTTTCATAATCACCCTCGACACCGACACCGAACTGGTGCTCTACTCGGCACAGAAGCTCATCGGAGCCATGGCGCACCCTCTGAACGTGGCGCAGCTCTCGCCCGACGGCAAGCGTGTGGACCGCGGCTACGGCATCATGCAGCCGCGTGTCAACGTGGATGTCGAGGTGACCAACAAGAGCCGCTATGCCCAGCTCATGGCCGGACTGGGCGGCCTGGACGTATACACGACAGCCTCGTTCGAACTCTATCAAGACATCTTCAACGAAGGGTCGTTCTGCGGCAAAGGCATCTACGACCTGAAGGTATTCCAGCATGTCCTAAAAGGCACCTTTCCCGAGAACCTCATCCTGAGCCACGACCTTCTCGAAGGCTGCCATATCCGCTGCGGCCTGATCAACGACGTGGAGGTCTTCGACGACAACCCGTCGAACTATATCGACGACGCCAAACGCCATCACCGCTGGACTCGCGGCGACTGGCAGATCATCTCATGGCTCAAAGGCCATGTGCGCAACGAGAAAGGCGAACGGGTGAAGAACCAGGTGAACACCATAGGCCGCTGGAAGATATTCGACAACCTGCGCCGCTCGATGCTGAGCCTCGCCATACTGGTGGTGCTGCTGATAGGATTCAGCGGACTTACGCAGATGCATCCCATATGGTTCCTCGTGGCCGCACTGATAGCCGTTGCGTCGCCCATCGTATTCTTCATCGTAGGCCAGCTCACCAAGCTGCCCAGTTTCGGCAAGCGCTACAAATACTACATGACCCTTATGCGCGGCTTCCGCGTCATACTGTACCGCTCGTTTGTCCAGTTCGCATTGCTTCCGAAAGAAGCTTGGATGTACACCGATGCTGCTATCCGCGCCTGCTACCGCATGTGGTTCAGCCACCGCAACTTGCTGGCATGGATTACCAGCGACGAAGCCGCCAAGAGCACCAAAGGCACCTTGGGCGACTATATAGGCAAATTCTGGTTCAACTACGTGGCCTCGGCCGCATTGGTGGCACTCCACCTGACAAGCCACGGCAACATAGTCGACCTCGTCGCCATGCTGTTCTGCGTCGTCGTATGGTGCGGAGCACCGTTCCTGATGTATAAACTCGGCAAGAAATTCCCGCAGGGGAACAAAAGCCTCACCGAGAAAGAGACAGAAGAGGTAAGGCAGGTGGCCCTGGATACCTGGCACTTCTTCGACAGTCTCATCAACGAAGAGAACCACTGGCTGATACCCGACAACTACCAGCTGAACCGCGAAAACAAGACCGACTACAAGACCTCGCCCACCAACATAGGCTTCTCCATGACGGCAGTGGTAAGCGCCGCCGAGATGGGATTTATCTCGCACAAAGAGGCCATCGGCCGCCTCTGGCATATCATAGAGACCGTGACAACTCTCGAGAAGTGGAACGGACACCTCTACAACTGGTATAGCGTCAAGAGCCTCAAAGCCCTGCCGAATTTCTTCATATCCACCTGCGACTCGGGCAACTTCGTGGCATGCCTCTACGTGGTGAAAGGATTCCTGAATGAAGAATTGGCAAAAGACCAAGAATGGGCCGGCGCTCTTCTGTCGAAAGTGCAACGGCTCATAGACCAGACCGACTTCTCCAAGCTTTACAACCACGAACTGGATGTCTTCAGCATAGGCTACGACACCACCAACTACACTCTCCTCCCCTACCACTACAACAACTTCGCCTCCGAAGCACGCCTGACATCCTTCCTCACCATCGCCCAGGGCGACGCACCGTACAAACACTGGTTCTGCCTGGACAAGACACTGGTGCAGTACAAGGGCTACAAAGGAGTGGCGTCGTGGTACGGCACCCTGTTTGAATACTTCATGCCGCTCATCTTCCTGCCCACCTACAAGCATACGCTGATGGACGAGACCTACAGCTTCGCCATACGCGCCCAAAGGGCATTCATAAAGAACACCGAGAAACAGTCGGACAGCCAAGCAAACAAACTGCCACTTCCATGGGGCATCTCGGAGACCGCCTATAACGAGCTCGACGACGCCCAGAACTACAAATACCATGCCTTCGGCGTGCCGTATCTGAAGTTCCAGAACACCACACCCGACCGTATCGTCATATCCCCATACAGTTCGCTGATGACAATCGGCATCGACGACCGCGCCGTATACGAGAACATGCAATGCTTCAAAGCCCATGACATGTATGACGAATACGGCTTCTACGAGAGCTACGACGACGAAGACCACGTGCCGGTCCGCGCCCATTACGCCCACCACCAGGGCATGATTCTTGCCGCACTGGCCAACTATATGTGCGAGAACTGCATACAGCGCTACTTCATGGGCGAACCTGCCATGCGCTCGATGGACACCCTGCTCAAAGAGAAGGCACAGGTGAAGCCTTACATCGACCTCAAAGTGACTCAATACAAACGCTACCAGTACAGCAAAGTGCAGACCGAAAGCGACGCTCGCGACTTCGACACCATTGCCAACGTGCCGGAGATAGGCGTCATAAGCAACGGCCAGTACACCGTGCTGCTCAACGACCGCGGTAGCGGATTCTCGCGCTATAAGAACATACTCCTCAACCGCTACCGCAAGATATCCTCCGACCACTACGGCACCTACCTTTACATCCGCAACCTCGGCAACGACCGCCTCTGGTGCAACACCTACGCTCCGCTCGACATGATGCCCGAAAGCTACCATGTGAGTTTCGCCAGCGACAAGATAAGCTTCCTGCGTGTCGACGACGGCATAGAGACCAAGACCGAAGTGACGGTCCTCAAAGACCGCAGCGCCGAACTGCGCCGCATCACCTTCACCAACAACAGCGGCAAGGACGTGGACCTCGAAATAACCACCTACGGCGAGGTAGTCCTCGCCCCAGGCACCGAAGACGAGAACCACCGCGTCTTCAACGCCATGAAGATCACCTCCGAATACGACGACGAACACGAGGCGCTCCTCTTCAACCGGCCGGCCGGCAACAGCCACAGCTACATGATACATAAGCTGTGGAGCGGCGAAGAAGGCGGCATCAAAATCGAATACGAAACATCACGCCTGAAGTTCCTCGGACGCGGCAACAGCCTCCGTCACGCCGACATCATCGAGAGCCGCCGCAACCTTACAGGCACCGTAGGCACAACCCTCGACCCCGTGATGAGCATGCGCCGCCGCCTGCACATCGACTCTGGCAAGAGCGCCGAAGCTTTCATCATCACAGGCTACGCACGCGCCAAAGAGCACCTGCTGCAACTTGTGGAGCAGTACCAGAACTCGGCCGACGTGGAACATGCCTTCAAGACAGCCAGCGTATTCAACAACATGCGCACAAGCATGTCGCTCCTCAAAGGCAGCCAGATGCGTCTGTACAACAGCATCTCGAAATACATGGCTCAGACTGCCACCCTCGGCAACGACCGCGAAGCAGTACTGGCTCAGAACACCCTCTCGCAGAGCGGACTCTGGCGCTTCGGCATCAGCGGAGACCTGGCCATACTCCTCATCGAGATAGACAGCATGGATTTCTCGGGCTACGCCAAAGAGATGCTCCGCGCCTTCGAATACTACAAGGTGCACGGGCTGCGGCTCGACCTGGTATTCATCAACGATGCCCCCGAACGCGACCGCGACGGACTGACCCACTTCATACGCAACATGGCCAATACCGAACACCTCTGGGCCGAACACTCGGATGCCGGCAAGGTGTACGTGCTCGACGGTCACGACATAAGCGATGCCGAACGAATACTGCTACGCACTGTGGCACGTCTCACATTCAACACATCGGACGGCATAACCATCGCCCAACAGCTGCGCCGCCTCGAGATTGCAAACCAGCACTACCAGGACAAGATAGAATATCCTGTGTTGCGGCCCAAACGCGACTTCCGCGTGTGGAGCGACCTCGAATTCTACAATCAATACGGCGGCTTCGACCGCAACGGATGCGACTACGTGGTCACCAACACCAACACCCCCATGCCGTGGATCAACGTCATAGCCAACGAGCACCACTTCGGCTGCATCGTAAGCTCCACCATGGCTGGATTTACTTTCGCACACAACGCGCAGCAGTTCAAGCTCACCGGTTGGAGCAACGACATAGTGCGCGACAACGCCAGCGAGATGCTCCTCATCGGCACCCGCAGCCAAGCCGACGAAGAGTTCCAGCGCCACCAGTTCCTTCCGGCTACCGCACGCCACAGCCAGGGCTGGTCAGCCTTCGACGCCGAATACGACGATATGCGCGTAGAGGTGCGACTCTTCGTATCGGTCGACAAACCGGAGAAATACTATCAAATCCGCGTTGTAAACACAAGCGACACACAGAAAGAGATAGAACTCGACATGGTGTACAAACTCGTCCTCGGCCTCTGCGAGGAACAGACGGCACGATTCCTGCATTCGGAATGGGACGAGAAGTCGAACAGCTTGTTGGTGCGCAACGTGTATCACCCCATCTATCACGACCAGACCGTGCGCCTCTCGGCCACCGAGCCGCTGACCGACATAAGCCTCCACTACCCCAACCGCAAACGCCTCGGCCTCGTCCTCGATGTGCCCGCCAACGGACAGAAAGAGACGGCCTTTGTGATTTTTGTTGACAACAACCGTGGCCAAACGCCATCAACCCTTCCAACCATACAGGCCATCAACGCCGAGTTCGACAGGGTGGTGGAATACTGGGAAGAGAAACTCACCCACATACAGGTTGAAACCCCCGACAGGTCGCTCAACCACATGCTCAACCGCTGGTATCTCTATCAAGTATACGCCTCGCGTCTCTTCGCACGAGCCGGCTTCTATCAGGTGGGCGGTGCCACCGGTTTCCGCGACCAACTCCAGGACGTCATGTCGCTCCTCTACAGCGACCCGGCTTATGCACGCCGCCAGATACTCGACCATGCAGCACACCAGTTCGCCGAAGGCGACGTGCTGCACTGGTGGCACGAAAGCATGCACCTCGGAGCCCGCACCACATTCAGCGACGACTACCTCTGGCTCGTTTTCGTAACCCACCGCTATGTCAGCATCACTGGCGACACCTCCATCCTTACAGAGCAAGTGCCGTTCTGCCAGGCAGAGCAGCTGGCCGCCGGTGAAGCAGAACGCGGCATGAACTATAACGAGAGCAGCGAGCGGGTTACGCTATACGAACACCTGCGTCGCGCCGTCAACCGGTCTATGAACCGCATCGGCGTCCACGACCTGCCGCTTATGGGATGCGGCGACTGGAACGACGGCATGTCTACCGTCGGCGTCGACGGCAAGGGCGAAAGTGTATGGGTGGCCTTCTTCCTCGCCGACCTGCTGCCCAAGATGGAACAGCTCACCCAGATGACCCCGGGCGCAGACCTCACCTACTGCGAGGAACTCGCATCATTCCGCAAACGCCTCGTAGACGCCATACAACGCTCAGCATGGGACGGCGCCTGGTTCCTCCGCGCCTACTACGACAACGGCGACCCCATGGGCTCCCGCAACAACATCGAATGCCAGATAGACCTTATCAGCCAAGCCTGGTCTATCCTTACCGACGTGGCCACCCCCGAACAGAAAGAGTCTGTCATGCGCGAGACCGACAACCGTCTCGTAAACCGCGAACATGAGATCATACAGCTCCTCACCCCGGCATTCAAAGACTCGCAGCCCTCGCCGGGCTATATCATGAACTACCCTGTCGGCGTTCGCGAAAACGGTGGCCAATACACCCACGGCGCCATGTGGTACATCATGGCACAGCTCAAGGAAGGACGCAACGACATGGCCTACTATCTCTACTCCATCATCAACCCCATCCACCGCACCCATTCGCTGGCCGACGTGCTAAAATACAAGGTAGAGCCGTTCTGTATGGCTGCCGACATATACAGCAACCCACAGCATCCCGGACGCGGCGGATGGACATGGTACACCGGGTCGGCATCGTGGGCCTACAAGACCGGCATAGAGAACATCCTTGGCCTGCACAAACATGGCGACTCCATCACCTTAGAGCCTCACGTGCCTACCGACTGGACAGAGTTCACCGTACGCTATCGCCACGGTTCCACCACGTATATAATAAGGTATAAACGCGGCAAGTCCAACGGACAACAGTCGGCGACCATCAACCTTGTCGATGACGGCCAAACACACGAACTCTCATTCGAATTCTAAGAAACACCGGCAATGTACGACGTCAGAATCACAGCAATCCGCAAGGCTGACTACCGCGACCTGCAGGCACATTACGAGAACCCCATTGAGCACACCTGCGACGTGTGCGAAGGGCAGCAGTGGACAAGCCTCGGCGGTGCAAAACCTGTAAACATGTGCGACAGCGCATGGGAGTCGATGCAACCTTTCGTACAAGCCCTGAGCCGTGGCGAAGGAAACTTCTTCGACGGATGGATGAAAAATCCGTACAGCGCCATGATTAGCTGCAACGACGGATTCCGACCGGTAAGCTTTCTCCTGGAACGCATCGAATGCAATATTGCCTGACGAACGAACTTTAAAAACACACAAGTACTATTTTTTTCGTATCTTTGCAAACCGAAAACAACAAAACAACAATAACAAATATGAAAGTAAGAGAACTAGTAGAAAAACTCAACCTCAAAGTGTTGAGTGGCGAGAACGGATTGGATCGCGACATCGACGGATGCTACGTGAGCGACCTGCTGAGCGATGTGATGGGCAACGCCGAGATGGGCAACGTATGGGTAACACTCCAGACCCACAAGAACGTGATGGCGATAGCTTCACTCAAGGAACTCGCCTGCGTCATCCTCGTCAAAGGCCTTACAGCCAGCGACGACACCGTGGAGCAGAGCAACGACGAGGGCATCCCCTTCCTCTCAACCGACATGCAGACCTACGAGACTGTTGGCAAAATCTACCAACTGTTAAATTCGTAAATGCGAGAATGCATTAGTGCATCCATCCACTAACGCAATAACACATTTGGTCCGTGGTCACTCCGTTCAAAGCCGACCTGCACATCCATACGGTGCTTTCTCCGTGTGGCGACTTGGAGATGTCGCCATCGGCCATCGTGGACCGTGCCCTGCAACGCGGTCTGGACATGATAGCCATAAGCGACCACAACACAACCCGCCAGGTAAAGGTCACACAGAAGATAGGCCGCGAGAAGGGTTTGTTCGTGATGGGCGGCGTAGAAGTGACTTCCCAGGAGGAAACCCACTGCCTGTGTTATTTCGCCGACGAGACGCAACTCGACGCCTTTCAGGAATTCCTCGACGCACACCTGCCTCCAATCCCCAACGATGAAGATCGCTTCGGCTACCAACTGATTGTCGACGAAAACGACGAAATCGTGGGCGAAGAAGAATATCACCTTTTAAACGCCATTGACGTCGACATCGATGGCATATACGACGTAGTGCATCGCATCGGCGGACTGTTTGTGCCGGCACATATCAACAAGGGCACCACATCGCTGATGAGCCAATTGGGCTTTGTGCCTCCTGACCTGAAGGCTGACGGACTGGAAATCAACTTTCGCATCACTAAAGAGGAAATACTGAAAAGGTTTGCCTATCTCAAACGTTTCAACTTCATCACCGACAGCGACGCACACTTCATAGACAACATCGGCGACGTGTACAACATCGTCTATATGGAGCACCGTAATTTCAACGAGTTCGCCATGGCTCTGCGCGGCGAGGAAGGACGCTACATAGACACCATGTATTTCCGCGAACACAAATTGCCCGGAAAATTCACCAAATAAGCAAAACCCGTTAACCTTTAACCATTAACCTTTAACCATTATGAGAAAAACTGTATTCATAGCAATCCTATTCTATCTTTTCGCCATTCAACCATCTGTCGGCAACGCTCAACCCAGACACCCAGGACAGGTGCCACAGCGCCACTCCGTAAGTTTCGAAAGCCAGCATGGAGAAGCCTTCTCTGTGTTTATCGATGGCAATCTGCAAAACAAGATGCCTCAGAGCCGCGTGATTGTAGGCGACATCGGGGGTCAGACCCACGAAGTCGTGGTAGTATTGAAACGGCCTGTCGAGAAAGCCGCCGTTCTGCGCCTCCGCGCCGCCGAACCCAACGTTGTGGTCAACGTAAACTACGACATGCGCCTCGAACAGCTATACCTCTTCACCCCTGCCCACAACAGGGCCGACCACATGGACAACGAACTACAGCGCAGCCAGCAAGATGCACACCGGGCCATCGCTCACCACAAGCCAGAACCAAAACAAAAACCTGAAGAACACCCCGCAATAGCTTCGGAAGAAGACGTCCTCGGCATGATCGAACGACTGAAAAGCATGTCGTTCGACAGCGACCGCCTGGCACTCGGCAAAACCATGGTGACCGCCACGCCTATGACAGCAGCCCAATTGGCACGTCTGGCTCAGGCTATCGACTTCAGCAACACCCAGGTGGAATTCCTGAAATACGCCTACGCCTACTGCGTGGACAAACACAACTACTACACCGCCGTTGAAGTGCTGACATTCAGCAGCGACAAGAAGAAAGTGCTGGATTATATTGCCACCCAGAACTGAACCTCGCCCCTACAGCTTTATCTGTACCGACTTGTCGTCGCTCAGATTCAACACCTCCACCGTGTTGGAAAAACTCACGGCGATATATGCCTTTGTCCCGTATACCACAACATCCTGTGCCACATCGCCCAATCCACGGCCGTTGGCGGCAGCGAAGACACCGTTCACGATAGCTCCCGTGCCAAGGTTCACCCTGCTGAGCGACGCATTGTTGCCGCCCCAGGTGCCCTCGTTGACCACCAGCGCTGCACCATCTCCCAAAGGTTCCACCTTGGAGGGTAGCAATCCTGCCTCACACCTCCAACGCAACGTGCCGTCCATGCCGAAGCATACCACGTCGCCGTTGGCCACATAATTGGAATGTGTGGTGACATATATGGCGCTGTCGACAACACTGATACTATAGGGATCACCAATGCCCGAACCTTCGAGCAACGGCACGGCGCTCATGGTGGCAATGTCATAACAGACAAAGCTTGCCATCGGATTCCACGACGCGTCATATACCACCGAATAGCCATACACCTTGCCACCCCACACACTCATGCCCGTCATCTCCTGACCAGTCTGCGAGACCGCAAGTGTGTTAACATCAATGATAGCAGTGCCGCCGGGAATATCGCTATAGTTGCCATTATAATTCACTATTACATGCTCGTCGTCCACAACTTTCACTTGTTGTGGATTGGCACCCACGCTGACGGTGCCACTGACTGTGAATGAGGCGAGGTCGACAACATACACCTTATCGTCATAGAGGTAGTCGCCGTTCTCAGCAGTGTTCCACGAACTTGCAACAAACAGTCTTCCGCCTGCCACAGCCACACCCTCCGGATTGTAGTTGCCCAGTTTGCAGACAGACTCCACCTGGCGGGTGGCAGTGTCTATACGTATCACCGATGCGGGACGGTAACAGGTAACATATATCTTGCCTCCGTGGGCAGCGATGCGACGAGGCGTCTCTATCTTCTCCTGCATTGGTGTAGGCTCCGGGACCTCAGGCTTGCAGGATGCAAGCAACAGCAAGGCCATAAGAATGGGAAACGGAAAACAAAACGCGGAAAACTTAGAAAATATCTGTTTCATAAGCATATATTGTTTTTATTAATCTTTAATCTTTAACCATTAATCTTTAACCATTAACCTTTAACCATTACTCAAAACTCATACACCATCTTCAGTCTGTAGTTACGACCCATCATCGGATATGACCGCACTACCTCGTACTGCACATCCAGCAGGTTGAGCACTTGGACCTGCACCCGCAGGGTGCCCCACCGCAGGTCAAAGGCATGGTCGGCCTGAAGGCCGAGGTCAAAGTATGCAGGCAGACGCGTTTCATCGCTGTTCTGCATACGGTAAAAACGTTCGCCGACAACCATGGCTGTGGTTCCAAGGTTGACCCACTTGTTTTCCCAGCGCACGTTGCCCCCTCCGCTGTGGCGGGGCGTATATGCAATCTGATGTCCGTAGGTCTTCCCGTCGGGGTCGGTGCGGTCAATGGCACGCTGGTAGCTGTAGTTAAGCTGAATATTAAATGTTGATTTTTGAATGTTAGCGGTGGCATCGAAACCAAGAATGTCAACCTTGCCAATGTTCTGCATGCTCCATAGGAACATATTCTGCGTCGGTATGGCCAGTATCTTGTCGCGAACTCTGTTGTAGTATGCGTCCACCGTGGCGCCCATCCACTCCGTCGCCACCGTGGCACCAATATTATGCTGCTTTGCACATTCTGGACGAAGGTCGCGCGGCATGGTGAAGAAATAGAGCTCGCTGAAGTTGGGCGCACGATAGGTCTCCTTATAAAAGTAGCGCAACGTGAGCCACCCCTCACCAAAGGTGTACATCGCTCCCACGTATGGTGACAGGCGGCGGTAGGCAGGCATAGTGTCAAGGTCGGCAACACGGTCGGCAACAGCGGTTAAAAGCAGGTTGCCTCGTACCTCGAGACCCTTATTGTGTACCCGCGCCGCCACGACACTCATCAAATTCAAGCGGTGCACATCATTGCGCTGGGCGAGATTGGTTACCAGACTACTAAAGCTGCCGTCGGTGGCGCCGCTGAGGTCAAGCCACGACATGGCGTTCCACACCGCACTGCCGCTTATGTAAGCCTCGCGCTGCAAATAATCATTCATCTGAAAACCCGTAATGGTATAAGCCGCGCTATCCTCGAAACGGTCGTATGTCTGCTGCACCTTGCCGAGCACTTGCACTTTCCACTTTCCCTGTTCCTTTTTCCATTTCGCCTGCGCGAAAGCCACCTCCTCGTCGGTACCCTGCCGCGAGGGACGCTGGGTGTAGAATATCACCGGCCCCGGCAACTGATGGTGTCCGCGCATATAGTGCACCTTGGCGGTGAGACTGTTGCCCTTGCCGATGGTGTAGTAAAGACTTCCGTCGGCGGTAAGCATGTGCATGGCCGAATGCTCCCGGCGCTCGAGGCTGCTGCTGTCGTCGCGACTGGCAGTATAGTAGAGGGTAAACGGATAGTCACCATCGCTCTGCAGCCAACTCACAAGCAGGCTGCTTTTGAGGCGTCCGCTCCACCTCTGCTCCCACTGAACCGAAGGATTCATCATTTCAAAACTGCCCAGCTCCATGCCCACTTTCAGGTTTGTCCGTTCAGCCATAAAGAAACGCGGCTCGGCGCTCTCGAGGTTCAACACGTTGCCTGCGGCATAAGCACGTGCCGAAAGCAGAGTCTCCTGCTGCTGGCCGTGGCTCAGACTCACGTATGCCGCTCCCGTAAGCAGGTAGCGGCCAAGGTCCACCTGGCCGTTCTGCGCGTCGTCAACGGCCACGCCGTCGATTGTCAAGGTCGAAAACTGGCTGCCCAGACCGCGAGCCGACACAGTCTTTATGCCACCGATACCGCCATAGTCTTTCAGCGTCACACCTGCCATTTGACGCACGGCGTCGCTGAGTTGCAGCAGACCTCTGCTCTCGATCTTCTCTGCGTCGACAACCTGGGTGGGCACCGCTGTGCGCAACGTCGATGGAGCCCGCTGCGACGACACCTCCACCTGTTCCAGCGACTGCACAGTGTCTACCTGTGCCATAGATGCTATAGGAAATAAAAGAGATGCAAACAAAAAAGCCCTCAGGATACACTGCTGGACCGCTGGCCGGCAACTGCGACCGAATGGGAGCAACCGCCATGCCAACCGGCAAACAATAAACGATACTATACAATATAAAGCAGTGCTCATACTGATCCTTTCCTCGAGGGCTCGTAACGATTTTGGCAGGTCTTCTGGCTCGTCTCGGGGGCTCCGCCTTCCCATGCGACTATGGCGCCGCACAGTGGCTTTTGGAACTCCTATCTCTCTGAGACTCACAGCAGCGGGACTGCTCAGGACTTCCACCTGATTCCCTATTATCGGCCTGTTTAGGCCGACCAAAACCGGCTGCAAAATTACAAAAAAAAACATAACGCCGAAAAAAATATTTCATCCTTAATCTTTAACCACCAACCTTTAACCATTACTCATAACTCTTTAACCTTTAGGTTTTTATTACCTACTGACAGTAGATTTCTAACCAAATTTAAGCCTTCTACAATTCGTTAGTATTCAGTATACTCAACGGTTGTTCAACGGTTTAAACCGTCGAACAGCCACCGTGGGCGACGACGGCATCAAAATTGAAGATATCAGGAACTATCCAGACGGCGCCGGCGTTTTTCCTCGGAGAAACTCTTCGACAGTGTCAACAAGTATATACTTTCATATTTTTTATTATTGTACATCAGTTTTTTTTAGTATCTTTGTATGTTTGCTATACCTCGGCATAATGGGTATAATATATTTGCAATCAGATTAATGTAAAAAAGAAAAACACTTATAATATGAACAAAAAACTCATCTTGTGCCTTATGATGGCCATGCTCGCCACGGCAATGCCGGCTTTTGTCACCGCCCAACGCGGCAAAGCCAAGACCGTTGTGGAGCGCGACCCAGTGCCGATGCCCACTGTGAGCACCGACACCCTGATAAAGCATGTCATGGAACTCTCGTCCGAAACCTATCGCGGCCGCCTGGCAGGCAGCGACGGTTTCGACCGCGCCGCCGACTATGCAGGTCGCGTGCTTGCACGCTATGGCCTGAAGCCGATGCCGTCGGCCCGTTTCGAGGTGGAATGCAACGAAGTTGAAAACTGCAAATTCAACGCCTACCGCCCCGGCACCAAGGAGAAACGCGTATTCACCCTCGGCAACGAGTTCTGCTGCGCCGGCATGACCGGACGCGGCTACGTGGATGCACAGATGGTCTTCTGCGGCTATGGCGTGGACAACGGCCTCTTCAACGAATACCGCGACGTCGACGTGAAAGGCAAGATCGCCGTGGTGCTCACATCGGTACCCGACTGGCTGCCGTCGACCGTCGTCGACCGTTACCGCACCTTGCGCGACAAAGCACGCACTGCCGAACGCCACGGAGCCATCGGTATGCTCGCCATCAACGTAAGCACATCGTGCATGCCCAACGAACCACAAGGACGCGTCTATTGCGGCGAACTGCCACACCTGGCCACCTTCCCGATCCTGCAGCTGACACTCGACTGCGGCCGCGAAATCATGGACGGCGAAAAACAACCGCTGGACTACTCTATCGACCAACTGGCTTCAGAACATAAAGTGCAAAGCTTCTCTTTGCTGAAGAAAGCCGAGATTGATGTCAACGCCCGCTACAGGCCACAGGCCCCCACAGCCAATGTCATCGGTATGCTCGAAGGCAGCGACAAGTTCTTGTCCAAAGAATACATCGTCGTGGGCAGCAGCCTCGACGGACAAGGCATGCAGGGCGAGACCTGCCTCTTCCCAGGCGCCGACATTAACGCCTCCGGCGTGGCAGCAGTGCTCGAGACAGCCCGAGTCCTCTCCAATCCCAACTACCGCCCGAAACGCAGCATCATCTTTGTTCTCTTCAGCGCCGGAGAGCACCAGTATATGGGCTCGCGCGCCTTCGTGGAGAGCTTCCCCAAGCTCCGCAATGTCGAAGCATTTGTCAATGCCCAAAACATAGGCTATGGCGACAGCATCGTCGTGCTGGGCGACAATAAGTATCCGTCACTGTGCGACATCATCTACGAACGCGACAGCCTGGCCGGCCGACACGACATCGTACGCAGCGCCGAACGCACCAACCCCCGCGGCGACGCCCGTGCATTCGACGCCATGGGCATCCCCTCACTGGTGGTCACCACCCACGACGGCATGCACTACAACCGCGTAACAAACGACATCTGGGAAACTATCGACCGCCGCATCATCACCAAAGCGACACAGATAATGACCGAGACCGTGGCTGAACTCGGCGAGGGCCTCTACCAGGGACGAAGCCTCAAAAGCAAATCGGCAAGAATCGGCGAATAGCGGCCGACGAACAGTGATTAGCAAGTAAAACCATGTGGACACTCTATAAGAAAGAACTCAGAGGATTCTTCTCATCCATCATCGGATATCTCATCATTGGCGTCTTCCTGGTGTTGACAGGTCTGATGCTATGGGTGCTGAAAAGCGACTTCAACATACTCGACTACGGCTATGCAGGCCTCGACGGATTGTTCCTGATAGGACCGTTCCTCTATCTTTTCCTCATCCCGGCCATCACCATGCGCTCCTTCGCCGAAGAACGTCGCGGCGGCACTATGGAGATGCTCATGACGCGCCCCCTGAACGACTGGACCATCGTATGCGCCAAATTCCTCGCAGCATGGACCCTGGTGTTCATATCGCTGCTGCCTACCTTGACAGCCTACTTCAGCGTTTTCGCATTGGGCGACCCAGTGGGCAACATCGACACCGGATCGGTGGCAGGCTCCTACATCGGCCTGCTGCTGCTCGGCGGCGCATTCGTGGCCATAGGCGTCTTCTGCTCGTCGCTTACCGCCAACCAAATCGTGGCCTTCATACTCTCGGCGCTCCTGTGCGCCATAAACTACCTCGGCTTTGAGTCTCTCTACAATATGGGCCTCTTCGGCTCAACCGACCTCTTCGTGAAAAGCCTCGGTGCCGCCCACCACTACGAAAGCATCAGCCGCGGTGTGGTCGACACACGCGACGTGCTCTATTTCCTCAGCATCATGGCCCTCTTCATTATGGCCACACGACTGATACTGCAGAGCCGCCAATGGGGCGGATGGCACAAACACAAGAGCCTCAAACGCAACCACTGGCTGGAAATGGGCGCCACAGTGCTCATCGTGGTCTTCGTCAACATCATCGGCTACTGGTTCTTCCTTCGCCTCGACCTGACGTCGGAAAAACGCTACACCCTCTCCAAACACACCAAGGAGATGCTGAAGAAGATCGACGAGCCCGTACTATTCCGCGTTTACCTTGACGGCGAATTCCCGGCCGACTTCAAACGCCTCCAGAACGAGACCAAGGAGATGCTCAACCAGTTCCGTGCCTACAACAGCAACGTGGACTACGAATTCTTCAACCCCAATAGTTTCAGCACAAACGAGGAACAGCAGATGTTCTACCAGAAGCTGGCCCAGAAAGGCATCCAGCCCACACAGATACAGGTAGGCGACGGCAGTAGCGTGACTCAGCAGATCCTCATCCCGGCAGCCGACGTCTACTACCGTGGCCGCGAAACGACCATCCAGCTGCTGCAAAGCCAGAAATACGTCAGCGACGCCGACCTGCTGAACAACAGCATCCAGAATCTCGAATACACCCTCAGTAGCGCCATCCGTGCATTGGCACGCGGCGAGAAACGCACCATTGGTTTCCTGCAAGGCCACGGCGAACTGCAAGGACCTGTGCTCTATGACTTCCAGCGTGCCCTGCAGGAATATTATAGTCTCGACTATGTGACTATCGACGGCCAGATACAGTCGCTCACCGCACACAAGCAGATGCCCGGCGACACCGTCTATCGCTTCTACAACCTCTACGACATGCTTATCGTGGCCAAACCCACGCAACCGTTCACCGAACAAGACCTCTACATTCTCGACCAGTACATCATGTACGGCGGCAAGGTGTTGTGGCTCGTCGACCCGCTCGACGCCGACCTTGACAGTCTGGCCAACCGCGGACAGTTCATGGCGACACGCTACCCGCTGGGCATCGACGAAATGCTCTTCACCTATGGCGTACGCCTCAACCCCGACCTCGTGATGGACATCCGCTGCCGCCCCATCCCGATACAGACCGGCATGGTGGGCGAGAAACCTCAGTTCCAGTTCCGCCCATGGTACTATTTCCCCGAACTGATCCCCACATCGGAACACCCCATAGTGCGCAACCTCGACATCATCAAGACCGACTTTGTCAGCACCCTTGACCTCATCGACAACGACATCCGCAAGACGGTCCTCCTGACCACCTCCGAATACACACGTGTCAAGAAAGCCCCGGCCATGATCGACCTGGCCGACGCCAACACCGAACCCGACCAACGGCTGTTCAACCACAGCCGCCTGCCTGTGGCGGTGCTGCTCGAAGGACAATTCCGCTCGGCATGGCGCAACCGCCTGTCGCCGCGTTTCACCAACGAGGCAGCCATGGGCTTCCGCGAAAAAGGCGACAGCACCAAGATGATCGTCATCGCCGACGGCGACATCATCAAGAACCGCTATATCGCCGACGAAGGAGCGGTGCTGCCGCTGGGCTTCGACTACTACACCCAAACCATGTACGCCAACAAAGACCTCCTGCTCGGCGCCGTCAACTACCTTGTGGGCGACGAAGGTCTCATGGCCTCGCGGTCGCGCAATATCAAGCTCCGCAAACTCGACGTAATGAAAGTGAAGGAGGAGCGCACCAAATACCAAGTCATCAATATCGTCGTCCCACTGCTGCTGTTGGCAGCAGCCGGCGGCGTCATCACACTCGTACGACGTAAGAAATACCGCAAATGAAGAAAAAGAACATCATAATCATCTCCGCAGTGGCGGTGGTCGGCATCGTGGCACTCGTCGTGGCACTCAACGGCACCCGCAAAGCCACCTTCCGCCAGGACTACCACATCGAGGACACCTCGACAATCACCCGCATTTTCCTTGCCGACAAGCAGGACAACAGCGTGCTGCTCACCAAGACCAACGACTCGCTCTGGATGGTCGACAACACCTATGAAGCCAACCAGCCGATGATCGACCTCCTGCTCGAAACGCTGAACACCATGCGCATCCGGCAACAGGTAAACCGCAACGCTGTCCCCACCATCATCAAAGACCTCTCGGCCAGGGCCATCAAAGCCGAAATCTACCAGCGCGAGCCTCTCATCAACTGGTTTGGCGGCCATCTCCGCCTGTTCTCACGCGAACGCCTCACCGTGACCTACTATGTCGGACGCGAAACACAGGACATGATGGCTTCCTACATGTTCCGCGAAGGCGACAAGGTGCCATGCGTCATCCACATCCCCGGATTCCGCGGATTCCTCACACCCCGTTTCGTCACCGACCCGCTCAAATGGCGCAGCCACTGCATCGTCGACCTCAACGTGCATCAGATAGAACGTGTGGAACTCGAAATCCCGGCCCAGCCGCAGGAATCCTTCGCCATCGTGCGCACTGACGATGGCTTCGACATGGAATGGCCTCTCGGCCATCGCCGCGCCGAAGGGTTCGACACCGCACGCGTGGCCCAGATGCTCGCCTCGTTCACATGGCTCAACTTCGACGAGTTTGCCGCTATCGTGCCCAACAGCCATGCCGACAGCTGCATCACCGGCACCCCACGCACCATCCTCCGCATCACCGACACCGCCGGCAACACCCGCACCCTCGCCACATACATCAAGTACACCAACCCCGCCGACCTGCAGGTCATCACCAACCCCGACATGTACGAGACCTTCGACATCAACCGCCTCTATGCTGTCATCGACAACACCGACACCGTACTCATCCAGTACTACGTCTTCGACAACATACTGCAACCCGCCAGCTACTTCACTGGCGGACAAGGTGGCCAATGGATGGTGGTCAGCGACGGACAGAACCCCGCACAATGAACCGACCGCTCATACTGATAACCAACGATGACGGCGTCGACGCACGCGGCCTACAGACACTCTGCAATGTCGCGGTGGACTTCGGCGATGTCGTCGTCATGGCCCCCGAGCACAACCTCTCCGGCAAAAGCCACAGCCTCACCACCGACAAACCTCTGCGCGTAAACGAAATCAAGCAGGAAAACGGACTCGGCATTTTCGCCTGCGACGGCACACCGGCCGACTGCGTCAAGCTGGCCACCGAACACTTCTGTCCACGACAGCCCGACATGGTGCTCAGCGGCATCAACCATGGCAGCAACAGCTCCATCAACGTGCTCTATAGCGGCACCATGGGTGCCGTGCTCGAAGCCACAGCCCTCGGCCTCAATGCTGTCGGATTCTCACTGCTCAACCACAACCCCCAGGCCGACTTCTCAGCCTGCATACCCTACACACGAGCCATCATCGCCAACGTGCTGGAACACGGCCTGCCCGAAGGTGTGGCGCTCAACGTCAATATCCCGCGCCTTGAAGCAAGCCAGATTAAAGGCATGCGCATCTGCCACCAGGCCAAAGCCAAATGGCTCGACTGCTTCGAGCAACGCGTCGACCCCCGCGGCCGCCCTTACTGGTGGCTTACAGGCAAATTTGTCTGCGACAACCCACCGGACACCAGCGACGAATGGGCTCTCGCCAACGGCTACGTCTCCGTGGTGCCCACACGCACCGACTTTACAGCCTACGACACCATAGACGAGTTGAAAAAACTATTCGAATGACCATGAAGAAATTCTTTGCTCAGGACAAACCCATAGTCGGCATCGTCGCCGGCATCGGAGCCGAACTGGCCTTCTGCCTCGCCTTGGCGGCAGGACTGCTCATCGCCGGCGAATCCATCGGCGACCACATACGATGGTTCGGCGGCATGTTCATACCCCTCATCCTGCTCCTGCACCACTACTCCAAACGCCGCCAAATGCTGCACGTCACCAAAACCCTCATCGTCGTACTCTTCGTCACCTTCCTTGCATTCATGATATACCTGCTCAAAGCCCGAATACTGGTACTACAATAAGACCAACTCCCCGAACTCCCTGAACTCCCTGAACTCCCCGAACTCCCTGAACTCCCTGAACTCCTTGAACTCCCTCAAAAAAAATGAAATACTACCTCATAGCCGGTGAAGCGTCCGGCGACCTGCATGGAGCCAACCTCATGCGTGCGTTGCTCGACCAAGACCCCACAGCGGAGTTCCGCTTCTGGGGTGGCGACGCCATGTCCGCCGCAGCAGGCGCCTCGCCCGTACGCCACATCCGCGACCTGGCCATCATGGGCTTCGTCGAGGTGGCTGTCCATCTGCGCACCGTGCTCGGCAACATAGCCTTCTGCAAACGCGACATCGCGGCCTACCGTCCCGACGTGGTCGTGGGCATCGACTACCCAGGCTTCAACCTCAAGATAGAAAGCTGGGCCAAGGAACACGGCTTCCGCACCGCACACTATATCTCGCCCAACCTCTGGGCCTGGAAGAAAGGACGCCTCAAAGGCATGCGTCGCTCGCTCGACCTGCTGTGCTACATCCTGCCCTTCGAGCAGCGCTTCTTCTCCGAGAACAATATGCCGCAGGCCCTCTATGTCGGCCATCCTCTTCTCGACGCCGTCAACGACAAACTCTTCGAGCCGGCCTTCCGCGGCAAGCGACATGTGGTCGCCCTGCTCCCCGGCAGCCGCCGTCAGGAGCTCAAGAAAAGCCTGCCGCTCATGGTGCAGCTGGCCGACCGTCATCCCGAATACCGTTTCATCGTGGCAGGCATGAGCCTGCTGGGCGAGCCACTCTACCGGAGCCTCATACCCGAAGGCAGCAATGTCGAGGTGGTCTACGACCAGACCTACCAGCTGCTCGCCTCCGCCTACTCCGCCGTGGTCTGCTCGGGCACCGCCACACTCGAGACGGCCCTCTTCAACGTGCCACAGGTGGTCTGCTACCGCGCCAACCCACTGTCGATAGCCATCGCCAAAAGCATCGTCAGCCGCCGCATACGCTACATCTCGCTCGTCAACCTGATAGCCGACAGCACCATCGTCACCGAGCTGATACAAGGCGACTTCAACCCCTCCCGACTCGAGAAAGAGTTCCAACTCATCACCACCGACGACGCCAACCGCATCCGCATGTTCACCCAATATGCCCACATGCGCGACCTCCTCTCCGGTAGCGGCGCCAGCAAACGCACCGCACAAGCCATCATCGACCTCATCAAATGAAACGACTGCTGCCCATACTGCTTCTCCTCCTGACCGTTCAGACCGCCCGTGCCGATCGCGTGCGTGTACGCCTCTTCTCCACCAACACGGTCTCCACCCTCAACATCTCGTTCGACCTGGGTCAGTACAACCTCTATGCCGACGGCAACCAGCTGCTCGAAGACATGGTGGGCGAAGGACGCTCCGTGCTCGTCCGCGCCGAAGGGCGCCGCCTGCATGTCAGCGTCAACGACGACGACTACGGCCTCTTCGACTCCATACACCTCGAAGCCACTGACACCGCCTGCATTCTCTGCCTCAACCCGGCCAACTGCAAACAGCGCACCTACGAAGGCAACCTCGTGGTGAAAGCCCTCCCGGGCGGAAGCATGCTCCTCGTGGGCGACGTGGAGTTCGAAACCTATATCGCGGGAGTGGTGCAGAGCGAAATCTACGGCTCCGCAAGCGACATCTTCCGTATACAGGCCATCATCAGCCGCACCTGGGCCTTGCGCAACCTGCGCAAACATGCCGCCGACGGCTACAACTTCTGCGACAACGTCCACTGCCAGGCCTACCTCAACCGCTGCATCCGCCCCGACATCATGATGGGCGCCATCGAAAGTAGCGGCGAAACCCTCGTCGACTCGGCAGGCAACCTCATCGAGACTCCCTTCCATTCCAACTCCGGCGGACAAACCGCCAACTCCGAAGATGTCTGGCGCACCGCCCTGCCCTATCTGCGCTCCGTCGCCGACACCTTCTCCTTCAGCATGCGCCAAAGCAACTGGACAAAGACCGTCAGCATCGAACGCTGGCTCTCCTACTTCCAGAAAACCCATAAGATCGACGTCACCGACAGCGCCGTCCTCGACACCCTGCTCCACTTCCAGCAGCCCGAGCGCAAAGTGCGCCTCCTCGGCGTGCCACTCACACGTATCCGCGTCGACTGGCAGCTCAAGTCCACCTTCTTCTCCATCCGCGTAGACAGCGCCAGCATGTCCGTCATACTCGACGGCCACGGCTACGGCCACGGCGTGGGCCTCAGCCAAGAAGGCACCATCCGCATGGTCGCCCTCGGCTACAGCTACGACAGCATCCTGCGCCACTACTACACCGGCGCTTTGCTGTACCGCGACCCCTCCGCCAACCACAACTACGTCGAAAACTACGCCGAACAACTCGCACACATCATCGAAGAAGACCGCAACCGACAGACACAGACACTCTCCAAGAAAGACGACTGGCTCGGCCGTCTGTTCCGCCTCCGCGACCGCGAAGAACGCGAGGAAATCTACAACGAAGCCGACCAAGACAACGAAACCGACTGGGAATACGAATGGTAAAAACCTTAACCTCTTAAACGATTAACCAATCAACACGACTCAAACCATAAAAACATACAACGATGAAAAGAAAAGCCTTATTCAGAAGCATCCTGCTGGCGATAGCGTTTTTAACCCTCTCGCCCATCACCTCGCAGGCACAGGTCAACTGGCACACCATCGACGATGCCGCACAAGCCAAGATAGGCACCCGCATCTACTTCGTCGACTTCTACACCACCTGGTGCGGATGGTGCAAGAAGATGGACCGCGACACCTTCTCCGACCCCACCGTGGCGAAGCTGCTCAACAAATACTACTACCCCGTCAAATTCGATGCCGAGCGCACCAAGAAAGTCATCTGGAACGGCCGCGTCTATCCGCCCGCCACAACCAGCGCCCGCGGCATCCACTCCTTCACCTCAGCCATCCTCGGCAAACAGGCCGGCTTCCCCACCGGCGCCTTCCTGCGCGCCGACGGCTCGCTCATCCAGGTTGTGCCCGGGTACTTCAAACCCGAGGAATTCGTGGTGGTGTTGTGGTATTTCGCCTCGGGCGACTGCGACAAATACCCCTTCGACCGCTACAGCCAAATCTTTGAGAAAGAAATCCGTCCCCAGATGGAGAAAGCACTGAAATAGCCACACCATCTATAACATATGACCCCTCATCTATAACCTATAACCTATAACCCCTCATCCACCATGGGACTGTTCAATCTAAGCCGCAAAAGCAAGGAAGAAGAGCGCCAGACCCTCGACTCCGGCCTCGCCAAGACCAAAGAGAGCTTCTTCTCCAAACTGGCCAAGGCCGTCGTCGGCAAGTCGTCAGTCGACGACGACGTGCTCGACCGCCTCGAAGAGACACTCATCACCTCCGACGTGGGAGTCGAGACAACACTCAAAATCATCGACCGCCTGCAGGAACGCATCCGACGCGACAAATACATCTCCACCTCCGAACTCAACGCCATCCTGCGCGCCGAGATAGCGCAACTGCTACGCCAGCCTCAGTCCGACTTCCCGGCCGACTTCGACGCCCCGATGCCGCACAAGCCCTACGTCATCCTCGTCGTCGGCGTCAACGGCGTTGGCAAGACCACCACCATCGCCAAGCTCGCCTACCGCTACAAACAAGCAGGCCGCTCCGTGATGCTCGGCGCCGCCGACACCTTCCGCGCCGCCGCCGTCGAACAACTCATGCTCTGGGCCGACCGCGTCGACGTGCCCATCGTCCAGCAAGGCATGGGCGCCGACCCCGCAAGCGTAGCCTTCGACACCCTCCAGAGCGCCATCGCCAAACAGAGCGACGTCGTCATCATCGACACCGCCGGACGCCTCCACAACAAAGCGGGCCTCATGAACGAACTCACCAAGATCCGCCGCGTCATGCAGAAACTCGTCCCCGACGCACCCCACGAAGTGCTCCTCGTCCTCGACGCCTCCACCGGCCAGAACGCCGTCGAACAGGCACGCCAGTTCACCGCCGCCACCGACGTTAACGCGCTCGCACTCACCAAACTCGACGGCACCGCCAAGGGCGGCGTCATCATAGGCATCTCCGACCAGTTCCGCATCCCTGTCCGCTACATAGGTCTCGGCGAGAAAATGACCGACCTCCAGCTCTTCAACCCCTCCGAATTCGTCGAATCACTGTTCAACTGACGCACATTAAAGACGAGCCACACAAGAGCCTGCGCTTGGACAATTCGAGTAATCAGCCTATAATAAGGACGTGACCTGTTCGTTTAATTCGCACAATTCGCCGTTACAATAAAAGAAATGAAGATAAACATCATAACCCTCGGCTGCAGCAAGAACACCGTCGACAGCGAAAACCTCGCCGGCGACCTCAGAGCTCAGGGCCACACCGTCTACTTCGACCGCCAACGCAACGACTGCGACACCGTCATCGTCAACACCTGCGGCTTCATCGGCGACGCCAAGGAAGAAAGCGTCAACGCCATCCTGCAGCAGATAGCCGTCAAAACCCGCGGCCGCAAGGCTCGCCGCATCATAGCCTGCGGATGCCTCGTCGAACGCTACAAAGACGAACTCGCCAAAGAAATGCCCGAAGTCGACGCCTGGTACGGCGCCCACGAATGGGAGAAAATTAGTGAGGAATGTGGAATGAGGAATGAGGAATTAGTACCTCTGCCCCATAATTCCTCATTCCTCACTCCTCAATCCTCATTGTCTCGGTGTATTTCGACACCGAGACATTACGCCTACCTCAAAATAGCCGAAGGCTGCGACCGCAGCTGCTCCTACTGCGCCATACCGCTCATCCGCGGCGCTCACCGCTCCATACCCATCGACGACCTCGTCGCCGAAGCCAAGGCACTGGTCTCCAAAGGCGTCAAAGAACTTATCGTCATCAGCCAGGACACCACCTGGTACGGCCTCGACCTCTACCGCCGCCGCGCCCTCGGCGAACTGCTCGACCGCCTCGCCGACGAAAGCGGCGCCGCATGGATACGCCTCCACTACACCTACCCCTCGTCGTTCCCCGACGACGCACTCGACGCCATTGCCCGCCATCCCAACATCTGCCGCTATATCGACATACCGCTGCAGCACATCAACAGCCGCATCCTCAGCTCCATGCGCCGCGGCATCGACCGCGAGGGCACTCTGAGCCTCATCCGCCGTTTCCGCGAGAAGATACCAGGCGTGGCCATCCGCACCACACTCATCGTCGGCTACCCTGGCGAGACCGAAGCCGAATTCGAAGAACTGAAGCAGTTTGTCGCCGACGCACGCTTCGACCGCATGGGCTGCTTCGCCTACTCACCCGAAGAGGGCACCGCGGCCTATGCCCTCGGCGACCCCGTGGCGGAAGAAGAGAAGCAACGCCGCGTCAGCGAACTCATGGCCCTGCAGGAACAAATCTCGCTCGAGAAAAACCAAGCCCGCATCTCACAGGAATACACCGTCATTGTGGACCGCCGCGAAGGCGACACCCTCGTTTGCCGTACCGAATTCGACAGCCCCGAGGTCGACGACGAGGTGCTCGTCCGAACCGACCGCCACATAGCCCCCGGCACATTCATCCAAGTCCGCATCACCGACGCCATGGAGAACGACCTCGTGGCCGAGCTGGCATAAAGCCTACCGTGCCACCACGAGGCGTTTGGTGGTGGCGCCGGAGGGAGTCTCTATCCTCACCAGATACTGGCCGGAGGGCCAGCCGCGCAGGTCGATCGTCGTGGCGCTGCTGCCAGCAGGCTCGCTGTAGACCAGTATGCCGCGGGCGTTGTGGATTTCTATGCGCCGCAGGCCGAGTTCCGAGGCTACCGTCACCACGTCGGCGGCAGGGTTGGGCCTGATGTTGGTGTAGCGGTCGAGCACCGTGGGCTCGGCGGCGATGCCCTGCGGCGGGTCGGTGTGCGGGAATCCGAAACTGACCCACTCGCTCCACGCCGTCTCTATCTTCGATGTGTCGCAGAAAGCACGCACTCGGGCATAATAGGTCTGCATGGTGTCGAGCCCGCACACGTGCAGCATGCCGGTGTTGTTTCACGAATGGCCATAATCACGTATGCTATAATATAATACCCACGTAAGGGTCCAAATATGGCTTTGCCCGTAGTGTTTTTATGATTTTTTAACATGCTGCGACCGAGCCGACCATCCGTCCTGTCATGCCACACACTAACACACCGATGTGGAAAACATTTTCGAGGGAAGAAAACCAGTTGCAAGATTTTATGTATTTTTGCAGCGTGACAAATATATGCGAGAACAATGGAAAACACAGACATCAACACCACGCAGGAAGCAGTGGTAATGCTTGACAACGTGACTATTAGTCACGATGGCGAACCCTTGCTGCAGCAGGTGAACCTACGCCTCGACGGCGGCGAATTCGTCTATCTGATAGGCAAAAGCGGCGCCGGCAAGACATCGCTCCTGCGCTCGCTCTACGGCGACCAGCCGATAGAGAGCGGCGTGGCAACGGTATGCGGCTACGACGTGGTGAACATGCGCCGCAGCAGACTGCCGCAACTGCGGCGGAAGATAGGCATCGTCTTCCAGAGCTTCCGCCTCCTGGAGGACCGCGACGTGTACGCCAACCTGGAGTTCGTGTTGAAAGCCACCGGATGGAAGAAACGCAACGAGATAAAGAACCAGATAGAGAAGACCCTCGCCGCCGTGGGCATAGCCGACAAGGCAGGATCGATGCCCCGCCGCCTCTCGGAAGGCGAACAGCAACGGGTGGGCATTGCACGGGCCCTGATCAACAACCCCCAGCTGCTCCTGGCCGACGAGCCGACGGGCAACCTCGACCCCGTGACTTCGGCCGAAATAATGAATCTGCTGATGGACATCAACAAGCAGACTGGCACCACGATGCTTATCTCGACCCACGACTTCATGATGATCGACCGCTTCCCGGCACGTGTGATAGTCTGCGAGAACGGCACCGCACACGACACCGAATGACATCCGCCACGCAATAAAATGAAAGAAACCGCGTTAAGGCAATACTAAAAAGGTAAAAAAAGCAATCAAACTTTCAAGCAATGAAAAAAATACTGCTGATAGCGCTGAGCCTGCTGCTGGTGGCGGGCAACGTCGAGGCCCAAAGCACGAAGGCAAAAAGCAAGGGCAAGAAGAACGAGTCGCCCGTGATAGCCGGCAAACAGAAGGTGCGCCAAAGCGATTATCTCACCTACGACAAGTTCACCTCGTTCAGCTCGAAGAAGAGCGACCTGTATTTCACCTCCTTCGACTACAGCAAGATCCCCGAGATTACAGGCGACAAAGTGCCCGATGCCGTAAGAAAGGTCGCAGGTCCCTTTATCCCCAAGCACGAGGCGGCATGGGGCGAGCTGCAGCCGGTGATGAACTACCTGGAGAAGGTGTCGCGCGCGTCGATGACGATGTGCGCCATCTATGCCGTCAATCCCGACATCGAGGACATCAAGAAACACGACGAGCTGGCGCAGCGTGGGCGCGACGAGGCCCTGGCGGCCCTCGACGCCTTCGCAGCATGGATGAAGAAGAAGGAATGGCGCAACAAGGTGCAGTACAAGGTGGCCGAGGTGGACTACCGCTACTTCAAAGGCGCCAACTACTACAACGAGCAGAGCAGCGACGAACTGATCCACGTGGGCATGCTCCTCTACTTCGGCAGCAAGAAGAAAGCCATCATCATCTCCGACACATCAAGCCGCACGTTCCAAGACATTAAATTCTTCCCCAACGACGCAACCATCGTGGACTCGTGGTTCCCGATGCTCGACGAGCTGAGCGACTACCTGAAGGAGAACGACCGCAAGGGCGTGATGCTCACCGGATACAGCGACAACCAAGGCACCGAAGCCTACACCATGGGCCTCTCGCGCCAACGCGCCATGGAGGTGAAGAAAGCCCTCCAGATGCGCGGCATCGACGCTAACCGCATCGACATCGAAGCCCAAGGCGACGCCAACCCCATCGGCGACAACAGCACCTACGAAGGGCGCATCATGAACAACCGGGTGAGCATCAAGATACAATAGCCAAGGCCCGCCCTACAAACCTTATGGACAATAAGGAGCTATACCGCCAACTATGCGAGACAGAGGGAGACAACATCCCTCTGTTTCAGCAATATTGGTGGATGGAAACGGTGTGCTCGGGAAAACAATGGGACGTGATTGTCAGCAAAAACGAGGACGATGTCAGAGGAGCCCTGCCTTTCCTCTACGGAAAGAAATTCGGCCTCAAGTATATCCTCCAGCCACAACTGACGCCATGGGGCGGTCCCTGGCTGCGCGACGGCATGGATGCCGCCGCACGCCAGGCAACCCTCGCCGAACTGGCCCGCGGCCTGCACGGACAGAAAGCACAGCTCTGCATGCAATGCTTCCAGCCTGAAACGGAGTATTGCCAACCTTTCTCGGACCAAGGTTTTCGCCTGACGACACGCTACACCTACCGCTTCCCTTCCCTCGCCGACCCCGATAAGCTCTACCGCGAAGCCTCGCGCATCCGCCGCCGCTACGACAAGGCGGTCGAAGCCGAATGCTACGTCGACGAAGAGCTCCAACTGGACGAATTCGTACCGTTCCACATCGACTACTACCGCCGCCGTGGAGAACAGGACCTCATCGGCGAAGAGCTGCTGCGACGGGTCGTGTCTGCCGCCCGCGGCCGCAACCAAGGACTGCTGTGGGGACTGCGCCGCAAGACGGACAGCAGCCTCCAGGCTGCATGGTTCGTGGCATTCGACAGCCACTGCGCCTGGTCGCTCCTGCTGGCCATAGGAGCCGAAGCACCCAAGGGCGCCATGAGCTGCCTGATGTGGCAGGTGCTCCGCAGACTTTCCTCGCTCACCCAGAGCTTCGACTTCGAAGGCGGCATGGAACCCTCGCTGGGATTCTTCTACAGCACCTTCGGTACCGTGCGCACACCCTACCACTGCATATACCATACCGGCATCCCCTTCGGCAAACGCATACTTGGAGTATGAATATCAAACTGATAGTGGTCTCGAAGACCGACGTGCCTTACCTCCAGACCGGTATCGACGAATATACCGGTCGCCTGAAGCACTACTGCGACTTCGAACTGGTGGTCATACCGGCCTTGAAGAACCTCGGCAAAGCAACACCGGACGAGGTCAAGGAACGCGAAGGACAGCTGATACTGAAGCAGCTGGAGAAGGTCGACTGCACGGTGCTGCTCGACGAGCACGGCAAGGAATACACCTCGGTGGGCTTTTCAGAATACCTGCAGAAGCAGATGAACGCCGGCGTGCGCACCTTGGCATTCGTCATCGGCGGCGCCTACGGCTTCTCCCCCGCCGTATACGCCGCAGCACAGCATAAGATATCGCTGTCGCAGATGACCTTCAACCACCAGATGGTCCGTCTGTTCTTCCTCGAACAGCTCTACCGCGCCCACACAATCCTGCGGCACGAGAAATATCACAACGCTTAGCTATATCGCCTTCGGGACAAAGTCGATGATGGCATACTGCTCGTCGAAGCGTATGTCACGCAGTGTCACGTGGTCAAGTATGCTGCCAGCCTGCTGGCTCTTGCCAAGGGCAAGCAGCAGACGGTTGCCCTCAAGTTGTTCTATCAGCTCGCCGCCGGGACGGCTCTTGGCCATGCCTATGGCCTGCCGCACCATGAAGTCGATACCGGCACCGCCATTGTACGAGAGGGTTATATTGCCGTCGCGGACCTCCTCGACCGTGAGGTCGAGCCCCACGCTGGCAGTCTTAAAAAAGACGTTGACGTCGTAGCTGACGCGCACAGTGTGCGGCCCGCCATAGAATATCGGCAGGGACCGCCCCGCCTTTTTCTCTATCAGGTCGCTAATCTCCTGATACGTAAGTCTCAGTTCCATAAACAGTATTTTTTAGGACTCAACGGCCGGCGAAGTGAGACGCTGGGTGATGGACGACGTGAAGGTCTTGGTGACAGGTATGCTCTTGGCGCAACCCGACAGCTCGAGCAGCAAACCCGTGCCATCCTTGCGCATGAGCTTGACATTGTCGAGGTTGACCAAATAGCCACGGTGACAGCGCACTATGCCGGCGCCACCGAGCTGCGCCTCAAGGACTTTCAGCGTGTTGTGCAGTATGAAGGTCTCTTCCTTGCCTTCGTTGGTATAATGTATGTTGGTATAGTTGTTGGCTGCCTCGATATAGAGAAGGCTGCGACGCGACGTGGCAAACGAAAGCCGACCTCCCTTGTCGTAGAAGTTGACATTGCTGTCGGGCGACACATAGCCCTCCACCGCATCGGGCGGGATCAACGCTCTCAGACGCTCTACCTCGGTATGCTCCTCATGCAGTCTATACACCAGATATGAAATGATATACGGCAGCACCTCGACCGAGAAAAGCCCCAACAGGAAGTCGCCCGCCAAAGGGGCAAGCATGAACTTACCGCCACCACTGACACCCCACAGGGTAAGCAGCAGCGTCGCCATGCATATTATCAACTCGGCCAGCAACCATATAATAAGCCCCAGGTTGCTGACCGACAGACGACTGCCGACAACACTGAGCACAAACCGACTGAGGATTAGCACGCCAAGTCCCGCCGCAGCAGTGCACGAAAGCTGCATCAAAGGATGCAACGACGACTGCTGGGAGGTATGCCTCAATATATCTACCGGCTGACCGAAAACAACTATTAAAATAGTGAAGAAAACCGTGAGTGCCAAAAAATGGGAAACAGGCACCCTCGAGGTCAAAAAACGGGTTATATTCGCCGTATTCATAGTTGGTCAAAGTTATTTTATGGTCAATTTCACCAAAAATATCAAAATTTCACCAATTATAACGCACTTTCACCAAAAATATTTTGCATTACGCCAAAATTAACTTTTTTATTTTAGAAACATATCGTTTCTTTGCACCGCATTTTTAATAAAATTTAAGATAATAACACGGGCGAACTATCAAGAAAAACAAGCACACATTTGCCCACAAAAAACAGAATAAATGAAGATACTTGGAACAGGAAGTGCCGTACCCAGACAAACCGTTACCAACGACATGCTGTCGGACTATGTGGAAACGAGCGACGAATGGATCACGACACGAACCGGAATCAAATCGAGACAAATCATTACCACCGAACGCTTCGAGGAACTCGCCGCCCTGGCCGGCCAACGTGCTATCGAAGCCGCCGGACTGGTGCCTGAGGACATCGACTTCATCATCTGCCACAATGTCTGCAATGTCTACGTAACACCTTCATTGGCAGCCCTCGTGCAGCACATCCTCGGCATCAAAGGCCCCGACTGTCCAACCATGGACCTCAACTCGGCATGCGCCGGATTCACCTACGGACTGGACATCTGCGACGCTTTCCTGCAGACCGACCGTGCAAAACACATCCTCTATATCTGCGCCGAAGAGGTGACCCGCATGGTCGACTGGACTCAGCGCGAGACCTGCGTGCTCTTTGGCGACGCCGCCGGCGCTATGGTGCTCGGCAAAGGCGACAACATGCTCGCCAGCAAGCTCACCTCGACCCCCATGCCCGACGTCATCTACTACCGCCTCCCCTGCGAACCCACACCGTTCGAGACCGGCGAAGGCATCGACACCCACAAAGCAATGCAACTCAAAGGCCGCGAGGTGTTCCGCATGGCCGTCACATCGGCCCAACGCGACATCAGGGACGTGGTGGCCAAGGCAGGCCTTAAACTCGAAGACATCGACCACTTCCTTCTGCACCAGGCCAATATGCGTATCGTCGACGCCATCAAGCAGAACTTCGACCTGCCGCAGGAACGTTTCCTCCACAACATCGAGCGCCGTGGCAACACCTCGTCGGCGAGCATCCCCGTGCTGCTTGACGAGAAGATACGCGAGGGTGTCATCAAACGCGGCGACCTGCTGGTATTCAACGGCTTCGGTGCCGGATTCGTGACCAGCGCCGCTGTGGTGCGCTATTAAATATTAATGTATAACATCTTATCTATTATACCATGAACAGAGTATTCGTAACAGGCATGGGTTGCATAACCCCACTTGGAAACAATATCGAGGCGCTTTGGAACAGCGTCATCAACGGCGTCTGCGGCATCGACTTCATCACCCAGATCGACCGCGAGAACCTGCCGGTGAAGATAGCCGCCGAGGTCAAGGAATTCAATCCCGAAGACTGGGGCATCGACAAGACTATGATTCGCCACAACGACCGCTTTGCCCTCTTCGCCCTTGCGGCTGCAGCACAGGCCATGAAGGACAGCGGCTTGCGCGTCGGCGAGGATATCGACCCCACCCGCTTCGGCACCGCCATAGGCAGCGGCATCGGCGGCATCAAGACCTTCGAACGCGAACATGCCAACAAACTGCAGAACGGCCTGCGCCGCATCTCGCCGCTCTTCATCCCCGAGATGATCAGCAATATCGCCGGCGGCAACGTCGCCATCACCTATAACGCCCAAGGCCCCAATATCCCCGTGGTCACCGCCTGCGCCACAGGCACCCACTCGGTGGGCGAAGCCTACCGCCTCATCCATGAAGGGCGCGCCGACGCCGTCATCACCGGCGGCACCGAAGCCGCCATCTGCGAGATGGCTGTGGGCGGATTCAACAACATGAAGGCCCTCACCCAGGCCGAAGACCCGATGGCAGCCTCGCTTCCCTTCGACGCACGCCGCAAAGGATTCGTACTTGGCGAAGGCTGCGGCATCCTCGTCCTCGAAAGTGAGGCACTCGCCAAACGCCGCGGTGCCAAGATATACGCCGAGGTGGCAGGCTACGGCAACACCTGCGACGCCCACCACTATACCGCCCCTCACCCCGAATGCCGTGGAGGCGCACAGTCGATGCGTCTGGCCCTGGAAGAGGCCGGCTTCAAGAGCTCCGAGAACCTCTACATCAACGCCCACGGCACCGGCACACCCCTCAACGACAAGGGCGAGACCAAGGGCATCAAGGCCGCTCTCGGCGAAGAAGGCGCCCGCAAGGCCATGATCAGCAGCACCAAGTCGATGCACGGTCACATGCTGGGCGCTACAGGCGCCGTCGAGCTCATCATCAGCGCCATGACCCTGAAGAACGGCATCATCCCGCCGACCATCCACCTCGACCAGCCCGACCCCGAATGCGACCTCGACTACACTCCCCATACCGCACGCCAATGGCAGGCCGACATCGCCATCAGCAACACCTTCGGCTTCGGCGGCAACAACGCCACCGTGGCCCTGAGGAGAGTTTGAATGAAGAGTGAAGAGTGAAAAATGAAGAATGAAGAATCTTGTCTCTGACTTATGACTAATTATAAACGAGAAGGGTCTCCATTGCACGTTAAAAGTTATGCTTTTGCCGTCAGAATAACCAATATGTTTCTACATTTCTCTGGAAACGATTGGAAGTTGATGGCAATATACAAACAAGTGCTTCGCTCTGGAACTTCTGTGTCCGCAAACGTACATGAGTCGGAATTTGCACAAAGTCCTTCTGATTTCGCCACAAAATTACACATCGCGCTAAAAGAGGCCAACGAAACGATGAATTGGCTAAATCTCCTGCACGACACCGACCACCTGTCCGATAAGGAATTTAACAGTATGGCCTCGGATTGTAGAGAAATAATTGCCATGCTAGTATCTTCAATAAAAACAACAAAAAAGAATATTAATTCAAAACAAAAAATGACGATTGACGAATGAAAACAAGATGCACAAATTTATTGCGGCAGCCGAATTCTTCATTCTTCACTCTTCATTCTTAATTTTTTCATATGAACATATTGAATAGAGACGACATCAAGACCTTCCTGCCGCACCGCGAGCCCATGCTGCTCATCGACGATGTAGTGATGGAAGGCGAGGAAGCCATCGCCCACTACCATGTGCGCGGCGACGAGTTCTTCCTGCAAGGACATTTCCCCGGCAACCCCGTAGTCCCGGGCGTCATCCAATGCGAAATCATGGCACAGGCATCGTGCATCCTCGTGCGCGACGAACTGGTTGGCCGCACCCCGCTCTACAGCGGCATAAACAACGTACGCTTCCGCCAGCCCGTGAAACCAGGCGACGTCATGGAACTGCGTGCCCGCATCACCAGCCGCCGCGGCATGATCTTCTTCGTCGACGCCAAGGCTTACGTCAACGGCAAGGTCTGCTGCCAAGGAGAATTAACATTTGCACTAATCGATAACGAGCCTCACCCCCAGCCCCTCTCCTAAGAGGAGAGGGGGGCAGTTTGCACAATGCCCATGCCCTTTCTTAGTAAGACAGCATATCCTGACCGCTACGAGATTCTCAAGGGCTTTGCAAAAGAGAACCGTCGGAATATGACTGATGCAGAAAGAGTGCTATGGAATGCTTTAAGGGCAATTCCTGGTGTGCGGTTCCGCCGACAGCATCCCATTGGCGACTACATTGCAGATTTCATATGCATGAAAAGTCGTTTGATTGTCGAGGTCGATGGCGGATATCATAGCGAACCCCGTCAGCAAGAGGACGACGCTGTTCGTACAGCCAACCTTGAAAACCTTGGCTATAGTGTGACCCGCTTCTCCAACGAAAAAGTGCTCAACGAGACACAAAAAGTCATTGAACAAATAAAAAACCGATTGTATAACAAATAAAAAAGTCCTTATTCCACTCCCTTCTTCTTCCAGAAGAGGGGGCAGGGGTGAGGCCCTAATGATCATGTTATTAGAGAACAAGATAGCCCTCGTTACCGGTGCCTCGCGCGGCATCGGCAAACGCACCGCCCAGCTCTTCGCCGAGCACGGTGCCACCGTGATATTCACCGACCTGCAGGAGAACGACGCCAGCCGCGAGCTGCTCGCCGAACTGCAGCAGAAGAGCCCCAAGAGCACCTTCATCGCCAGCAACGCCGCCGACTACGACCAGACCATGGCCGTCGCCGAGCAGGTGCAGAAAGAATTCGGACGCCTCGACGCCCTCGTCAACAACGCCGGCATCACCCGCGACGGTCTTCTGCTGCGCATGAGCCCCAAGGACTGGGACCTCGTGCTCGAAGTGAACCTCCGCTCGGTGTTCAACTACTGCAAAGCCTTCGCCCCCATGATGCTCAAGCAGCGCTCGGGCTCTATCATCAACACCTCGTCGGTGGTGGGCGTCAACGGCAACGCCGGCCAGTGCAACTACTCGGCCTCTAAGTCGGGCATCATCGGATTCACGAAGAGCCTCGCCAAGGAGCTCGGCTCGCGCGGCATACGCTGCAACGCCATCGCCCCGGGTCTCATCGAGTCGGCCATGACCCAGGCCATGCCCAAGGAAGCCCGCGAGAAATGGCTCGCCGAGATTCCGCTGCGCCGCGGCGGCACTGACCTCGACATCGCCCGCACATCGCTCTTCCTCGCCTCCGACCTCAGCGAGTACATCACTGGGCAGGTAATCTGCGTCGACGGTGGCGTGTCGCTCTGACCGGATATACATTACACACCTCAGCGGCGGCTCCTGGCTGATACAGGAACCGCCGTTGTTTTCGATGCATAGCATCCTTCCTCACAGACACTTTTTAACCAAAGTGTTGCACATCGGCATTGAACTTACGGAGAAACATTATTGCGTCGGGATATAATATAATCATTACACCGACGTTATACGATTGATTATATTGAAAAAAGCGAAGCTGACGATTGTCTAACATACTCCATAGAATGTCGAACATCCGTGTGGACAGAATGCCTTCAAAGGCCGACCAGTGGGTGCTTGTCCTCCTGACGGCATGGTGGGTGCTGAACCTGCTGCAGGCAGCCTTCACCGGCCTCGCCAACGACGAGGCATACTACTGGTATTATTCCCGCCACCTGGACTGGGGCTATTTCGACCACCCACCCATGGTGGCGCTGCTCGTATGGCTCTCACAGTGGGCACCGGGACTGCTGGAGATACGATTCTTCTCCACCCTGCTGCAGCCGCTCTACCTACTCCTCTTCTGGTACGTCATACGACCCGCCGACGCCACACGACGCGACGCAATACTCTACGTCCTGCTCTGCTTCTCGCAGCCCCTGCTGCAGCTCTACGGATTCCTTGCCGTGCCCGACGCACCGCTGATGTTTTCCACGGCGCTGTTCATCTGGAGCTACCGCCGCCTCTGCCACAACACGTCGCTCGGAAACGCGGCCCTGACGGGCCTCTCTGTGGCACTGCTGGGTTACAGCAAATACCACGGCGCACTGGTCGTGGCACTGGTGCTGCTGTCGAACCCCAAGTTGTTCAAACACTGGCAGCTCTATGCTGCAGGCGCAATCGCCGCTGTTCTGTTGCTCCCGCACATCCTCTGGCAGCAAAGCCACGACTGGGTGTCGGTGCAGTACCACCTCGTGGGACGTAACGCCTGGACCTACAAGCCAAGCTACACCCTCGAATATATCGCCACGGCACTGGCGGTCTTTAACCCCCTCTGGGTATGGCACTACATCAAGGGTGCCAAGGGGTCGCTGCGCGACGGCGGCATGCGCCGCGCCGGCCTCTTCCTCGCGGCAGGATTCCTACTCTTCTTCCTCGCAGCCACGCTGCGGGGCCGCGTGCAGCCACAGTGGTTGTTGCCAGCTGCACTGCCGCTGACAGCCATGCTCTTCCATGCAGGCCGCAATTCACGCTACGTACGCACCGCCGCGACAGTATGCGCCGTGCTTTTCATCGCCGTGCGCGTCATAGCTGTGGTCAACCCCTTCCACCTGCGCGGCGAACTGTGGGAAGGCCGCGAACCCTACGACAAGGTGGCGGCACTCGCCGACGGACGCCCCGTGCAGTTCCAAGGATGCTACTCCTTCGCCGCAAAATACGCCTACTACACCGGCAACCCCACCCACTGCTCCACATTCTTCTATTTTCGCGACAACCAATGGCAGTACGACACCACCGACCGCACCTTCGCCGGACGCGAAGTAGTCATGGCCGACCTCGGCGAGATGCGAGGCGACACCCTGCACCTCGGCACCAAACGCGACCTGCGCTACCGTATCGTGCCCGACTACAAGCCGCTGCGCGAACTGCGCGCCACACTCGTGGAGCCGCTCGACCTCAAGCTCGACCCGCAGCAACGGACCGACAAGACCAAGCCCGCCGACAGCCTCGCCCCTATCGAACTCGCAATAGCAGTAGAAAACCCATACCCGTTCGACATCTACTCCACCGACTCCATGCCTCTCAACGTGACGCTCTACTTCCACGTCGACGAACGTTCGGCACCGTCGTTCCGCGGACGGCTTACCGACACCCTGCGGGCCAACAGCACCACCCTGCTTCACCAACGGTTTCAACCACACTACAGCCTGCCCGAAGGCACCCACGTATGCGGCATCTCCATCGGACGTCCATTCGTGGCATCGGCAGCCAACAGCCGTCCCTTCAAAGCCGTAGTAAGCCACTCGGGTAAAACACTGACAATCCAAGCGAAAAACAAATAACCGACCTATGAACAACGCCATAAACACCATGCTCCAGCACCGCTCGGTGCGCAAGTTCACCTCCGAAGCCATCGACAATAAGACACTCGACGAGATGATAGCCTGCGGTCTGCGTGCCTCGAACACCGGCAATATGCAGCTCTACAGCATCATCGCCACCCAACAGAAACCGCTGCGCAGCGAACTCTGCAAACTGCATTTCGGCCAGTGCGCCACGGCGCCCCTCTGGCTCACCGTGTGCACCGACGTGGCCCGCTACCACCACTACTGCCGCGTCAACGGATGCGACGAGCCCTACGGCAACCTGCTGTGGTTCGTCTCGGCACTGGTCGACGCCTCGCTCTGCGCACAGAACATCTGCGTGGCCGCCGAAAGTCAGGGGCTGGGATTCTGCTATCTGGGTACCGTCAACTACAACACACGCCAGATTGCCGAGCTGCTGCAGTGTCCCAAAGGCGTTGTGCCTGTCATTGCCATCGCCATAGGCCACCCAGCCGAAGAGCCGCGCCTCAGCGAACGCCTCGGCGCCGACGCCGTACTCCACCGCGAGACCTACCATGTGCCCACCGACGCAGAACTGGTCGAAAGCCACAAGGTACGCGACGAAAATCCCTTCAACAAAAAGATGGTGGAAGAAAACGGCACCCGCAACTACTGCGAGATCTTCACCACCAAGCGCTACCCACACGACATGAATGTCGCCGTCAGCCGCGACCTGCTCCAATACCTCCGCGACAGCGGCATGTGGGACTTCCCCGAAAAATAGCCAATAACCGCTAATCACCAACCGCTAACACCTCGTCGTCACATTATTTTTTGCCATTTGCAAAAAAAGATGTATTTTTGCATTTTAAAACCAACGGGTAGAAAGCCCGTACCAAACTAAAAACCATGGTAGAAATAACACGTACATTCGACCTGCTCGACCATCTGGTGGAGAACTTCCCCAAGGATGACATCCTGGCCGGCAAGGTGAACGGCGAATGGGTGAAATACTCATCGCACGACTATTATAAATATGCTCATTATCTGGCCTATGGACTCTGCGAGATAGGTCTGAAAGAGGGCGACCGCGTGGTGACCATGAGCGCCAACTGCCCTGAATGGAACTTCATCGACATGGCACTCGCCATGAGCGGCATCATCCATGTGCCCATCTACCCCACCCTCAATACCGAGAGCTACCTGCACATACTGCGTCACAGCGAGGCTACCGCAGCCTTCGTAAGCACCAAGATGCTGCTGGGCCGCTTGAAACCCGCCCTCGACCAGATGGAGCAGCGTCCCATGCTCTTCACCCTCGCCAATATCGAAGGCGAGCACCGCATGCTCGAAATCCTCAAGGCCGGCATCGCCAACCGCGACAAGTGGATGCCCGAAATCGAGCGCCGCAAGCAGACCATCAAACCCGACGACTGGGTGACGATGATATACACCAGCGGTACCACCGGACTGCCCAAAGGGGTGATGCTCAGCCATCGCAACCTCTGCTCCAACTTCCTGGCTCACGCCCAGGTGAACCCCTGCGACTACCGCTGCAAATTCCTCTCTTTCCTGCCGCTCAACCACATCTACGAGCGCTCGATGAACTACCACTACCAGACCAAAGGCATCAGCATCTACTATGCCGAGAATATGGGCACCATCCAGCAGAACATGCAGGAAATCGAGGCCGACGGCTTCTGCGCCGTGCCACGCGTACTCGAGATGGTCTACGACAAACTCTATGCCGCCGGCAAAGACTTCCGCGGCATGCGCAAACGCATCTACGACTGGGCTTTCAGCCACGGCAAACGCTACGACTACACCCTCATCAAGAAGGTGAGCCTCTTCTACCAGCTTTCGCAGTGGTTCCTCGACAAAGCCGTATATAGCAAGTGGCGCGAGAAATTCGGCGGCAAACGCCTTACGGTCATCACCGGCGGCAGCTCCATACAGCCCAATATGGTGCGTCTCTTCGCCGCTGCCGGAATCAACATCTACGAAGGCTACGGCCTCTCGGAGACCAGTCCCGTGATTGCCGTCAACGACCCGGCCCACCACCAGGTGAAGATAGGCACCGTGGGGCCAATACTGGAAGGTGTAGAAGTCAAGTTCGACGACGACGGCGAGATACTCACCCGCGGCCCGCATATCATGCTCGGATACTATAAAGACCCCGAATATACGGCCGACGTCATCGACCCAGACGGATGGTTCCATACGGGCGACATCGGTGAGCTGGTGGGCGGCAAATACCTGAAGATCACCGACCGCAAGAAAGACATCTTCAAGCTTTCCGCAGGCAAATACGTGGCACCGCAGCTAATAGAAAACATGCTGCGCGGCTCGGAATACATCGAGCAGGTGATGGTCATCGGCGAGAACGAGAAACAGGTGGCGGCACTTATCAGTCCCAACTTCAACACACTGCACTACTGGGCACTGAAGCACCACTTGCACTACCGCGACAACAACGAGTTGGTAACCCTGCCGCAGGTGCACGACAAGATGCGCAAAGTGCTCGACGAATACAACAAGACCCTCGCACCGCACGAACAGATAAAACAGTTCCGCATTGTGGCTGAAGAATGGACGTCGGCGAACAACCTGCTCTCGCCCACTCTGAAGCTTCGCCGTGCACCGCTGATGGACAAATACAAAGAGCTGGTGGCCGACATCTACGGCAAGGAGAAACCGTCGGCAAACAGCATCTTCTCGGCATTCAAGAGCGTTGAGCTGCCCACCATGCCATGGAGCAAAAAGAGCTAACCGACAAAGCGTATGAACAGACATCTCACAACCCTCCTAGCACTTGCCGCCGCCGTGCTGCTCCTTCCGTCATGCCGGCAGGAGCGTTACGCCTACCTCTCCGATGTGCCGCGCGACCAGGAGATGAAGATAGTGAATAACTATACCACCACCATCTTCCCGGGCGACCTGCTGTACATCTACGTCCACAGCCAGCTGAAATCCTCGGTGCTTCCATTCAACGAAGAGACAAGGCAGACGGTGCAGGACGGACTGGGGCATTCGGCTTCCATCGAGACCACGGTCAAGGGATACTTAGTAGATGACCATGGTTCGATACAATTCCCCATCTTGGGTTCCATCCATGCCTCAGGGCTTACTCTCGACCAGCTGGGGCATGAGATAGAGGCACGACTGAAAGAAGGGCGTTATGTGAAAGACCCGGTAGTGACGGTGAGCCTGATGAACTTCCGCGTGACGGTAATTGGCGAAGTCGCAAAGCCTGGGCTTGTACGGGGCATGGGCAACCGCATGACGGTATTTGAGGCATTGGCGCAATGCGGCGACATCACTGTGGACGGGAAAAGGACGAATGTCATGGTGGTGCGTCAGAGCGACAACAACGTGCAGTTAGACACGGTGAACCTCACCAGCAAGCAGGTCCTGGAATCGCCTTGTTACTATCTTCATTCGGGTGACATAGTCTATGTAGAGCCCATCGACAAAAAGAAACGCATTGCCACACGCAATGACGACATCCCCGGGTATGCGACCATCGCGGTAGCAATTATCAGAACCGCATCCCTGTTCCTCTACCGGCAGACGCGTTACGGAGAATAGCGACACCCTCCTTACAGACGGAATTAAACAAAGAAAGCGTCCTTGATAGTTATCAGGGGCGCTTTCTTATCCTTTCGTGTATTTCACTTGTAATACTTTTACCTGTTGCCTTGCCAGCGGCGGTATTTGTACGCCATCTTGGGGGATGAACCCCTCCGGCTTCTCGGGCCGGTATTTGGGGTCGAGGATATCCGTCAGTATACGCGAGAAGTGAAAGGAGTAAAGGGTAACTCTCACCCGAGACAGAGTGAGAGTTAGGTGAGACTTAGGTGAGAGCTACCCTTGTGATGGTTAGGCGATGGATCCGTGGCCTATGTAGGGGTCCATCTTGCCGGCCACGCGTTTAACTTGGGCCATAGCCTCGACGTTGCCGGTATCCCAGAAGGAGGAGTAGGTCACGGACTGGCCGCTTTCGGTCTCCCGCAGGCAGAAGCCGTAGACGTGGACCTCCATGCCGCTCAAGCGGGCGGGTACGACGACGGAGAGGTTGCCGTCTTCCATGCGAGTAGGTGAGCTGTAGTAACCGGTGTTGATGTCGGACTGGTAGACGAGGACCTGCACGATATCGGCGTTGTTGCCTTCGGGTGTCCAGGTGACCTTGACTGTAGCCTCTTCCTCGAAGGTGGGAGCAGCGAAGAGAGGAGGCTGGGCGTTACCCTTTGAGATAGCCAAAGCGCTCCAGTCGATGGTGCTCTGGTACTCGTCGCCGGTTTTGACGACGGTGATGGAGCCGTCCTTGAGGACGTGCTTGGTGAAGGCGTTGCGGGCGCTGATGCGGAGTCCCTTGGCGTACTTCTCGAAGCCGGGGAAGTACTTGATGCCTGCTGCAAGGCCGGTACCTGCGAGGAACTTGGTACGCTGGGTGATCTGCCCTTCTGTCTGGGGGTTTTTGACATTGGGTTGGTAAGTGCGGGCGATGATGTCGCCTTTGGTGCCTTTGGTGCCCACGACGTCACCGAGTTTTCCGGTGACCTTGATTGTTGAAACTTGTGTTGCCATAATCTTTTAAATTTTAAAGTTGATGTTTTTGTTTGATTGTTTGACGTTTTGAATTCGAATTCGGCGGCAAAGGTAAGCACAAAAAAAGCACCGGCGTCGATGCCGGTGCTTTTGTAGTCCCTGTAGTCCCTTTTGTAGTCACAGGGTATCCATGTCAGTAGTCCCTGGCGTAGTCCCTGTAGTCCCTTTGGCGGAAGATATAGTCGATTTTTTGCACCGATTTCTCCGCCGGGGCCTTGGTGTGAGAGAACGACTGCGGTAACGTCCTATCGTTCTTACCGTTAAACCAAAGAACGGCCACATCCCACTGTGCGCCAAGATGTTGGCGGACCATCTATGCCAACTCACGAGTGGTGCCGTACCAGCGTATACGTCTCTGTGGCGCTGTTCCCTCGCCGCACATGAGGTAGGCGAAGTTGTCGCCTGTCACCTCGCAGGCTTTGATCTTATGCCCTGCCACGAGGCGGCTGTATACGTCGACCCAGTGGGCCCGTTTCGCGGTGTCGAGGCCGAAGTGGCGCGGTGTTCTCATAGGCAGCAGCGGAGCCTGCTCCTGCTGCTCGAAGGGCAGCCTTGGTGCCGGCGACTGGATGGAGAAGCCCATCGCCGTCTGCTGCATCGCGTATATAAAGCTGACGATGCTGTTCACGTTCGTTTCCAGTGCAGTAACTCGTTCTTCAAGACTTTTCATAGCTTCAGTTTTATCGTAGCGCATCCAATTACCCACTGTATAACAATGGATCACCGAATGCATTAAGTAAAGGTGTTATCCTCCGAAGAGTGCTGCAAAGGTATGAACAATCCCCCATCTGCCGCACTTTATTTATCAACATGCTAAGTTACGGGCGCTGCTATTTGTCGCAACCCTCGGTCGGACAATCAGTCGCATTGGGGAAAAATAATTATCGGAAAAGTTATCCACAGGCACAAAAAAAAGAGACCCCGAAAGGTCTCTTTTCCTATACTGCCGAGTAAATATCTTATATCAAAAGGGGTGTGGCAACCCAGCATTTTAACCTAAGCCACGCAGGAATAACATTTTTGGAGGAGAAAGCTTGCAATGCTAATTCTCTGCCGTGCCATACGACAGAATACCGTAAACTTTTTTCAGATGAGTGTCAATGAAGCCACTGTCTTTCAACGTGGCCATAACCAGAGTCAGGTCTTCATCATTCAACCGCCCCACAATCTCAGCCTTCCTTGCCCTAAGCTTCCTCATAGTCATCTGTTTTGGATCAGTGCAATCCATCCAACTGTCATAATCCAAAATCTCCGGATAATTGTTGCGCGCTATGGGTATTTGGGCGGCTATCCATTCCGGGTCATCTGAATAGTCATTGTCCGAGTTAATCAATACAAGACACGCCTCCTTGTTATCACTTTTCGAGCCTGCCACAACAACATATTTTAGTCTGGTGGGATAACCTTCGTTTAAAACGAGACCATCGTTGGAATCCATCTCGACATATACGATATCTCCAACACAGAGTTCAACATCCGTCGTAATGATAATGCCAGGCATCCGAATGCAATTATTACGCAGAAATCAACTCTTTCTCCCTGATATATGCCACCATCTTCTTCGATGCTCCTCCGGCTCTGGCAATCTCTATCATTGTCATCACGTCCTGCTGAGGATCATCCTTGCTTCTTTCCCATGCCGTTTTCCACGCTTCGTCGTGAGACATCGGGGACAGGTCCTTGATAGAGTCCTTATCACGGCACCATTCTGCCCAATATTCAATGCATTCCATCTCCTTACGCGAGAGATAGTCCTTGTCGGCATCCTTTCTAGCAAAAACGAACTGATCCTTCACACTGATAGCTTCAGAAAAATCTTTCAAATCCGGAAAATCCTCAGTATTCATTTCATTTTCCACAGATTTGATCACCTTGTCCGACAATGTGGGGACGGGACCGAATTTTCTTGCCTTGAATGTGTCGGCAACTATTGGTTTACCGTATTTTGCCAAAAACTCTTTTTGAGAGAAATAGATTATTTTAAACAACTTAATGTAGTCAATTCCCTCTTTATATTTCTGCAAAACAAAAAGCACAACAGCCTCAATCTTAGCTATTTCATCCTTTGTTTTCATATTTTTCAATCATAAAAGAATTTGCAAAAATATTAATTATTTTTTAGATAAGCAAAAAATATCTATATATTTTTAATTATTTTCGTATTATTTCTTTATCTTCGATGCAATCTCACTAAGAGATGCGGCTGCTTTCTTTGAGGTCAGTTCCCTTTCTTTTTGAGCCAGTCGGTCTTCCAGTATCAAAATAATGCAATCATAAAGAACAGGGAAGAATCCTAGGCAGTCTTCCTCATCGAGTTGATGCACACCCATGCTCAATATGCCATATAGTTCTTTATGATGTTCGTAAAGAAAGGCCGGAAGGTAATCTTTGAGGGAAACAATCTTCTCGTCCATTCGCTTTTTATTGAAGTCAGACTCCTTCACAACTCCATCTTGAATGGCTTTTTCCGCCTCCTCAAACACTATACCTTCAAAAATTCTTCTCAGATAGAATGCCGCTATGATTCAATTAAGGCAAAATGTCCAGCTCATGCGGGGCATACGGTCCTTCTTTGCTTTCGAAGATGACGCTGCCGGGTTCGAGGGATCCGAGTTTATGCCAGACGCCTTTGGGGATGTCTACACCGTAGATGCCGTCTTCTTGACAATAAATGTTCCCTTGGAATATTTTAAGGTAATAATTAATCCACTATCGCATTCTTTATCGTGTCTACGATATAACGAACATCCTCATCTGTCACATACGGCCCGGCGGGGAGGCACATGCCAATCTTGAATAATGCCTCGCTCACGCCGTTGACGTATGCCGGGGCATTCTTATACACCGGCTGTTTGTGCATGGGCTTCCACAGCGGGCGTGCCTCAATCTGAGCCTGGTCCATAATAACACGCAGTGCCTCCACGTTGGCGTTGGGCTCACAGTCGGTATGGGCACTCTCGGCAGCGTGGATGACACCGGCTGCACCACCCACGGCACCCGTCACGATGGTCTTGTAGGCGTTCTCCTGACCCTTGATGCGCACCTCGGGGTCGATGGTCATGGTGCAAAGCCAGAAGTTAGAGTCGTAGCGACCGTCGGGGTTGCCATGCACCTTGATGCCCGGCACATCCTTCAGCAACTCCTCATACAGGGCCTGCACGTGCTTATGGTGAGCGATATGGTCGTTTACGATGGTCATTTGTCCTCGGCCGATGCCGGCACAGATATTGCTCATACGGTAGTTGAAGCCTATCTTCTCGTGTTGGTAGTAAGGATAGCTCTCGCGGTACTGTGTGGCGTACATCATAATCTCGCGCCAGTGTTCCTCATCCTCTGTGATGAGGGCGCCGCCACCTGATGTTGTTATCATCTTGTTACCATTGAACGACAGCACACCGTATTTACCGAAGGTACCCAGCACCTGACCGTTCCAGCGGCTGCCGAAGCCCTCTGCGGCATCCTCGATGACGGGGATGTCGTAGCGGTTGGCGATCTCCATGATGCGGTCGATCTGGTACGGCATGCCGTATAGAGCCACAGGGATGATAGCCGCGGGCTTGCGGCCCGTCTTGGCGATGCGGTCCTTGATGGCCTCTTCCATCAGTTCGGGGTCCATGTTCCACGAATCCTTTTCCGAATCCACAAACACTGGCGTAGCCCCGAGGTAAGTGATAGGGTGCGACGAAGCACAGAACGTAAAGCTCTGTACAATCACCTCATCTCCCGCCTTCACTCCGGCAGCAATCAATGCCAGATGCACCGCTGCGGTACCGGCGCTCAACGCAACAACCCTTTTGTTAAGGTTAGCGTTATCGTTAAGGTTGACGAAGTCCTCCAAGTCTTTCTCGAACCCATTGACGTTGGGGCCCAGCGGTACCACCCAGTTGGTATCAAATGCTTCTTTGATGTATTTCTGTTCAAGACCAGCTTCGCTCATGTGAGCCAAGCAGAGATAAATACGTTTTCTATCTGACATAATATATTGTTATTTATTATTTCTTAAATCTTTGTTCCACCGACATCTTCCTCACTCTGTTCAACCACTCTTTCACTGCCCGTGGAGAGTTGAGGAACCGATCGTCACCAGTCTTCTCCAAAGCGATTCCCATCAAGGCATATTCTCTTTCAAGGGATGTAGCAAATACACCAGAGTCATCTGTATTGATGGATACGCTGATGTCATGAGGGGGATACGGAGTATTCAGCCCGTAGTTGTTGAATCTAAATATGGGATGCTCTATATAGTCTGTCATTTCTCCTATCCGCAAATTAGAAGTAGGATTGCACTCAATGGCAATATGCAAACACTCCACCTTGGATAGCAACAACTCCCTCACCTCGTCCACCATCTTCACATACTCTGCATAATGGTTGTGGGCTAATGGAAGAATGACTGGCTTGCTTCCATTCACCTGTGCTTTCTTATTAAAGTGGTATTCAAAATACAAAGCCCTGGCATTTTCATTCTCCCTTGCCCTGTTCACATCAGACTCTCCATCATTCAGAGCTGCCTTGTCCCAATCGCTAAGACTATCTTTCTGCTTTATTGTCTTCTTTTCCTTCAGCAATGCCGTTTCAGGAGCATCGCCTCTTAAAAGCCAGGAGTCGTAATAGTCGTGAATATCGAACTGAATATCACAATCGGTGTCATCATATATCAACTTATACAGATGCTTAGCCTCATATTTCAGATACTCACATAACGAAATACACCCTACCAGATTTGCCACACGGACATATAACCAAACGAAGTTGTCCAACAGAACCTGCCTCGTGGCACGGATTGTCTTATCCCTACTCATATAATACTTCGACACATCAGTACCCAGTACTAGCGCATGCCCCAAACGGTCGTTGCAGCGGAAATTCATGTAGGTAAGCACCTCGTCCACTGCACGAAGTCCATCAACTATATCATAAAAGTCTTCACCAACATGGTAGGTCATTCCCAATGAAGCAGGATGGTTTTCTACCTCTTCCTGAATGGTATGGCGCCTCAAGAACCGGAATGCCTGAGCAAAAACCTCTGGGCGGCACTTGATCTCGGAATTGGCGGCATCAATCCCCACCACCCGCGAAGCACTCTTATAACCTTTCCTTCTATAGTCGTAAAGGGCAATGGCCTGTTTCTTCACTTTCCTTCGAAGTTGGTGATGACGGGGGGACAATTCAGAGGGCTTGTTGTCTGGGGTCTTGATGAAGTGGAATATGTAATAGCCGTTAAACACACTATCATCTACCCGCTTGTCATCATCTTCTTCCTTTTCATTATCTTCTTTATTGACAATCCAAGCCTTTACCTGCCTGTCCATTGTCAGGACTAATTGACTATTCTCTTCTAACGTATCATTGGGAGTCACCCTGCCTTCCATATAACGTTTGGACTTGTCTGTGCCAAGGAAATTCAGAAAAGCCATGGGGGCAAGAAGCTTTTCATAAACAGAGCCTTTGGGAATAAAACAGCTCTTACGCTGTTCATAAGTTTCAAAGTTGGCAAAGCCCACCACTTCATTCATTTGTATCACCTTCTCGCGCAACTGCTGCTTGAACACAAGGTAGGCATATAGGTACAATGCAATTATCTCATCGCCATCATATGCCTTTCGGAAAGCATTATACAAAATGCTTCTTTCGCCAGAGAGAACTGAAACTATGCCTGCCGTCCCATCAGCGACGGCATAGTCGGGGCATTTGCCACCTTCTCCCATCTTATCGTAAAAGTACCCATAGACCGACCTGTAATTCCATGCTCCGGCTGACATGTCTGCCAGGATGGGCTGAATTTCTTCTATGCTCTTTTCTTTTAAAAGACGCTTAATCCACTCCATAGCCAATGTGGGATCAAGCTCATTCATATCTTGGAACAAATAGAATCGCAAGGCCACGGCAAGTGAGACGCACACATATAACTCACGCAGGTCACGCGACATTTTATCGCCCCCTTCAAAACTCTTTTTTCCAAACAGTTTCAAAAAATCCTTTTCCCTGTGGCAGGGGAAGTTCATCAGCGACAGCCAACTCAGCTCAAAGTTCATTGAAGAACCTTTCAAATGAGCATGAAGCTCAGAAATCTCGCGCTTGAACAAGATGTTCACGTCATCGGTCTCTACACCCAGATAAGGATTCCAGCAAAAACGGGTTCGCGATTTGTTGCCACGGTATAGGTCGTATGCGGCAAGATATGAGGCCGTAAAGAGGTCTTCTCCCAAACGCGACGTAGCTTCGTGCCAGTCATCCACACTCCTGTAACGGCATATCAGACGGTTGTCATCCACAATCAACTTGTCTTTTGTGAAATGAAGCAACACATTCAACACGGATGGCGACTCTGAGAAATACAGGTCACACCTGTCAGCAGGGCTACAGAAGTAATAGTCTTGTATCACATTCAGATGCACCTCCAACTGATCCAAAGACACCACAGCACCGCGTCGGCTGGCACGGTACTTATAGATCTCTTTCTTTAAGGTGGTGACGGGTGAAGCTACACCTTCTGCCTTATTCACTTGTCTCAGTGCTTGCAGGAGCAGATGTGGTGACTGATCCTGAAACATGAGACGTATTGTCTCCAGTAACGTCTTCACGCTGGTTCTCTTGCGGGTTAGAGTTTCCAAACAGATTATTAATAAATTCCTGATTCTCCCTCATACTCCGGATGGCATCCATAATTGGCCGGAGGAAAGTCAAATGTATTTTGTTGTAGTTTTCTTTGTCTTCAGCCTTATACTCATAAAGGGGGAAGGCATATTTAGCCAATTTATCCAGCTCCGTGAAAAATTGTTCAAAGCCAGAAACCGATTCCGCCCCTTCGAATTTGACAATAATGTCTTGAAGTACCTCGAAATTACGCAACGATACACGGTGGATATACCCTAAGTCATTCTTCTCTTCCTCACCATTGGTAATTCTATCCTTAAACGATTCGTAAGATGTGCTATTTGATATTGCCTCATAGAACTCGTTATCATAGCGGCAGATTGACTGGTCGTATCTTGTTATATTGAAAAGGAATGCTCCTGTGCTGATGACAACCTGCACCATAGCTGGGTCTGACGGAATGGAATCCCACTGCTCATACAAGTTTACAGTCTTATGCTCATCGTTTTTACGCAACTGATATATGGAAAGAACTAGTATCTCTGCCATTAGGACTTTGGCTTTATCATCGTCAGTAAGTGTTGGTTGACCCAGAATGTCTTTGCATTCACCCACAAATGAGCGTAGTTTATCAGCCTTCAGCGTAATATCCGTGTTATTTTTCCCAAGTTTTACGAAAGAACCTCCAACAAGTTTTTCATAATCATAGTACATTGACCACTTGTCCTGACGCATAATGGAGTTCTTTGTCTTGCCGTCAAAGCCTTCCACTTTTCTTTTCAAAGGCCGTTTCCTGTCTTCAAGTTCCTCTAATATCTCACAATAAGTATCATAGAGGAGCATGGAATAAAAAGACTTAATGAAAAACAAGAATTTGCGGTCTTTTTCCTGTATAAGACGAGGTTCAATCTCAGAAATCAATGTCAGAATGTCGGCAGTTGTAACTGGGATATCTTTATTCTGATTCTCATTCTTGTTTTCATTCTTATTCTCATCTTCAGTAATATAATCCTTAAAACGCGTCTGCATTATCTCCTGAAGTGTTCTGCTGAACAGCGTCATATCAAGAATGCTTCGCAATTTAAACACATGCTCTCTATCATTAGAATCCAAGTTAGATTGTACCCATGTCCCATAGAAATACTCTTTGAAGAGCGTCTTGTTGTGCGGGTGTTCTTGATTGTCTGCATGGTAATCTGGCATCGTTATCAACAGCTTCATCAGCTGACGCAACTCCCTGAGATTACGCGGTACAATGTAGCTTTCATAGTAGTTGGTATTGTAAAACAGATAACGTGTCTTTTTGAGAATCAACTCCAAGAGAGCCTGCTTGACAGATACAAAAATCCTTTTGTTCTGCTCTTTTTTCTTTTTCTCATCATCATTTTTGTCAAGACCATCCTGACCAGCTTCGGTAGTGAATTTACCAGTTATAATCAGTTCATAGTCGTGATAGGTAGCGGGTTCAGGCATCTGAATACAATGGCTCTGAGGGAATACCTTCGTGAGATATTTCTCAGCAAGCTCTTCACACCACGATTTCAGAGAGTCGTCTTTCAACTTATTCATGAACTCCCTTACCTTGATTTTTTTCAGTTGTTCCAGACTACACGACAGGAATACCAATAGGTTTGGCTGAACGAAATACTTACGCATGGATTCTATCATCTCTGACGCTTGGTCAAAGTCCATGTCAACATCGTCGATGCGCAGTATCAACACCGTATCCTTCCAATGGAAACAGTCAATGTAGGCATCAACCAGGTCCTTAATGGTTCGTTTCAGGTTGACAGACGCTGAAGCCTCCTCGACATACTCCATCAAATCCTCGTCGGAGAAGTCCTCCTTTTTCTTCTCCTGATATAGCCTGTGAAGTTGGGAATGAGCTTCACGGTAGAAGGAAAGGAATTTCTGTTTGTCATTGGTGGGAACACGTCCGTTCTCAACCTGTTCCAACTGCTGCGTAAAACTCTTGTAAAGTTTAGCCAAGAATAATGACAATAGATTGTGCACCTTATCGAAATAAGCAGGGTCTATCAGGTCTATTGTTACGAACTTATCCTTATAGATAAACGGATGTGTACTTTCCTTGACACCCTTCTTCTTGATCAGCATGTCTGCTACGGAAATCATACATGAAGTCTTGCCAGTACCCCGGCCACCTTCAAAAGCGAAGATATTGTTGTTGTAATCAATATCGTCGTGAATATGTTCTGTATAATTCTTGTCTTGGCTTTCTTTCTGGTTCTCTTCTGTCTTCTCCAACTCCAATTCTCTCAAATACGACTCAATCTGAAGCAAAGCTTGTTTGTACTGTGGTTCAAACAGTTTTCCTTCTAACTCGACCTCCTTGATAGGGCGGTTGTCATTATTGAAATCAAATGTAATGGTTCTCTTTTCTACCATAGCGTTATACGTTTGCGTTAATCCACTTATTCATTGCAATATTCACAGGGTCAGCTTCATAATAGTTCTCAAAAGTGGCTTTATTGAACAATTTCTGATAGTCATCCTTCAAGTTGTTTACAATCGTATAGGAAGCATGAACTTTCTTGTTATTCAGACTGACCGCCTCGGAAAGTTTAACTGCCGTATCTATCCCCTCACCACTCCAAGCATATTCAGGCTTTTCACCACTCAGGCTCTTAATCAGCAATACTTTTCCATAATGCATCCCAATGCCGCTACTAAATTTTGATTTATAAACTTTTTCTACCATGTTGAACATAGCGTTAATTTTTCCCACACTATCAAGGGTCGCATCAATATTTGTCTTAAAAGGAGTATCGAATATGGCAACGACATGACTGTCCATTGCCAGAATGTCATTACACTTAGAGTGCTCTGCAAAAGCTTCATATATTGCTTTTAGAATAGTGATGCGATCCGTCTGTTGTCTGGTTTCTGACCAATTTATATAAACACAGACCACAGTGACGTACACTATACCATTATCAAAGACAGTCAAATCATTAATTTCTGCCATATTCTGGTACATCCTGATTTCCGAATTGCCAAGCAAAGCGGATTTGATTTTGCCTAAATATTGGTCAATATTGATTGGATTATGTTCCTTTACCATACTATACTAACTCAAAAGAGTACGTAATTCTTCTATTGTTAATATACCACTTGAGAGGTTGAACACGTCAGCTGTCTGCTGTTTGCTCTGCTGCAGGTCAAGTATCTTCTCCTCAACGGTATCCTTACAAATAAGACGTGTCACTTCGACGGTTCGCTTTTGTCCTATACGGTGTGCCCGCGAGAAGGCTTGTGCCTCAACAGCCGGGTTCCACCAATCATCTAACAAAAGTACATAGTCAGCGGCTGTGAGATTCAGCCCTACACCACCAGCCTTAATGCTGGAGAGAAACACCTGCACGTCACCATTGGATTGGAACGTTGCAACGGGGGTTTCGCGGTCGGTAGTGCGGCCATAAAGCGACACGTAGGGTATATTTTGTGCCTGAAGATAGGTTTCCATTTCTTCCAGAGCCTGAACAAACTGTGAAAAAACAATCAACTTGTCGTCCCTGCCCAGTTGCTGTATCTGACCCAAAACCAACTGCATCTTGGTGGAGATATGCTGACCTCCTTTGTAAAGTGAAGATGGCAGCAGATTCAACGACACGCATGTTTGGCGCAGTCGTAGCAGGGCTTCGAGAGCTATACTTGTCAGACGTCCGCTAATACCGTCCTTCAATGCCTTGTTAAACACGCTGTGAACTCGGTTGTAGGTTGCTATCTCTTCCTTGTCAAGTGTGATATACACGTTACGCTCCACACAGGGGGGAAGTTCCTTCAAATAGTCCTTCTTGGTCCTCCTTAGAATGAAAGGATTAAGCAACTTTGAAGACACATTCAGGAACGAATCCGTATGAGTAACCCCGTCGGAGAGTTTCTTCAAACGGTCGTGTACCGCCCTCATTCCCGGCATCATGATGTAAAAATACGACCACACATCGTCAACGGCATTCTCTATGGGGGTACCCGTCATCACAATACCGTGACCGAAGTCCAGCTGAGAGATGACCTGATGGCGTTGTGTATTGTCGTTCTTGAGCACCTGCGCCTCGTCCAGAACAAGTGTATCAAAATGAATATTCTTGTAGTGCCTGACATTGCGTCGTAGCAAATCGTACGAAATGATGTGTATCGTCTTGTCCGTCTCTGGCATTCTTTGGTTCAGGGACACTTTGCCATCCCATAAAGGGATAAACCGTCTGATTTCCGAATCCCAATTGCCCACCAATGATGTAGGAACTACTATCAGAGAGCGCGTATTGCCAGCAGTAAGCAGATGAGCCAACACCTGAATTGTCTTTCCTAATCCCATCTCATCTGCCAAAATGCAGCCACTGTTTTTCTTGCGCATGGTGGCAAGCCAGTAAACACCATCCCACTGATAGTCACGCAGAGTGGCTTGGAAATCTTTCTCCACGACTTCCCATATCTCTTTTCTTTCGTTAGGCGAAAGCGTCGTCTCCTTATAGTTCTCTATCAGATTCTCATCCTTGATGACCTCTGTTGCAAACAGTTTGTCATCCTGACTGGTCACATCATCCTTGGAGAAGAACACCGTGGCGGAACGTCCCTGCTGATAATTGCGTCCATGCATATAAGCATCCAGCAACTTTGCCGTTATATCATCATCGTCCGCCTCTTGTGATGTAGCAAACCAATCGATGCCAGAGGACGTGCGCTTGAAATGAACCTTTGAGGCTTTAGATTTGCCTTTGGCATAGAGGATTTCCCATCCCAGCGTTTCAAGATTCTTCAGATAGTTCACATCGTAAGTTGGTAAGTCGATGGTTCCGTCAGCCGCCAATACACATGGCAATAACGTATTCAACAGTCTGGATTCTTCCGTTGCATTTCTTTTCCTGTAACTACCATCAAGCGTACGGATGGGATAGTCATTATAGAATGGCAAAACATCAGCAACGGCATCCTGATAACAGAAGCACACTTCGATACCACTTTTCCAATTAGCAGGGTTGTTAATGTACAGTGTACCGCCCAGCAGTTTTGCAACAGGTAAATCTCCATTGAGGCAGACAAGTCTTGACTGTCCTTTTTTCAGCGAGCGGCTTTTGCCGCTCTGGATAAAACTATACGGGTTCTTGCCCAACAATGCTATCACCTCAGGAGAAACCAGTTCTTGACCCGAAATCCTGAAAGGCTGGTATTCAAAGCCCAGATTGTTCATCAAAGCAGCAAACTCACGTGTGAGGGGATTGCCGTCACTGGCAAGCTCAGATACCGTCACCCTGCGCATGAAAGGAGCTATTTGCGATGATGTTCCCTCATTGCAAATTTCCAGCCGTACTTCCTTGAGCGTCTGTTGTTCCTCAACGTAAATACATGCTATTCTGTAAGACATAAGTCAGAATGAGTACTGATACTCGTAACTTTCAACCATCATCTTCAGAAGATGGTCATTGGGGCCTTTGCACCTGAGCTGATGAAGCACCTGACCAGCACCCCATGTTTTTCCTTTGAAGTCGTATTCGTCTATACGGCAACCACCGCCGCAAATATACCGCAAAGCACAGTTGCGACATGACTCCACCTGCTCTACTGCCGTTTCAAGGTGGGCGGTTTCGCCCTTTTCGAGGAAGAAAGTGAGCGGATGGTCTTTTACATAACCCTGCGGAGCAACTTCCAGCACTCGATTGCAAAAATAGACATTACCATCTGCCGCTATTGACAATCCACCAAAACCACAATTCCTTGCAACCAAGTTGGGAGTATGCCCTTCCATGAAGGCTTGGTATTTGGCATTGGCATCAATCAGGTTTTCAACCTCACGGATGCGGGCTTCATACTGTCGGTTCTCTTCCTCTGTATATTGTGTTTCCCTGCCGGGAAGAATTTTCTTGGTGAGTTTAAAGAAGACCTTATTATCCGGGGTCGCTTCGTTTATTCTGTTGACCAGCTCGACATATTTGTCTGCGGTCGCTATATTCTCATTGGTAAAAGTTGTGGCTACAGAAACACGCACACCGTTATTGGCGAAACGTATTACACGGGTAACCAGTTGCTCAAAAATGCCAGCCTTGCGGACTTTGGCATTTGACTCGTCGTCCACGCCATCAATACTAATCTGCACTTCTGCCATCAGAGGGGACAGTTGGTCAATGAGTTCATCTGTCCATAGAATCCCATTAGTAAGGACTGTGCTCTGAAGACCTTTCCCGTGTGCTGCCTTGATGATGGTCTGGAAATCTGGGGTCATCAGGGGCTCGCCACCAGTTAACGTGACGGACTTGCCGCCCGCCTGTGCAAACTCATTGAGCACCCTGATCCAGTCATCTGCATTCAATTCATGCTCCAGCTTTTTGCCTGCTTTCATAAAGCAGTGCGTACAAGAGAGATTGCAGGCGTTCGTCAGATAGATATTCAGCATCCTATATCCCTGCACGTATTCCGGTTCGGGGGCTTCATACAAACCTGCAAACCGACGTGCCATGATGGCGGAGAGCAGCTTCAGGAATAGCTGTTTATCTGTTGTCTCTTGCAAGGAGGACAACACCTCGCCAACAGTTTTCCCACATCGCAGACTCTCAAGAAAGGACACCTCTCTTTCTGTATGCAGAACAAGCCAGTTAGCCGTATTGACAGCTATAGCCAAAACCCTTCCCTCATACTGTAAAAACTGGATATCATCGGGGAAATGTAAGATGTTTCCTATTCCTAATTCTTGAGAACATTCTTTCATTGTGTCTTAGTTAAGCCAGTGCCGGGATGTGCACTATCCGGCACTGGCTGATGTTTGTCTTCAGAGATTAGTTTCTGTTGACATCGCAGCTCTTAAAGCAGTACATGGCTCCCATTCGAGCTGACTCGTTGGACTCCTTTTCAGTCCAGGTCAATACAATCTTTTCTTCCATGGTGAAAAAATTTAAAAATTAGACACTATAGTTAACTATACACATAATGTGTCACTTAAAAAATTAGCCAGGAGCCTCGCCGCCACTTTCGCATCATCCAACGATACCATCTCGTAAGGAGTGTGCATATAGCGGCATGGGATGGAGATGAGTCCGGTCTTTACGCCGCAAGAACTTAACTGTATTACGTTTGCGTCAGTTCCTGTTGGCCTGGCAATGGCTTCATATTGTACTTGTAAGTCAGCAGCAGCCTGTTTGAGTTGGCGGCATACACCTTGATTGATATTCGGGCCCATTGTTATCACGGGGCCTTTTCCCAACTTGATCTCTCCCGCCAGTTTGATGTCTGCTGTTGGGTAGTCTGTAGCATGTGTCACGTCGATGGCGATGCCTATATCCGGACGTATATAGTCAGCTGCCGTCTTGGCTCCCCTTGCACCCAGTTCTTCCTGGCAAGTTGATACGAAATAAACATTGCAGTTCAGTTTCGCACTTGATAATATCTTAGCCGTTTCTATCAGCGTCCATACTCCGATTCTGTCATCCGTAGAAGGACTGGCCACTATGTCATTGCCATAACTGATGACATCCTTGGCAAATGTCACAAAGTCACCTATCTGTACACGGGCCTCAGTGTCTTTCTTGTCCTTTGCGGCAATGTCAAGCCATACATCACTGATTTCGAGTTTCTTTTTCTCTTCGCCACGCGTCAGGTGGATGGCTTTCTTTCCAAAAACACCTTTCATCACCCCTTGTTCCGTGTGTATCTCCACCTTTCTTCCTGGCAGCAGATCAGTGTCTATACCGCCTATCTCCTGCACGTACAAGAATCCATTGTCGTCTATGTTGCTCACCAGAAATCCTATCTCGTCACAGTGTGCCGTTAGCATCACCTTTGGACTTTCCCCAGGGCATTTCTTCACACCAATCACATTGCCCATCGTGTCTGTCTCCGTGCTGTCCACATACTTTGCGATGTTTGCTCTAAACACATCCTGTAGCGCCCCCTCATATCCAGAAGGAGCCGCAGTTGTCAAGAGTATATTGAGAAATTCATCCATCATCCTATTTTTACAATCAGTCCTTTACCTAATGCGCCTTGTTCATTCACCACCTTCACACAAGCATCGTCGACCCCCCAAAGTTTCAATGACTTCTTCATCGTGCTCTTCAACTGGTCAAGCATAGGTAACAACCACTCGCGCTGGTGTCCATTAATAATCAGACAGAACTCATAGCGCTGACGAGCCAACGGTATCGACTCCTGACTTTGCGAAACCTCGTCCGGCTGCTGACGCTTCTGATGAGCGGCATTGTAGTATGTATAGCTGTCATTAAACTTTTGGGCTATCTCATCCACAAATGTCGCGAACTCCCCCGCATTAGCTGGACGGGGTGACGAACTCTTGGCTTCTATCAAATACACCTTCTCGTCGTGCAGTACCACACACTCGCATGGCTTTGCACCTTCAATCCTGCTAAAACGCTCCGACTTTTCAATATAGAATATATCGCTCTCCTTAAACGAGAAAGTCATCCCAGACTCTTCAAATGTCACCATAAACCGCCTCTCTCTTTAAAGATTGATTTCTTCGGTGTAAAGCCTTATCGACTCCTCGATAATTGGATTGTCCGGCATTTCTTCGCGAAGGTCTGATGTCCTCCAACCGCCATTTTCATCAAACGATACCACGGGAATTGACATCTTCTTTTGGTGTGCCAACAGATACAGTTTCTTAATCACAAAGTATGAATGTGAGGCAATAAAGAACTGCAGACCGGCTTTCGTCAGTTCTGCTATGATGTCCATCAGTTGCGATACCAGTCGGGGGTGCAGCGCACACTCCGGCTCGTCAATGAAGATAATGGAGTCTTTCGAAAGATAGTGATTCCCTAATAAGGCATCCAGGACGGAGAGTTTCTTTACACCTTCTGATGCCATAGCTATGCTGATGGTCTGTCTCCCCTCGCGGAACACCCATTCTTTCTGCTCCGCGTCATATTCTATATGGCCACCGATAGCACTCTCCAGTGCCGCTCTCGATACGGAGAATTCCTTATAGTTTCGCCCTTTTACACTGGGTGTTAGGGCCTTTGCTAGGTCATAGTAAGTGTCATCAAATCCAAACTCCTTATAGTCATCTCTTACTCTGATGATAATCTGCTGCAAGGATATAATCTCTTTAGCGGGCAGGAAGATGGAGTTCTGTTGCCGTGGCAGACAAGTATTCTTAGTCACCGTCACCTGCTTGTTGGCTGACGGACCGAAAGAATAGGCGAACTTCTGATTTCCCTCCAAACTCATAGCGAACTCCACCGCCTTGCTTCCATTGGAAACCAGTTTTCCAAGTTGGTTTGGCTGATAAGTCCAGTAAAGCTTGTCAAACAGGATTTCTGCATCACGTCTCACCTCCTTGCCACGTTTGTATGCCTCTACCGTTTTGATGGCAGAGTAGAGAGCCTTCAGCAAGTATGTCTTACCCGACTTGTTAGGACCTATCACCAAGTTTATTCTTCCGGTGCTGTTCCATTGGAAATCCATTACCGGTCCGAATCCCTTTATTATCGTAGAAGTTATCATCGTTTCGAATCAATGTTTTTAAATTGCAAAAATACATTTTTTTTCTCAGACAATAGGGAAATACCTTAAAACCAGAACCATTTTAACATAAATTAACATTTCCTAATACTTCAAGAGCCTAAAACGCTCTCGTCAAGGTTAACGTTAGCGTTTTCGTTGCCCCCTTAACTACTTGAAACGTGAATCGTGAACCATTAACCTTGAACCGTCAGTATCCCTTCCACCTCATGCGGCACAAACGGCTCTTCCTTGCTTTCGAAGATGACGGTGGCGGGTTCGAGGGACTCGAGGTTGTGCCACACATTCTTGGGGATGTCTACGCCGTAGATGCCGTCTTCTTGGTTTAGAACAACGCTGTCTATAACACTGCCGTCATCATTATATGTCGTGGACCTTACTTTGCCACGGAGTATCACAAATGATTCATCTTTGTCTGGATGCCTGTGGATTGGTATGTCTGTTCCCGGTTCCACAGCGTTAAGCATACGATGACACTTCTCCTCCAGCGACTGATGAAAATTGAAATTCATCCGCAATCGGGGTGAAGCCTTAGCCTGGGCTGAGACTTCATCAAGCAAGTTTTTATCAATGATTTTCATACTGCATTCTTTTTGAACTTGCCAAAGAGGTATGTGATGAAGAACTTCGGAGAATCAATAGGGAAGATGAATGCGAATTTAGTGCAATCACCCATCCTGCGGAAGAAAGTAATGGTATTAGCCAACGGCTTAGAAAGGTTAGACCGATACTTTTGGTTGATGTTATGCACCAGACATCCACTTTATCTCTACCATTGAATTCTGTTAAGGATAGCGTCAACGTTGGTATTGAATCCCCCCATCATGCATCATTGCCCTAAACACCTGTCCATACAAGTCCAGATCCCCGTCGCTCGGAATTCTTTTACACTCAAAATACTCTTGCGGAGTATATCGATCTGAAAAATGCACATAGCGCATCACTTCTATAGCAGTATTCATGATGCGCACTAAATCACGTTCATCTTTACCAATATAAAGAGACAGCACTACACCACACAATTGTCCTATCATCCCTTTTCTATTTCTATTCACCTCAATTACGTGAATAATCGTCTCTCCGACCGACCTTAGCCACTTGCGTATTGTGTGCTTACGGTACGTCAGGTAAAACCTGTTCATCTGTTTACACACCACCATATCCAATTCTGCATAAGCTCTTGTACAATGACTGAACATCATCATCCCCATCAGCCTATACATCCACTCTATATGCTCCCTGGCAACCGATTCTTTCACATTCAAGTCAACCGCATGTTCCGTATCACAGAAAGCATCCATACATGTTTTAAAATGAGTATAAATGCCCACAGATCTGTCAAGTTGCCGTGAAGCCTCATCATCCAAATATATCTGATAGTTCCTTTGCATTGTTGTCAGCCGCTCATAAAATGCATCAAAACTTGCCTCATCCTTAAAAGCATTAGGACATTGGTATCGAAATGTATCCACATCAAAATATCCCAAGATAGCCTTAGCATCCTCCGCTTCTTTCAACGACACTTCATGATTATCCTGCCCTTCGTAGAAACACGACAGAATCTGTTCGTATCCTTCAATACGACTAATGGCCAGTTGACCTTCTATCTGGATTTCACGTTTCCGCTGGTTCTGATAGTAGACAGCAAACAATGCCATCACCACACCTGGTACGAGCACGTTCAGTATTGAAAATACGCCTTCCCAAATATACTGTGGCATATCTTTTTTATTTCTTTTTCCTCGCAATAATATTACCTGCCATACCTAAAGCAACTGCACTAGTAACCACTGCCGTTATTTTTTCTCGTTCCTTCAAAATCTTAGTATCCATCATTTCTCCCAGAATAGGGCCATCCGGGCTGTTAAAGAAATCGTAGTTATATTCTATCTGCTTACGATGATTAAAATTCAAGTTCAAAAAACTCCGCTTCATTGTAGCTATCACTTTATCCATCTGCTCTACAAGCTCATCCTGTAGTACCATACCCAACTCCGCTGTCAGAATCCGCTCGGCGGCAGCAACTTCCTTTTCTTTTAGAGAGATTCCTGCATTCACAAATTCTTGTTCATACATCACCAGTAATCTTCTGAACACAGCAAAATAATTCTGGAAGCGCATAGCCTGCATCATCACGTCATGGTCATAATACAATTTCTTGGATGCGATATATTCGTCCAACTCAAGAAAAGATTTCGTCAACTCCTGCGGAGAGTCAAAGATACTCAGCAGTTGATTAGAATTAAGTGGATTAAATGTAACACCAACTTCTTTCAACATCTTTACTGCAGCCTCATGAACATCATCTGGAATCACAACAACAGCCTTCAAAGCTTCAAGCTTCCCACACAACTCTTCATAGATATCCATTTTGCGCTTCAACAAAACACCTTCCACCGCATTAATCTCACTCCTTCGTCCAAACAGACTGGTCGTAATCCATGCAACAAATACACCACCGAGAGTAACGACAAGCAATTGTACGATCCCTTTCCCGATATACTCCGGACACTGATTAACAGATTCTATAATAGAATTTACAAAATTCATTGTTTCAAATATTGGCAGTAACAGTCTGTATACGCCGTAGTCAGCTTCATAAACTCCTCTTTATCCTTTATCCAGTTGGGATTCTTGGCGAACTGTTCTTCGAAATGAACCAACAAAAAAATCCTCATCAAGCCAAATCTATTCTTATGCAGCTGCGAGCGGCAACCATAATATCTATACAAGACATGATAATAAAACCACTCAACCATTTTGGCATATCGGCCATCTTCATCCTTGTCCATTACTTTTTCACAATATTCGCAGGCTTTTCTTTTCCATTTTGTCAACCAAGATTCCGAATACACACCTGAAATCTTGATGCTACTCAGTCTATCCCTCAGCATCTCGTCCATCTTGTTATAGAACCTATTCACATCTATCTGAAGAGCAATTCCCAGCACCTTACATGCTAGTCCGCAATGTTTTTTTATTGTTTCTTCACTGAACCTCCATCTTTTGTCACACTCTGCTCTGCAAAAAGCGCCCAAAAACATAATAACATCATCCAGCCAATACTGAAAGCCATTCATTTGATGTTTCAAAGGAAAATCAACAAAACATTCCTCCTTGTTCATCATCTGATTAAATTCCATACCGAACTTAAACAGTCGTTCTGGAGTATCAAAAAACGAGGCATACTCCATGCCTTGATATCCTATCTTGAACTTCGTTGGAGACAGAATATTCCTGTAGTGCCCCTCATCCTGACTTGGTGCAGCTATCACACTTTGGAACTTCATCATCCATCTATGTATGCTCTTGTATGTTTCCACCCGCCATTCAAGCACCCGGCCTTTAATATCTGTGTGGATAATCCTTCGCTTTACATACACGTTAGCAAGATATGCCAATACCAAGGCCACCACTACATATTTGATGACCAAGAATATTATATTCCATGTATCCTGAGGTATATTTAAAAACGCTTGTTGCATTTATTATTCTTTAAATTCGCCCTTCAACCTGTTCAGCATATCGTGGTTCTCAAGATTATGACGCAGTGGGCTGCGTGATATATGCCACCAACCTCATCGTACTATTTCTGAATACATTTATCCTGCGCAAAACAGTTTTTTTATATTTGCCTTCCCTATAAAGAACGCCTGTTTGGTCAGGTAATCAACTGATATTTCATAAAGCAGGTTTTTGTTTATGACGTTCATGCTTTTCTATATTTCACGTACCCCACAAACTCCTTCCAAAGAAACCGCTCCGCGCTCATGTCAGCGTAGGCAGCAAACTTCCAACGGTTTTGCAGCGTGCGGCGGGCGATGTTTAGGCGGCGGTGATTAGAGGTGTGACCGTGTGCAGTATGTCCTGACCCCATTATGTCGTCCCACACTCTCTGTTCATGCTCGTGACCGATTTTCGAAGCTGCTACCACCTCTGTCTGCGGGAACCAATCCGTGGGCAACTGCAGTCTATGTATTGCGATGGCCGTAAGTGTGTCGGCAAAAAGTCCCCACGGACTGCCGTATTTCACTTCATTCACCATCCATGCCTCTTCATCAGATAGTTGCCTTAATGATAGTGCCCAGTCAATCATGTGGCGCAACTCAATCTTCTCTGCCAGAAAATGCTTGTGTGCATGCCATGCCGTGAACAATGCCGTGAATGTGGGGTTAGGGAAGCAGATACCCGGCAGTGAGGTGGGTCTGCGGTCAGTGGCGGCCAGCCGCTGCAGAACTTCCGTTGGCCCTTCCATACCGTTTTTCACCCTGCTGTTGTGCAGTGCAAAATGGTGTTCCACGGAAACTCCGTCTATATTAATGTGAACATGATGGCTATCGGCCCGTCCTATCTGCAAGCCGTGCTTTTCAAAACAAGCGTTCACTTTCCCATATTCCTCGCCAGAGTAGATATCTATGTCGCCACTTTCACGCAACTCGGGCTGCGGGTATAGCACTGCCAAAGAGAGCCCTTTTATAATCATCGTCGAGAGGCCATCTTCGGCGAGCCAGCCCCCTATCTTCCTCAACACCTCACGCTTGTATTGCGACTGAGCCGCCACACTTTGCGTAAAGGCCATCCATTTCGACCACAAAGTAAAGTTTGGCCTCTGCTCTTTGGGCAAGGCTGACATGGCTGGGAATATCATAGCCAGTACATTCTGCTGTAATGCCAAATCGAAACACCGCTGCCAGTCCTGTTCTGTTACCCCGGAAATATCCAAAGATTTCCCGACAAGCGATGCGTTGATAAGCATGCACAATAGGTTTTCCATTTCAATAACCTATTAAACCATTAAGCCACTAGATTGATTCATTTGATTATATACTATACACTATAAAATATACATTTTACAATCCTTGCCTATTCTCGAAATTTTATCACCTTTGCCGGCACTCCCACTGCGGTGCAATGTGCAGGCAAGGTTTTGGCAACCACAGCACCAGCACCTACTATTGTATATTCTCCTATTTCGAGTTGATTAATTATTTTTGCACCTGTTCCCACATACACTCCTTCGCCAATAGTGACTTCTCCAGAGATATTGACTGACGGCATAAATGCAGAATAATTCTTAATTACAGTGTCGTGTCCAACAGTGCAGCCAAGGTTTAAAATCACAAAGTCTTCAATCTTAATGTTAGTGGTTATTAGTGTTCCGGCACAGATGATACAACCTTTACCTATCTCTACAAACTCCTTATCGCCAATCCATGCTAAAGGATGTATCAGTGTGGGATGATCTACCAAAGGATTACTTATCTTATCAAGAATCTTCTTTTTAATTACTGGACTTCCTATTGAAACAACCAAACTAATTGGTGTTTCCCATTTGTTCAAGTCCTCTGTCTTACCCAAATTGGGATATCCATTGACCATTATCCCTTTTTCATACCCATCATCAAAAAAACCCACAATATTCCAAGTAGGTCTTACCTTATTGATATCCTTGATGAGCGCAAGTACCTCGCGGCCGAAGCCTCCAACTCCAAAAATTGCTATATCCTTCATAATTAATTATAACCGTTAAATGCCTCCATTGTGGCTGCCGTTGCCGAATTAATATCTTTCCGCATCAGCACATTTTTGATGGTGATAAATATGACTTGTATGTCAGTCCAAAGGGTGCAATGGTCGACATACCATATATCAAGTTTAAATCTTTCTGTCCAACTGATGGCATTACGTCCATGACACTGTGCCCAACCGCTAATACCAGGACGCACCTCATGGCGGCGATATTGTTCTTTTGAGTACAATGGCAAATACTGTGGCAGAAGCGGGCGAGGCCCGATAAGCGACATATCGCCTTTGAAAACGTTGATTAACTGAGGTAACTCATCGACACTTGTACTTCGGACAAATTTACCTACTTTAGTCAACCTCTGTTCATCTGGCAGCATGTTTCCACTTTCATCACGCTCATCGGTCATGGTCTTGAACTTAATGACCTTGAAAATCTTAGCATTTTTACCAGGTCGTTCCTGGAAGAAGAAAGCGCCAGCACCTTTGTTGGCAAAATGAAGAAAAATTGTGACAATAATCAAAAACCACCCTATCAGAAGCAATGCAATGCCTGATATGAGAATATCCAAAAAACGTTTAAAGTATCGCTTGTACATTACTTCCTTGTATTATATACTTTTTCAAGGACATCTGCCACTTTTGCCGACAAAATATCCTTATCGAATACCTCAAGTGACAATTTACGAGCGTTTTCACCCCAACGCCTTAATGTATCTTTGTCATCCTTATATTGCAATAACTTCTTCGCAAGCTCTTCTGGTTTTTCGGGATCAACAAAGAAACCACAATCATCTTTTTCGACCAAATCCTTAGTCCATCCTGCCGAATTCACAATGATGGGTTTACCAGCAGACAGGGAATCGAATAGTTTGTTCGGCGAGTTCGTCTGAAGGATTGGAAGATTCATAAAGGTTGTAATACTTGCATCGCATAAATTCACAACCTCAGAAACGGTCTCCATAGGATGGTTGCCCAAGAATTGAACATTCTTCAAACCTTGTTCTTCTGCTTGTTTCTTCAGTTCAGGACAAGTTGCCCCATCACCCATAAACACGAAGTTCACATCGTTATGGCCACCGTCTTGCAATACCTTGGCGGCATCAGTGATATAATTAAGTCCGTTAGCTCTCCCCATAGACCCGAAATGTATCACATTAAATTTATTTATATCAATATTGAAAGTTTTAGCCACTTCCATATTGGGTTCGTGCGGAAAGAACTTATCGGGCTTTGCCATATTGGGAATCATTGAAACCTTTTCTTCAGGAGCGCCAGCTTTCAACACACCGTCTTTCATCCCTGGCGAAAGAGCCACAACATGCTCCGACCGTTCATAAATACGGCGCTCCAAACCACGTAAGTATTTTATCGCCAACTTGTTTTTAATGGCTCCAACTTGTATCGGGAATTCCGGCCAAAGGTCACGTACTTCAAACACATATTTCCAACCTCGCTTAGCTTTTAATCTCATCGCTATATATCCAACTGTCAACGGAGTTGACGTTGCATACATCAAGTCAACACCTTTTTGTTTTGCGCCCTCCTTGATAGCAAGTCGAATAAAGTTAACAAACGACAACACTTTTCTATATGCCGGCATATAATTACTGTAATCGTTTTTCACATAGATAACGTGAATACCGTCAATATCTATTTCGCATGCCTCTGGATGATTCTCATTGGTGGAACAAATCATCCTCACATTATGACCACGCCGCACCAATTCCCTCGAAATCCAATAGGAACGCGTTGCCCCCGGCTCCTGGGGGGTGTAAAAATACTGATGGATGTAAAGTATGTTCATTATTCTTATTGTTTATAGTTTATGTCTATTTTATCACCGGCTATTTTTTGATATTCGTCAGTGTAATAATTTATGAGACCGCCATAGGCTGTAAATGTCATTTCACCAAAGTAAATTTTACCTTTGATGTTATACAAATCTACTCGCACCTCAGGGAATGGCTTGCTGAGTGTTTCGGAAATCTTAAGCATTTCCTCAAAATTCTCAGGTTTCGGCAAAGGATTTGGTCTTACTGGGTGCTCTTTGGAACTAATTAGATGCTCTTTATGATAATTCCAATCAGTATCATAAGAGCCCAGCATCACACCGCTCTTCGTTCGGTTTGAACACGTAAGGATAAAACAAGGCTTTCCATTAAAGCACCATATTTTATAATCAACTAAATACCCCCCCTCTTCAAGCGGCAACAATTCCTCTGCAATGGCAGCAGGATTGATCCTCATATAATGCTTACCCCCTTCCAATGCACCAAAACGTTCATGAAGCATGGTATGGATAGATTTCATTGTCAATTCGTGATCCAAATCAGCTTTGTTTTTGACAATAATAACATCACCACATCCTTGCACACTTTTCAAAACGAAACCGTCTGGCAACACGTCAAAATCGACTTCATCTTCTTTGGTCCAATGAGCATATAGTTTGGTAAGGGTATGTTCCAATCCACATTCTTTCACATATCCTCGCACAGAATACTTGTCTGCTAAACGGGTCCATTCGGTGGTATCTGTCTTTAGTGAAAGATAAAGTATTTTCTCGTTGAGTGTCTGTGGATTTTTCAAGTTTAAACGTTTATGAAAGCGCATATAATAGCGAATTCTCATCAACATAGTTGGATTATGTATCCCCAACCATTCACTGGCAACGACCAAAGGCCTTAGTGCCACATTTAATATTTTGTTAGTTCTAATATGCATGATTCTATGATATTTTTCTTTTTACAAAATCTTTCATTATTTGCACGAAAACACTAATACGAAATCTAAAAACATTTTTGAAAACATCCTTATAATTGCTCTTCCTGAAAGCTTTTAATCCGTGATGAAATTCACCAATATATTTCTCTATATTTTGTTCTTTGTTGATTTTGGGATTAAGAGTGGAAAATTTATAAGATTCTGGGACTTCTGATTCATCAATAGGAACAGGACAATAAGTATCGTTTACCCAAATATTGTGATAACTGACATTACCCGTCAACACATCTAAACTAACCGTTGCACTATACCTTGATGGTTCGTGATTCATGTTGAAAACCGTATTCCCCAACGAATAAAAGATATGCTTCCCCTTATAAACTTCATAACCTTGACGGACATGGGGATGCATCCCTATCACCAAATCGTAACCAATATCAATAAGCCAGTGAGCATGCTTAATTTGATCAACTGAAGGATGGTCAACATATTCTACACCCCAATGTATATAAGCAATCTTATAGTCTGCATTTGCAATTTTACCCACCTCTTCCTGCAAATCAAACAATTCTGGCAGATGCCAATATAAAGGATTATTACTTTTCTCCTCAACCCTTAGAGAATAGCCTGTAATAGCAATCTTTTTACCACAATGAACAAACTCTACCGAACGATGGACATTACTACCAAAGGTTCCTTTCCCTTTTTCTGACAATAGCTTCTCCATTTGGAGGAAAGCCTCTTCCCCATGTTCCATCACATGATTATTGGCCAAGCCCCAATAATCGATAATACTTCCGCATTTATCAAATACATCCGACGAAATTCGAAACACTTCTCGAGTGTAGCCATTTCTATTTGAGACATCTGCGACTACGCCTTCAAAATTCCCGACCCACAAATCATTTTCTCGTTTCGGTAGTTTTGAAAAGGGCTGTATTTCGCCTTTTGCGATACTAGAGCCGACACCGAAACCAATGTCAAATGCGTTGTCTGTTAGGTTTATATCACCGGTAAATCTCAACATATTGTTCTCAGTTTTTCGAAAAAGCCATCGTTTATATTAAGGCAATCTTTTTGTGGGATTTCAAGGCACGATTTTACCTTATCTTGATATGTTATTTCATCTATTCCTTTAATAAATCTCTCAATGTCAGACTCATTTAAAGCATTAATAACGAAACCGACATTAAGTCTTCTCACCTTTTCGGCCAAGAACGTATAATCATTAACAATAATAGGGCAACGGAACAGAATAGCTTCATACAGTTTATTCGGCTCAGCATATCTTACACCAAGCGTTGGGGGATAAGCAGACAAAACCATATCTATTCCTTCATAAATTGGCGGAAGGTCTTGCGGATTTTTAAATGGACCATGCAAATAAATATTTGCACTTTCATTTATCAATTCTTCGAGTTTTTTTGCATATTCATCACCCTTACTCACTAACCCAAACAAATGGAACTCAACATTAGAAAAACGCTTACATACTTTTGCAAAATTATACACCGTTTCAAACCGGATAATACCAACAAATCCAATTTTTATTTTGTTTAAATCGATGCTTCTATTTGAAACTTCCTTGTAGGAACATTTCTCATCAACCCTATTGGGGATAACTGTTATTTTATTACGAGGTATAGAATTATAATACTCACAAAAACCTTCTGACGTAAAGACATTGTGCAAAGCCTTTTTCATTGCGCGTTTGTTCTGCCATATTAGAAATTTCCTAATTGCAGTATTAGGCACAATCAATTCTGCTAAGTCAGACACTTCGTAAATATACTTGAATTTCCCACTTCCAACAATACTCCTAAAAGCAATAGCAATATCCAAATTAAACAAGTAAAAAACAACCTCATCCTTATTATTAAGATTAATAACTTCCTTAACAGCATCCCTAATTTGACGAGTTCTTACTAAATAATTGGAACCATTTTGAAAAGTTCCTATTATTTTAAAAGGAAAATTTGGGAGGCTTCTTTTATCTCCCTCCCTATCAAACCCATAAACTTCTACAGGATAACCGTGTTCGACAAATTCCTCAATTCTTCTTGAGCATCGAGCCTGTCTAATTGTATTGACAATAAATACGATCTTCTTGTTCATTCTAAAATATTTTTTTTGTTTATAAATTTTCATCTCACCCTATATTTTGAATCACGTATATCTTCTTTTTTTACTTTACCTAATGTATTACCCCATCTTCGCCATCCAATAAAGGGGTTCTGCTTAAAATTGACCACCATCTTCCACAGCTCAACCTGTTGCTTAATTTTATACCGCCTTGCCTCGAAAAGAAAACTCATAATAGATGCTTGCCTATTACCCAACCCCTTTGATCGCAACAACTGATTGTACTTTAATCTTGCATATAATCTAGCACGTATTACTTCGAAATCACGATGTTGGGTAAGAGACCCGTGATTTACTGTCGCTATATATGTTATTGCATCTACAGCGGCAATTTTTTTTGCATTCAATCCTGCGGTAAGGGAGAAAAAGATATCATTACTTGCACGTATTTCATCATAGAGTAATCCTTCCCTATCCACCAACTCGTGACTTACCATTTTGCAACATGGCGAAGGAAAACCTGTTCGCAAAGCCATTTCGTCTACTTTTCCTTCACAATAGTCATGAACCAGCTTAGCATACCTATCTCCTCTATTAGAAGGCTCTCCTGTATCTTCATAAATACCGCCCATGCCTGTATAGATTATTTCAGCATCTGAATCGATTTTTGAATAGTAAACATCAAAAGCATCAGATGTATAATAATCGTCAGCATCAGCAAACAATAGCCATTTCCCTTTTGCCGCAGCAATCCCGTCATTGCGGCTGCCACCCGCATGACGGTCATGTGCTGAATGAAGGAATACTATTTCACGGTCTGACATTATTTCTTCCCGACTAACGGGATCTTTACTGTTGTCCACAACAATGATTTCTATTCCCTCCTTATTAGGTATGGAATCAAACAGCTTGGGTAGGAATTTTATTGCGCCCCGCCAAACAGGTACTATGACCGAAAAATCCTTAGGGTATATCATTATATGTTATTAATTTAATATCTTTATTCTTCAAAGCCTCCTTCGACTCAACCAATTTCATTTCTTTACAAAAAAGCTGATTGGGATGACCGGGATGGCACATTAATTCCACTATATCACCCCCACAACATTGCCCATTCCTTAAATAATCCTCATATGAGAAGAACGCATCTGTTGTACTGAATTGAGTATTATAAAACCTATTTAATTTTTCGCGTTGCAACCAAAGAATCAAATGTCGTCTCATCCGAAATGTACGAAAACCGCCTCCTAACCTTATCCTTCTAATACCATGTTTCATGAGTATATCAGCGAACAATTCTCGTAAAGGATAGATTGTGTGAACATGATGGTGACTATCTGCATGTGATAAAGGAAAACCAAGAGAAGACACCAAGTCAATCTGTGCATTTAACTCTTCTATTATCGCATTTTGGACTAAATTATCCTTCAAGTTCTTAAGATGGAATATAGCTTTATGGACAAACTCACCATTTTCATCGGTCAGACCGGAACGGAAAAGACCTTCGCTCTTGGTTAATGAGGCAAACTCTGATAGACAAAGATGAACACCGTAAGAGAACTCTGGGTGCTGACCAGCAAAGCGTTTAACTTCATCCAAGCAACTTCCATTAGCCATAATTGTTGTGGAACTGACATTGTCCAGCAACATCTGACGTTCTATTTCAGATGTCACAACTTCATTGATTCCAAAATCATCGGCATTAACTATTATTCTTTTCATCTTACTTTTTTTCTGTTCTGGGTTCGAGAGTTTTTATTACTTTAGCCGGCACCCCTGCCACGATAGTCCAAGCAGGAACATCTTTTACAATTAGGGCTCCTGTTCCTGTTACAGCCCCTTCACCTATTGTCAATCCAGGCATAACTGTTGTACCGATACTGATACATGCCCCTTTTTTTATCACAACTGGACGTGGTTTCTGTGGTAGCTCTTTATATCGGTCTCCAATATGATAATCATCCATCACTCGACGATGGCAGAATATTGTAGAACGATTTGCCAGCCAAACGTCATCCTCTATCGTGAGATACTTGGCGTACATTACATCAAGAAACACTTCCCAACCGATGCTCACATTTTTGCCCACTTTTGCACCACACCATCGCCAGATACGAGGGCGCAACCCAGGAAACATCCAACAAACCACTGAATGTTTTGCCTGTTTGCTTAGCCACCAACGGAAACCATACAATAAGCGTTCGCCAACAAACCCCGGTAGGTTTTTTAGTTTTCTAACAATTACTTTTACTGCCATATCATTAAAATTATAATCAATATTTTTTATAACGAGCAATTTTTTCACATATATTTGTCAGAGCCTGTCTTTTTCCAGAACTGAATCTATATAATGGCATGCAACCGGTAATATTCCAAAAGCATATAACCATGTGCCAACACCAAAACTATTCTTAAAATATAACATCAACAAATACGCTACAACACCAAATACATAAACTACACGAGAATGGATCAATTTTCTATAAACATCTTTGATATGAGTCACAAAAACCATCACCAATGGAATAATAAATATTATACCAAAAATGGCCAACATATCCCAAATCCAAGTATGCAAAGAAACCTGTTCAGGATTATTTGTACCAACAAATGGTGACTCCCAAAATAATTTTTGACTGATATCATATCTTATTTGTCGTGCATAAAGGTCTCCTTCTACAGCACCATAGAGTATAAAGTTTTTTATTTCATCGAGTCTAATATAAGTGAAACCTCCTTCATCTGTAAAACCTTGAATAAAATTGATTATTGGTATAGCCACATATTGATTTGTTAAAAGAAGAAACAATAGGCCAAATAACAACATTCGAGTTACGTTTCGTGAATTAAATGATTCCTCCCTAAAAATCAGGGTCATTAACACAACCATTGTTGATATAAAGAAGGCCATAACCGCATTAGCTTTCAAAATCAAATAAAAAAGGATTACCGATGAAATAAAATAATAGTAAAAGATTTTTTTTTCAATTTTGAAAGTATATAAACAAAGAAAAACAAGAGGTGGAAAAATAAAAGGCAAGCCATGTACCGTATTATAACTAATTACAAAAAAAGACTCTGTCGATTCACCCGTAGCTGCACTTTCAAATACTTCTTGACTGCGGATAATATTAGGGTTAATCCATATTTGAGGTATAGTAATAATTGCCATAATCACATTTAGTAAAATGACTGTGATAAGAACCATGCGAGTGTATTTGTTATTTTTATCATAAGTCATTGCATACTCGGTTATGACCAAACCCGTCATCATACAAAGAAAAGGGATGATGACAGCGTTGAAAGTACTATAATAGGCATTACCAAATAAATGATACACAAATGTCATAATAGTAAATACAAACACCCAAATAATCGATCTTCTCGTAATGAATGAAGGGAATAAAATTAATGATGCAACAACAAACACACCCAGTATCATTGATGGTCTGAAAGAAACAAATATTTTTATTAGAGGGAAGCATAGCATTAACAGCAATCCCAAAGTAATAAAATAGAATATCTTATGTCTATACATATTACAATTATGCTTTATTATTTATCCGTCGGTTTGCATTTTTTTAGGGAGAAGTACCTATTAATAAAACCTAACAATCATCGACTTCCATGTGGCATTAAAAACTTGTTTTTTTTATTGATAGTATTTCATCAAAAGCCTTTTGTCTCACATTTTCAACATATAACCTTAGTTTTTTTAATGCGTCTACGTTTTGTTCTATTTCGGATTTAGTTAATGCACGATTAAAGCTACAAGAATCAATATCTTCTATGGCGAACACAGCGAATCCTGCATTTTTTAGATAACAATAGACTAAACTATCACGGTATAGAAACACTTTCATTCCAAATGAGATACAATTGAAAATATTTCCCATGGCTTGTTGACGTATCACCCCAAATACTGCATAAGAGCAATGATCTATCATTCTAAAATAATCATCGCGCGGCATAAAATCTTTGAGGAAACACAATTCATGCTTGTCAGATTTAATTCTCCTGCTTATCTCACCCGCATACTTTTGATTTCCAAGGTAGTTTATCGGAATAAAAACCTTACGCTTTTCCGGCAAATAGGGTTTTATCGACTCCCATACATCTAAATGATTATTGGTTGGAGATTGCGAATTCCCAAATAAAACATTACCATCGTCTATCTTGATCAGACCATCATTAATCTGAAATAATGAATAGCATTGAGGAAAATAAAACTCTCTCGCTCTGAATGCGGGTTTTTCGCACATTATCTGGTATTCAAAAGGAATTACTGGCTGGAAAAAATCAACTCTCTTTAATACTCTTTTTTGTGAAACAATATGCACTGGAGCCACAAAACATAATTTCAGAATTGACTTCATCATGGAAACGGCTCCACCTTTAATATTCCATAATAGTCTTTTAGTTAACGGCTTGTACAAAGAGAGTTTGATTAGGGGGGGCAACCCATATATTGGTTGATAAAGTTCAAATCCCCAACACCACCATATCACAATTTTTTCTTTCGGTATCCAACGGAAGTATTTATAATATTCCTGATGAATAGAATGGAAAAAAAGCACATCATATTCTTTAGTTTGTATTATTCTTCGAATACCCTTTCCGTCAACCAAATCAATTTTTTCTATGTTTTTTATTCGACGAAATCTATAATCACGCTTTTTCTTCACTTCCATAACCGCCCAATTATCTAACCGATTATCAGACTCAAATGCAGAAAAGACGTTATCGAAGAACTTGTCGTCGCCAGTAATATGAAGAATTTTTATTTTTTCCATAGCGATCTAACTTTAATGTCTTTTTAATTTAACCCAAAAGGGCATTACTATTTTTTTCGTTTCCTGATATTCCTCTATTTTACAAAGTTTACATAGCAGGAAGAAAACACATGTTCCAACAATTACTTGAATTGGTAAAACGACCCAATAGCTGATTGGCAAATATTTAAAAAACCATATCGAAAGAGAAACTGCAACTGCAATACCATAACTCGGTGCAATATCTTTGATTTGCATCCATGAAGAGTATCCCAAGAATTTACCAGAGAAGTATGAATTAAGGAAATAAGCAATAATGCCCGTACAAAGATTCACATAAAGCATTGGCATAATTCCAACAAAAGCACCGACAAACAAAGGAACTAAGCCTATTATTTTTTTTATTATTTCGAGAATTAGGAAAAGGTCGCTACGTCCCTGAACTTGTAACATATTTAGATTTATGGCATGAAGAGGATACATAGAACCAGCAATACAAATCAAAGGAAGGTATGTGGCGGCCTCATGCCACTTCGGGCCTATCAAACAATACAATAGAGGTTCGGAAACCGCACCGAGTGCCAACATACTTACAGTTGTGATAAACATTGTGGTTTTAATTATTCGACGATACGCCTTCACCATACGATTTTTATCATCCTGAATGTCACTTAATACAGGATATGTCACACGTTGGACAACTCGTGTAAGATTATCTGACAACAATTGAGAAAAACCTTTAGCTCTTGTGTATTGTCCCAATGTGGCTGGACTATAAAATTTGCCAACCACAACCTGATACAGTTCTTTCCAAACCGTCTCAAGCAATCCGCTAACCATTATTTTCCATCCAAAACCAAATAGACCTCTAAAACTACTTTTTGAAAACCGAAATTTTGGTATCCATTTGTTAAAAAACCAAAGAAAAACAGTTCGTATTATTTGAAGAGTTAATGATTGGGCCACGAGTGACCAGACACCGCATCCCAGAAAAGCCATCACTATTCCAACCGCACCACTTGTTGTTGTGGCTATAAGTGTTATTTTTGTTTGGGTCTTAAAATCTATCCGTTTTGTGAGTCGCGTCTGCTGTACCAAAGCGAGAGCTCCAATAATCATACCCAACGAAGACACTCTTGTAAGAGACACAAGCTCCTGTCGGTTAAAAAATGTAGAAATAAAAGGAGCAGAAACAAAAATGATCGCATAAAGAAACAAACTCATGCCAAGATTGATAATGAACGCAGTATTATAATCAGCATCAGTAACATTTTTTTTACGAATCAACGCCGACCCAAATCCACTATTTATCAGCGTGGTACAGATTGCGGTAAAAATAGTAATAATACCAATTAGACCATAATCATCTGGGGTTAGCAATCGTGCAAGCACAATACCTACTATAAACGTAACAAGATGTTGTGCCACATTGTCAATTGCGCTCCATCCGACTCCCTTAACGGTTTTATCTTTTAATCCCTGTTCTGCCATTTCTTAATACATGTTTAACAACAATTTATACCACTTATTGTACCCAAAACTATTCAAATGAATTCCATCAATTGTAAGACTTTGAGGCATTCCTCCACTATTTACATATTCTATGAATAAATCCATAAAGCGTATTTCATTTTTTGCCGAAATGTTTAAAATATAATTATTACATATCATTATTTGTTCATTGTTACAACTTATTAGAAAATCCCTGTCATTAACTGGTAACATACTTTGGATAACAATAGATGCATCAGGCAACAGTTCTTTCAACTTTAACACTAATGTCTCATATTGTCGTCCAAAACTTTCAGCAGTACAATTTGTCACATCGTTTATCCCTGCCATCAAAAACACTTGCTTGGGCTCCAACATCTTCACTTGCTCTACCCTGTCAATCATTCCTTGAATGGTATCACCTTGCAAGCCAAGGTTACAAACAACTTTATCGGGAAATACCGAAGCAAAGTCACCATAATAGGTTAATGAATCACCAAAGAAGACGATATCTGCCTTGGATTTCATTTGCCGCAGCGAGTTAGACCAAGCTTGCAAGCATTTCTCAACGGTTACGCTCATTGTTGTTTATGCTCCTCATTATATTTCTTCGCAAGCAAGTAGCCCAAGAAAAGGTCTATGTCCTCCTTGGTGGTTATCTTGATGTTTGAATGGCTACCTTTTGAGAAATAGAGCGGCATTCCCAACTCCGACATAAAGACAGTGGTATGATGTTCGTCAACCGTCTCAAATAACTTCTTCTCCTCCACCTGTTTATACAGGTCTGTAATGACATCGTATCGGAATGATTGGGGTGCTGCCAATGTCATAAATGACTCTCTATTGATGGCTTTCTTTGAACAATCTCCGTCATTGCTGCCATAAAGCAAATAAGAGTAGCTTGCAGTGATAGCATTGCCTTTCTCTTTGCAAACACGGATATTATCGGTAATTATTTCTTCAGAAAGGAAGGGGGAAGCAGCCCAGTGAATTAACACCAAATCATCAGGTTTGGCAATGCCTTTAAGACCGGACACACCGTTCATGATGGAATACTCATATTCCGGGCCACCTTTCACTATTTTCATCACTTTGGTGATGCCATACTTTTCGGCAATGCATTTCAAATGATCCTGATATCCATCCACGCACACCAATTCAATTGCATCAATTTCAGGATGGTTCTGAAAATGCTCCATGGTATAGGCTATCACCGGCTTACCAAGCACCTCAACAAACTGCTTTGGAACTGGCGCACCCAATCGGCTACCAACACCACCTGCTATAATTATTACATAATTCATTGTTCGATTCTTTTGTTAACAACACTATTTTTCACTCTCGGCCTGAATCTGACGTGCTTTCAGCAAATCATCCACACAATCCACTTCAGTCCATTTGTATTCCATGATGTCTTTATAATAAAGTTCAAAGTTCTTTTGGAATATCATCTGCACCAAAGCATCTTCATAAAATAGGTTGTACATTTCATCATTCACCATCTGGTTTAATTGTTCCAAGAGGAAACGTGCCGACACAGCGTCAAGTTTGGTAACGCTGGCATAATTGCCCAAATAATCGGTAAGATTCTTGCTCATCACGCACACCATATCACCCTGCACCTGAACGTTGTATTTGTTGGCATCGCGATGGGTGCTGTCGAGCAATACACAAGGATAATCGGTATGCCGGCAAACCACATCCTTCAATAGTTTGTCACTCGTCACAATATCACCATTTACGATGGTCACATTCTCACGCTGCAAATAATCTTTGGCAAACCAAAGCGAACCCATAGAACTGGTGTTGGAATAGAACGGGTTGTGTACGAACTTCACATTGTCATCCTCAAGCTCACGCTGAATTTGTTTGTACATATAGCCTACTACTACCACAATTTCGGCATCGGCATCATATTTTCTGATCATACGAACCAATCGCTGCAAGATTGTGGTCTTGTCATCCAGTTTATATAACGACTTCGGATGAGTCAATGTCAGAGGCTGCAACTTTGCGCCTTTTCCTGCTGATAAAATGATATATGTCATAATTCTGCCGTTTTATTCGTTATACAATGGCAATGCTTTCTTACTGTATTCTTTTGCGAAATGATACCATTGAGGCTTCAAATAGCCAATGATTTGACCCTGCGATTCCTTATACATGGTCCAATGCATATAGAAAAAGCCAGTAATGGCAATGTATGCGTAAAAATGGCGTTGCTCTATAATTGAAGGCTTGCGGCCAAAATAGGTAAACAAGATTCTATCCACTTCCTCCTCTGAATGGTCACCACCGCAAACGTACGAACCAATGTCAAAGCCCGGGTCACCATAACCAGCATATTCCCAGTCAATAAGGTGGATTTCGTTGTTATTGATAAGGAAATTCTCGTCACGACAATCACCATGTGTCAAGCACTTCTTAACACCGTCAGTCTTAGCCAATTCATACAATTTGTAGATACGCTCTTTTATTTCGGCAAATTCCGGAAACTGCTTGAAGTTCACTCCATACTTCTCCGCTGGTGTCATGTCACGAATTGATTCCCATTTATCTTTTATGTCAAACTCCCATCTCACTTTCGGGCGTACTGCATGAAGCTTACGTAATTGGATAATTCCTCTCACCATGTCATTCACATCATGATATCTGAAAGGTCTAGTCTCTACAAAGCGAGAAATACGCCAACCAAAACGTACACTCATGGCCACCAACGACGTGTCAACACCAGCATCTTCAATTTGTTTTTGCACAATAGACTCACGACCTCGATCAATAAGAATTTCCGAACCTAAACCAGGATAGCGAAACACATATTTTCCCCCATTGTATTTGAATGACAAGACGGAATTAGAAAGCCCCTTTTGTAATGGTTGCAATTCTGTAATCTGCGAAGGTTCGCAGCCAAACACCTCGCAGATGCAAGTATTTATGAATTCGATGTCTTGCGGGTGGAGGACACCACCCGTTGTTTGAATTGATTCTGACATGTTTTGATGTTATTTTACCATTTAATTTTTTGATAAGGAGTATATGGATCCACAATTAGTGAGTTATTTATACTTCCACGTTCATTAATTGGAGGGTATTGCATATAACTTACTCCATACAATTTACATAGTACATCATTCCATTTTGATGGTATTCTAACGTTAATTGATTCAAACTGGTGAAGCTCTGTACTATCAAACCATTCTGTACGCAAAACCGGAGATGCGGTCCCATACCATCTTTTTACCAACACAACTGTTTGAACCAAATAATCAGATCCTTTATATTTAGGATTAGATGCAATTTTTTGTATCATTTCCCAATCATGCAGAGGATCATCTGTCTTGTGTTGCAAGTGCTTTTCTTTTTCTTCGGGTGTTAAATTAGGGTTTTTTAGATTCATCCAAGAGCTACATCTTAGTATATGCTCAAAAATCATATCTTGGTCTTGAGATAGTTTTTCGGGATTACAATAATCTAGAGGGAAAATATCCATTGGAATGCCTTTGTTGTAATCCAAATGAACAAAACGCTTTGGAGTAAAAGTACCCATACTATTACGTAATGTTATATTTGTTATATAACAACTCGGATACGTGTATGGGCATTGTAATGCATATGGTTCACTTAATTCCTTTGGTGCAATTTTTATGAATTTATCATAGTCTTCTCTCGGCATAGCAACATCCAAATCATCATCCCAAGGAATAAAGCCATTATGACGAATAGCCCCCAATAAACCGCCATACATCATGAAATATTTCAGCCCATACTTCTCACATATTTCAGAAAAAACCATATACAGATCCATCTGCATTGCCCACATCATCTTCTGTTCTTCTGAGATTAAAAAATCACACTTCTCCTCTTCTTTAAAAAAATCCTCACCAAGGATTGCCTTCATATCGTGTTTCATTTTTGCTGACATATTCTTTCTTTATTTAAAGGGTTATCATTCATTTTACTTAAATCGTATTCGTCTAATTCAAATTCATCACCATGTCCAGGCATCACTCGCAGGGAGTTGCCCTTTAGGGATGCGATGATCTTCATACTTTCATCCAATTTCTCAACTGACCCACCTTTGAGTTTGGTAACGGTTCTGACATCCTTAATAAGTGCATCTCCAGTAAACAGCATTCCATCAACAAGCAAACATTGCGAGTCGTCAGAATGGCCCGGGGTGTTGATGGTTCTCATTGTCACCCCATCCCAAAGTTGCATGGTGTCCCTGTAGTATTCCACCTTGGCATGTTCTACAATTTCTATCGGTCCTTCCTCAGTATATTTTGAGCCGTTTTTCTTTGGATTGTGCAAAGCATCCAAGCCATACTCGTTGGCAATATACACTATGCATGAAGGATAACGCGACACAATCTCATTCATTCCATATATATGATCGAAATGGGCATGGGTCAATAAGATGCCTGTGATACAATTCTTCTGATGGTTTCGCATCCATTCAAAGAGAGGTTCGGTATCTCCAGGATCCACCACCCATACATCATCATACTTGGGGAGAGACAGAATGAAGGTGTTGGAGTTGAATCTCGAATTGATGAATCTTGCTACCTCAAGCATTTTTGTGAGGATAGTTCATAAACTTACAAACAGGTTTCTCCATATCCATCAACACTGCACCCAACGACATTCCAGTACCAAAGGCCGCAAACATTACTTTCTTCTGCTTGCCATCAGCAAACATTTCCTCATTATGTTCGCACATTGTGACGGGGATAGTAGCACTACTGGAGTTACCATACTTTGGCACGATGTCATTGAACAAACGCTGTTCGGTGACTTCTAAACGCTGAGCAAGTTTCTTCAAAGTAAAACTACTTGACTGGTGGCATACAAAGTAATCAATGTCGTCCATCTTATCGCCCGCCTTGGCCAGTAACTCTTCCATCACTTCAGGAGTCATGTTGATGATGATATTGAATACCAAGTCACCTTGCATCACCAAATGCTGCTTGCCGCGCCAGTTGCCAAATTCGTCTTCCTCCTCTTTGGTGGTTTCGGGTGTAATGGCCATACGTGTGCCACCTGCGGGGATATACACGGCAAAGGCATCCTTACCATCGTTCTTCAACGAGCACCATACAGGACGGTCATCGCCAGTATTCTCAATCAAACTGACCGTAACGGCATCACCAGTGATGGGACGGCTGGCACGGTCGCGTTCCGATACACGGAATGAAAGCAAATCACCAGCAATCACCAACACTTTCTTGTCCTTCAAAGCATCAAGTGTCATGAAAGCGTATGTCAATCCCACAGTGTAACCACAGCAACCTTGTGAGATGTCGATGCAAACAGTATCTTCGTCAAAATCAAATTTGCCCTGCACGATGTTGGAAATAGGCGGAATGAAGTGGTCAGGCGAAGTAGTGGTGACAATGATAGCACCAATTTCACTTTCTTTGAAAACGCCATCTTTAAGCATTTGGTCAACTGCATGTATTGCATAGTCACCAACAGTTTCACCAGCAATTGCAACACGACGTGTTCCAAAACCCATTACTTTTTTGAGTTTCTTCATTTGTGCTTCGGTGAAAGCATAGTTGCCCACCTCGTCCATAAAATCAACCTCATGAGTGGGTAGTACCGAATAGACAGCACTTATTTTCTTACCTTTAAACTGTGACAGCATAACTTACTTTCTGTTTTTCTCAATGGTTTTGCAAATAGCGTCGATATCGCAGAAGTTCTCGGGCAGCACATCGGCACCGCTGATAGCAACGCCCATTTCGGTTTCAATGGAATCGATAAGGCTTACCATGTCGAACGAATCCAACATTCCTTCTTCAATAAAGTTCACGCCTTCTTGGGTGAAATCGAACTCGGGACGGAGTTCAGTCAAAATTTTGATGATTTGTTCTTTCATATTACTCACATTTTAATTTGTTCTTAATTGTATTGCATGACAAAGTCATACATATTTTCTTCTTTAAAGCCGTAATGTTTGTATCTCTTTATAGCATTTTCATTGTCTCGTATCACCCAAAACAGCTGACGCTTGGTATTCCGGCCCTCTTCGAAAAACCGTCTCAAGAGGCGCGAGCCAACCTTCTTGTCGCGAAAATCGGGATGCGTAAACCAATAGCGCAGATAGAGCGTGGTGGCGTTCAGTTCATAAATCAGGAAGCCAGCCATACAGCTTTGCTCTTCACAAACAAGCACATGACCTTGGCGAGCATAGTCCAATAGTTCTTCATCGTAAGGTATCTGCTCGTTTTGCGGGTTAAAATACTCGTGAAGCAACTGGCTCACCTGAGGAATGTCGGCCTCGGTTGCCTTGCGAATACTGGCATCGGGCGTATAGTCGAAAGGCTCAGCCATGCGGTTCATGCGTACCAATGAAGTGGCTTCCTGGCAACCTTTACTTTGGAACAGATCCACCACTGGCTGGCACTGCACGTCGCGACCAACAATATCGAACATCAAGGTTGTGCTGCTGTGCTCAGTAAGGAAACATGACAAATCATGGCTAAAGTCGTCGAGCGTGGTGGAGCAGTAAAACACATTACAGAAAGTGGGCGACTTTTTTATTATGAACGAGGTGTTATCCATACGTTCAACATAGCAATCACCCTTTTTAATCCACATCCCGTGCTTCACGGGTTCGAGAAAGAAGTTGGTGATGAACCCCCGACGTAAGCCTCTGATTTCAGCCAACTGCTGCTGCAACTGCTCTATTGATTTTACCAGTTCCATTTATTGTTTACTGTTATTCTTCGACTAACTTACTATAGTATAATCTATCAATTTTGCCGTTGGTGTTGCGCTTCAGCTCGGGCAAGTGGTGATATACCACCGGAATCATATATTTCGGCAAGGTGTTACCAATAGACTTGCGGAAGTCGGCTGCGGTGAGTTCATTTTCTGCCTCGTAATAAAGTGTGATTTCCTTGCGCTGGTGGTTATAAACCACACAACCATTCTTCACCAGTTTGAGGGTGTTAATGATGACGTGCTCAATCTCGCCCAATTCGATGCGGTATCCCATGTGCTTGATAAGGCTGTCCTTGCGGCCTTTAAACACAATCTCACCACGGTCGTTGATAAACACCAAGTCACCCGTGCGATAGATGATTTCAGGGTAGCTGTGGTTCAGCGGATTCTGTACAAAAGCAGCAGCTGTTTTCTCAGGATTGTTGTAATACCCCATAGCCAACGATGTCCCACGGATACAAAGCTCACCCTCCTTGTTAAACTCGGTGACGTTCTGATTATTCTCATCGAGAATCAGAATGTCGGTGTTGCGGAAGGGCTTGCCAATCGGGATAGGCTCGTCGTCGGCAATCTCGCGCTCGACAGTGTAATACACACAGTCGAGCGTGATTTCGATGGGGCCGTAGAAGTTGGCAAAAGTGGTCTGTGGTAGGCTGTGGCGCCAGATGTTGAACTGCTTGGTGGGGAACACCTCGCCTGCAAACCAGCAGAGGCGCAGATCGGGCAGCAGCACTTGCTGCAATAAACCCATGTTGGCGATGTTCACCATGATAGTTGGCACCCAGAAAATGTAGCTGACGTTGTGCTGCTGCATCAGTTGCAGAATCTTAACCGGGAATGCCGAGTAGGTGTCGGGAATCACAACGACACTAGCTCCTTTGCCCATCAAAAGGCACATCTCGTAACTCCAGATATCGAACACCACGGGCGAGAGGGAACCAATGATGTCGTTCTCTGAGAAGCGATACTCATCGAAGGTCTGCGCCATAAAGTCAATGAAGCTCTTATGGTTCAGCACCACGCCCTTAGGAGTACCTGTGCTACCACTGGTGTTGATGATGCAGTAAGGGTCGGTATCGATAAGGTCGGAAATGCGAGTCAGCAAAGCCTCCTGTGTTGGAGCTTCGGTTGCCACCTCTTCCACATTAATCACCTTGGCACAATTTGCCGAAGCGATGGGCTCAATAATAGCCTTGAACTTACTGTTGGTGATGACCGCAGCGGGCTGAATCAGTGCAAAGATGTTGCCCAAACGCTCGGCCGGATTCTTCACGTCGAGATTCATGTAGGCATTGCCGCTGTAAGTAATGGCTAGGTCGGCAACCGCAGCCTCCACACACTTAGGCATAAACATAGCCACGGGGCGGTTCTTGCACTGGCAAGTGTCTATAATAGTTTGTGCCAACTTGCGGGCTTGCACATCAAGTTCGTTGAAGGTGACACGGCGTTCACCAGCAACCACTGCCACTCTCTCACCGAAATGGCCTACCGTTTCGACGAAATATTCAATAAGATTGATTTTCATATATTTCAATTTACAATTTTCAATTCAATAAATAGCCACCATCGATAACGAGGTTTGTACCCGTCACCCAACTGGAAGCATCTGAAAGCAGATAGACACAACCGTAGGCTATGTCTTCAGGTGTGCCATAGCGTTTCAGCGGATAGCTCTCCACCATAATGTCGGTGTGGTGGGTTTCGGCAAACATCTCGTTAGTAAGGTTTAAAATATTGGTAGGCACAAGGCCTGGATTAACAGCATTGATGCGTATGCCCTGCCCTGCCAGTTCAAGAGCGGCACCTTTGAGGAAACCGTTCAAAGCAGCCTTGGAGGCATTATAAGACACATCGCCTTTGGTTCCCACGAAAACTCCAGAAATGGACTCAACCAACACCACTGAGGAACCCTTATGGATTTTTTTCTTCTTCACAAGCGACGAGGTAATCATAATCGGAGCGAAAGTGTTCACGCTGAAAATATCCTCAATATCCTGACGCTTGAAATGTTTCACTGGACATACCTGCGGGATGCCGGCACAGAGCACACAGCCGTCAAGTACTGGAAGCTCAGCCACCAAACGGTCAATTTCTTCCTGGCTCGAAATGTCGGCAATAATCATCTGATGATTGTCGCCCTCCATCATGGAGAGGGTTTCTTTGAGGCGTTCCTCGTTACGGGCGTTTACAACGATTGTAGCACCCATTTTCGAACACTCGATGGCGATGCCCCTCCCTATGCCGGAAGAGGCACCAGTCACCAAGATTGTCTTTCCTTCAAGTGTAAAGGGGTTCGTCATTTGCTCTCTACAAAGTTGGCAAGTTCCTGAATGGTGGTATGGTTGCGGAGGTCGGCACCAGTGATGGTCTTGTTGTAGGCCTCATCAACCATGGAGATAATTGAAAGTGCGGTCAGCGAGTTCCACTCGTCGAGCGACTTGTAATCAGTTTCAGGGGTGAATGCATCCATAGGAGTTTCATCAAACTCGCCAGCGAAGTTCTCGATAAATTCTTTAATATCCATTTTTCTAAATATTAAATTGTTAAACTTATTGTGATTTGTTATTCTTTTACTACTGAATAGTCATGGATTTTGCCATCGTAGGCTGGGATATGCAGCAGTGAACCCACTGTGGCATGAGGCTTCATGCGAGCCACAATCTTCTGGAGCGTGTCATCAGTACCTACCTCATAATAATCAGTCACGCCATCGGCATCCATGTTGTTCACCATATCGGTCCAAAGGACACTGCTGGTGATGTGCTCAATCAGGTTGGCACGCAACTCGTCGGGGTTGGTATGCGGTTTGGCATCCACACACTGATAGATGGGGATGCGAGGCGTTTTGAATTCCACGCTCTCGATGATGGCACCCAGTTCCTTCTTTGCCTCGTTCATAAAAGGCGAGTGGAAACTGCCACCGATAGCCAACGGCACTGCCTTCTTGGCCCCTTCGGCCATGAATGCTTTGCAAGCCATACGCACACCTTTCTTAGTGCCGGTGATGACCACCTGACCTGGGCCATTATGGTTGGCGAAGTAGATAGCCTCGCCTGTCTCGTCCCAGATCTCCTTGATGCGTTTAGCTACATACTCATCCGAAAGGCCAATCACGGCACCCATGCCGGTTTTGACAGGAGCCTCGTCGGAAGCCTTCTGACCAATCAAGGCACGGTTTAACACAAGCTTTAAGCCATCTTCCAACGAAATGGCACCAGCTATCACCAATGCAGCAAACTCGCCAAGGGAGTGACCAGCCACCACATCGGGGATGATTTCATCCTGCGCCATAGCCAACGCCACCTCATAGATAAACACTGAGGGCTGTGTATTGCGTGTTTCCATCAATTGTTCTTCTGTACCATTGAACATCACATCGGTGATTTTCCAACCGAGGAAATCGTCAGCACGGTCGAAAAGCTCTTTAGCTTTCGGGGAAAGTTCGTAGAGGTCTTTACCCATCCCTTCCTTCTGGCAGCCTTGGCCAGGGAATATAAATGCGGTTTTCATTTTGCTTCTTTTCTAAGTTTCTTTAAACGTCGTATCACAGCAGGAATTTCGTAATCGCCAGCTGCTTTATGTGTAAAATATTCATCTTTTAATATAGCGGCATAACTAATGTCATAAAATTGACCATTCTGAAACACGGCTTGACGAAAAAGACCTTCTCTGGTCATAAACATGAGTGGCTCTATCAAATTGCTTGCTTTGTTACCCAAAATTGACTCGCCATAAACACGATTCATGCCAAGAGTCTCAAAAGAATAAGAGAATAAGAACAATACAGTTTCAATCCAGGCAAAACCATCTTGATAATTCTTATCGCCAATTACAATACTATGAGTATATACGCTTTTGTTCTGCTTGTCAATCTTTGACAAGGCCGTCCAGCCAATGATTTTCTTCTCTTCGACATTGGTACATATCGCCCAAAACTTGAAGGTTTCATGTTCTCCCATACAACCATGAACCCATTTGGCGGCATCATCGTAGGTAAATGGACGCCACTGACCCACAATCATACTGTTTAGCTGCTCATCGTTTTTCCATCGAAATATAGCATCTATATCTCGTTCTTCAAATTCACGAAAAAAAACTGTATTCATAATTCAGTGATCAAGTTTATTATTCTATCCATTTCATCCTTACCATATCGCTGGTCGCAAGGAATTGGAATTACATTCATAGCCATATTAGACTCAGTTTCAAAACCTTCATGTTCTTCAACATTCGGCCAATACTTAGCCACAAACACTTTGTTCTCAATTAATTCCTTGCGCAAATTACTGTTGCTTTTAGCTTTGAAGGGATAAACCATCGGACAAACGAAAGTATTCATCTCTAGCAAGGATAAAGCATTTATTCCTCCAAAAGTTTCGTGCAAGTATTGGTAATTCTCTCTACGGCGAGCAAGAATACTATCGTAATCAATATGGTCGAGCAACCATTTGGTTTGAAACGACATCAAACGAATGGGTTGATTGTCCAGTTTTTTCTCGTTGGCTTGATAGTCGGCAAAACCTGCTTCGGCACCAAACTGCTTACGCTTGAAAAGATGATTGTCGTGGTCATTAGTATTCTCCATTTCTTCAACCTTAACCAAATCATCAGGCAGATTACCTAAATAAGCTACTCCACCATCGGCAACCCCCACATACTTCCTCATGCTATAGAAAGCCTTTATGCCAGGCAAAGGTTTGGCAAAGAATGCTTGTGCACAATCCACTATCAGTTGGTCTCCATATTGTGCTGCCAACTTCTCAATGTAAGTGTCCTTGATGCCATAGTAATTGTTAGCAATGATGTATTCTCCATTAAGAGGATTCAACTCATCGGCTATCTCAAAACTTGTGTTGATGTGATAGTAAGTGTAAGGTATATTAAGTTTCTTCAATGGCTCCAACACCACCTCACAAGTGAAATATGGCAGGTAGATATGCTTAACACCCCCTATACTACGGAGAATATACTCTAAAGCATTGCGGCCAGTGTTCAGCAACACACCGTCGTTATGCGGGAACTTACCTCCTTCAACGAGGTCAGCCAACTCGAAATAACCACCGATTGCATCCATATTATTATATAATGGTTATTGGATTTGATAAGGGTTATCGGTCATTGGTTATAGGCTATAGAAAAACTCTTACTTCACAACCACCTTTAGCCAGTCGCGTTGGTTTGTGATTGCTCTTTCCAATTCTTCGGCTGATTGGAATTTCAGCACCAATGTGCCAATGGCATTGTTGGCACCTTCAAAGGATTCCACCTTATCACCTTGCTTCACCCAAAGATCCTCTTCCACCACCTCGGCTGGCAGGTCCTTGCTGATTTCAAGATGGTCGTAAACACCATCCTTGTCGGCATGAAGGATAATCTCTGCCCAATGTCCGTTGTAAGGTTTCTGCTCGATAGGTTCAATAGGGTCGCCCACCATGGCACGAGTGATAGCCGTAATCATATCCACACCTGTAGCATAACGTAGCATCTCGCACAGACGATTGCCGCCACCACGTGGAGTGAACTCCATAATATACGGTTTGCCGTTGGTGCCAATACGTGTCTCGATATTATAGACAACAGTCTTCAATCCCAGCAGGGTAATCAGCCGCTGAATCTCGGAAGTGAGATAAGCCTCCTGCTCTGCGGTGAAGGTGGAAGGCCAACTATAAGCCGCAGGGGTGTAAGGATTGGTGGCATTGAGGTCGAAACGCTGGGCACAGAAACTGGTAAACACCAACTTACCATCCACCGACATGCTGTCGGTATCAGACGAGCAACCTGCCTTCTCAATAAAGTCCTCAATGATGATATGGCCAGAGATGGACTTGTCGAAAGCATAGTCCACTGCCGCTTTCAGTTGCTCGGCATTGTCCACACGGGTCACACCCTTGCTGCCAGCTGCATCGGTAGGTTTAACAATAATGGGATAATCCCATATTGCTGCATCGGCCATGGCATCATCAGCTTTAGTGTATCCTTTGGCCTTAGGCACATTGAAGCCATGCTCCGTAAGGAAAGCACGGAATTTATCCTTATTCTGCAAAATCTCAACCGACTCGAACGGGCCAAACGAGGGCAAACCCATCTGGTTCTGCACATAGCTGGCCGACACCACACCTGGGTCAACACCGAAGGACATGATGCCGTCAATCTGCTTCTCACGAGCCACTTTCAAAACAGCCTCTTTGTCGATGATGCTCACATCGACATATTCATCGCTGAATTTATGGGCGATATTGTCAGGGATGTAATCGGCAGTAATCACATAGTAGCCCTGCTCATGAGCGGCCTTTATAACTGGTAGTAGATAGCGGATGCCCCCAAGGAGCATTAACTTTTTCATAACGGTTAAGGGTTAATGGTTAACGGTTAACGATGTGATTTAATACTCTTTCAATATCGGCATCGGTAAGTTCGTGGTGCATTGGCAAGCAGATTACCTCATTAGCCACCTTAGTAGCCACTGGCAGGTTCTCTGCACCGGCACTTGGCAAACTGCGATAGGTGCTGAAAGTGCTAATCAAAGGATAGAAGTAGCGACGTCCCAACACACCATCGGCTTTCATCTTGAAGTAAAGCTCGTCGCGGGTCTGACCATACTCCTCGGCATTGATGAAGATTGGGAAATAACTGTAGTTGTGGCGCACACCGGGCATATCATCGAAGAAACGGATGCCGGGGACATCGCGCAAAGCGTTACGGTACTTCACGGCCACTTTATGGCGCTGTTCTATAGCCTCGTCCACCTGTTTAAGATTCAACAAGCCATAAGCGGCGCGCACTTCGTCCATTTTGCTGTTGATACCAGGAGCCACCACCTCTGTTTCACCTGCGAAACCAAAGTTTTTCAGGAAGTCAACGCGCTTCTTTGTAGCCTCGTCATGCATTACCATCGCACCACCTTCAAGAGTATTGTACACCTTTGTGGCATGGAACGAAAGTGAAATCAAATCGCCCTTGCTCACCCAACTCTCACCATTCACCTCAACACCAAAAGCATGAGCTGCATCGTGAATCACCTTCAAACCATACTTGTCGGCAATGGCTTGGATTTCATTCATCTTGCAGGGTTTGCCATAGCAACTCACTGGCATAATAGCCGTGGTCTTGGGTGTAATGGCAGCCTCAATCTTGTTAGGGTCGATGCCGCATGTTTCCTCCTCAATGTCCACGAACACGGGGCGGCAACCGTTCCACCAGATGCTATGGGTTGTGGCCACAAAGCTATAAGGTGTGGTAATAACTTCACCAGTAATACGCAATGCCTGCAGTGCTGTAAGGAGCGGCAGAGTACCGTTAGTAAAAAGACTGATGTACGGCACTTTAAGGTAAGCACACAATTCCTTTTCCAACTGTTGATGGAACTGCCCATTATTGGTAATCCACTTGCTTGCCCAAATCTCCTTGAGCATTGCATTAAACTCGTCAAGGTCTGGCAACAACGGCGAGGTAACAGTTATTTGTTTATCAGCCATATTCATTATTTTTGAGGGCCAGTCATCCCTGGATGAGTAAATGTATTGGAGTTAACATCTTCTTTCATCTCATCTATCACTTTCAGTAGATACTGTCCATACTGGTTTTTGAGCATCGGTTTAGCCAACTCACACATCTTCTCTTCGGTAATCCACCCATTGCGGTATGCAATACCTTCCAAACAAGCGATTTTTAAACCTTGTCGCTTTTCAATCACTTCAACAAAAGTGGAAGCTTCAGAAAGGCTGTCGTGCGTACCGGTGTCCAACCAAGCAAAGCCACGACCAAACACTTGAACTTTCAGTTCTCCATCCTTCAGGAACTCTTGGTTTACAGTTGTGATCTCCAGTTCACCGCGGGCAGAGGGTTTGATAGTCTTGGCCACATTGACCACCTTGTTGGGATAGAAGTAAAGGCCCACCACCGCGTAGTTGCTCTTGGGTTCTTTCGGTTTCTCTTCAATCGAGAGGCAATTGCCCCGCTTGTCAAATTCAGCCACACCGTAGCGTTCCGGATCAGATACCCAGTAGCCGAACACGGTAGCCTTCCTGTTCTCCTCGGCATCCTTTACGGCATTACGAAGCAACTTGGTGAAACCAGCACCATAGAAGATGTTGTCACCAAGAACCAAGCAAGCACTATCGTCACCAATGAACTTTTCACCGATGATAAAAGCCTGAGCAAGTCCATCGGGTGAAGGTTGCTCGGCATACTCGAAATGGACACCGTAGTCAGAGCCGTCACCCAACAACCGTTTGAATCCCGGAAGGTCGTATGGGGTACTGATGATGAGAATATCACGGATTCCAGCCAACATCAAAGCCGAAATGGGATAATACACCATCGGCTTGTCATAGATGGGAAGAAGTTGTTTACTGACACCTTTGGTGATAGGATAGAGGCGAGTACCACTACCGCCAGCTAATACAATGCCTTTCATAATATTTTTTTAATTATATATATATTTTTTTATATTTATTTTCATCCCTCAACTATTATAATCAAAACAACTTTTATTCTATTTATTAATTGCCTTAATATCACAATCTACTACCGAGATTAATTTCTTTGAATAATCACATTCCACTAATTGAAAATTAAATAAATCTATTACACAAGATTTAAAAGTTACATTTTTTATTATATCCGACTTGACAGATAAAACACTTGACAAGGTCTCTCTTCTTATGGAACTATAGAATGTGCAGTTTTCAAATAGAACAGGTCGGTGAAATACCGGATGGTTGATATTGACTCTCTTTCCATTATCTGTAAACTCACATTCCTTAATAACCAATGGTTCCGAAAACTCTTTCTTAAAGAAAGGTGTCACATTTTCCATATTACTCTCATTAACATCAAGAAAAAGTTTACACCGCTCATACCGCTTGGCATATACGGTACGAAATGGAATGTTCACACAGCCGTAAAATTCCGTGATTATATTACAATTAGATTTAGTAGAATAAATGAATGGCGCACCATCACTGCCTCTAACAATCAAACGATATGGTTTTCCAACCTCTTCACTTATGGGACACCCATTACCAGGGTTAATAACCGGGTAAGCCCCATTAAATTTACAATCAACAACCTCAATAACGACAGGAAATGTGCCTGTAAAAAACCCTCCTAAAGTCCTGCCCTGCTTAGTTACCCTCTTGGGATTATCAAAAGTGCATTTTGAAAAGCTCAAATCAAAACTATATAGTTCTTCGATTGATATCTCACCCTTTTCATAAGGAGGCCTATGTTTATACAAATAATCCAACCCATCTCTATATTCTGACACTCTTTTTGAATCCCAAGTATCAAAAGTACAGTTTTCAAAATAACAAAAGCCTTTATACTGGTGAGAATAAATCACATGTTCCCCAATATTACGGAACTTACAATTCTTATACAAAATATCTTTTGCACCAGCTTGGGCTGTGATTGCTGGACCTAGAACGTTTGTTATAACCACATTCTCAAAAGTAACATTTTGTGCTCCACTAACAGCGACCATACACGAAACACCTAATCTAACTGGCTCGTCTTGACGGAAAGCTGATTTGCCGTCAATGTTAAGATTTTTTATTGTAGTTTTGGTTTTCGTGGTTATCAAACCATATCCGCTCTCTACCGGACAAGGTATAGAACCTTTGGGTAGTGCTATTGAATTATCCTCCCATATAGCCAAATTATCAGGATAACTGATGGTGGAATTGTTAAAGTCTATGACATGATTACCTGGAAGAATTGCACTTTCATACCCCAAGACATTTATATTGGGGTATACGACCATTGATCCAGCACTGTGAAGCGTGACATAATTCTGTATAGCCAGCATTGCATCCTCTTTGCAATTGCGCTCCAAGCCAGTCCAGTTGGTGCCGCACTTTCGGTTGTTCCACGTTCCTTCAATCACCAAATAATTATGGCGCTCTTTAATTACCTTTGGAGGAGAGTTGCGGTTTGCCCCCGTTTCTGTGTATGCCCTATATCGCACGTAGCCCCGTTTAAAAATCTCGTAATTCCTAGCCTTAACACGAGTATTATTGCCTACCACCGTGCCATTCGCCATGCTACCACCACGGAACACCAATGTGCTACCCTCACCAATCTTCACTTTCTTTCCACCAAGATCAAGGGCATCCTTGATGATATATTTGGTGTTTTTAGCTGAGAAAACCTTAACCAAGTCGTCACTTTGCCGCACAATAACCCTATTGCAGCCCTGAACTGTTGGGGTTGCAATAGCAAGAATTGCCATAATCGTCAATAATACAATAAATAGTTTTCTCATCTTAAAGTGAATTAATCATAGGACCCGTGTTCTTATATCTTGGGTCGGTGTGAGCTGTGCGGAAGACCTTTCAGCCCCTTCGAGCGGCACTGACTGCGCGTAAAGACCAGGCGGCCGCTTTAGATGTCTGAAGTCAAAAAGAAGATGGAAGATGTTTTATCTTTATTTTGAGCCTCTTACAAGACGCATTATACTATTCGTATCAGATAAACAGCCTTTCTCTCCTGTACATTTTATATAAGTATGCCATGCCTTGCCAAGGTATCTGTCTTTACCTTGAATGTTTGCCAATGGCTGGTTCCTGTATATTAATGCCGCTTCTATATCGTGCAATTGATCATCACACTCGGCAAATGTATAGACTACTACTTCACCCTCTTCACAATAGTTATTTTCCCAATAGGATTGCTTTCCCGAATCAGATTCATCTCTGTCGTTATAATGGTCTTCAATCCGTTTCCTTATGGCGTCATCACCCTCCGCTCTGCCTATGTACAAAATACGATCACATTCGAAAACGTCATTAAACTCCTTGCACGCAAAGACTACATATATTCCATTCTTTTTAGGCGCAAATTCAGAATTCTCACCTTTGATACCTCCCTGAAAATCCAATTCAACATTTATCGTTTTGTATTGTTCCATAATATAGTCACTTAAAGGTTTCATAATCGTTTATTTTTTTACACTCAAATCTTATTACCCGACAGCTGCTGGTAAAGTGAAACTGCATACTTGTCGGTCATGCTTGACACAAAGTCCACAATCATTCTCCAACGTCCGTATGAACCCATCTTCTTTATGTCGTACCCAAAGAGTTCGGTGTTTGAGAAAAACTTATACTCTTCATTTGGAAACGAATTCTCATGCATAGCAATTTCAAGACGTGACCGAGATATAACACTCTTTACTTTGTTTCGATACTCTTTGTTGTCGCTGAATGCATATAGCGAGAGCAGTTCAAGAAGGCCATTGAGAACGGTGCGCCCTGTCATTTCTTCCGAACAAATCTCTCTGCGGGCATAAATATACTGCTGGGAAAACTTCAACAATGCATCGGCCACTTTGTTCGGGTCATCGAAAATCAATTCCTCACTATAATTCCCTTCATCAATAGCGTTTATGTTTTTTTGAAAGTTTGACACAGCAATATCTACCAAATACTGTATTATACTCACCCTGAAATCAACCACAGCTTTTCTATCTGCTCCAGAAATTAATTTATCGTCAACATAAGCCCTGCTCTTATAGCCAATAATACCGAAAATGTCTTTGGGCGACTCTCTCTCTTTCAAATCGTGGTTCAATAAACGATTTATCTCATTTCGTAAAGTTTCGAACGTGAACCATTTCAAGCCAAAAGCATCCTCGATGTCCATCACAAGATAAGCGATGGTATCCGCAGCTTCGACAATGAAAGACAGTGGATGTCGCTTAACACTGCCATCAGGTCTGCGCATATTGCAGCTATCCACAATCTTATTGAACAGCTTCTCCTCTGACCAAAACACACCGTGCTTCTTATTCCCAATATACTTGTCAAACTTCTTGGCTTTCGGATTAGGATACTTCATATAAGCAGCAAGGGTGGCATAAGTCAGATTCAAACCATCCAAAGCTCCAATATATTGCAATCTGGAAAGAATGCGGAAGCCTTGGGCATTACCATCAAACTGCGTAAAATCCAACGACTGCCGCTCCAATTGCTGCTCGTCTTCGGCTGTGGCGCAGAAATTATTTTGCATTGCTTTCTGTCTCTCGAAGAATTCCTGTATCACCGTTTCTCCGAAATGGCCGAATGGAGGATTGCCCACATCGTGAACGAAAGCGGCAGACTTGGCAATGGAAGTCAAGGCCGATATTAACTCAAACCTTTCTTCTGGATCAGGATTTTCCTCTTTGAACTTGTCAGAACGAGTATATTTCAAGACTAAGGACTCTGCAATGTTCATCACCTGTATGGAGTGTGTCAATCGCGTAAGTATGGCATCGCCATTGGTCAAAGGGATAACTTGGGTCTTGTCGTGCATCCTACGGATGGCCGAACTGAACAGTACTCGACCATAATCACTTTCAAAAGCTGTTCTATAATCAGGAGTCGATGTTGTGCCTTTACTGCCGCGCACTCGCTCTGCACTGAGATATTTACTCCAATCCATAATCCGAATAGTTTATAAATCAAATTCCAGTTGTAAAGTCCGGCTTTCTTTCTGCGACATGTAGTTCCAAATACTGTAATCAAGTTCTCGCCTTGCACAATCCATAAAATCAGCAGCAAACTCAACCACCTCTTTAAAGTCAAAATAATCTTGACATAATATATCCGCACTCTCAACAAATGCACGAACATGCCTGTCAACAGCCACAGTATCGAACCCAAGGAGGCGTTTCATATAATCGCAGGTTTTGTCACCAATACCATGAATGCTTTTCAAACAATCTATATTCATGTCTATCTTCATATACTCTGTCAGCTGTCGTGTGGAATCAATATCATGTTCGAGACAAAACGAAACCAAGTCTTCCATTCTGCGTAATTTCTCCTTATTGTTCCATCGAAGCACGTTTGCTGTACCAAACTGATTTAAGACATCAGAGAAGGATTGCACCGTGTCTGCATACGGGAAAGTTTGGAGCACATAATTGACACGCGGCCACACCACTTTACGGTAGTTCAAACCAGCCTGCAGAACAGAATCGGTGAAGAGTGCTCCTATATGGTTCATATAAGGGCAAGGTTTAGGCTTGATGAAGCAGAAATCATCGATGGAATCAATATACTCCTTTAGCCTAAGGGCATTGGCTGTCATTGTTTTACACATGATGTCCCGCTTCTTGTTCTATCTGTTTCAATGCATTGAGCCTATCCACACAGTTTGGACATGCACCACAAGGTATGTCGGGTGATGCTTGGCAAGAGAAAGTCTGTCCAATAGGTGCCTTTAATTCGATACCAAGTTTTGCAACTTCGTACTTCGTCATATTACGGAAAGGCATTTCAATCTTTACAGACCCATATTCAGAAAGCAGCCCCTCAAGTTTGTTGAAAAATTCAGAAGAACAATCTATCTCCTTGGCATGATTGCTATTGATAAAGGCAGAATATACCTTCTCTAATCCTAATGTCTGGGCAAAGGAAGCTGCAATGGTAAGAAGTAAAACATTCCTATATGGGATGTAGAGGTCTTCTGCTTTCACATCCTCTTTCCACAAATCGGCAGGTTTGATAAACCTTGATTGAGAATATTTGTAAACTGAAGAGACGTCTATTATCTCTATCTTGTCTGCATATTGCGCTGGAATGACTCTTCTCAACGTCTCCAACTCATGGTCAGCACAATGCTGGCCATAGTTGACGAATAAAGGGACGAAATCCACACCCTGCCGCACAAACTCATACATCAACGTGGTGGAATCCAAACCGCCCGATACAAGAATTACCCCTTTAGATAGTTCCATTTGAGTATTGTTTTGAATATTCGGTAAAAACCTTGGAAATAACTTCGTCCAAATCACAGCTCACCAAAGTAGGAGATTCAGTCAACATACAATTGTCAGCCATGCCATAAGGGTCATAAACTATTGTTGGTATGCCTCTCTGAACAGCCATACCTATTTCAATAAGGGTGCCAGGGTCGTTGTTTAGCAAAACAGCCAGAAGCATATTACATTTGTTCAACAGCGTCATATCAGCACTGAACAGTCTTGCTCTCTCAAGTTTATCCGCATTCTCACTCATCTGTCCGTTTTCTTTAACAGGACGGTGAGGTACAAAGTTATGATAGATCAAACTATCGCATACTGTATCGACACACCTTGTATCAACGAAATCAAAATCTGGCGCAGCTATGTAAATGTGACAATTCTGACGTACCTCCCACGGAAGAATACAGCCTTCAAAAGACTTCAATGTATTAATAGAAATCTTTTTTACTCCCTTGACAGCCTGTTTGAAATCTGAAACAAATGTAGTCTTGGCATAATGCATAGAAACCCATGAAGCCATAGACAATCGTTCCTCAAAATCAGAATACGGGGCTGTAATGGAAACCGCATCATATACATCTCCAACGCCAACAGAATGAACTATTGTTGACGTTTGTGAAGGAATTTGATAATGTTGACCTGTTGTCGAATTAAAAGCCCTGCTCCCACCCCTGTTCTCTTTTAATACCACTTTGTCCGCATAAGGATCGAACATGGCAAAAAACTGATTGATGTTCTTAAATGAGTTCTTGAACAACTCTGAAGAGGTTGATATAAACAACGTGCTGAAACGTCTGTTTTTAGGCAACTGGTTCAGTTCCTTTACATTGTTTGCCACATCGGTGTGAATACATTGGTTATCTTTGATATGTTTTAGGAGCAAATCCATATCATAGTTGCCAGATATGAACATCAAATCATTAAACCCGCCAAGCTTTTTAATTTCATCAATATTGTAATCAATGTGCACACAATCCCTATACAGAAACTCATACCCTTGACTGCCTATTTCTTTTATTTCGCTTATGAGCATCGTATAGGGACAACCTGTAACATTACCCAACTTGATCATTTCAGTGCATCCCATTTCATGCAGATAATGCTTTATCTGACCATCCAAATAGGCCGGTGCAAAATAAGCCACGGCATAATCCACATCCATAGCCCATAGCCCACGTGCCGCATGAACAATACCGCCCAAACGCATTTTGAACTCTTTCTGTGTTTGAGAGGGCAAGGTCACATCTGTCAATATGTCACCGACAAGGCAAATCATGTGGTTTTACGCTTTTTTAGGAGTCACTGCGATAAAAACAGAAGGTAACGGAGTATCATGTGATTCTATCACCTCACCCTCATACTGATATCCTTCTTCCAAACAACCAAGAAGATAATTGTATGATGTTGGTAAATTCCCTATGGTCAACCCTTCATCGCCCACCGCTATCACTCTCTTATTAAAAGAAATGATAACACTGGATTTGACTGGAGGAACAGTTCCATGGGTTTTATAATAATCACTTGTTGCAACATCTTCAAGGCTTGTTGCAACAGCTTTGTCACACATATAAACCGTGTCTTCACCACCTGTAACACCTATTACAGCTTTCTTATAATTTGGATAATCGGACAAATGTCCTGAACCTGTACTTCCCATAATAAGAATTTTCTGTTAAAAATTGAACTTCTTGAGGCGATGGTATTTCGATAAAGGTACGATAAGAGTACGATAAAGGTACGATGAAGGTACGATGAAGGTACGCTTTACGGTTTTCGCCCCAGGAAATGTTAAAATTTAGATATGCTCCTCCACCCCACGGAAGTGAACGTTCAGCTCATGCAGGTGCTCAAGCAAGGTACCAAGAGGCGTTCCTTCTGTCATCTTTGCAAAGGCATTGACATCCTTGGGGAAGCACTTGCCGCCGTAGCCCAGCTTGCCGTCGGGGCCGGGCACGTAGGTGTGCGTGTCGTTGATGTAGCCCGAAAGCAGTATGCCCGTGTGCACCTTGCGCCAGTCGGCACCCATCTGCTCGCAGTATTCGCGGCAGGCGTTGAAGTAGGTGACCTTGTAGGCGCCAAACACGTTGTGCATATACTTGGTGAGCTCGGCCTCGAGGGGCGTCATCACCGTGAACTTCTTGCCCACGAATATCTTGGTGAGCAGCTCGTGCGCGCCCGTGAACACCATGGTCTGCTTCTTGAAGTCCTCGATATGGGTGCGCTCAGTGAGGAACTCGGGCATATAGCACACCTGGTGGCCAGTCTCTTTGGAAAGTCTATCACTGGTTCCAGGGAGTATGGTTGTGCGGACAAACACGGGTACATTGGGGAGCTTTTTGATGAGCTCGGTCATCAAGGTCAAGTCTTGTGTACCATCGTCCTCGGTGGGCACGTGGATCTGAAGGAAAGCAATATCAATATTGCTCAGGTCATCATTATAACCCTTCGGGGGGTCGCTGATGAAAAGTTTGCACTCGGGGTTGTTGTGTTCCAACCAATCTTTCAAGGCTCCGCCTACGAAACCACATCCAATAATTCCAACGTTAATCATATTCTTATGTTTATTTGTTTATTCGTTTAATTGTTGTTTGCTCAAATGTTAAATTTTGGATTTCTGTGGGCGGTATCTCTTCGCCTACGGTACGCCTAACCTTCGCCTAAGGTACGCCTAAGGTACGAAGTTGCGAAAATCGCCCCAGGAAATGTTAAAATCGAGTCAATTTTTAGTTCAAAGTGTTCAAGATGCCCTGCGGGCAGTTCAAGAGGTTCAAGGTGCGATGCGGCAGCCCTTGAACCCTTGAACTTTTGAACTTCTTGAACTATTAAATATGATACACGTTCTCAGTGAGCGGACAGATATTATGGCAGTCGAGAATGACTTTACCCTTCAGTTTGTCCCAGTTCTGCTTGATGTGGTCGTGTTTCACCATAATGACTACCATATCAACTTCATTCAGAAACTGGTCGAAGTCCAAAATCTGATTCGGCACCAAAGCCTTATCGGTGAAGAAGGGGTCGAAGCTCTTGAGGGGGCGAGCGAGGTGGCGCTCTTGGATATCGATCATCTGGAGCGTGGGGCTCTCGCGCACGTCGTCAACATTCTCCTTATAAGTGATGCCGTAGAGACCCACGCGGCGGTTGTCGGTGATATGATGCTCTTCCATAATCTCATGGATGCGCTCTAGGACAAACACGGGCTGGTAGTCGTTGGTCTTCATGCTCTCATCGATAACCTTGGCCAACTGCGGATAGTCGCCCACAAGGAACCAGGGGTCAACGGAGATGCAGTGGCCACCCACACCGGGGCCGGGCTGCAGGATATTGACACGCGGGTGCATATTGCAGATGCGAATAATCTCGTAAACGTCCATATTGTCGTTACGGCAGATGCGGCTCAGCTCGTTGGCGAAGGCTATGTTGACGGCGCGGTAGGTGTTCTCCACGACCTTGGTCATCTCGGCGGTGCGGATATCAGTAACGACAATCTCACCCTGACAGAAGGAAGCATAGTACTTCTTTACCTTCTCGCCAATCTCACGGCTGTCGGCACCGATGGTGCGGTTGTTGTGCAACAATTCATAGACCATGTTACCCGGGATGATGCGCTCGGGGGCATGCACGAGGTTGATGTCCTCGCCAATGCGGAAGCCGTTGGCCTCAATGACGGGGCGCACAAACTTGTCGATAGTTCCGGGGCTGACGGTGGACTCGACGACTACTGTGGCACCCTTAGGACAAACCTTCATCACATCCTTGACAGCGGCAACCACGTAGCAAGCGTCGACTTTCTTACTGAACTTGTCGTAAGGCGTGGGAACGCTGACGATGTACATGTCCGTCTTCTGATACTCGGTGGTGAACTTGATGCCCTTGGCGAGAGCGGCCTGGAAGAGCTCATCGAGGCCGTCTTCCTTGAAGGTGGTCTTGCCAGCGTTGAGGGTGGCAACCAATTCTTTGTTGTAGTCAGTACCAATGACTTCAACACCATGCGAAGCCATCATCAATGCTGTGGGCAATCCGATGTAGCCCAGTCCGATAACGTTAATCATATTGTTTGTTTCTTTAAATGTTTAATCGGTTAAATGCCACTTAGTGGCGGGTTAAAGGGTTAAAGTTGCTCTTCGAATTTCTTCTTCAATAATGAAAGAAGTGCTGCCACATGGTTAAATTGAGGTCTGAGACTCTCTACCTCACTTTCTTGTACATAACCTAAGTCCTGTGCATTTTGAAGCTGACTGAAACTTTCTGTCATGCTGCCAAAGGCTATTTCTATATAGTGGATTTTCTCCTTTATCGATTTACGTCCAGAGCCTTCAGCGATGTTACTGGTAATAGAAGTTGAAGAGCGTCGTATCTGGTCTCCCAATGCGAACTTTTCTTCTATAGGAAACTTATTTTGCAGCTGGTAAATATCCTTTACCAACTTACGAGCAGCCTGATAAACTTCTAATTTTTCAAAGGAAAACGTCCTTTGTTCCATTTTAACCATTTAACCAGTGGAAAGGTTAACCCTTTAACCTTTTATTGTATTTCGTATCTATCCACCTTTTCGCCTTTGAGGGCGCGGACAATACGGCTGCAAGCTTTGCCATCACCGTAAGGGTTCACGGCTTTGCTCATGCGCTCGTAGGCAACGAGATCATCGAGCAGGGTGCTCACTTCATTAACAATCAAGTCGTGGTTGGTGCCCACGAGGTGGACAGTGCCGCTCTTCAGAGCTTCGGGACGCTCGGTTGTATCGCGCATCACGAGGACGGGCTTGCCCAGGCCGGGGGCCTCCTCCTGAATGCCACCGCTGTCGGTGAGGACAACGGTGCTCTTCTCCATCAGATAAACGAATTCCAAATACTGAAGCGGCTCGATGAAGAAGAAGTTGGGGCGGGTCAGGTCGTCGCCAAACACTTCGTGAATAGGCTTGCGGACGTTGGGGTTAAGATGCATGGGGTAGACGAAGTCAACATCAGGGTATTTCTCGCTGAGATCCTTCATGGCTGTCACCATACTGATGAAGCCGTCACCAAAGTTCTCGCGACGATGGCCTGTGATGAGCACGAGCTTACGCTTGGATTGTCCAGAGCCCAGAGTCGAGAGCCCTGCATTTTCGTCTTGACCTTTGACACTTGACCCTAGCCGCTTAACGTCGTACCCAGCTTCAAGTAGAACCTTTTCTTGCTCTGCTGCCAAAGCAGGGTCAGAGTTAAGCTTATCGACAACCATGTGGAGGGCATCGATAACCGTGTTGCCCGTGACAAAGATTTGTCCCTGAGCTTTCTCCTCTTTAAGGTTGCTTTCGCTCAATGGCGTGGGCGAGAAATTGTAGGTAGCAATGCGACCCGTAATTTGACGGTTCATCTCCTCCGGCCAAGGGCTGTAGATGTTATGAGTGCGAAGGCCTGCCTCTACATGACCAACAGGAATTTGCTGATAGAAGGCGGCGAGGGCAGCAGCGGTGCTCGTTGTAGTATCACCATGCACCAGCACCACATCTGGCTTAACCTCATTCAGCACGTCACGCATACCTGTCAGTACACGAGCGGTTACATCATAAAGGTCCTGCCCCTGCTTCATTATATTGAGGTCGTAATCGGGAGTCACCTCAAAGATGCGCAACACTTGGTCGAGCATCTCGCGATGCTGGCCAGTGACACAGACTATTGTTTCAAAATCGTTGGGATATTTCTGGAACTCTTTTACAAGCGGGCACATCTTGATGGCTTCGGGGCGTGTTCCAAATACGAGCATTATTTTCTTCATAAATTCACTGTGTTAAATTATGCACTATCAGCAGCACTATCGGCTTGCACGATAGGTCATATATTTGATTTTTATTATTTTCATTTGGGCAGTCAGGCTGTGTGGAGACCCTCCTGCCCCTTCAAGCGGCCACAGCTGCGCGTAAAGACTGTGAGGCCGCTTTGCTTGATGTATAATGTTAGATGTCTGAAGTCGGATGTGGTTAAAACGAGGACTGAAGTTTGAAGTCTGATGGCTGATGTGTTGATTGGTTCCAGGTTTCAAGTTTAACGGCGAATTGGACGAATTAACTCGAAGTGGTGAATTGTGGTTTCAGTTTCCATGGATTTATATTTTATAGCATACTACTCAATCCGAAAATATCTAAACGAATGTTATCACGAATTCCGTTCCTTTTTAGCCCTTGCTTATTTTATTTCTGCCAATCAACCTGTCCGCATACATAACATCACGACCTTTGGACGTCAGGCTCCAGTCCCCTTCAGCCGAGATATCAACTAACTGCATCGCAAGATAATTCAATTTCAACGTGTCGAAGTCGTGACCTGTAAGCTTCTCTCCAAGTTCGTCTGTATCAAGAATGCGATTTATTATCTTCCACAACTCAGCCTCACGCACGGGACTGATGATTGAAGGCGCAAACTCATCATAAAGATCCCGCAGACAAACGGTATGCTCCGAAAAATCCGTTTCCCAAAAGTCTGAGTCCGGATATTTCACTTCAAAAGTGGTATGGAGCGTCACCTCCGCGTCAAGCGTCAACCTCTCGGCGAGAGGTGACATGTTTTCATCCGATTCAACCACTTTTGTTTGCAGTTTACACACCTGCTCTTCCAGTTCCACAATACGACGGTTCGCTTCACGGAGTTTCAAAAACAGCTCCTCAGACTCACCAGTACCGCAGCGTACCCAACCTGATGCCGGATGGAGTTTAAAAGCCTGCTGAAGACTGACTGCGACTTGTGTGGCTAACTCATCCTCAGTATCCCAAAAACGGACCATTCGCCCCCGAGAAACCTGCTCCCGGAATTTCTTCAGCTTCGCTCGATCTTCATCATTGCTGTCTGTATCACAGACTGGCAGTTTGTCTATATTATTCCTCAGGAAAACAATAACGGGGATTCCTTTGGATATAGCATATTCGTATTCTTTCTGCGTGTAGCTTATGCCGTCCGATGCAACGGATCCATATCGACCACTAACAATGAGAAGGTAATAATCACAATCGTCTATGATGCGTTTGATGAAGTCAAACTGCTCGTCATCCGATGCAGGGAAGAACTCCATCCCAGAAGGCATGCAGTCTATACTTAGAAGTGTCTTAAAAACCTTCTCCCGCGCATCTTTCAAATCAGTGAAAGTGGAACTAATAAATACTTGGTAACGTTTCATAAGATCATGGTGATACAAGCAGGGGAAAGGGGCAAAGTTCAAGATTCAAGGTTCAAAGTTCAAGGTTTAAGGTTCAAGGTTCAAGGTTCAAGGTTTGCTCATCAAGCTCGCAGGCCGTGACCAAAGGTCAGGCAGCAAAGACCAAAGTTCAAGGTTCAAGGTTCAAAGTTCAAGGTTCAAGGGGTTCAAATGGTACAAGGAGTTCAAGGGGTTCAAGTAGTTCAAGAGGTTCAAACCTTGTACTTTGAGCCTACCATCTCACTTGATTTAATTTCTTTGATAAAATTCATAATTGAAGCAGAGAGCTTTCTACACTCCGTGTAAAGATCTTCATACTCCTCATGAGTCAAGTAGCCAACATCGTTTGCTCTTATCAGTTGTGAGCGGACTTCACCACAAGAGCCTTTTGCTATGTATAAGAAGTTCAAGAATTCTTTATTTCCACCTCTTTCAAATCCTTCAGCGATATTGTCCATGATGGAACCAGCTGCTGCACGTATCTGTTGTACGAAGCGAAAATCAGACTTGAAACCATCCTTGTTTGTGACTGGATAAATCCTTTGGGAAAGTTCACGAGCTTTCTGGAAGATTGCCAGTTCTTCAAAGTCTTTTACGCTCGCCATACCTCGCTATGTTTAAATGTTCAAGTCGCCTTTGGCGATATGGTTTAAGGGGTTCAATGTGCCTTTACGGCAGGTTTGTTCAAGAGGTTCAAGCCGCCTTTGGCGAAAAAGTTTAAGGGTTTAAAGGGCTGGAGGCCTAGTTTCAAGTTTCTAGTTGGCCCTAGCCAAGTTTCAAATTTCAGGTTTCAGTTTTCAAGTTCAAGGTTCAATATTCAAAGTTCAAAGGTCAAAGTTCAAAGGTCAAAGTTCAAGGTTCAAAGTTCAAGGATCAAGGTTCCAAGTTCAAGGTTCAAGGATCAAGGTTCAAAGTTCAAAGTTCAAGGTTCAAAGTTCAAAGTTCAAGGATCAAGGATCAAGGGGTGAGTGGGCGGGGTTATGGGTTAAAGATATCAATCTCTGCGGAAGATGTCGCGGGTGTTTCGGGGGGTGCGCGCCCGACTATGTTATGTCACCCCGCTGGGGTTTTATTGACTTTTCTAATTAATCTCTTCTAAAGATATCCCTAGTGTAGACCTTGGATTGGACGTCGTCGAGGCAGGAGTCGTAACGATTTGCGATAATGGCCTGCGACATCTTTTTGAATTTCTTCAGGTCGTTGACCACAAGACTGCCGAAGAAGGTGGTGCCGTCTTCTAACGTGGGCTCGTAGATGATAACCTGTGCTCCCTTGGCTTTAATTCTCTTCATCACGCCCTGGATGGCAGACTGGCGGAAGTTGTCGGAGTTGGACTTCATCGTCAACCTGTACACGCCTATCGTCGGAACCTTATCCAATTTTGAATTTTGATTTTTGAATTTTGAATCAAATTCGTTATTTTCGGTGTAGGCGTAGTAGCCGGCCATCTTGAGGACCTGGTCGGCAATGAAGTCCTTGCGGGTGCGGTTGCTCTCGACGATGGC
>JAEEGL012379231.1_pt1 | contig 106915 bp, 86 predicted proteins | sample 9134231 | NCBI WGS metagenome assembly JAEEGL01 (sample SAMN16246548, study PRJNA631951) | gut metagenome | biome: gut microbiome; feature: rumen; material: fiber-attached | host: Bos | place: Iran: Karaj | collected 2018-10
GCCTCAGCCATACGGTGCATATCTTCCTTACGCTTGTAAGCGCCACCCTGATTGTTGTAAGCGTCCATGATTTCAGCAGCCAGCTTCTCAGCCATGCTCTTTCCACCGCGCTTACGGGCAAAGTTGATCATATTCTTCATCGAAACACTCTCTTTGCGGTCCGGACGGATCTCTGTGGGCACCTGGAAGGTAGCGCCACCGATACGACGGCTCTTCACCTCCACTTGTGGGGTGATGTTGTCGAGTGCGGTTTTCCAAATCTCGAGTGGGGACTTCTCCTCTTTCGACATTTTGGCCTTCACCTTATCAAGAGCATTGTAGAAGATTTCGTATGAGATGGTTTTCTTACCACTATACATCAGATGGTTAACGAATTTTGAGACCTTCAGGTCGTTGAAGACGGGGTCTGGCAGGACCTGGCGCTTCTTTGGTTTTGCTTTTCTCATTTTAATTTTGAAAATTAATTCTGCTTGGGGCTGTCATTTATGTTCTTCAACGCTCACACGAGAGCATTTACTCAACCTGTCCTTAACAATTCTCCAGCAAAACGGTTAAAAAAATAATTTCTGTGTCCTTGTACTAACCTTCTCCGGTTATTACTTCTTCTGCTTCGGACGTTTTGCACCATACTTTGAGCGGCGCTGTGTGCGGTTGGCGACACCAGCAGTATCCAATGTGCCGCGAACGATGTGATAGCGTACACCTGGGAGGTCTTTTACACGACCGCCACGTACGAGAACGATACTGTGCTCCTGCAGGTTGTGACCCTCACCTGGTATGTATGAGTTCACTTCCTTCTGGTTGGTCAGTCTTACACGGGCAACTTTACGCATTGCCGAATTAGGCTTCTTCGGGGTTGTAGTGTACACACGCACACAGACACCACGACGCTGAGGACATGCGTCCAGCGCGGGTGACTTGCTCTTGTCTACAAGCACCTTTCTGCCTTTTCTTACTAATTGTGAAATGGTAGGCATTTTGTTAACTTTATGATTAATATATTTGTTATTTTATTGATTCTTACCTATATGGCATGACACAACACACCAATTGGGGTGCAAAGGTAGCAACTTTTGCCGAAATAACCTACATTATAATTTAAGAATTTCTTAGCAAAAGCCGACAATTAATATTTTTATACATCAATTAAGATAGATTAACTTAAAAATAACCTATTCCGACTTTATCACCTTCCGAAAGCCGAATGAAGAACAGCCTACAACCAACATGCCCACCATCATCGAAAATAGGCTGATGACAATCACTCTCTTCCATCCTACTGATTTCTTCTTTACCTTCACCGTCTCCTTTTTCTCCATCCATGACAACCTACGCTCAAGAGAATCGGCCAACACCTTATAATATTTAGAGGAGTCATCATGGTGATGCGACTCATAATGATGATGCACCTCATGCTCATAATACACCCGCCCCATCGTGTCCTTCACAATCGTGTAGATCTCCCGCTCCCGCACCGTGTCACGCTGTAGCCTCCATCTTTCCACCGTCATGGTATCATGCCTGACCATTCTCACTGAATCAGTATAGGATGCCTCAGCGACTGTTTTAACACCACTGCAACTGTCGGTGAGAAGAGCAACACCCAACAGGCATACCGCACAAATTAATACTTTTACGTTTCTCATTATTCTCATGCTTATTTTCTGACCGCAAAAATAAGCATGAGATCATGAAACGACATGTCATTTTAAGATAAGCACACAATGCTGTCCACACGTGTCAATGTTAATGCCATTTTTTGTAGAGATAATCAATTACAATAGAAAAAGGGAGAGGTTTTAATCCTCTCCCCCACCGAATTGTGATGGCTGTTCATTGTCCATTTGTCCGTTACGGTCATTCTGTCCGTCTTGCTCCTCACGGTCGGTGCGAGGTTTCTTCATGTTACCGAAATTCCATGTGAGGGTGATGTTGAAACGGCGCCCACCTCGCCAGTTTTTTTGATGGCGAGTAAAGGTGTCGCTGCTGGTGTAGTTCTCCCATTTACGGGAGTCGAGCAGATCGCGGCAGTTGATGGCCAGTGTCAGCGCCTTGTTGAAGAAATTCTTACGGATACCCATGTCAAGTCCATAGTTGGCCTTACGGTAGCCCTGAGTGATGACAGAACGTGAGCGATAATTACCTGTGGTCTGAATGGAGATATCGTAGGGCAGCCGCAAACTGGCCTGCATACGGGCATTCCAGGTGAAATTGTCATTACCCACTCCTGTGACGGTCTGCCCATCGATGTTGTATGTGAAACCGTCGAGTTTATAATAATAGAAATTGGCGGTGGTGGAGAGGTCGAGAATGCGGAAGAACTTGTTTTTCGCCGTCAGTTCCAGGCCACTGCTCATACTGTGTGCCACATTTTTACTGGTGGAGTACATCATGCCGTCGGCTTTGCTCTGCCAGTTGATGCGCTGCATCACATCGGAAGTGGGCCGATAGTATGCGCTGACGAGCAGTGAGTGCTCCGTCCAGGTGCGCAGATAGTTGAACGAGAAAGAGTTGGAGAACTCAGGCGTGAGTTCCGGGTTGCCAAATGAGACGACTGTGGCGTCGCTGGTGTTGCGGAAGGAGTTGAGCTGCCCGCCCCATGGTCTGCGCAGACGACGGGTGTAGTTGAGTTGCAACTGGTCGTTGTCGGTCAACTGATAAGACATAAACAGGCTGGGGAAAAGTTCGAAATAGTCTTTTTTGAAGGGCAAGTCACGTTTCGAGGCATCGTGCTCCTGCTGCCAGGAATAGCTTTCGGTGTTCACCTTCCAATATTCCCCGCGCAGTCCTGTCATCAGTCCAAATTTGTCCCATGTAAAATTGAGAGTGGTATAGAGGGCATGGAGGTCCATGTCATAGATGAAACGGTTGAAGTAAGTCTGGTCTTCCACTAATGCCCTTCCATCCCAATAAGTGTTGTCGACATAACTCTCCTGTGGTGTGTTCTCATGGGAGAAGCGCCCCTGATAGCCAGCCTGAAGTTTCAATCGCTCTGAAATGGGATTCTCATAGTCAAGCTTAACCTCCCAATTGCGATTGTTCATATCAAGTGGACGTGAAAGATAGTCGTAGGTGGACGGTGTGACGCCATCATAATAAGTGGTGGAGTCCTGATAGATATTGTTGTTGTCACCATTCCAGCGATTGAAGTCTACGACGAGGTCGAGATAATGCTTATCGGTGAAGCTATGACGGTAGCTCAACTCCACATATCTCATGTTCATCTTGCCCTGTGAGAAGGTGCGTCGGTACATCAAGCGGCTGTCCTGTGCCGCCCCGATAGTGCCATAATGGTAAGGGGTGAAATTCCAGTTTTTGTTGCGCCCGGTCATCATCATGCCACTGAGGGAGATATCGTCTTTTGAGGTGGCATGGAGGGTGACACCAGCGCGTGAGAAGAGGTTGTTGCCCATATTGACCGACTCGCCGTCGTAATTCTGGTAGGTATGAGTGTTAAGATACTCCTGCCGGCTCATCGAGCCGCCCTCATTCTCACGATGGCGGAAGCCTAAGTTGATATAAGCGTCGATGAGGCTACTGTTGTAGTTGATGTTGAAACTCGTATTGGCACCGCCATAATTGTTGCCTCCAGCCTGCAGAGACCCATAATAGCCAGCACGTCGGTCTTTCTTCAAGACGATATTGATGATGCCGGCACTGCCCTCTGCGGAGAATTTGGCCGAGGGGTTGTCAATGACCTCGATACGCTCGATGCTCTCCGCCGGCAATTGCTGCAAGATCTGGGCGCGGTTGTCGCTGGTCAGACCACTCGCCTTACCATTGATCCACACCTCCACGCTGGTGTTGCCCCGGAGCGACACGTTGCCGTCGTTGTCCACTTCCACGGAGGGGATGTTCTCCAGCACGTCGCTTGCCGAACCTCCAGCATTGGAGATATCCTGCGTGACATCAAATGACTTACGGTCCACCTCGAGTTTCATGAGAGACTTCTGACCTGTCACCGTCACTTCATTGAGTTGACGGGCGTCTTCCACCAAATAGAGGGCTGTGAAATGATGGGTGGGTTTGGCCGCAGTGATGGCAAAGCGTCTCACCAGGTTTTTATAGCCGACGAAGGAGATGGTGAGGTCGTAATTGCCATTGGGGATGCCATCAATATTGAAATTGCCTCTCTCGTCGGTGATGGCACCTTTCACCATTTTAGTGTCCCCGGACTTGGTCACAACCACATTGACAAACCCTAATGGCTCGTCGCTGTTTTTGTCTAATACTTTCCCTTTTACAATACCCTGTGCACTAGCTAAAAGGGTCTGGATAATCAATAAAGCAGTAATAAAGAAACGATTCATACGGATTTTTAGACTTGTTTTGTCCAAGAAAGTTTAAAAAGCATCTTGCAAATTATAAATAATTAACTCAAGTGAAAGATGAAGGCTGAAAAAAAGTGTAAAAAATGAAATTCTTTATAGAACAGGCTTAAGATATCAGATTTTTTATCTAAATTTGCACCGTTTTTGGGGTTCCATAGTTCAATGGATAGAATAAGTCTCTCCTAAAGATTAGATCCGGGTTCGATTCCCGGTGGAACTACCACAGTCATTCAAGAAAAACACGACAACACATTGTTATTATGTTTGGAGCTATCATTGGAGACATCGTAGGGTCCAGATTTGAGTTTACAGGCCCGGCACCCAAAGATTTTGAGCTCTTCACCCCAGAGTGCGACTATACTGATGACACCATCTGCACGGTGGCTATCGCCGATGCCGCCATCCACGGCAAAGACTATAAGACCACACTGCTCGGATGGTGCCGACGCTACCCCAGCCCCATGGGTGACTACGGCAACCGTTTCTATCACTGGATCAACGCTTCCGACCCACAACCGATGAACAGTTTTGGCAATGGTTCCGCCATGCGCGTGAGCAGCATCGGTTGGCTCTTTGACGACTTCGACGAGGTAATGGAGGAGGCGAAAAAGAGTGCAGAAATGAGCCACAACCACCCCGAGGGTATCAAAGGTGCCCAGTGCGTGGCAGCCCTCATCTACTGGCTCCGCACCTGCCGTATCCACAAAAGCGGTGTGGAGAAAGCCGTGAAACGCTCCTTCGGCTATGACATCCCTCCATTGGCGGATATATATAAAATAGGTGGACAAGGACATTTCGACGGCACCTGCCAGGAAACTGTCCCCATGGCCATCCGTTGTTTTTTGGAGTCAGAGAGTTTCGAGGAGGCTATCCGCATCGCCGTGATGGCTGGTGGCGACACCGACACCAAAGCTGCCATCACCGGCTCCATCGCAGAGGCTTGCTATGATATCCCCACCACCTTGATCCAGCAAGCCCATCGCTATCTGCCCAAGGAGATGTCGACAGTGATCCACGAGTTTTACAACCAACTGAGGGAAAACATTGATGGTAGTAATGTCTGAACTCCTAAAAAGTCATATGTCTGAACTCCTAAACTCCTAAACTCCTAAAAAAATCCCCTGCAAGCGGCATGCAGGGGATTTTTATGATGTCAGTATATTTTCATTTATTTCTTTGCAGGAGCGGCCTCTACGGCGTCCTCCTCCTTAATCTTGCGGCCCATGGTGAGATAGGCAGTAGGAGCAGCGATGAAGAGGGATGACAGGGTGCCGAACACCACACCAAGAATCATAGCGAACGAGAAGCTGCGGATGCTAGCACCACCGAAGATGAAGATACACAGCAACACGATCAATGTAGACAATGAGGTGTTGACGGTACGGGCCAGGGTCTGGTTCAATGAGTCATTGAACAGTGTCTGCAGCTCACGTTTCTTATAAAGCTTGAGGTTCTCACGCACACGGTCGAAGACCACCACCTTGTCGTTGATAGAGTAACCTATCACCGTCAGGATAGCACCGATGAACGTCTGGTCAATCTCCAGTGAGAACGGCACAATGCCCCACAACGCTGAGAAGAATCCGATGACAATCAAGGTGTCGAAGGCCAGGGCCACGATAGAGCCGATGGAGAAGGCCACATTGCGGAAACGGAGCAGGATGTAGAGGAAGATAGCGATCAAAGCGACAATCACACTGATGATGGCCTTGTTGGTCACATCGCGGGCGATGGAGGGACCCACCTTTGTACTGCTGATGATGGAGCCACCCTCACGTACATCCGGGTTCTTGAAGTCAGACTCATTGGCCTGTGTCACCATGCCAGCTTTCTTCAGTGCGGTGAACAGCTTGTTCTCTGCCTCATCGTCGACAGTGGCACTGTTGGACTCAATCTTGTAGTTGGTCGACACACGAATGGTCTTGTTGTCGGTACCCAGAGCGATACAGCTCACGGTGTAGCCTTCAAACTCACCACGCAGAGCCTGTGTGACATCCTCCGGCTGGAGAGCTTTCTCAAATTTCACCACATAGTTGCGACCACCAGTGAAGTCGATACTGCGGCTCAGTCCGCGGAAAGCGAAGAAGCAGATAAAGATGAGTGCCACAATGCCCCAGATGGTGTACGACTTACGGTATGCACCCATGAAGTTGTAGTGGGTGTTCTGCATGAGGTTGCGAGAGAAGCGGGTGCTGAAGTCGAGGTTGAGCCACTTGTCTTTGCTCATACGGTTCTCATAAACCAGACGTGTGAGGAACACGGCTGTGAAGAACGAACAGCAGATACCGATGATGAGGGTGATGGCGAAGCCCTTGACAGGACCTGTACCTATCAACGCCAGGATGACACCAGTGATGATAGAGGTGAGGTTGGAGTCGAAGATGGCCGAGAAAGCGTTGCTATAACCAGCCTGCAGTGCCTGACGCACATTCTTGCCCTTGCGCAGCTCCTCTTTTGTACGTTCATAGATCAGCACGTTGGCGTCGACAGCCATACCAAGGGTCAGCACGATACCTGCGATACCCGGCATGGTCAGTGCTGACTGGAACGATGCCATGATACCCATGGTGAAGAAGAGGTTGATGATGAGCGCGGAGTTGGCTATCATACCTGGGATGAAGTCGTACATGCAGATCATGTAAATCATCAGCAGGATGAAGGCAACGATAAAGGAGATGATACCCTGACGGATGGACTGTGCACCAAGTGACGGACCTACGACCTCTTCTTGTACGATGCGCACGGGAGCTTTCATACGTCCTGACTTGAGGGTGTTGGCCAAGTCTTTGGTGTCCTCGACAGTGAACGAACCGCTGATCTGAGAGTTACCACCGGTGATCTCCTGATTGACATTAGGTGCGCTGTACACCAGGTTATCAAGCACGATAGCCACGGGCTTACCGATATTTTTCTTGGTCAGGTTGGCCCACTCGCGTGCGCCATCCTCATTCATCTGCATAGTCACCACAGGACGGCCTGTGTAGTGGTCGAAATCGTCTTTGGCATCTTCAATCACGTCACCCTCCAGCGGGGCACGGTTGTTGTTGCCGGTCATACGCAGACAGTAAAGCTCATAGATACGCTTGTTGTTGGGGATGCGGTCAGAGGGCTTGGCACTCCAAAGCAACTTCACGTCTACAGGCAGAATCTGGCGGGCCAGGTCGCTGTGCAGATAGACATTGATGGCAGCAGTGTCGGCCACATTGGCCATACCCACAATGCATGATGGGTCGCCATTGACACCCAGCTTGGTGAGCAATGGATGCTCTGCGGCAGCCTTCTTGGCCATATCATCGGCAGCGGCTTTCTGGTCGGCCTTCTTGACATCGAGTGTCAGCTCTTTTTTACCATCGGCAGCCTTGGCAGTGTCAGCGGCAGCCACTTCCTTGGCGGGAGCGGCCTCAGCAGCTGTAGTGTCGGCCTCAGTCTCTGTTCCTGCGAGACGGCTGTCGAGCTGCTGCAGATAGGGAGCAATCTCCTGTGCGGTATAGGTCTCCCAGAACTCCAGGTTGGCGCTACCCTGCAAAAGTTTACGCATACGCTCAGGATCTTTCACACCTGGCATTTCCACCATGATGCGTCCCTCCTGACCTTCCAGCATCTGGATGTTGGGCTGTACGACACCAAACTGGTCGATACGGTTGGTTATAACGTTCTTGGCGTCGGCCACTGTTTCCTGCACTTTTTTGCGAAGGATGCTCTCCACCTCGCTATCAGAGCTGTTGGTCTTCACTTCTGTCAACTGCTCAGTGGCAAAGACCTCAGCGAGTTTGTGACCTGGCGCATTTTGCTTGTAATACTTGACGAACAATGAGATAAAATCATCCTGGGTGCGCTCTTCCTCTGCTCTTGCCTCTTTCATGGTCTTGACAAAAGCAGCGTCTTTCTTGAATCCAGCCAGATTCTCAACCAGGTCGGGAACGGATACCTCAAGGATCACGTTCATACCGCCTTTAAGGTCAAGTCCGAGACCCACCTGTGTCTCCAGACAGTTCTGATAAGAGTAGATACCCAAGTATTTGACTGAATCCTTATAGTCCTGCTGGGCGATAGGATCCTTAATCTCCGCTGCCTTCTTGTCATAATAGCTGGAAGCCAAGGAGAACGACAAATAGAAGATACTTGCCAGCGTCAATAAGACCGCTGTAACAATTACGATTCCTTTGTTTTGCATTTCTGTTTTTATTGTTATTGATTGATTGTTTCGCCAATTTACGTTAATAGCGTGCAAAGTTAGTTATTTTTTCACATTTCGGAAAATTTATAATGCCTAAATATTCTTTTTTTAAATAATTAGTGGCATTTTTACACATTTCATGGCACAATTCCCCATCGTATGCCAAGCGACATCTATCGTTTGTTGCTGCTATTGAAGAGTTTCTCCTTCTCCTCCTTCGTCAGACTGGCATAGCCGTTTTTGCGTATCTTGTCGAGGATGATGTCGATTTCCTCCTCCGTTGCCTTCTGACGGGCATTATAATCCCAGTCGGGGTTGTGGGTGGTCGTGTCGTTTGACTTCTTGTTCGACCTGCGCTCCCAGTTGTTGCGTAGTTTGTCAAAAAACTGTTGTCCGTTGTTTCTGCCATAGACACCTTCCCTGTCAGGATGTTTCTGCCAGTAGCGGATGAGCAAGAAACCAAAGAGCATACCTCCTAGATGGGCGAAGTGGGCTACATTGTCGCCCGACGTTCCCATAGCGGAGAAAAGTTCGACAGCTGCATAAAATATGACAAACCACTTGGCTTTAATGGGAATGGGAAGTGGGAAAATAAAGATGCGCTCCTCGGGAAAGATCATGCCAAAAGCCAACAGGATGGCATAAATGGCTCCAGAAGCTCCCACTGTGGTCCATGCATTGAGTGAGTTGGCCATGGAAACATCCGAAAGAGCCTGTGTGAATGGTGTGAAAAATCCGATACCAGCCACCTGTCCCGACATGATGTAATACAGGGAGCAATACTGCGATATTTCCTGAATAAGCCCTGCTCCCACACCGCACAAAATGTAATAAAAAAGGAATTTTTTCGGTCCCCATACTCTCTCTACTACACAACCAAACATCCAGAGCGCAAACATGTTGAAAAAGAGATGGTCCCATCCGCCATGCATGAACATGTAAGTAATGAACTGATACAACTTGAAATCGGATGCAAGGAAAAAATGAAGACCGAACATGTCATTCAGGTCAATGCCTCTATAACTGAGTACATAATAGGCAAGGAATGCCAAAATGTTTATTATCAATAAGTTTTTGGTAATCGTCGGAATGCTTCGCATGTTGGTTGAGTATTATTTGATGAAAACGCCGCAAAATTACTAAAATAATCTGTTATTCCACACAAAATCAGCATCATACCTATTTTTTTTCGCATTTTTCCTCACTTTTTTTTATTTTTTGTTTGATTTATGAAATGATTAACCTATATTTGCCGAAAAATATTGAATTTTTCACATTTATATCATTTTATTTAATCAAAAAAATTATGAACAAGACAGAATTAATCGACCAAATCGCTGCAAAAGCAGGTTTGACAAAGGCTGATTCAAAAAAGGCTTTAGACGCTACTATCGACGCCATCAAGGAAGCTCTCGTAGCTGGTGATAAGGTGGCTCTTATTGGTTTCGGCACATTCAGTGTCAACACCCGCGCTGCCCGTGAGGGTATCAACCCACGCGACAAAGTGAAGATCCAGATTCCTGAGAAGAAGATTGCAAAGTTCAAAGCTGGTGCTGACTTGGTAGATGCTTTGAAATAATTTGTAAACAAAATTCATTATACAAAATGCAGGCGCCCCCAGGGGTGCCTGCATTTTGTATGAGATGGCCATTCTGGCATCAGGGCTGCTTGCCGATATAAGCGAGGATACCACCGTCGACATAGAGCACATGGCCATTGACAGCGTCGGAGGCATGTGATGCGAGGAATACGGCGGGGCCTCCCAGTTCCTCTGGTTCCAGCCAGCGTCCTGCGGGTGTCTTGGCACAGATAAATGAGTCGAACGGATGACGGCTGCCATCCGGCTGACGCTCACGAAGTGGTGCGGTCTGTGGTGTGGCGATATAGCCCGGGCCAATGCCGTTGCACTGGATGTTGTACTTGCCATACTCTGAGCAGATGTTGCGGGTAAGCATCTTCAAGCCACCCTTGGCAGCAGCGTAGGCACTGACTGTCTCGCGGCCCAGTTCGCTCATCATCGAGCAGATATTGATGATCTTGCCCTCACGGCGCTCCATCATCTCAGGAAGGACGGCGGAGCTGACGATAAACGGTCCTACCAGGTCGATGTCGATGACCTGTTGGAACTCTGCGCGTTTCATCTCATGCATGGGGATGCGCTTGATGATGCCTGCATTGTTGACCAAAATGTCAATCTGTCCTACCTCCTGATGGATTTTCTCCACCAGTTCTTTCACTGCCACTTCATTGGTCACGTCGCAGACGTAGCCTTTCACATTCTCAATGCCAGCCTCTTTGTAATTGTTGAGACCACGCTCCAAAGCGGCTTCGTTGATGTCGTTGAAGATGATGTTCTTCACTCCGGCTGCCACAAATGCCTTGGCAATATTAAAGCCGATACCATAGGAAGCGCCTGTGATCCAGGCATTCTTTCCCTCTAATGAAAATGGATTTACCATAATTGATTTGGATGGTTATATTAATTTGAAATAATGTCTTGGCTACTTCAGATCGGTAATGAGCGAGAAGTCTTGGTCGCCATAGTCGAGGTTCTCGCCTCCCATACCCCAGATGAAGGTATAGTTGTGAGTGGCGGCAGCACTGTGGATGCTCCACTCGGGAGAGAGTACAGCCTGGTCTCCCTTCATCCAGATGTGGCGTGTCTCGTTCACCTCGCCCATGAAATGGCAGACAGCTTGCTCCTCGGGCACCTCAAAGTAGAAATAGGCTTCCATACGACGGCTGTGTACATGCGCCGGCATCGTGTTCCATACGCTGCCTGGAGCCAGCTCGGTCATACCCATCTGCAGCTGACAGGTGGGAAGCACCTGATTGACCAGCATTTTGTTGATGTCGCGCTCATTGCTCATCTCCAGACTACCCATGTGTGCCACCACGGCGTCGGCCTTGGTCACTTTCTTACAGGGATACTCCTTGTGGGCGGTAGTACTGTTAAAATAGAACTTTGCCGGTGCGGCAGCGTCTTTAGAGCAGAACACGACGTCACGATCGCCACGACCTATATAAAGGGCCTCTTTATAGCCCAACTCGAAGGTTTCCTCACCCACTTTCACACAGCCGGTGCCACCAACATTGAAGATGCCTACCTCACGGCGAGTGGTAAAGAAGGGTGCACGTAAGGGGTCAATAGCCTCCAGCTTGAGGCACTCATTCACAGGCATGGCACCGCCAACCACCATACGGTCGTACATGGAGTACACCATATTGACTTCGTCAGCCGCAAATACCTTCTCGATAAGGAAATCACGGCGGATGCGGGTGGTGTCATAGTTTTTTGCGTCCTCCGGATGGGCCGCATAACGAATTTCATAATTTGTCTTCATGATGTGAATTTTAGTTTGATTAGTTTGTCAAAGTTGTTGCAAAATTACAAAAAAGAATCCAACTATGTTTTTATAATTGACGATATTTGCTGTTGGAATACTTAAAAAAACAAAAAACGAGCGCTTGCGACGCAAGCTCTCGTCAAAAAAGTTGGACGACTCGGATTCGAACCGGGAATGACAGAACCAAAACCTGTAGTGTTACCATTACACCATCGTCCAATCGTGGGTGCAAAGGTAGTGGTTTTTTAGGCCACTACCAAATTTTTTCATGCGTTTTTTCTATTTTACTGTGATAAGAAAATAATTCTTCTTGCCACGCTGCACCAAGAGGTATTTGCCGTCGAGCAAATCGCTCTCAGAGATATTCTTGTCAAAAGCAGTGAGTTTCTCTTTATTGAGAGATACTCCGCCACCCTGCACCATCTTGCGCATCTCACCACGGCTGGGGAAGACAGGCACTGCCTCACTGGTGAGCAACTCCACAGCCGGTTTGCCCAGTTCTGTCTTGTCGATGGTGAAATGGGGCACTCCTGCAAAGACATCCAGCAGGGTCTGCTCATCCAGTTTCAGCAGACTCTCTTTGGTTGACTTTCCAAACAAGATGTTGGAGGCCTCGATGGCCATCTCATAGTCCTCACGCGAGTGGACCATCACCGTCACCTCTTCAGCCAAACGGCGCTGGAGGATGCGGCGACCGGGATCCTGGCGATGCTCCTCCACCAAGGCATCAATCTCCTCTTTCTCCAGACTAGTGAAGATCTTAATATAACGCTCAGCGTCGTCATCACTCACATTGAGCCAGAACTGGTAGAATGCATAGGGAGTGGTGCGGTTGCGGTCGAGCCACACATTGCCACTCTCAGTCTTGCCAAACTTCTTGCCATCGGCCTTGGTGATCAATGGGCATGTGAGGGCGTAAGCTTCGGCTTCCTGACCTAAGGTGCGACGTATCAACTCTGTGCCAGTGGTCATGTTGCCCCACTGGTCATTGCCGCCCAATTGGAGTTTGCAGCCCATCGTCTTGTAAAGATGGAGGAAGTCATAGCCCTGCAGCAATTGATAAGTGAACTCGGTGAAAGAGAGACCGTCGCGTGCTGTGCCGTTGAGACGCTGCTGCACGCTGTCCTTGGCCATCATATAGTTGACAGTAATGTGCTTACCCACCTCACGTGCAAAGTCGAGGAAGGTGAAATCTTTCATCCAGTCGTAGTTGTTCACCATCTCAGCCTTATTAGGCTCTGTGCCATTGAAGTCAAGAAACTTGGCCACCTGCTTCTTGATACACTCCTGATTGTGATACAGTGTGTCAGAGTCAAGGAGGTTGCGCTCCTGGCTCTTGCCGGAGGGGTCACCAATCATACCGGTAGCTCCACCCACCAGGATGATGGGTCGATGACCACAGCGCTGCAAGTGGCGCAGCATCATAATGCCGCAAAGATGCCCGATATGCAGACTGTCGGCGGTGGGGTCGGTGCCCAGATAGGCTGTCACCATCTCCTTATTCAAGAGTTCCTCGGTACCCGGCATGATCTGTGCCAGCATACCACGCCACTTCAATTCTTCTACAAAATTCTTAGTCATATATATAGTTTTTTAGTTGACAAGTAAACGAGTTGACAAGTTATTTGAACTGTAAGCCCCGCTTGCGCTTCTACCTCCCCTCCTTTGGAGGGGTCAGGGGGAGGTGTTAGATGCCTCACGGCACGGGGTCATATCCACTTCCTCCCCAGGGGTTGCATCTCAGGATGCGCCACACCGCCAATGCCAGCCCCTTGAAGGGTCCATGCTTCTTGAGTGCTTGTTTTGCATACTCCGAACAGGTAGGGGTGAATCTGCATGAAGGTGGCGTATAAGGGCTGATGCAAGTCTGGTAAAACAGAATCGGCAACAACAGTAACCACACCAATGCTGCAGACAAAGCCCGATAAATCGCTCTCATCACTGACATATCTTCTCACTTATCCTGACCAACAGACTCTGCACTTTCTGCTCCACATCACGGCTGTCGTACAACCGCTCGTCGAGCCATATCAGGGCGAGCAAAAGGGTCTGACCTGCTTGTTGCAACATACACCCGTCTATCAATGCCTTGTTTTTGCGATATGCCTCACGCACCTGGCGCTTCACTCTGTTGCGCTTCACGGCACGCTTAAAGCATTTCTTGGGCACACTCACCAAGATACGCACCGATGCCTCGCCCTCCTCACGCTCTTTCATACAATAGACCGCACGGAGTGGATAAGCCGTCATGGAGCGACTGGTGCCGCTCTTAAAAAGCGTTGTCACCAACGTCCGGCCTGTGACCCGCTCCTCTTTGCTGAATGTATGGGCACCCGGCGTCAGCACCACTTATTAGATATTGTTGCTCAGGAAGTTTCTCAGTGCTCCGGTCATCGAAGGAAACTCAGGTGTGGGAGCCTTCAGGTCAAGACGCAGACCATTGTCGGTCACCTCCTTGGCTGTGGCCGGTCCAAAAGCGCCTATCTTGATGTCACCCTGCACGAAATCGGGGAAATTCTTGGTCAACGAATGTACGCCAGCAGGACTGAAGAAGAGCATCATGTCATAGTCAAACTGTGCCACCTCCTCAGCTGTGAAGTCATCGCTCACTGTGCGATACATCACACACTCAGTGTGGTTGAGTTTTTTAGAGTCAAGCAATTCTTTCACACTGTTGCTGTGTACATCGCTCATCGGCACCAGATACTTCTCGGCCTTGTGTTTCACCATCTGTGGCACGAGGTCGATGATTTTACCAGTAGAGCCGAAAAACACTTTACGCTTCCTGTACTGCACATATTTCTGTATATAGAGCGCGATGGTCTCTGTCACACAAAAATACTTCAAGTCCTCTGGAATCGTGACGCGAAGCTCCTTGGCCAGTTTAAAAAAATTATCAATGGCATGCCTGGAGGTGAACACGATAGCTGTATAATTAGGTATACTCACTTTCTGCTGGCGGAACTCTTTGGCGGTAAGTCCCTCCACTTTTATGAAGGGTCTGAACACCAATTCCACGCCAAAATCTCTGGCAATGTCAAAATAAGGTGACTTTTCGCTTGTTGGCTTAGGCTGCGAAACAAGGATCTTCTTGATCATAAGTGTACTAAAAATTTATTATCAGATTTTCGTTGAATGTCTCCATAATCCCGACTAATCCGGCCAAGGGTATCAATTCAAGGGCACAAAAGTACAAAAATATTTGCAGAAAAGCACCAAATTGTCTAAAAAAGATTAAATAACACTTATAAAAAGAGAGTATTTTGGCTAAAAGGACAACGATTCCGATACAAATCAATGCAGGAATCACGCGAAGTGGTCCATACACAGAGAGCAGTACTATCGGTGTCAACGCCACTCCCTCCATGGCGTAAAGGAAGAGCATGGATTTGTTCCATTGTTCATTTTTTTTACTATCAAAAAATACCCAATTGACAAACTGATACAATCCGGCCTTTAACAATAGATAGCCAAAGACCATCAACAAATAAACGGCCAACAATATGTATTTGGAACGTACGAAATACTCACCTCCCTGCCAATGTAGCGAGTAATGGAAACAAAAAACAGCTAGCAGCAAACCAGTGAACACCACCAGTACCCCTTGTGAGCGCAACTCCCTCACCGTGTCGGGCACCGTCGTGGTGCGGGCATTCTCACGATAGAAGAAGTTCTTACCCTGTCGCATCACAAATTTCACCGATGCAGCCAATGCCATCAACGCTATCAGTGCACCCATCACCAGCATCAGCGACACACTGCTGTCAGCCCCCACACGGTAGGGGGCGGGGGCGGCGTCACGCCTCAAGCCTGACACCTGCGTATGCAATGGTAGGATGGTGTCACTCAACTGTTGCGGACTGCTGAAGGCCGAGAAAGGTTTACGCATGTATTGCTTGTCAACATGGCGGCCCGGCAGTCCCAAGGTGTCGGGACGGTCGCTATAGTGGTTGTCTTGTCCAGGCTTGAAGTAGGCTTGTACAGCAGAGTCCTGTTGCCAGGGAGTAGCGCTGTCGGGCAGTTCGCGAAGCACCTGCTCGGTGGTCTTCCGAAAGACCGGCCGAGGCACAGCCTTCACAGATGCCGGCTGAGCCACCTTTACCGTTGTCGATGGAGCATGCGTCACCTGTGGCTGTGGCTTTGCCACAGTCGTCGACTGCTGCTCATGCTCCACCTGTTGTGACATTTAAGGTGTGTTCTATTAATTCCTTAACCGAAAAACTCCTTTCTGATTTCCTCTACCCTGTCGAGTTTCTCCCAAGTAAACAGCTCCACGTCTATCTCCCTGGTCTCATGATAATGGCTGGTGAAGACCTTCTTCACTACCTCATTCTTGCGGCCCATATGTCCATAGGCTGCCGTCTCATAAAACATGGGCTGGCGCAGGCGGAGCGCTTTCTCTATGGCCTTGGGCCGCAGGTCAAACATCCGCTGAATGCGACGGGCTATCTCGCCGTCGGTCATTCCCACATGCGAGCGGCCGTATGTGTTCACATAGATGCTCACAGGCTGGGCTACGCCGATGGCATAGCTCACCTGCACCAACATCTCGTCACTCACACCGGCAGCCACCATGTTTTTAGCGATATAGCGGGCGGCGTAGGCGGCAGAACGGTCCACCTTGCTGGAGTCTTTGCCCGAGAATGCGCCACCACCATGGGCACCCTTGCCGCCGTAGGTGTCGACGATGATCTTGCGGCCGGTCAGGCCAGTGTCGCCATGCGGACCTCCGATGACAAACTTGCCTGTCGGGTTGACATGATATTTGATGTCGTCGCCAAAGAGGGCGAGCACCTTCTCACTGTGTATCTTCTCCTTCACCCTTGGTATCAGGATATTGATGACATCCTGCTTGATGATACGTAGCATCTCGTCATCATCGTCCAGGAAAGGATCGTGCTGTGTCGACACCACGATGGTGTCGATACGCTGTGGGATATTGTCATCACTGTACTCCACGGTCACCTGACTCTTGGAATCGGGCCTCAGGTAGGTCATCACCTTGCCCTCCTTGCGTATCTCAGCCAGCGTACTCATGATGAGATGAGCCAGGTCGAGCGAGACGGGCATATAATTCTCTGTCTCATTGGTGGCGTAGCCAAACATCATGCCTTGGTCACCGGCACCCTGCTCTTCTTCGTCAGCACGGTCCACGCCACGGTTGATGTCGGCACTCTGCTCATGGATGGAGGTGAGGATACCACAAGAGTCACCATCAAACTGGTATTCTGACTTGGTATATCCGATGCGTTTCACCGTCTTACGTGCGATGGTCTGCAGGTCGATATAGGCCTCAGAGCGCACCTCGCCCATGATGACCACCTGACCTGTGGTGACAAAGGTCTCTATGGCACAACGGGCTTGCTCGTCATAGGCGAGAAACTGGTCGAGTAAGGCGTCGGAGATCTGGTCGGCGACTTTATCGGGATGTCCTTCCGATACGGATTCTGAAGAAAAAAGATATGACATATTCTATATTCTTTATATTTGGACTGCAAAATTACATGAAATTTTGCAATTATACGTCTCCCTGAGCGTTTTTTTCTCGATGTGACAGATTGCGCGGATGATGCTCCAGAATCTCCTGCCGCAGTGTGGTCATATCAATATGGGTGTATATCTCTGTTGTGGAGATACTTTCATGTCCAAGCATGGCCTGGATTGCACGCAGGTCGGCGCCACCCTCTAAAAGAGCCGTGGCAAAAGAGTGGCGCAATGTGTGGGGGCTCACCGTCTTTTCGATACCTGCCTCCACCGCCTGCTGCTTGATGATCATCAGTATCATCGTGCGGGTGAGATGGGCTCCACGTCGGTTGAGAAACACATAGTCTTCCTCTCCCTTTTTGATGTTCATCCTACAACGGTCGTCAAACCAGAACCGCAGCTCATCGATGGCACGGCGTGAGATGGGCACAAGCCGCTCTTTGCTGCCCTTGCCTGTCACACGGATAAAACCCTCGTCAAGATAGAGTGATGAGAGACGCAGCGTCACCAGTTCCGACACACGCAGACCACAACTGAAGAGTACCTCAATGATGGCCCTGTTGCGATGTCCCTCCCATTTCGTCAGGTCGACGGATGCCTCCATCCGGTCCACCTCCGCTGTAGAGAGCACCTCAGGCAGATGCTCACCTAAGATAGGTGATTCAAGTAGTTCGGTGGGGTCGGCATCTATGTAACCGTCGAGCAACAGAAAACGATAGAAAGAGCGCACCCCGCTCAGGATGCGGCACTGCGAACGGGGACCGATGCCGATGTCGTGCAGTCCTGCGGCGAAATGCCTCAGGTCGTCGAGTGTGGCTTTCTCCGGTTCAATGCCCTCGCTGCCCAGATAGCGGAGCAGTTTCTCCAAATCGCGCATATAGGCATCGATGGTATTGGCCGACATATTGCGCTGCAGTCTCAGGTATCTTCTATAACCGCTCACCACAGATTTTCCCTTCTTCCCTTTTAGGGTATCCTGACTGTATGTGCCCATTCCGACAGTTTCATTTATGCTCCAAAGGGTATTCTTAAACCTCACATACTTCCAGAAGCTACAGACGCTGACGGCATGAAACAAAAACGCCGCCCCCGCGTTTCAGAGATGCGGCTACTGTGCAAATGCGGCCTCTTCAGCTGCTGCGATGATGCTTTCACGCGTCTCCTCTTTAGGTGCGGCAGTGATGTCATCGAGGTCGAGGTCGTCGATCTCCTTCTCCACGGCAGAAGGTTGAGTGGATGGTGGTAACGCCACTAAGGGTCTGCCTTTGGGTGCTACACTCGTCTTGTCGGGTTTCTCCGGTTTGGGCTCCTGTTTGATGATGAAGTCATCTTTCGTCTCAGTGTCGGGAACGTTCTCCACCGGTTCCTCCTCCATCTTGGTGCGGTTGGCCTTGGCTGCGAAGACGGCATCGATATACTGCGGTTCACGGCGCAGCCGCTGCAGGGTGAGTTTGGAGGCTGTCTGCTGACTTTCCTTTTTGGAGTAGCCACTTCCCTTTCCTCCCTCGATGCCCTCAATCATCACCTGATAATTGAAGGTGGGACTTCCATCCTGGTCTTTTTTCTGTTCGAGGAGTTTAAACTCAATGTTGACCCTGTTTTTCTGGCTCCACTCGATGAGTTTGCTTTTGAAGTTGACCTCCTTGTAAGCCACTTTGTCGATATTGATGAGTTGGCCGAGGATCCGTTTCTCCATGAAACGCATACAAGCATCGTAGCCCCGGTCGAGGTAGATGGCTCCGACCAAAGCCTCGAAGGCATTACCGCCGAGATAACTGTTGTGTGACGAGTTGTGCCCCGATGAGAGAATGAGCTGGGTGACACCCAATTCCTGAGCCAGTTTGTTGAGTGTTTCTCTTTGTACGATTTTACTGCGGGTATTGGTGAGGAATCCCTCACGTTTTCCTTCGAAGTGACGGTATACGATATGCCCCACCACAGCATCAAGGATTGCGTCACCGAGAAACTCCAGCCGTTCATTGTTGATAGGCTTGCCTTTCTCCCGCTTCATGATGCTCTTGTGGAGCAGCGCCTGTTTATAATACTTGATATCTTTGGGATAAAAACCAAGAATCTCGTACAAAGACGAATAAAGCTCCTTCTCCTTGCGGAAAGGGAGCCTTATCCGGTCGATAAAGTTATTCAGCATATTTTTTGAATGCCACGCAAGCGTTGTGACCACCGAAGCCGAAAGTGTTGCTAATGGCAGCACGTACGGTGCGTTTCTGTGCTTTGTTGAATGTGAAATTGAGATTGTAGTCGATTTCCTCGTCACGGTCATCATCCTCGTGGTTGATGGTAGGAGGCACGATGTCATCGTGTACAGCCAGTACAGCCACCATGGCCTCTACGGCACCGGCAGCTCCCAGCAAGTGTCCTGTCATCGACTTGGTAGAACTGATGTTGAGTCGGTATGCAGCATCGCCGAAGACATCCTTAATGGCTTTGGCCTCGGAGATATCACCCACGTGTGTGGAAGTGCCATGCACGTTGATGTAGTCGATATCCTCAGGTTTCAGTCCGGCATCCTCGAGGGCGTTCTGCATTACCAGTTTGGCACCCAGTCCCTCAGGATGAGAGGCTGTGATATGATAAGCATCGGCACTCTCGCCTTCGCCCACCATCTCGGCATAGATTTTAGCGCCACGTGCCTTGGCGTGCTCCAATTCCTCAAGGATGAGGCAGCCTGCACCCTCGCCCATCACGAAGCCGTCGCGGCTCTTGCTGAAGGGTCTTGATGCACGTTGTGGGTCATCATTGCGTGTGGAGAGTGCGTTCATTGAGTTGAACCCACCGACGCCACAAGCGCAGATGGCCGACTCGGCTCCTCCGCTGACGATAGCGTCGGCCTTGCCTAAGCGTATGAGGTTGAAGGCGTCGGCCAGGGCATTGCATGAAGAAGCACAGGCAGAAGTGGTGGTGTAGTTAGGACCATGGAAACCGAAATGAATGGAGATGTGTCCTGCTGCGATGTCGGCTATCATCTTAGGGATAAAAAAGGGGCTGAACTTGGGTCCATCAGCGATATGTGCTCCATAGTAGCTCACCTGGTCCTCAAAAGTCTTGATGCCACCTATCCCCACGCCGTAAATCACACCTATGCGGTTTTTGTTCACTTTCTCCAAATCCATACCACTGTCGTCGATGGCCTGCATGGCAGCTACCATGGCCAGCTGCACGTAGCGGTCCATGTTGCGTGCCTCTTTGCGGTCGAGGTAGTCGGTCACTTTGAAGTCCTTCACCTCGCAGGCAAAATGGGTCTTAAACAATGAGGTATCGAAACTTTTTATCTCGGCTGCACCGCTCACGCCTGCCAGCAGGTTTTTCCATGTTTCCTCAGCAGTGTTACCTACGGGTGTGATGGCGCCAAGGCCTGTTACTACAACTCGTTTTAATTCCATTATAAATATAAAAGGTGTGTGATATAAAAAAATGCCTGAGTGTTTTATTGAATTGATGGTTTATAGCATAGGCAGCACATAAGAAAAGCTACCTTTTACTATAAACCATCAACTACGAAGAAAATCGAGTAGGATTATTTCGTGTTCTCCTCGATGTATGCGATGGCGTCGCCTACTGTTGCAATCTTCTCTGCTTTGTCATCAGGAATAGAAACGTTGAAAACACGCTCAAATTCCATAATCAGCTCCACTGTGTCAAGTGAGTCTGCACCAAGGTCGTTGGTAAAACTTGCCTCTGGCTTGATTTCCTCTTCGCTTACACAAAGTTTATCAACGATAATGTCCTTGACTTTCTTTTCAATTTCTGACATAATACTCTTTCTTTTTAATTGTTTATAAATACCTTAAAATATCATTTTCCTCTTGAGGTCCTGAAAATATGTGGTGTTTTTTCACCCGTTTCAAAGACCAATCAAAAGGGGTTGGTTTCAAATTTCGGGTGCAAAGGAACGAATTTTTATTTAAGTATGCAAATATTTTCCGAAAAAAAGCAATTAGCCTTGCACAAACCACCCCCATGTGTGCAATTTTTCGGCTGTTTTGAAAAAAGGCACTCATTTTTTTTGTGCTTATTCGAATAATTGTTATATTTGCATGATGTAGGAATACATGAGGTCAAAACCTTTGTCAGATTGATTATCAACCAAAAATTCTCGATTATGTCAAACACAGATATCTACAACAATGTGTTTAATAAGGCTATTAGTGACTATCACATTACCGACGATGTTGATACACCCATCCGCAATCCTTACGACAGAGACTCTTTAGAAAACAGGCTCTATCTGAAATGCTGGATAGACACCGTGCAATGGCATCTGGAGGATCTCATCCGCGACCCTCATATCCCTCCTGTGGAGGCACTCTCGCTCAAGCGGCGTATCGACCGCAGCAATCAGGACCGCACTGACCTGGTGGAACAGATCGACTCCTACTTCCTGCATCAGTACAGCGACGTGAACGTGCAGCCCGGTGCCCGCATCAACACCGAGAGTCCGGCATGGGCCATCGACCGTCTCTCCATCCTTGCATTGAAAATTTACCACATGCGTGAGCAGGTGGAGCGTACCGACGCCAACGAGGCTCATCTGGAGAAGTGCCGGAGTAAGCTGAATGTGCTGTTGGAGCAGCAGCGTGACTTGAGTACGGCCATCGACCAACTGATAGATGACATCGCCAAGGGTCTGAAATATATGAAGACCTATCGGCAGATGAAGATGTATAACGACCCCAGCACCAACCCCGTGCTATATAAAAAGAACCCCTCGTAAAAACCTCCCTCTGACCCGACACCCAAAACCTCCCCCTGACCCCTCCAAAGGAGGGGAGGTAGAAGCGCAAGCGGGGTTCGCAGTTCAAATTACTTGTCAACTCGTTTACTTGTCAACTCGTCAACTAAGAAAATGAAACCTGAGCATATACTGATCATACGTTTTTCGGCATTGGGCGATGCAGCCATGTTGGTGCCTGTGGTCTATTCATTGGCATCACAGTATCCTCATGTGCGTGTGACGGTGCTCAGCAGGGAGATGATGCGGCCACTCTTTGACAACCTGGCTCCCAACGTGGGGTTCATGGAGGCTGACGTGAAGAAAGAGTACGCTGGGCTCCATGGTATGAATGTGCTCTACCGCCGGCTGAAGGCAAAACATTTCACCGCTGTGGCCGACATGCATGACGTGCTGCGATCGCAATATCTGCGGATGAGATTTGCCATCGACCGTTTCAAGGTGGCACACATCGACAAGCACCGGGCTGGCAAACGGCGCTTGGTGGCACGCAACAACAAGCGCTTTGTACAGCAACCCACCTCGTTTCAGAATTATGCTGACGTACTGGCCGTGCTGGGCTATCCCATCAAACTGGAGTTTACCTCCATCTTCCCTCCTCAGGGAGGAGTGCTTCGCCTCTTACCCACATCGGTGAGTGAGAAGAAGTCGTTTCAGAAGTGGATCGGTATCGCACCTTTTGCCGCCCATGCTGGCAAGGTGTATCCTCCGGAAAAGATGGAGCAGGTGATCAGTCAGTTGGTCAGCAACCATCCTAACGACCGTGTGTTCCTATTTGGGGCGGGGTTGAATGAGCGCAAGTATTTCAAGCAGTGGTGTGAGCATTATCCGCGTGTGACACATGTGTCGGCTGTCCTGAAAAGCATGGCCGATGAACTGATACTGATGAGTCATCTTGACGTGATGGTGTCGATGGACAGTGCCAACATGCACTTAGCCTCATTGGTGCATGTGCCCGTGGTGAGTATATGGGGTGCCACGCATCCCTATGCGGGCTTTATGGGTTGGGGCCAGAGTGATGACATGGCGGTGCAAGTGCAACTACCCTGCCGGCCTTGCAGCGTTTTTGGCAACAAGGCTTGCTATCGCGGCGACATGGCATGCATGAACCGTATCACACCAGAGATGATTATTAATAAGGTGGAAAAAGTGCTCGACCGATGAGACGATGATTTTTTTATTAACTCTAAAACCAAAAAGATTATGAAGTACGTATGTGAGACTTGTGGGTATGTATACGACCCCGCCGTAGGCGACCCTGACAACGGCATTGAGCCAGGAACCGCTTTTGAAGATCTTCCAGAGGACTGGGTATGCCCCCTCTGCGGCGTAGGAAAAGAAGACTTCTCGCCGGAGGATTAGTGGTAATAAGTAAGTGGTGAGAGGTGAGAGGTAAGAGGTGAGAGAATACATCTTATAAAAAGGCCTGCATTGGCAGTGGTATTCTCTCACCACTCACCTCTCACCTCTTTTTTACTCCACACATTTAAGGTTTTTCTCCAATTGGGCGACACTGCTGGCTCCTACGAGTACAGAAGTGACGCCTTTTTGGTCGAGTATCCAGCGTAGCGCCTTCTCCGCAAGCGTCTGTCCGCAGGCAGTTGCCTCGTCGTTGAGTTGGTTGAGATACTGGAGCAAGTCAGCTGTGAGCATAGACTCTTTGAGGAACTTGCCTTTCGACATACGGGAGTCATCGGGGATGCCATGGAGATATCTGTCGGTGAGCAGGCCTTGTGCGAGTGGCGAGAAGGAGATGAATCCGATGCCATGTTCGACACAATAGTCGAGGATGTGTTCATCGATAGGCTCACGGTCGAGCATGTTGAGTTTGCCTTGATAAATGAGCAGTGGCACATCACGGCTTCTGAGGTATTCATCAGCTGTCTTCAGTGCCTCCAAAGGCCAGCGAGAGATGCCCACATAAAGTGCCTTGCCACTGCGCACAATGTCGACCAGCGCCTGAAGAGTTTCCTCCAAGGGCGTGTTGGGGTCATAACGATGACTGTAGAAGAGGTCGACATAGTCGAGGTTCATTCGGCGGAGGCTTTGGTCGAGACTGGCGATGAGATATTTGCGTGAGCCCCAGTTGCCGTAGGGTCCCTCCCACATATCGTATCCTGCTTTGGAGCTGATGAAGAGTTCGTCGCGGTAGCGCCCGAAATCTTCTTTCATCAGTTGTCCCATGGTTTCCTCTGCGGTGCCATATGGCGGGCCATAGTTGTTGGCCAGGTCGAAGTGAGTGATGCCATGGTCGAAAGCATAATGAGTGATGTCTCGGCTCCTTTGGTAGGGGTCAACGGCTCCGAAGTTGTGCCAGAAGCCTAAGGATACTTTGGGCAGCAAGACGCCACTTTTGCCGCAACGGCGGTACATGATGTCCGACTTGTCGTAGCGTGTCGGCGACGCAGTGTAGATGGTTCTCATAAGATTTTTTTAGGAGTTCAGGAGTTGAGGAGTACAGGAGTTCAGACAATAGCACTCCTTTCAATCATGTTGATCTTTTTCGATGAGTTGTAACAGACGTTGCACGGCTTCTTCCTCGGGTATGTTTTTTTCCACACACTCTTTGCCGCGATAGAGTGAAATTTTGCCACGTGCGGCACCCACATAGCCATAGTCAGCGTCGGCCATCTCGCCGGGGCCATTGACGATGCATCCCATGATGCCGATTTTCAGCCCTTTCATGCCTTTGGTAGCCTCTTTGATACGGGCTATGGTACCCTGCAAGTCATACAAGGTGCGTCCGCAGCCCGGACAGGAGATGTATTCCGTCTTGGTAAACTTGATACGTGCAGCTTGAAGAATGGCGTCGGCCACCTCCACAAGCTGCGCTGGTGAAAGGAGTGAGGAAGATTTCCCTTCAGAGAGTATAAGCTTTGTACAGCGCCGGTCGATAAGAAAGCGACTGGCAGTCATCGCTGCCCGTATCTGGAAGTCTTCCAGCCCTTCAGCGTTGATATGGATACACAGAGTGTCACCATCCTTGATAAAGGCATATTCCTCACGATTGCGTGCCAGCGGGGTGATGTCCTCACCCGATTCGGCCATGTCCTGCAACCTTCTACATTTCTCGATGGAGTCAACGATTCTGCGTGCGACAGGTATCTCACATTCTGGTTCTTCGCTCAGTGAGACCCGGATGGTGTCGCCGATGCCCTCTGTCAGCAATGCTCCGATGCCCACGGCACTTTTGATACGGCCGTCCTCGCCCTCACCAGCCTCAGTGACGCCCAGATGGAGCGGAAAGTGCATATCTTCATGGTCCATGGCCTTGACAAGCAGTCGCATCGATTGCACCATGACGACCGTGTTGGAAGCCTTGATGGAGATGACCACATCATGAAACTGTTCCCGCTGGCAGATGCGCAGAAACTCCATGCAACTCTCTACGATGCCCTCAGGCGTGTCGCCATAGCGTGACATGATGCGGTCGGAGAGCGACCCGTGGTTGACACCGATGCGGATGGCAGTATGATGCTCACGGCATATTTGCAAGAATGGGAGCAACGTCTGTTCTATCTTTTTCAGTTCGAGGGCGTACTCCTCGTCGTTGTATTCAATTTTTTTAAACGTTCGTGCCGGATCAGTGTAGTTGCCGGGGTTGATACGCACTTTCTCACAGTAGCGTGCTGCCACCTCGGCCACACGAGGGTTGAAATGCACATCGGCCACGATAGGTGTGGTATAGCCCGCTGCCCTGAGACCGTCACGGATGTGCTTCATGTTCTCCGCCTCCCGCACTCCTTGGGTGGTGAAGCGTACATACTCGCCACCGGCGTCGATAATGCGACGGGCCTGTGCCACGCAGCCCTCCGTGTCGTTGGTAGACACAGTGGCCATGGACTGGATGCGGATGGGGTGGCCGGCGCCCATAGGTGTATGGCCCACCATGACCTCGGTAGAGATGCGGCGGTGATAGTTGGAATGGTTTGTCATGGGCTGAATAGGTGTGTTCTGTTAATTGGTCTTGAATCGATAGTCCTTGAGGGTGGCCAACTCGGCATTGGCTTTCTCTATCTTGGCACCCAGGGCCGACTTATAGTTCTCCACCCGTGCGGCGATCCCTTCATCAGAGAGTGCGAGCATCTCGGTGGCAAGGATGGCGGCATTCATGGCGCCGTTGACCCCCACAGTGGCCACGGGAATGCCCGGCGGCATCTGTATGATGCTGAGCATGGCGTCGAGGCCATCGAGCATACCTTTGATGGGCACACCGATGACAGGCAGTGTGGTGGAGGCGGCGATGACTCCTGGCAGTGCTGCGGCCATACCGGCTCCTGCGATGATGACTCTGACGCCCCTTGAGCGTGCTGTTTTGGCAAAATGCTCCACGGCATCGGGTGTGCGATGTGCTGAGAGTGCGAGCACCTCAAAGGGTATTTCCATTTCATCGAGAAATTTCATGGCTTTCTCCATGACGGGCAGATCGCTGGTGCTGCCCATAATGATGCTTACTAAAGGTGTCATAAATCTTATATTATCTTATTAATGTTTATAGGAAAAGTACGGCAATGAAGGCGCATGCCAAACCCACGAGGTATCCCGTCACCACCTGCGAGAGGGTGTGCTGTTTGAGGATAACGCGGCTGGTGCCTACGAGCCCCGCGAGCAAGAGGATGAGGCAGATCCACCAGGTGGGGTTGAAGTTGAAGATCTCGGCAAAGGCCATGACGGCTCCTGTCACGCCTCCGATGGCTGCTGAATGGGTGGAGATTTTCCACCAGAGATTGATGATGGCGCAGGTGAGCTGTATCATCAGCGAGGCCACGACGATGCTTCCTACAAAATGCGGCGTGTGGAAATAGCTCAGCAAGTAGAAGCAGCAGAAATAGCAAAGGATGGAGATGACATAAGGTATCATGCGTCGCTCCTTGGTGCTTTTTTCAGTGTCTCCCCATCCCTGATATTTATGGTAGGTACGTATGAGCATCGTGGGGAGGAAGATGGTGAACGCATAGACCAATATGAGAGTGAACAGTTTGTTCTGCCACGGCAGGAAGCTGAGATAGCTAAAAAGGTAGAGTGCTATCAGTCCGATGACGGGCAGATAAAAAGGTGCAAACAGCATGCTCATCATGCGTGCCGCCAGTGTGATGTTTTTTTCTCTCATTCTCTTCTGAGGCTTGCTTTGGGTATGTTCATTTGTTCACGATACTTCACGATGGTGCGCCGGGCAATGGGGAATCCTTTCTTTTTCATCTCCTCCTCCAGTCGGATGTCGGTCAAGGGGTGTCGCTTGTCCTCATGCTCGATGATCTCTTTGAGCGCGAGCTTGATTTTCCGGGTGGCCATCTCTTCGCCGTCTTTCTCATATTTAGCGCTGAAGAAGAAACGCAGCGTGAGGATGCCCCATCGTGTCTGTGCGTATTTCTCGTTGGTGACCCTCGAAACGGTCGAAATGTCGAGTCCGGTGTCACGGGCGATGTCTTCCAGTTTCATGGGTTGCAGGTCAGCTTCATCACCATCCTGGAAAAACTTATACTGTCGACGTATAATGGCTTTCATGATTTTCTCCAGCGTGACTTGCCGCTGGTGCAGGGCGTCGATGAGACTTTTGGCACTCTCTACGTCTTTCTTGAGGATGGGAAGGGCCTCTTTGTCACGTTTGGAGAGTGCGGACGTGTTGTTGAGGAGTTCGGTGTAGGCCTCAGACACAACCAGTTCAGGCAGGTCGCCCTTGTTGAGTGAGAGGATCACTTGTCCGTCGAAGGTGGTCTTGACGATAAAGTCAGGGGTGATCTGATGGATATTGAAGCCCTGCACCTCACCCAGCGATGAGCCAGGTTTGGGATTGAGTCTTCGGATTTCGTTTCTGACCGTTTCTTTCTGCTCGTCGGTAAGCCGGAAGAGGGCCTGTAGTTTGCGCCAGTGATTTTTCAGCAGGTCATCGAAATAATTCTCAATGATCTGGCGCACGATGTCGGTGCTCCAGGTGGGCTTTTTCCTTTTGATTTGCAGCAACAGACATTGTTGCAGGTCTTGCGCCCCCACCCCAGCGGGGTCAAACTGCTGCAACACGCTGAGCACTTGTCTGATTTCCTCGTCGGTGGTGTCGATGTTATGATAGATGGCCAGTTCGTCGTTAATGGTGCTGAGGTCTTTTCTCAACAGCCCGTCAGTGTCGAGTGAGCCGATGAGGTAGTTCATGATAAACTGTTGTTTTTCATCCAGTTCTTGCTCCCCCATTTGCTCTTTTAGCTGGTCGTAGAACGACACCGTGTCGCCATAGGTCATCTCGCCGGAGGTACGCGGCATCTGTACGGGTATCTCCTCGCCACCCATATCTTGCATCATATCAGGTTGTTCAGATGGTGATGCCTCTGGCCTGAAGTCATCGTTCATTTCATCGCTTTCGTCTTTGGCTTTTGACTCCAGGGCCGGGTTTTCCAGTTCTTTCTTCTCAATGAAATCCCTCAGTTGGTCGATAGGTTTCTCTATGACCTGACCCAGTAGCAGTTGCTGTGGTGTGAGCCTTTGGCGGGCCTTTTGTTGCTGTCTTTCTGTCTGGGATTGTTGATTTGCCATGGACTGAGCGTTTTTTGGATTGTCTTTTCTGTTCGTGGCCGTCATCTGTGTGAGGGAAGTGATGCGGCCGTCAATTCTCTGCAAACATACAAAAATAATGTGAACCCACCAAATAATGTGAACTTAGTTTTTTCACTCGAATGAATCTTTTTGCTGTGGAACGATCTGTGGCATTTCCGGCAGTGCCTCAGCAGAAAGGGCGACACAGATGGTTTTCGCCCTGAAGTAGTTCACAGAGAGCAACATCAATCCGCCGTAAGGATTGTTGGCGCCCCATGAGTTTTTGCAGATGAAAAAGCGCATACCCTGGTGGTCGTGTGCCAGACCAATAATCTCCATGCAGTGGTCGTCGGTGGTCTCATAGAGATCAAAAGCTTTCTGTCGGTCGGCCTGTGTCACTTGCCGACTCTCGTCAGCCATGCGTGCGGTGCCTTCACTAGCAAGGAAGAGCGGCTCGCTGATGTCGCCCTCCCAGCAAACGGGGTGTCCTGTGCGCAATGCTCTGATGACATAACGTGTGAGCGAGTCGATCGGCACGTTGAGAAACTCATCTTGATAATGGTTGTCGGGCACTTCCAGTGCTATTGGTTGTCCGAAAGGATGGTGTGTGAAACTGGTAAGCATCACATACTCGTTTTTGCCCACCACACTATGGGCAAACTCCAGCGGCGTGTATTGACATCCCAACATAAACACCCATAATGGCAGAGGCGCTATCTCATCGTCGAGCAGCAAATCTGCTTCTTTGCTTAATGGCACCAGCCCTCGGCGCTGTATGCGGTGCTGGTCGGCCATACGCTGCAATTTTCGCAGGATGACGTGATAATCTGTCTTTTCTGACGACCGGTAAGAATTGTGGGGCATGGCCCCGTATCTGTTGAGCAGTCGCAGCGTCATAGGTATCATGCCCCTCATGCTGTTCTTTTCTTTCCCGACAAAGCCATATCGCTGCATCGCTTGCTCTTTGAGATACATCCGTGCTAAATAGTCGACAGACAGTTCCAGAGAGTCGCCTGCCATGATGTGTTCGGTCTCGATAGTGGCGAGCATGGCATAGATCCAACACAGGTTGTTGTTGCCCTGCTGCTTGACGGGGGTGGTCTTCAGCAAGACGTCTGTGTGGAACTGTTCAGGCGATCTGACTTCTTCTTTCCCACTCTTTCCACAGGATAAGAGGAGAGCGATGAAAATGAGTATGATGGAACTGTTGCGCATTTTTTTGGATTGAAACATGCAAAATTAGACAAAAATTCTGATTTTTTGCCTGATTTTGCCAACAAGTTGACGAAGTTACTCCGTCTCGGGATAAAAAATGAATTTATTCATTTTATTCTCCGCTCGACTTTTCGTAACTTTGCACCGTGATGCAAGAAAAGATATCAGATTTTGAAATCATGGCGCCTGTCGGCTCCAGAGAGTCGCTGGTAGCAGCCATTCAAGCGGGTGCCGACTCGGTGTATTTCGGAGTGGGACAGCTCAACATGCGTGCCCATTCCGCCAACACGTTTACGATAGAAGACTTGCGCTTTGTGGCCACAGAGTGCGATAGCCACGGTATTAAATCCTACCTGACGGTCAACACCGTGATCTACAGCGAGGATATGGACACGATGCATACCATCATCGACGCTGCCCATGACGCCGGCATCAGCGCAGTCATCGCCAGTGATGTGGCTGTGATGACGTATTGCCGTCAAGTGGGTGTGGAGGTGCACCTGTCCACACAGTTGAACATCAGCAATATCGAGGCATTGCGTTTCTATGCGCAGTTTGCCGATGTGGTGGTGCTAGCCCGTGAGCTGAACATGGAGCAAGTGGCGGAGGTTTACCATCAGATTGTGGAGCAGGATATCCGTGGCCCAAAAGGCGAGCTGGTGCGCATTGAGATGTTTTGTCACGGCGCACTATGTATGGCCATCAGCGGCAAGTGCTATCTTAGTCTCGACAATGCCGCCCGCTCTGCCAACCGTGGCGAGTGCATGCAACTCTGCCGCCGTTCGTATACGGTGACCGACAATGAGACAGGCACCCAGCTGGAGATTGACAACAAGTATGTGATGAGTCCCAAGGATCTGAAGACCATCCGATTCATCGACAAGATGATGAAGGCCGGTGTGCGCGTGTTCAAGATAGAAGGTCGCGCACGTGGGCCGGAATATGTGTACACCGTCGTGAAATGCTACAAGGAGGCCATCGCCAGTGTACTGGAAGGCGATTTCACGGAGGAGCGCAAGGATGCCTGGGACGAGCGCCTGTCCGCCGTCTTCAACCGCGGTTTTTGGGATGGCTATTATTTAGGCCAGCGGCTGGGCGAGTGGAACAAAAACTATGGCAGCAATGCCACCGTCCGCAAAGTATATATAGGCAGAGGGGTGAAATACTACTCTCGCCTGGGTGTGGCTGAGTTTACATGCGACGCCTGTGAGTTCAGCGTGGGCGACCATCTGCTCATCACTGGCCCCACCACGGGTGTGATGTATATCGATGCCACAGAGATCAGATATGAGCTGAAGCCTGTACAGACAGCACACAAAGGGCAGCATATCTCCATCCCCGTACCCGATAAGGTCAGGCCCAGCGACAAACTCTTCAAATTGGTAAAAGACATCCCCCAATAATCCCCTGCGAACAGTTAACACCAAATCCCGAACAGCTAACACCAAAACATATGACCATCAACGAACTACAAAACGAAGTTATCGAGGAGTTTTCCGACTTCACTGACTGGATGGACAAATATCAGTTGCTGATTGACTTAGGCAACGAACTGGAGCCTCTCGACGAGAAATACAAGACCGAGGACAACCTGATCGACGGTTGTCAGAGTCGTGTGTGGATTTATGCCACCTATGAGGAGGGACTACTATATTTCGCCGCTGAGAGCGACGCTCTTATCGTGAAGGGCATCGTGGCTTTGTTGCTGCGTGTGCTCAGTGGGCATACGCCTCAGGAGATTCTTGAGGCCGACCTATATTTCATCGACCGTATCGGTCTGCGTGAGCACCTCAGCCCCACCCGTAGCAATGGCCTACTATCGATGGTGAAGCAAATACGTGTCTATGCTCTGGCTTATCAAACCCATGAGGATGCGCAAGCTTAGGACGATAGAGATGAACCGCCTCACGGTGGATGAGTTTAAGGCATCGGAGAAACTGCCTGTCGTGGTGGTGCTCGACGATGTGCGCTCCCTCTACAATGTAGGGAGTGTGTTTCGCACGGGCGACGCATTCCGGGTCGAGGCTGTCTTCCTTTGTGGCATCACAGCGTGCCCTCCCCATCCAGAGATTCACAAGACAGCCCTCGGAGGTGAAGACAGTGTGGAGTGGCGTTATTTTGCTACGGCACGTGAGGCGGTGGCCTATCTGCAGGAGGAAGGTTATCAAGTCTATGCGGTGGAGCAGGCGGAGGGCAGCACCATGCTGCAGGACTTGCATGTTGACCCGAGCGGATATTATGCGGTGGTCTTCGGCAATGAAGTAAAGGGGGTGCACCAGGAGGTAGTAGACCAGTGCGACGGCTGTATAGAAATACCTCAGTTTGGCACTAAACACTCCATGAACGTCTCTGTCACTACAGGTATCGTCATCTGGGAAATGGTGAGACAGTTGATACCTCCCCCTGACCCCTCCAAAGGAGGGGAGGTATGAGCGGAGTCACAATTGACAATTCACAATGTTTCTGGCTAAGGACTGCATGAAATAAACATTAATAATAATTCAGTAATTTATAATATTATGAAAATCATCAATTTCAGCGAGAGCAATTCTATCATCAATCAGTATCTGGCAGAGATACGTGATGTGGAATATCAGAAAAACCGGTTGCTTTTCCGCAACAATATCATGCGCATCGGTGAGATGGAGGCCTTTGAGATTTCAAAGACCCTCGACTATGAGGAGAAACAGGTGGCCACACCCCTTGGTATCGCCAAAATGAATGTGCCAGTTGATCAGATCGTGCTGGCCACCATCTTCCGTGCGGGACTGCCTTTCCATAATGGCTTCCTCAATGTCTTCGACCATGCCGGCAACGCTTTTGTAAGCGCCTACCGTGAGTATACCGATGAGGAACACCATCAGGTGGGCATCCACGTGGAGTATCTGGCAACGCCGAGCATCGAGAAGAAAAACCTCATCATCGCCGACCCGATGCTAGCCACTGGTGGCAGTATGGAACTGGGTTACAAGGCCTTTCTTACCCGCGGTATCCCCAAGCGCATCCATGTGTGCTGTGTGATAGCCACCCCCGAAGGCATCGACCACATCCGTAAGACCTTCCCCGATGACAAGACGACTGTCTGGTGTGCCGCCATCGACCCAGGTATGAATGAGCATAAATACATCGTACCAGGATTTGGTGACGCCGGCGACCTCTGCTTTGGTGACAAAATTTGAGATCATCCTAGATGATGCCACTTATACAAGAACGTGTCGTTTTTTATGCAAAACGGCACGTTCACTACATGAATATTCCTACATTCTTGATTTAAATACAAGGAATATGCAAAATTAGTAGCAAAATGTATTTTTAATTCAAAAACATTTTGCTATATCAATATTATTTCAGACCTTTGCACAATTAATTTTTGGAGAGGATTGAAACCCATTTGTAGTGGAACGCCACACCCCAGGCCCCTTTAATGGAAAAGACATTCAAGTAACTTGTCTACTCGTCAACCAAGTAGCAACTTTTCTACTTGTCAACTCGTCAACTAAATATAATATGTCAGAACAATTGGAAATTAAGGAATTAGACCAAGTCGTAGTACGCTTTTCTGGTGACTCCGGCGATGGTATGCAGTTGGCTGGAAACATTTTCTCTACGGTTTCGGCCACTGTTGGTAATGGTATCTCAACGTTTCCTGACTACCCCGCAGACATCCGTGCCCCGCAAGGGTCACTGACGGGAGTCTCAGGATTTCAAGTACATATCGGGCAAGGGAAAGTCTATACCCCTGGCGATCTTTGCGATGTGTTGGTGGCTATGAATGCCGCAGCACTGAAGACTCAATACAGATACGCCAAACCGCAGGCCACCATTATCATCGACACTGACAGCTTTGGCCCCAGTGACTTGAAGAAGGCCAACTTCCAAACCCCTGACTATCTGGGCGAGATGGGTATCGACCCCGACCGCGTAGTGGCTTGTCCGCTCACTAAGATGGTGAAAGACTGTCTAGCCGACAGCGGCATGGATAACAAAGCCGTGCTGAAATGCCGTAATATGTTTGGACTAGGTCTGGTGTGTTGGCTGTTCAACCGCGACCTCAGTCTGGTGGCCAACTTCCTGCGTGAGAAGTTTGCCAAAAAACCTGCCATTGCAGAGAATAACATCAAGGTGGTACAGGCTGGTTACGACTATGGGCACAATGTGCATGCCTCCGTGCCATCCACCTATCGCATAGAGACCAAGGAGAAAGTGAAGGGCCGCTATATGGACATCACGGGCAACAAAGCCACCGCCTACGGACTGATTGCGGCTGCCGAGAAAGCCGGCCTGAAACTTTATCTCGGTTCTTATCCTATCACACCGGCTACGGATATCCTGCATGAGTTGTCAAAGCACAAATCGTGTGGTGTCATCACCGTGCAGTGTGAAGACGAGATTTCTGGTTGCGCCAGTGCCATTGGAGCCGCTTTTGCCGGTGCCCTTGCCGCCACCTCCACCTCTGGCCCCGGCATCTGTCTGAAATCCGAGGCGATGAACCTGGCCGTCATCGATGAGTTGCCACTCGTTATCATCGATGTACAGCGTGGCGGTCCCTCCACTGGACTTCCCACCAAGAGCGAGCAGACCGACCTGTTGCAAGCCCTGTATGGACGTAACGGTGAGTCGCCCATGCCGGTGATTGCCGCCACTAGTCCTACCAACTGTTTCGACGCTGTCTACGCAGCTTGCAAGATAGCCCTGGAGCATCTCACACCTGTCATCCTGCTGACCGATGCCTATGTGGCCAACGGTTCCGCCGCCTGGAAACTACCTACAATGGAGGAGCTGCCAACCATCCGTCCACACTATGTGACACCCGAGCAGAAAGGCAACTATACCCCCTATGAGCGCGACCCGGAGACGAAAGTGCGCTACTGGGCCATCCCCGGCATGGAGGGCTACACCCATATCATCGGAGGTCTGGAGAAAGACGGCAAGACCGGAGCCATCTCCACCAACCCCGAGAATCATGACCTGATGTGCCGTCTGCGCGCTGAGAAAGTGGCCAAGATACCCGTTCCCGACGTAGAAGTATCGGGCGACGATGACGCCGAACTGCTCATTGTCGGTTTTGGTGGCACCTACGGCCACCTCTACTCTGCGATGGAAGAGCTGCGTCAGGCAGGTCATCGTGTAGCTTTGGCCCATTTCCAGTTTATCAACCCACTGCCCGCCAATACTGCCACCGTGCTCAAGAAATACAAGAAAGTGGTTGTGGCTGAGCAGAATCTCGGACAGTTTGCGTCCTATTTGCGCAGCAAAGTAGACGGTTTTACGCCTTACCAATATAATGAGGTGAAAGGTCAGCCATTTGTGGTAGCAGAGTTAGTAAAAGCTTTTGAGGAAATTATTAATGGATAAGGAGGAGAAGAAAATGAGTGAATATACAGCACAGGATTATAAGAAGAGCCAGCCACGCTGGTGTCCAGGATGTGGCGACCATTTCTTTCTCGCCTCCCTTCACAAGGCGATGGCAGAGGTGGGCGTGGCTCCACATGACATAGCCGTGATCTCTGGTATCGGATGCAGCAGTCGTCTGCCCTATTACGTGAACACTTACGCCATGCAGACTGTCCATGGACGTGCCGCCTCCATCGCAACAGGCGCTAAGGTGGCCAATCCCAACCTGACCGTGTGGCAGGTGAGTGGCGACGGCGACGGACTTGCCATTGGCGGCAATCATTTCATTCATGCCATGCGTCGCAATATCGACATCAACATGATATTGCTCAACAATCGTATCTATGGTCTCACCAAAGGACAGTACTCACCTACTTCACCTCGTGGCTTTGTTTCTAAGTCGAGCCCCTACGGCACTGTGGAGGATCCCTTCCGTCCGGCAGAACTCTGCTTTGGCGCCCGTGGTCATTTCTTCGCTCGCGCCGTGGCTACCGATGCCGCAGGCACCGTGGATGTACTGAAGGCAGCCTATCATCACAAAGGAGCCGCAGTGTGCGAGATACTCCAAAACTGCGTGATTTTCAACAATGGTGCATACGACCCCATCTATACCAAAGACGGCCGCAAGCAGAATGCCATCTATGTAAAGCATGGTGAGAAACTGGTGTTTGGTGTCGACAATGAGTATGGTCTGGTACAGGAGGGCTTCGGTCTGAAGGTGGTGAAAATCGGCGAAAATGGTATTACACTCGACGATATCCTCACGCATGATGCCCATTGCGAGGACAACACCTTGCAACTGAAACTGGCCATGATGGACAATGAGCACGGATTCCCCGTAGCCCTTGGTGTGATACGCGACGTGGATGCTCCTACCTATGACGCTTCTGTGGCTGCACAGATAGAAGAAGTGAGCGCCAAGAAGAAGTATCACAACTTCATGGAACTTTTAGAGACCAATGACACCTGGGAGGTGATTTAAAAAGCTTTATTAGGTGATAAGGTAGCAAGGTTTTTTAGGTTTTCTGCCATCTTGCCTCCTTATCACCTAATGATTATTTCTTTACCCATCAACCACTTTAATACGTAAACGAGCTACCGCCGATGAACTCTCTGAGCAGGGAGACCGCGGGCAGCTGGTTTTCAGGTATGTCGGCAAAGTATCTGAGGAACTTGTTGAGTCGGTATGCCTCGGAGAACTCATCCACATGCTGGGGCACACGGGAAAGCAACTGTGTGGCCTGCTGTTTGATGACAGCGAGTTCATAGATCATGGCCGTGTTGAACATCTCGTCGGCATTCTCCTGATAGGGGAAGATCCATTTTTCCTCACCCGCCCTGACGGATGGCCATCGGCGAATGGTCTCCTGAGCGGTGACCCCACGGTATTTGTGGTCGCGGATGATGCGTCGGAGCAAGCGGTTGTCGGTGGTGGGGATATAGTTGTGGTTGTCGAGCAGGATAGTGGTCAGTGCTGAGGCATAGACCTTAAACTTTTGTTCTTCAGGGATTTGTGCGGTGAGGTCGGGATTGAGCGCATGGATGCCCTCAATGACCAACACCTCGTTGTCACGCAGCCTCAGCCGTTTGCCACTGCGCTCACTTTTCCCTTTCTGGAAATTGTAGCGGGGCAGTTCCACCTCCTCGCCTTTGAAAAGCGCCTGGAGCTGCTCGTTGAGCAAAGGTATGTTGAGTGCGTACAGGCTTTCAAAGTCGTAGTCGCCTTTCTCGTCTTTTGGAGTGTCTTCACGGTCGAGGAAATAGTCGTCGAGCGAGATCATGACGGGCTTGATGCTGTTGCAGGCCAGCTGGATGGAGAGCCGTTTGCATGTAGTCGTCTTGCCACTCGATGACGGACCAGCTATTAAGACCGTTCTCACCGTCTTGCGTTGCGAAATTTCCTCAGCGATGTGAGCCAGTTTTTTCTCTTGCAGCGCTTCAGAGATGTTGATGAGCATGGAGGTATAGCCTTTTTCCACCACTTCGTTGAAATCGCCCACCGTACTGATGCCCATGATATTCTGCCAGCGGTGCTGCTCCTGGAAGATGCTGAACATCTTGTCCTGCCTGATTTTCTCACCCAGTTGCGAAGGGTCTTTCAGTGAGGGGATGCGCAGCAACAGACCGTCATCATATTTCTCCAGTCCGAAGAGGTAGAGCTGCCCGGTAGAGTTGAGCAGCGTGCCGTAGTAATAGTCAGCATAGCCATCGATTTCATAATAGACGGTATAAAGATCGCCTACGGTACGGAGTAGTTTGACCTTGGAACTGGTACCACGTTGCTCGAAGATGTCGATGGCCTCCTCTGTCGTACACTCATGACGTGTGATGGGGATGTCGGCATTGATGATGGCCTGCATCTTCTGGCGGATGATGTCCACATCATCCTGTGTGACAGCATGGCCGATGCGCAAGTCACAGTAATAACCTTTGGACACGGGTATGCTGATGATGACACTGCCGTTGGGGTAGAGGTCGTGAACGGCTTTGGAGAGGATGAAGAAAAGTGTGCGTGCATACGCCCTGCTACCCGATGCGGAATACATGTCGAGGTACTCCACGTCGCAGTTGCGGAATACGCGGTAGCCAAGACCCACCACTTTATTATTCATTTTTGCACTGACAGGTCCAAATTCCATTTTCAAGTTCAAGTCAGAAAAAATCTGAGAAAGAGAGCTGCCGAAAGGGAATTCTTGGATTTTTTTATTATTTTTGCAACGGATTTTTAGTGTTTCTGCCATAGTCTGATACATGTTTCATTTTGTCCGTGTAAAATTAGTAATAAAATATCAAAAAAATATTTTTTGATGATTAATATTTTTTAAATATGTCAATTTGGGTTATTTTTAAGCTGCTTGGGTCTCTTGCCCTTCTGATGTTTGGTATGAAATCCATGAGCGAGAGTATTCAGAAATTGGCAGGCCCGCAATTGAGGCATGTGTTGGGAGCCATGACGACCAATCGTTTCACGGGTATCCTCACAGGTATCTTCGTCACAGCCGCCGTGCAGAGCTCTACAGCTACGACCCTGATGACAGTGTCGTTTGTCAATGCAGGGTTGCTCACCTTGTTGCAGGCCATCAGTGTGATTATGGGCGCCCATATCGGTACGACAGTGACGGCATGGATCATGAGCCTTGGCTTCTCGTTCAACCTCACCGACTTTGTCTATCCCGCGTTCTTCTTAGGTATCATCCTGATTTATATGAAAAGCCGCCGTATCATCGGTGACTTCTTCTTTGGTGTGGCTTTCCTCTTCTTGGGTTTGGGAACATTGAAGGAGACCGGCTTTAGCCTGATGGACACGCCGGAGGCCAGCGACGCCATCCATGCTTTCTTCTCCCGTTTCAATGACCCCAATTTCCTCAATTCCATGTTGTTCTTGCTCATGGGCACGGTGCTCACACTTTGTGTGAGGTCGTCGGCAGCCATTATGGCTATCACGATGATCCTCTGTTCGACAGGGGTGCTGCGGCTTGACCAAGGCATCATGTTGGTACTGGGTGAGAATATCGGTACGACCATCACCTCAAATATCGTGGCCATGGATGCCAACACCCAAGCCCGCAGGGCAGCCTTTGCCCACTTGTCTATCAATGTGCTTGGTGTGCTGTGGGTGTTGGTGGTGCTACCCTGGTTTCTGCAGATGGTATGTCACCTTGTGGGATATGACATGGTCTCACCCAATATCGGCAAGGTGTCTGTGGTGCTGGCGGCATTCCACTCTGTCTTCAACATCACCAACACACTGTTGCTGATATGGTTCATACCACTCATAGAGAAATGGGTCTGCTATATCATCAATCCCAAGAAAGTGGATGAGGAAGAGGACTTCCGTCTGCATTTTATCACTTCTGGCATCATGAAGACCCCTGAGCTCTCAGTGCTGGAGGCTCATAAGGAGATTGAGTCGTTTGCGGAGCGCATGCAGCGTATGTTTGGCATGGTACGGGAATTGCTCGTAGAAAAGGACGAACAGGCATTTGTCAAACTTTTTAAGAGGATTGAGAAATACGAGGGAATCTCCGATAATATGGAGATAGAGATCGCAAAATACCTGGACCAAGTGTCTGACGCCCATCTGAGTGATGAGACAAAGGCCAAAATACGAGCTATGCTGCGTGAGATCTCCGAGCTGGAGAGCATCGGCGACTCATGTTACAACATAGCCCGTACGATCAATCGCAAGGTGCAGGGCAAGAAAGAGCATTTCAACGAGACACAGTATGAGCGTCTGCATCAGATGATGGAGCTGACCAACAATGCCCTGTCCCAAATGAATGTGTTGATGAGAGGGCGCAAAGAGTCGTTTGAAATCAAGCGCACTTTCAATATAGAACATGAGATCAACAACTACCGCAACCAACTGAAGCGCCAGAACATCATCGATGTCAACGACCACAAGTACACCTATGCTATCGGCACCATCTATATGGACATCATCAGCGAGTGTGAGCGGTTGGGCGACTATGTGGTCAATGTGGTAGAGGCTCGAATGGGCTTGCGGCAGAAATCAAATTAAGGGGTCTCCGCCATCTGACAATTGGCTACTTCTCTTTCTCAAGTATTTTGTAGAGTTCACGCATACCTTCTGAGGCACCTTTTTTGATGTGGGTGATGCCACGGTAACTGGTGTTGACATCCGCCGGATCAATCAGGTAGACAGGCGCTTTGGCTGGAACGTATTGCACCAGTCCGGCAGCAGGATAAACCACCAGTGAAGTGCCGATGATGATGAAGATGTCGGCCTCCATGGCCTCACGGGCGGCTGTCTCGATCATAGGTACAGCCTCATTGAAGAATACGATGTGCGGACGCAGCAGCGATCCGTCTCCCGCCTTGGTTCCTACGGGCACTTCCGGGTTGTCATTGGTGAGGGTCTGTATGTATCGGGGATCATAAGGGTCGATGCTGGAGCATACTTTCATCAACTCACCATGCAGGTGGATGACTTTTTTGCTGCCTGCCACCTCATGCAAATTGTCTACATTTTGTGTGATGACTGTCACGTCGAAATCATCTTGCAATTTTGCTACCAGACGGTGCCCCTCGTTGGGTTTCACACCGATGCACTTTTTGCGGAGCATGTTGTAAAACTCTGTCACTAAATTGGGGTCGCGAAGCCATCCCTCATGCGTAGCCACTTTAGACACTGGATAATTCTCCCACAAGCCATCGGCGTCACGGAAAGTTTTCAGACCACTTTCCACAGACATGCCGGCACCGGTCAATATTACTATCTTTTTCATATTTCTATGTGTTTTTGGAAATGATGACAATGATGTGAATGAATGCACAAAAATAGAAAAAAAAGACGAATATCCATCGATTGGTTGCCATTTTTTTCATCAGCATTTCTTTTCCTCGAATGGCAGGCAAGATTTGCTCTCGGATAAATGATGAAAAGCCAACTATCACCCGATTGTCGGCTGCGCTGACGTACGGATGTGTAGTGCGAATAAAATAAAGTAAGTTACTTTCACTCAACAATAAAGATAAATTTTGCAAATTTATTTTGTATTGTCTTTGTTTATTCGTAACTTTGGCGGCAATTTTAAAAATCGTATCAAAAAGAATGAACAAAGTAAGTTATGCCTTAGGGCTGGGCATTGGCCGACAGTTGGCGCAGATGGGTGCCCTCGACTTGAATATCGACGATTTTGCAGCTGCCATCAAAGACGAGCTGGCCGGTCATGAGTTGAAGATTTCCCATCGTGAAGCCCAGAAAATAGTAGAGGCTTATTTTAAGGAAAAAGAAGAAAAGATGAATGCCGACCGTGAGGTGAAAGGCAAGGTAGCCAAAGAAGCTGGTGAGAAATACCTGGCAGAAAATGCCAAAAACGAGGGTGTGATCACACTGCCAAGTGGTTTGCAATATCAAGTACTGAGAGAGGGCAATGGCCGTAAGCCCAAAGCCACCGACGAAGTGGTGTGCCACTATGAGGGTTTTCTGGTAGACGGTACCGTCTTCGACAGCAGTTTCCAGCGTGGTGAGCCAGCCACCTTCCCTCTCAACCAGGTCATTACAGGTTGGACAGAGGGTCTGCAACTTATGCAGGAGGGTGCCAAATATCGTTTCTTTATCCCCTATCGTCTGGGATATGGCGAGGGTGGTGCCGGCACACTGATTCCTCCATATTCTGCCCTCATCTTCGATGTGGAACTGATTGAGGTGAAGTAGTTCTATCAGTTTTTTCAAGCTATTTGAGTTAAGATAATCATCATTAAAAATAATAATTGTAGTATAAAAATGAAAAAAATTGCATTTTTCGCACTTGTCGCAGGGATGGCTTTTGCCACAGTATCCTGCAACAAAAGTCCTAAGGCCAATCTGGCATCTGACGTCGACTCACTGAGCTATGCCATTGGTCTTGCCAACGGTAGCCAAATCACAGGTTATCTTGCCATGCAGGGTATCGACACCACTTATATGGCCGACTTTGTGAGAGGTTTCAAAGAGGGTGCTCGTGCTGGTGGTGACAAGAAGCAGGCTGCTTACTATGCCGGCGCCAAGGTAGGTATGGATATGACCACCAACATCAACAACTCCATCTTCGGTGGCGACTCTCTGACCAAGGTTTCCGAGCGCAATCTTGTAGCAGGTTTGGTAGATGGTATCAAAGGCAACAAGAAGATCATGGATCCTGAAAAAGTGATGCCTGAGATTGATGGCATGGCACAGCGTGTCCACAACAAGGTGATGCAGCAGCGTTATGCTGAGAACAAGCAGGCTGGTGAGAAATTCCTTGCTGAGAATGCCAAGAAAGAAGGCGTGAAGACACTGCCTTCAGGTGTGCAGTACAAAGTGATCAAGGAAGGCAACGGCCCGATTCCTGCCGACACCTCCAGAGTCAAGCTTCACTATGAGGGTAAGACCGTGGATGGCCAGATCTTCGACAGTTCTTATCAGCGCGGCAAAGAGGCTGTGGAGTTTGTCGTACGCCAGAACATCCCTGGTTTTGCCGAGGCGCTCACTCACATGCCAGTAGGTTCTACATGGGAGGTTTATATTCCTGCAGAGCAGGCTTATGCCGACCGCGACATGGGTAAGATCAAGCCCTATTCCACTTTGATTTTCAAGATTGAATTGGTAGAACTCCTCAAATAAGAGCAAGAAAAGATATGAAGCGTATCATATTGTTGGCACTCGTCGTCATGGCGAGTGCTTCTTTTAGCCAAGTCTTTGCCGATGGCAAGAAAGACAAGAAAAAGAAGAAAAACAAGAACCAAGTAGAAATGGTGGCTGAGCCTGTGGCACCAATCAAAGCCCCCGTAGAACTCACGACTGTCACTGACTCTGTGAGCTATGCGATGGGTATGAACATGACCAATGGTCTGATACCATTCCTGATTCAGAACTTCGGGGTCGACACGGCCTATATGTATAAGTTTATCGAGGGTTTTGAGGCTGCTATCGACAAGCGCAACAACAATAAGGAGATGACGGCCTATGGTGCTGGCATCAATATCGCCCACATGGTGGAGAGCCAGATGATCCAGGGTGCTGAGCGCAACATGAAAGGGGTGGTGGACAGCATCAATACCGACATATTCAACGAAGGATTCCTCGCTGTGCTGAAGAAAGACTTCACTCGCTTTAATGACTCTACAGCTCAGGAATACTTGACCACCCTGAAAGACCGTGAAATGCAGAAAAACATCAAACGCGGTGAGGAGTTCCTGGCTGAGAACGCCAAGAAAGAAGGTGTGGTGACACTGCCCAGCGGTCTGCAGTATAAGATACTGCGTGCCGGTACCGGTGCTATCGCCACTGACAAAGACGAGGTGGAAGTGAAATATGAGGGACGTCTGATCGACGGCACTGTCTTCGACAGCTCCTATAAGCGTGGCGACCAACCTGCCAAATTCCGTCCCACTCAGGTGATCAAGGGATGGACAGAGGCTTTGACGCTGATGCCCGAAGGAAGTATGTGGGAGCTTTATATCCCACAGAACTTGGCATACGGAGAGCGTCAGGCTGGTCAGATACCTCCCTATTCCGCTCTGATTTTCAAAGTGGAGCTTGAAAAGGTGAACAAAGCCTCTACGACTACTCCTTCCGCCAAGCCGGCTCCTACAAGCGTGACACGCCCTAAGTCGACCAAAGTGCTTCCAAAAGCTAAGAAGAAGTAGCAAGTGGACAAAAATCAAAAATCGCCTCTACATCAATAGTAGAACCCACCATAAGTAGATGAGGTCTTTATGCTATAGAGACCTCATCTATTGTTTTTGGCCTTACAATATGACAAAAAAACACAAAAAATGCCCATAATAGTTGTCTATCTCATATAAATTGTCTATTTTTGCTTTCACAATGTCAACAACAGACAAAAACGAGAACTAAAAACCTAATTATTGAAATGGCAGTAGAGAAAATAGACAATCTTGACAGGAAGATATTGAAGATTCTGTCACAGAATGCCCGTATACCTTTCAAGGATGTAGCAGCAGAGTGCAATGTATCACGTGCAGCCATCCATCAGCGTGTGCAACATTTGATAGAAAACGGCACTATCACGGGTAGTGGGTTTGACGTCAATCCCAAGAGCCTCGGTTACTCCACCTGCACCTATGTAGGTATCACACTGGAGCGTGGTAGTATGTATAAGAATGTATGTGAGCGACTTGGTCACATCCCTGAGATTGTAGAGTGTCATTTCACAACAGGTCCCTATACCATGCTTGTCAAGCTGTACGCCCGCGACAATGAGCAATTGATGGATCTGCTCAACAACCAGATGCAGAGCATTCCGGGAGTGGTGGCCACAGAGACGCTGATTTCGCTGGAGCAGAGCATCAGACGTGAGATTCCTGTAAAGTTTGATGACAACAAACCTGAGTGATAGACAGACGACGTAACCGAAGGATGCTGTTTTATGAATTACTTTGATCTTGAGTCACACCTTAGCGGTATCTACTCTTCCTACCCCGAGGCCAGACGTAAGCCTGTCATCGGGATCACCGCCAATTTCAACGATGGTGAGGCTACGATGGCCCGTGTGTATTATCAGCAAGTGGTTGAGGCCGGGGGTGCCCCTGTGCTTATACCTCCTGTTGAGGACAAGGATGTGATCATCAATACCCTCGACAATATAGACGGTCTGCTGCTTTCAGGCGGAGCCGATTTCAACCCGTTATGGACCGGTGAGGAGCCACTGCCACAGTTGCACCGTATCAACGCCGACCGCGACTTGCCAGAGCTGCTTGTCACTCGTCTGGCATACAACCGACAGATACCTATTCTTGGCATCTGCCGGGGTATACAGACGCTGGCTGTGGCGCTGGGTGGCAAGGTGATGCAGGACATCACCGCTGTCTTGGAGCAGCCCCCCGTGGAGGAACCTTCCGATAAAAAGAAGAAACGCAGCACTCCGGAGACGCCACCGGAGCGCCCACAGCTGATCAAGCACAGCCAGGATGGCGCCCGCCATCTGCCAACCCATTCTGTACAGATAGATAAAGACTCCGTGCTATATCGGATCTACAAGAGTGAGCGCATTTTTGTCAACTCTTTTCATCATCAAGCCGTGTCCGACGCAGGTCCTAAGTTTCGCGTCTCTGCCAAGGCTCCTGATGGTGTCATCGAGGCGATGGAGAGCGCAGAGTTCAAGCCTGTCTTGGGGGTGCAATGGCATCCAGAGTGCCTTGAAAGCGAAGGACGTAAGTTGTTCTCATGGTTGGTGGCTCAGGCCAGTAATTTCCGTCTTGCCAAGGGCTTACACGACCGTGTGCTGACGCTGGACACCCACTGTGACACCCCGATGTTTTTCAGTCAGGACATCAAGTTTGACCAACGCGACCCACGCATTCTGGTCGACCTGCATAAGATGACCGACGGACGGCAAGACGCCGTCATCATGGCCGCCTATCTGCCTCAACCCAAGATGGGTGAGACCTTCTCGTCGAAGGTGCCTTTCGATGTGAAGACCCCGATGGAGTATGCCGACTTTATCTTTGACAAAATAGAGGCGATAGTCAGGAGCAACCGCAAGTATATCAGCATCGCTCGCACACCCGCCGACCTTTATGAGGACAAGCGCAAAGACCGCAAGTCGGTGATGTTTGCCATCGAGAATGGCATCGCCCTCAATCATGACCTCGCCAATGTGAAGCACTTCGCCCAGCGCGGTGTTGTCTATATGACGCTCTGTCATAATGGCGACAATGATATCTGCGATAGTGCCAAAGGCTGTGACACCAATAATGGCGTAAGCAAATTTGGTGAGAAAGTGATCCGGGAGCTGAACCGGCAGGGTATCATGGTGGACTTGAGCCATGCCAACGAGCGTAGTTTTTATCAGGCCCTTGAGATCAGCAAAACTCCCATCGTGTGCAGCCACAGCAGTTGCAGAGCTCTTTGCGACGTGCCTCGCAATCTCACCGACGACCAGATGCGTGCCCTCGCACAGTGTGGAGGTGTGATGCAAGTCACCCTCTATCCTGGCTTCTTACGCAAAGAAGGAGGGGCCACTATCCGCGATGCGATGGAGCATCTCAACCATGCCGTAAAAGTGATGGGTGTGGACCATGTGGGTCTTGGCACTGACTTCGACGGCGATGGTGGGGTGAGAGGACTGGCCGACTCCTCCGAGTTGCTCAATTTCACGCTGGAGTTGCTACGCAACAAATACAGTGAGCGTGATATCCAGAAGATATGGGGTGGCAACTGGCTTCGAGTGATGGCACAAGTGCAAAGTGTGGTGTAGTGAGCTGTGCTGCACAATCTAAAGTGAAATATCTAACATGAGAATGAGACTAAATACATTTGCAATCATCAGTCTGCTGGCTTTGTTTTTCATGTTGTCTACAGGGTCATCTTGTAATAAGAAAAACAAATATGTGCCTATAGAGGAAAATCCTGTGGGGCCGCAGTTTGAGGCCGACTCTGCATTTGCCTATTGTTATCAGCAGTGTGCTTTCGGACCTCGTATGATGAACAGCATTTCACATGACGAGTGTGGGAAATGGATAGCTAGTAAGTTTGAGTCCTTTGGCTGTAAAGTAGAATTGCAAGAGGCTTCACTCAAAGGCTATGACGGAACGATGCTGAAAAGCACTAATATCATAGCACATTTTCAACCTGAAAAACCTCGGCATATCCTGCTTTGTGCCCATTGGGACAGCAGACCGTGGGCAGACAACGATCCCGACAGCGCTAACTGGCATACACCAGTGATGGCTGCCAACGATGGCGCCAGTGGCGTGGCAGTGATGCTAGAGGTGGCAAGGCTGCTCCAACAGACCGACTCGCTCGACCTGGGCGTTGATTTCGTCTGTTTTGATGCGGAGGACTGGGGAGCGCCTCAGTGGAGCGACCACAGCGGTGAGGACACGTGGGCCTTGGGGTCACAATACTGGGCGTCCCATCATCCGACCACCCCATATCAGACCCTTTTTGGCATCCTGCTTGACATGGTAGGAGGTCAAGGGGCACAATTCTATCAAGAAGGGATGTCACTGCGCTATGCGCCAAGCGTGGTCAACTATGTGTGGCGGGCTGCCCATGCTGCCGGCTATAGTAGCTATTTCCCCATGTCCACAGGAGGTGGTGTCACCGACGACCATATCCCGGTGAATGAGAAGGCCGGCATCCCGACCATCGACATCATCAATCATTATCCTGACTGCAGGGAAAGCAGCTTCGGACCTACCTGGCACACAGTCAATGATGACATGAACCACATCGACAAGAACACTTTGAAAGCGGTGGGGCAGACCGTGATACAGGTGCTCTTCACGCTATAACTATCAAGAAAACACCTTTTTTCTGATACTATTTACTAAAACAGCAGCGCCGACCAGCCCTTGAGGCGGTCGGCGCAAATTATCAGTGAAGTTTTGCATTCGCTCTACTTCTCCCCTACAACTGTCCTGCCTCCACCATCAGCACCACACGCTCTGTCAGGCGGTCGGTGCCATTGGGGTCGTAGTCTTTTTTCAGGCTGGCGCCGAAAGCCCAGGCGAAAGCTTGCCAGAAACCAGCGCGGATGGGACCCATGAAAGCTTTGACAATGTCGTAAGAAGAAGAGTTGCACTCACGGTAAATGAGTTTGATGAGCAATTTTCCTTGTGAGTAGGTCAATTTCTTCATACGGGGCTTATACTTGTTGTAAATATCTTTCTCCACGCGCTTCATGTGTTCGTCTTTAGACTTTTTGTCGGGCAGCGTCTGGAGATACTCATAGGTCTCGATGATAATCTGGTTGGCTTCCTTTGCAATGGGAAGCACCTTCTTCACATTGTAGACCAAGCGGTTGTAGGCTCGTCGCTGTTTCTCGTTTTTCAGTTCGACTGTAGGGTAGACGAAGACATTGCTCATCTCCATAAACAGCACGCTGTCGCCGTCGACCAAAGCCTTGGCCACCTTCACTTTGGGCACCAACGTCGGATTGTCCATGTCCACCTCGCGGTCTTCGGGGTTGACAGGCACTCGCTTGTCGTTCTGGGCTGCGATGGTCAAGGGCAGCCAGCACGATAGAATCAGAAAAAAGACCATTCGTCTGCTCATGATGCCGCAAAATTAGTGATATTATCTCAAACAGCCATTCCACGGCCTTTTTCTTTTCGTTTTTTAACGTTTCATTGATGGTTTTCAAGTTCTTATAGCTAATCATTTGCAAACTCTAAATGACAAAAAAACGGGTAATCCATTTCAATTTAAAAACTTTAACCTAAAAATTATTGCACGCATTGATTTTTGTGTGCAATGTTTTTGCTGTTAACATGTTTTTTCCTAACTTTGCAGTCGATAAAATATATGGTCGAAACATCAATTATTTACATAAACATTTAACAAAATGGCAAAGTTTGATAAGTCAGTTTTAGAGAAGTACGGTATCAGCGGTACTACTGAGGTGGTTTACAATCCTTCTTACGAGGTGCTCTTCGAAGAGGAGATGAAAAAAGACCTCACAGGTTATGACAAAGGCCAGCTCACAGAGCTTGACGCAGTGAACGTGATGACAGGTATTTATACCGGCCGTTCACCTAAAGACAAATTCATCGTGATGGATGAGAACTCCAAAGACACCGTATGGTGGACAAGCGATGAGTATAAGAATGACAACCATCCCGCCAGTATGGAGACTTGGAACGCTGTTTTGAAACTTGCCAAGGATGAGCTCTCCAACAAGAAACTCTATGTGGTCGACGGTTTCTGCGGCGCCAACAAAGACACCCGCATGAAGGTGCGCTTCATCATGGAAGTGGCTTGGCAGGCTCATTTCGTGACCAATATGTTCATCCGTCCTATCAATGAAGAAGAACTGGATCAGGAACCCGATTTCGTGGTGTTCAATGCTTCTAAGGCCAAGGTAACAAACTACAAAGAACTGGGCCTCAACTCAGAGACAGCCGTAGTGTTCAACGTGACCAGCCGCGAGCAGGTGATTCTCAACACGTGGTATGGTGGTGAGATGAAGAAAGGACTCTTCTCCATGATGAACTACTACCTCCCACTGAAGGGCATCGCCGCTATGCACTGCTCTGCCAACACTGACCTGAACGGTGAGAACACCGCCATCTTCTTCGGTCTCTCCGGCACAGGCAAGACCACATTGTCCACCGACCCGAAACGTCTGCTCATTGGCGACGACGAGCACGGATGGGATGACAATGGTGTGTTCAACTTCGAGGGTGGCTGCTATGCCAAGGTGATCAATCTCGACAAAGAGAGCGAGCCCGACATCTACAATGCTATCCGCCGCAACGCACTGCTTGAGAATGTGACCGTAGACGCTGAGGGCAAGATCGACTTCGCCGACAAGAGCGTAACAGAGAACACCCGCGTGAGCTATCCTATAGAGCACATTGAGAAGATCGTGAAGAATGTCAGCCCCATCAGTGCTGGCCCAGCTGCCAAGCAAGTGATCTTCCTCTCCGCCGACGCCTTCGGTGTGCTGCCTCCAGTGAGCATCCTTACTCCAGAGCAGACCAAGTATTATTTCCTCTCTGGTTTCACTGCCAAACTGGCTGGTACAGAGCGTGGCATCACAGAGCCTACACCTACTTTCTCTGCTTGCTTCGGTCAGGCCTTCCTCGAACTGCATCCCACCAAGTATGCTGAGGAACTGGTGAAGAGAATGGAAGCCAACGGTGCCAAGGCATACCTTGTCAACACTGGCTGGAACGGTACTGGCAAACGTATCTCCATCAAAGATACACGTGGCATCATCGACGCCATCCTCGACGGCAGCATCAACACTGCTCCTACGAAAAAGATTCCTTACTTCGACTTCGAGGTGCCCACAGCACTTCCTGGCGTAGACCCCGCTATTCTTGACCCACGTGACACATACGCAGATGCCAGCATCTGGGAGGAGAAAGCTAAGGACCTCGCCGCACGCTTCATCAAGAACTTTGTGAAGTATGAGGGCAATGAGGCAGGTAAGGCTCTTGTGGCCGCCGGACCAAAACTCTAATTCATCCATATCAACACGACAGCAGCCAGGCAAAAAATGCCTGGCTGCTGTCGTGTTAAGCGATATTAGCTTTTGGCTTTTTCCTATTCGATTTTTGGTTTTCTCACAAAAAACGAACAGCAAAAAAAAGAGGACGACATGAATCACTCATACCGGCCTCCTGAAAACAATTCAACGAATGTTGGTCTTAACTAAAGCAATGATACTCAGTATAGTCGTAATAACGACCATGACCAACATCATCGTTGTCTCAAAATCTAATAACATAATCTTTACCTTAAATCTATCAAACTACTAACCTAATGAAAAAACTGTATTCTCACGAACACGATGCAAAGTTAGTGGATTGTTTGCGCACACACAAACAATTCGTCTACATTTTCATGCAATCAGCCCTTTTTTTGATATAAGTCAATGGGGTATTTTATGAACTCCTCAACTCCTGAACTCCTCAACTCCTGAACTCCTCACAAAAGTGTTTCTGATGTGATAACCTCCTAAAAACTCTAAACAGAACTTAAAAAATACCCTAATAAACAATAATTTACATAATAAAAAAGCGAAAACACGTTATATTTGCGGAATTCTGAGTAAATTTGCAACCAAAAATTGTGAGTGCAGTCCGCAGATTCCACTTGAATGACCTAATTCTTACAGGTGGGATATTGGGGATTGTGCCCGTCATTTCAATCAATAGAACTCAATGAGAAGGATTTTATTACCTTTCGCTGTTTGTCTGTCTGTTATCCTCATGTTTGCCTCATGTCTGAAGGACGATGAGGAAGAGACGGTCTATTCCGACGATGCTGCTATCATTTCTTTTACTCTAAGTGACCTCAAAAGGTCTATGACCACCACTGCCAAGAATGGTTCAGACAGTGTGTATCAAGTAAAAGTGACCGGAAGCAGCTATAAGATGTACATCGATCAGATCCGTCATCTGATATACAATGTCGACTCTCTGCCCTACGGCACGGATGTGTCGAAAGTGCTTTGCACGGTGACGAGCAAAAATTCTGGTCTGATTGTCATACAGAATATCAACAGCGACACGCTGAAATATTACAATAGCTCCGACTCCATCGACTTCACTCAGCCACGGAAATTTATTGCTTATTCCGTCGACGGTTCTTCACATCAGGAATATGAGGTGAGGCTGAATGTTCACTATGAGCGCAACGACCAGTTTGTGTGGAACAGCGCCGACATCTCGCTACCTGATGGCATTCAGGGTATGAAAGCCCTCCCATGTAATGGGCGGGTATATGTCTTTGCCTCAGACGGCAGCCAGACAAATGTCTACTATTGCGAGGAGGATAGCCATGACGGATGGAAACAGGCTGAGCCAGCGTTCAGCACTTCTTTGCCCGACTATTCCTACCAAAATGTGGTGGTGAGCAATCAGCATTTCTATACGTATGCCAATGGCAGGATATTGAAGTCAGACGATGGAAGTACATGGGTGGAGACATCGAAAGCTACACTGCTGCGCTTGGTAGCCGCCAGCACCAATTCGCTTTATGCGTTGAGCCACGCAGGGATGTTGGTCTCCTCTGCCGACGAAGGTGCTACTTGGAATGTAGAGGCACTCGATGAATCGCCCAGCTTGCTGCCCATTCAGGATATCTCCTACTGCTGTCTGCCCTCAAGGGTGAACGACGCTACGGAATACATCGTACTGGCCGGCAACCGTACATTGACCAACTATTTTAATGACCGCTATGCGATGGTGTGGAGCAAGGTGGCAGAGTATTCGGAAGGAAGCCGCAACGACAGTTGGATGTATATCAGTGCTTGCGATGTCGACTCTGTGGCGCTGCCTCGTCTGTCCAACCTCACCCTGGCTTCTTACAACGGCAACATGATCGCACTGGGAGGTTCTGGCATCGGTGCTTGCGACCGCGCCGCATTCAGTCAGCTCTATTACAGCCAAGACGGTGGTGTCTATTGGCGAAATGATAAGAATTACAAGTTGCCAAAGGATTTTGAGGGTCAGGACGCCTTTGCCTTGACGGTAGACAGTAAAGGCCGCATATGGATCATCACAGGCAAAAAGGTATGGAAAGGCTATTACCCCGATGCCGTGTGGGAGAAGAGCCAGAAGTCATTTACAGAGTAGTCATCAGACCATTCATACATATCAGGAAATGAGAAAAGCGCTTGTCGTCATCATGCTTATGTCGTCTGTCACGTTGTCGCGTGCACAGGGCGACGTGGAGTATCTGATGGAGATAGGTGCCGGTCTGGGGCTAGTGTCTTATGAGGGAGACTACAATGGCAATATCACCAAGAACATGCAGCCGATGGCTTCTATCCTGCTTCGTCGCATCATCAATCCTTATCATGGATTTCGTGTGCGGGCAGGATTTGGCAAGCTCAAGGGATCATCGGCCGACGTGGAGACCTATTATCCGGGGTTGCATGAGAATCCCTACACCTTCAGCCACACCATGGTCGATCTCTGCACCACCTACGAGTATAATTTCTGGCCTTATGGCACAGGTCGTGAATACCGTGGTGCCAAGAGACTCAGTCCGTTTGTGTATGGAGGCATCGGCCTGGCATATGTGAAGGCCGGCTCTGACAATGTCTTTACTGGCGGACTACCTATAGGTCTTGGTGTGAAGTACAAACTGGCTGACCGACTCAACCTTGGTGTCGAGTGGGGGGTGCATTTCACCCTGAGCGACAAACTTGACGGGTCGCAAGACCCCTACGGCATCAAGAGCAGCGGCGCTTTTAAAAACACCGACTGCTACTCTGCCTTGCAGGTGACACTCACCTACAGTTTTATGGCCAAATGCAGAACATGTCATAACGAAGATGAATAAACTGGATATGAACCGTATACCCCAGCACATCGCTATCATCATGGATGGCAACGGACGCTGGGCGCTGGAGCAGGGCAAACCCCGCAGCTTCGGCCATCAGGCTGGTGTCGACGCCGTGCGTCGCATCACCTCGGAATGCACACGCCTTGGTGTGAAGTTTCTCACCCTGTACACTTTCTCGACAGAAAACTGGAACCGTCCTGTCGATGAGATTGCGTCATTGATGAGTCTGGTGCTCTCCTCTCTGGAGGATGAGATATTCATGAAAAACAATGTGCGCTTCCGTGTCATCGGCGAGATAGAACGCCTGCCTAAAGACGTACAGGAGAAGTTGCAAGAAACTATGGACCATACAGCAGCCAACACCAACATGCAGATGGTGGTGGCATTGAGCTACTCGTCGAGATGGGAGATCACCCGTGCCACCCGCCAGATCGCGCAGGAGGTCAAGGAGGGGAAGACCGCCCTGGAGGACATCAGCGAGGAGATGCTGTCACGCCACATGGTGACCAACTTCATGCCCGACCCCGACTTGCTGATCCGCACGGGTGCCGAAGTGCGTATCTCCAACTATCTGTTGTGGCAGATCGCCTATTCCGAGTTGTATTTCTGCGACACCTACTGGCCCGACTTCATGGAGGCCGACCTGCATGAAGCCATCGCATGCTATCAGAGCCGTCAGCGCAGATTTGGCAAGACGGAGGCCCAGGTGGAGCCCGACGCCACGGAATAAACGGGGCATCCATGAATCCGGAAAGTCCGGAATCTCCGGTTAATCCGGCTCTTAAATCGACAATAAAAAATTATAATGTAATGATCAATATAAGGAAAATCCTTACACTGTTGGCAGTCATCACTTGTGCTTGGAGCATTCAGGCTCAGGAGATCATTGTCAATCCTGATATCTCCTACGCAGGCATTCCCCGTTCATTGACGGTGGGAGGCATCGCCGTCTCAGGTGTGGATGGTTATGAGGACTTCATGCTGACTGGCATCTCTGGTTTGACAGTAGGTCAGACCATCACCGTTCCGGGCAACGAGGTGACCGATGCGGTGAAAAGATACTGGCGCCATGGTTTGTTCTCTTCTGTTGCCATCTCCGCCGACTCCATTGTGGGCGACCAGATTTACCTTCACATCCATCTCAGTGTGCGTCCTCGTGTCTCCACCATCAATTATATCGGCCTGAAGAAGTCGGAGCGGGATGACATGGAGGCAAAACTGGGCATCATCAAAGGTGGTCAGCTCACACCTAATATCATCGACCGTGCCAAGATCCTGGCCAAGAAATATTTTGATGACAAAGGTTACAAGAACGCCGAAGTCAATATCCGCCAGCGTGATGATGTGGCTAACAAGAATCAGGTGATTCTCGACGTGGAAGTGGACAAGAAAGAGAAGATGAGGGTACATGAGATCATCATCGACGGCAATGAGATGCTCTCCGACCAGAAAATCAAAGGTCGTTTGTTCACCAAAGGTGCCTTTGCCAAGACCCACGAGGCCGGCAAACTCTCCACCTTTTTCAAGTCAAAGAAATTCACTCCTGAGCGTTGGAAAGAGGACAAGCAGAAGTTGATAGAAAAATACAACGAGTATGGCTATCGCGACGCAACTATCCTGGAGGACAGTGTATGGAATTTCGACGAGAAACATGTCAATGTATATGTCAAGGTAGACGAGGGTAAGAAGTACTATCTGCGCAATATCAACTGGGTGGGAAATACCGTCTACTCTACTGACTATCTGAGCAATGTGCTCGGCATGAAAAAAGGCGATGTATACAACCAGAAACTGATGAACAAGCGTCTCTCTGAAGATGACGACGCCGTGGGCAACAACTACTGGAACAATGGTTACCTCTTTTATAACCTGCAACCCACCGAAGTGAATATCGTGGGTGACTCCATCGACCTCGAGATGCGTATCGTGGAAGGCCAGCAGGCACATATCAACCATGTGCGCATCAACGGTAACAACCGTCTCTATGAGAATGTGGTGAGACGCGAGTTGCGTACCAAGCCCGGCGACCTCTTCTCTAAAGACGCCCTGATGCGCTCCGCACGTGAGTTGGCCTCAATGGGACACTTCGACCCAGAAAAGATTGACCCGAAGGTGGAACCCAACTACGAAGATGGCTCTGTAGACATCAATTACAACCTGGAACAGAAGTCTAACGACCAGATTGAGTTCTCACTAGGTTGGGGACAGACGGGTGTCATCGGACGTGTGGGTCTGAAACTCAACAACTTCTCCATGCGCAATCTGTTCAACAAGAACAAAGAGCATCGTGGCATCATGCCTATCGGCGACGGAGAGGTGCTCTCTATAGGAGCACAGACCAACGGTAGCTACTATCAGTCATACAATGCCTCCTATTCCACCAACTGGTTTGGCGGCAAGCGCCCCATCCAGTTCAGCGCCGGTGTCTACTACTCCAAACAGACAGACATTTCCAGCACTTACTATAATTCTGCCTATCGCTACAGTTATTACAACTATCTTTATGGCGGCTATGGCAGCAATTACTACACCAATTATGAGAGCTACTACGACCCCGACAAATATGTCAAGCTGATAGGTGCCTCCATTGGATGGGGTAAGCGTCTGCGCTGGCCCGACGACTATTTCACATTGTCGCTCTCACTGGCCTATACACGCTATATGCTGAAAAACTGGAGCTCCTTCCTTGTCACCACTGGCAACTCCAACAACCTCAACCTGAACATCTCGCTCAGCCGAGTCTCTACTGACAACCAGTTGTTCCCACGTACAGGTTCGGAGTTCACCGCCTCTCTCTCTGTCACACCTCCATGGTCGAAATGGGAGAACAAAGACTTCAAGAATCTTGCCACCGACTGGCGCTCTGCCACCTACACCGAAGAACAGCAGGAGAAATACCGCTGGGTGGAGTACCACAAGTGGAAGTTCAAGTCGAAGACCTATACCGCGCTGACAGGAGGCACCAAGTGTCTGGTACTGATGACACGTGTCGAGTTGGGCTTGCTCGGATATTATAATAGGTATAAGAAATCACCGTTTGAGACCTATTATATGGGTGGTGACGGTATGAGTGGCTACTCCACAGGCTATGCTGAGGAGACCATCGGTCTGCGTGGTTATGAGAATGGTTCACTCACTCCTAATGGTGCCGCTGGCTATGCCTACGACCGTCTGTCACTGGAGCTTCGCTATCCATTCCTTTTAGGCAACACCACCATCTATGGCCTCACTTTCCTCGAGGCAGGTAATGCCTGGACCGACACACGCGATTTCAACCCATTCGACATGAAACGCTCTGCCGGTGTAGGTGTGCGTATCTTCCTCCCGATGGTGGGTCTGATGGGTATCGACTGGGCATACGGCTTCGACAAAGTATACGGCTCCAAAGGTGGCTCCAATTTCCACTTCATTCTCGGACAGGAGTTCTAAGCCACTGTTAGCGAATAAATATTAAAACGCCACCTCTCATCGTTAAGAAAAGATAAATCCAATTGTCTGATTGAAACTGAGGGGCAGGTCAATCGTCTGAAAAATACGGAAGTAAAAACAGATATAATATGAAGAAAATTATTTTAATGAGCCTGATGGCACTGGTGGCGCTGACGGCTGGTGCGCAGAAATTCGCACTTTTAGATATGGAATATATCCTGAAAAACATTCCCGCCTACGAGCGTGCCAATGAGCAGCTCAACCAGGTGTCGAAGAAGTGGCAGGCAGAGGTGGAGGCGCTCAACACAGAGGCAGCCACCATGTACAAGAACTATCAGAACGAAGTGGTGTTCCTCTCCGAAGAGCAGAAAAAGCGTCGTCAGGAGGACATCATGGGCAAAGAGAAGGAAGCCAGCGAATTGCGCAAGAAATACTTCGGCCCAGAGGGCGAGTTGTTCAAGAAACGTGAGAGTCTGATGTCACCGATTCAGGATGAGATATACAATGCCGTGAAGGATATCTCTGAACTACGTGGCTATTCGTTGGTTCTCGACCGCTCCAGCGATGGTGGTATCATCTTCGGTTCTCCAAAGATCGACATCAGCAACGAGGTACTTGAGAAACTTGGCTATTCAGCCAATTAGGTTTTGAGTAGTTGACGAGTTATTTGACTCACAATGTAGAGACACAGCGCATAATTTATTAAATAATAATGCATTAATTGGAAAAAAATAAGTATTTTTGCAGCCAAAATTAAAAATAACATTAAACAATAGACAAAAATGAAAAAATTATTCTTGATGTTGATGCTGTTGGCTCCTATGGCCACATTTGCACAGAAGTTCGGACACGTAGATACACAGGCTGTCATACAGTCTCTGCCAGAATTCAGCCGTGCAAACGGTGAGATTGAAGCCCTTGGCAAGCAGTATGAGAATGACCTGAAAGCTTCTCAGGACGAGTTGCAACGCAAGGCTGAGGAGTATGACAAGAACAAGAGCACCATGAATGCCACCAAGCAGCAGGAGACAGAGGCCAGTCTGCAGGAGATGTACACACGCATCCAGCAGCAGGCCGCCCAGAACCAGCAGGACTTCCAGAAGGCACAGCAGGACAAGCTGCAGCCTATCTTTACCAAGGTACGCCAGGCTATTGAGGCTGTAGGCAAGGCTGGTGGCTATGTTTATATCATGGAGGTAGGCAGTGTGTTGTATATCAACGACACGCTGAGTAAGGACATCACCTCTGAAGTGAAGTCACAACTGGCCAAGATGAAATAATCATCATGCTATCCTATTATGAGGGCAGGCCGTGTGTCTGCCCTTGTTGGTAAATTGTTTGTCAGTAACGTAAGCGCAATAATTATTTGAACCCCATGAAAAAGATTACACTACTGCTGATGCTGATGTTGTTGCCCTTCGTGGCAGGTGCACAGGTGAAGTTTGGACATTTGAGTTACGACCAGGTGTTCAAATCGATGCCTGAGTATGTGCTTGCCCAAGCCAATCTCAATGACCTGCGTGGGAAGTATGACGCTGAGATGAAACGGGTGGAGGACGAGTTCAACCGCAAGTACGAGGAGTTTCTTGATGGCCAGGCCGATTTTGCGCCCACCATCCTGCAGAAACGGCAGAGTGAGCTGCAGGAGTTGCTCACCAAGAACGTGGCCTTCAAAGCAGAGTCAGAGCGGCTGTTGCGACAGGCCGAAGCCGACACCTATGCCCCCATTCGTGAGAAGCTGCAAAATGCCATCCGAAAGGTGGGCGCAGAGCAGGGGTATGCTTTTATCCTCAACACCGATGGCGATGCCTGCCCCTATATCGACCCTGAGATGGGTGAGGATGTGACAGAACTGGTCATTGAGGCAATGAAATGAAGCATCTCTCCGAACATCCTGGCCCCATCGGAGTGTTCGACTCCGGATATGGTGGACTGACCATCCTGCATGGCATCCGCCAGCTGATGCCGGAGTATGACTATGTCTACTTGGGCGACAATGCGCGGGCACCCTACGGTCCACGGTCGTTCGACGTGGTCTATGAATTTACCCGTCAGGCGGTGATGAGGCTGTTTGAGATGGGATGCCACTTGGTGATTTTAGGTTGTAATACCGCTTCGGCCAAAGCGCTTCGCACCATCCAGCAGCGCGACCTGCCACAGACCGACCCTTCGCGGCGTGTGCTTGGGGTGATACGTCCTACTGCCGAGGTGATTGGTCAGCTCACCCACACCCGCCATGTGGGTATCCTGGCTACTGAAGGCACTATCAAGAGCCAGAGTTACGATCTGGAGATTGCCAAACTCTATCCCGATATACAGGTAACGGGGGTGGCATGTCCGTTTTGGGTGCCTTTGGTGGAGTATAATGAGGCCGACAGTCCTGGAGCCGACTATTTTGTCAAGAAACGCCTTGACCAATTGGCTTTGCTCGACCCTGACATCGATGCTATCATCCTTGGCTGCACTCATTATCCACTCCTTATGCCAAAAATCGTGAAATATATCAATCCCGGCATCCGCATCGTGCCTCAAGGAGGGTATGTGGCTGAGAGCCTGCGCGATTATCTCGTCCGTCACCCAGAAATGGCGTCAAGATGCACCCGGCATGGCACAGTGGAGTATTACACCACGGAGAACACAGAAAAATTCAATGAGAGTGCGCGCCTTTTCCTGCATGAGGAGGTGTGCGCCCATCATCTCACCCTCGGCGACGAAGGATAGGATAGTTACGAACTCCTAAAAAATCAATAACAAACATGCAAGAAACCAGACAAAACCGTATAGCAAGACTGCTCCAGAAAGAACTGAGCATGATCTTCCAGTCACAGACACGAATGATGCGTGGGGTGATGGTGAGCGTGACCCGCTGCCGCATCTCTCCCGACTTGAGTGTCTGCACGGCTTATTTGAGCATTTTCCCCTCAGAACGTGGTGAGGAGATGCTCAAAAACATCCAGGGCAATGAGAAGACCATCCGCTACGAACTGGGTACACGTGTGAGATACCAACTCCGCGTCATTCCCGAATTGCGGTTCTTTATCGACGACTCGCTTGACTATATAGAGCATATCGACGAGTTGTTGAAAAAGTAATAGTAGATTCTTTATAAGAAAGACTAGTCATGAACTTCCCGTTTTATATCGCCCGGCGTTATCTCTTCTCCAAGAAGAGCACTCATGCCATCAACCTCATTAGTGCTATCAGTGTGGTGGGGGTGGCAGTAGCCACGATGGCTTTGGTGGTGACGCTCAGCGTGTTCAACGGGTTTCATGACTTGGTGGCATCTTTCTTCACCTCTTTCGACCCACAGCTGAAGGTGGTTCCAGTTAAGGGCAAGACAGCTCCAGCCGATGACCCCATCCTAACGAAGATACGTCAACTGCCACAAGTGGATGTGGCCACGGAGTGTGTCGAAGACCAAGCCCTGGCCGTCTACCATGACCGTCAGGCGATGGTGCATATCAAGGGTGTGGATGACAATTTCAACCGTCTCACCCATATCACCGAGATACTATATCCCCAAAGCGGCGCCTACTTCGAACTGCATGCCGCCAACTTGGAGTATGGCATCCCTGGCATCCGTCTGGCACAAATTCTTGGCACTGGTGCACAATGGCAGGGTTATCTGTATGTCTATGCACCCATGCGCGAGGGTCAACTCGACATGACCGACCCAGAGAGCGCTTTTGTCAGCGACTCATTACTATCACCGGGCATGGTGTTCAATGTGAGTCAGGCGAAATATGACCGTGACTACATCCTCACCTCTATCGCTTTCGCACGCAATCTGTTTGGCCAACAGGGCATGCTCTCCTCCTTAGAGCTACGTCTCAAGCCTGGCAGCGACTTCAATCGGGTGAAAAGCCAGATTGTTTCTATCGCTGGTGAGAAATACCGTGTGCTCGACCGTTATGAACAGCAGGCCGACACGTTCAAGATCATGAGTATCGAGAAATTTATCGCCTATATTTTCCTCACTTTCATTTTGGTGGTGGCCAGTTTTAATATCATCGGGTCACTCTCGATGCTGATTATCGACAAGAAAGACGATGTGGCAACACTGCGCAACTTAGGTGCCTCCAACCGTCAGATTTCCTCCATATTCCTGTTTGAGGGCAGGATGATCGCTGCCGCCGGAGCGTTTATCGGCATTTTGCTCGGACTGTTTCTCTGTTGGCTGCAGCAGACTTTTGGGCTCGTCAGCCTAGGAGGAAGCGATGGCTCATTTGTGGTCGACGCTTATCCCGTGAGCGTCCATTTCTGGGATGTCATCATCGTTTTCTTCACCGTCCTGGCTGTAGGATGGATTGCCGTTTGGTATCCCGTGCGTCATCTCAGCCGCCGGCTGTTGGCATAAGCATGGTCAGCGAATTGGGAGGTCTGCCGAAATATTAAAAATAGTAAAATACAACTCAATTACAAAAGTTTAGCGTAATTTTGCACAATTATTGCAAAATACACCCTAATTGGGCATGTTGATGCCATCAAAAGGATAGTAATGAGTGTTACAAGAATAGTTGAGAAGTTCTTTTATAAAAGACAAAAAGAGCTAGACCGTCATCTCAATGAAGCCGGCGCCTTGCAACAAGAGGTGCTGCGCAGACTAATTGAAACAGCAAAAAATACAGAATTCGGTGCCAAACATCTGTTTGGCGCCACACGTGACTATGCGTCGTTCGCACAAAACACGCCCCTCAACACCTACGAGGACCTCAAAGGCGATATTGAGCGGATGAGACGCGGCGAGCGCGACGTGCTCTGGCCTGGCACCGTGAGATGGTTTGCCAAGTCTTCGGGCACCACCAACGACAAAAGCAAGTTCATCCCTGTCAGTGACCAAGGACTGCAGCGCATTCACTACGCCGGAGGTACCGACACCGTTGCTCTTTATCTGCGCGACCACCCCCACAGCCGCCTCTTCGACGGCAAGGCCCTTATTCTCGGTGGAAGTCACGCCCCCAACTACAATTTCTCCAACAGTCTGGTGGGAGACCTCAGCGCCATCCTCATTGAGAATATTAACCCACTGGTCAATCTCGTCAGAGTGCCTAAAAAAAGAACGGCCCTGCTCTCCGACTTCGAAATCAAACGGGAGCGTATCGCACGGGAGACTGTCAATAAAAATGTGACCAACCTCTCTGGTGTGCCCTCCTGGATGCTCTCCGTCCTCACACGTGTACTGGAAATCTCGGGCAAAAGCCATCTCAATGAGGTGTGGCCCAACCTCGAAGTGTTTTTCCACGGCGGTGTGGCCTTCACCCCCTACCGGCAACAGTACGAGGAACTGATACCCTCTGGCTCTATGCACTATATGGAGACCTACAACGCCAGTGAGGGATTCTTCGGCCAACAAGACGACCTCTCCGACCCCTCCATGATGCTCATGCTCGACTATGATATCTTCTACGAGTTTATACCGATGGAAGAACTGCATGAAGAGCATCCCAACATTGTGCCTCTCACCGGAGTGGAAATAGGGCGCAACTACGCCATGGTCATCTCTACCTCATGCGGTCTATGGCGCTATATCATCGGCGACACCATCACCTTCACCTCCAAAAACCCCTACAAGTTTGTCATCACAGGCCGCACCAAGCACTTCATCAACGCTTTCGGAGAGGAACTGATCGTTGACAACGCAGAGAAAGGTCTAGACTACGCCTGCAAACAGACAGGAGCCGAGGTACTGGAATACACTGCAGCACCTGTGTTTATGGACAACCATGCCAAGTGCCGCCATCAGTGGATCATCGAGTTCGCAAAAGACCCCGACGACATCAACCACTTCGCCCAACTGCTCGACCAGAAACTGCAGGAGATCAACAGCGACTACGAGGCCAAACGATATAAAAATATCACCCTGCAGCACCTCGAAATCGTCAAGGCCCATCACAATCTCTTCAACAACTGGCTCAAAGCGAAAGGCAAACTCGGCGGACAGCACAAAGTGCCAAGATTATACAACAGTCGACGCTTCATTGACGAACTGCTTGAGCTCAACCAATAAAGCTTCTTTATATACCCTGACAGATGACAAAGACGATCAGTACCATCCTCTGCACCATGGCTATCCTGACGCTTGTGGCATGTGCCAATATGGGGCAGCCCGACGGTGGATGGTTTGACGAGACACCGCCCTCTGTAATCGGTTCATGGCCACAAGACCAAGCAACCGGGGTCGATGCACGCAAAATCAACATCTTCTTCGACGAGTATATTAAAATAGACAATCCCACTGAGAAGGTCGTCATCTCACCGCCACAACTCGAGGCACCCGAAATCAAAGGTGCAGGACGGCGCATCATCGTAGAACTCAACGACTCACTCCAGCCCAACACCACCTACACCATCGATTTCTCTGACGCCATCTCAGACAACAACGAGGGAAATCCACTTGGCAACTATACCTACTCTTTCTCCACCGGCGGACACATCGATACACTCGAAGTAGCTGGATATGTCGTCGAGGCTGAAAATCTGGAGCCCATCAAGGGCATTCTTGTGGGACTCTACGACAATCTCAGCGACACCGCCTTCACCACCACACCCATGCTTCGTGTCTCACGCACCGACAGCCGTGGGCACTTTGCCATCAAAGGGGTGGCCCCGGGCGAATACCGCATCTACGCCCTCCAGGATATGGATGCCAACTATACCCACTCGCAAAAAAGTGAGAAACTCGCTTTCTCACACGACATCATTGTCCCTTCATGCAAACCCGACTTCAGACAAGACACCATCTGGGCCGACTCGCTTCACATCGCTGACATCGAGAGGGTGGGATATACACACTTCCTTCCTGACAACATTGTGCTCAGGGCTTTTACTGAGATACAGACCGACCGCTATCTCGTCAAAAATGAGCGAAAAGAGGCTGAATACCTCAGCATGATTTTTAGCTACGGACATGAGGAACTGCCACAGATAGAGGGCCTCAACTTTGATGCCGACCATGGACTGCTGCTGGAGACCAACCTGGCACAAGACACGCTCAACTACTGGATGAGCGACACCACACTCGTCAATCAAGACACACTGCGCATGGTGGTCACTTATCATGCCACCGACACCCTCGGTATGCTTCAGCCAATGACAGACACTTTGGAGATTGTGTCTAAAAATCCATACAATAAAAGGATGAAGGAACAGGCCAAAGAGTTGGAAAAATGGGAGAAGCAGCAGGAGAAAGCAAAGAAAAAAGGCAACAACTACCTTACCGAAATGCCCCCCACCCCACTCAATATCAAATTTGGCATACCCAGTGACATACATCCTGCCAGCGTCATACAGATTGAGTCGCCCACACCACTCGCACTCGTCGACACCACCAAGATACACCTCTTCCTAAAAAACGACACGCTCTGGGAAGAGCAACCCTTCACACTCATTGACAAAGCGGTGGAGGACAGCATACACAACAACCAAGCCACACGTATCCTCAGACTCAGATACGGAGGTGAAGGACAGCTATGGCACACTGGCACGGAATACCGCTTAGACGTCGACTCCGCAGCTTTCACCGACATCTATGGCAAAGCGTCACTAACTGCCAAGAAACCCATCGTAGTGAAAACGGATGACGATTTTGCCAACCTCACAGTCCATCTAGAGAACGTGGGCGATGCTACCTACGTGGGCGAACTTCTCGACACGTCGGACAAACCCCTCAGAACCGCTTTCTCCGACAACGGCATCCTGCGATTTGAATACATCAAGCCCGGCGATTATTATCTCCGCGTCTTCTGCGATGACAACAGCAACGGAAAATGGGACACTGGCGAATATGCCGACGACCGTCAGGCAGAGGCCGTCTACTACTATCCAGAGAAATTAGAGTGCAAAGCCAAATGGCCTTTGGAAAAGAACTGGGACCCCACAGCGATAGAAACTATGAGGCAGAAGCCCTCCGCTATCGTCAAACAAAAGCCCGACAAAGAGAAGAAAATCAAAAACCAAAACGCTGAAAGAGCCAGAAAACTCGGCATACAGTATATCCCCAGAAGGTAATAAATCCCCCTAAGAAATGCGTGCCATCAAGTATATCATCACTGTTTTTATACTGACACTTTCTGTGGCGGTCAAGGCTCAATGTCCACTGAACAACACGGCTTTCTCCTCTGGAGAGTTCCTCTCCTACAACCTCTACTACAACTGGAAATTCGTGTGGGTGAAGGTAGGCACCGCATCAATGTCGACTGTCGCCACCAAATACGAGGGCAAAGATGCTTTCAGAAGCAGTCTTATCACACGAGGAAACGGCAAACTCGACAAATTCTTCATCATGCGCGACACCCTTCTGGGGTATGTCACACCCACACTCTCACCGCTCTACTTCCGCAAAGGGGCTGAGGAGGGCGACCGTTACACCGTTGACGAGGTATGGTACTCCTACCCCGCCGGCAAGTGCAAGGTGAAGATGCATCGTCTGAAAAACGACCGAACACACCTACGCAGTGAGAAAACCAGCGAACAGTGTGTCTACGACATGCTCAACCTCTTCTCACGCGCCAGAAGTTTCGACCCCTCGGGCTGGCACAAAGGCTTCACGCTCAAACTACCTGTCGCCGATGGCAATGGCATCACTACTGCGTTGCTCAAATACCAAGGGCGCGAGACGGTACAGGGAGACAATGGCGTCAAGTACAACTGTCTGAAACTCAGTTACTCGGAATGGAGCGAAAAGAAGAGTAAGTTCAGACAATTTGCCACTTTCTTCGTCACCGACGACAGTAAACATGTGCCCGTGCGCATCGACATCACGCTCAATTTCGGCAGTGCTAAGGCTTTCGTCTCCTCTATGAAATAGTTGACGAGTTGACAAGTTGACAAGTTGACGAGTTATGTCATGTTGACAAGTTAATACACCATTTGTTATGAATAAGAAATGCTGCATCATCCTGCTTCTCTGCACCATCCTCGTCATACCCTTTTTGGGCATTTACGATTACAACACCAAAGGAGAACCACGAGAGTCGCTCGTGTCTCTCAATATGCTGGAGTCGGGCAACTGGATTCTGCCTCGCAACAGCGTGGGCGAGATCGCCTACAAACCACCTTTCTTCCACTGGGCCGTGGCAGCGACGTCAGCTGTGGTCGGTGAGGTCAATGAGTTCACCTCTCGCATACCCTCTGCCCTGGCATTCATCTTACTTACGGTCATCACCTACGCTTTCTTTCGCCGCCGTAGCCAGGAGAGCACCGCACTTATCACGGCAGCTATCGTCTTCACCTGCAACGAACTGCACCGGCAGGGATTCAACTGCCGAGTCGACATGTTGCTCACGTTTTTCATTGTAGCGGCCATGTACGAACTCTACCGATGGTGGGAGCGTGGCTGCAAAGGCATACCGCTCATCGCCATCCTCATGATGAGTCTCGGCACACTCACCAAAGGACCTATCGGTGCCCTTCTGCCATGCCTTGTTATGGGCACGTTCATGCTCCTTCCTGACACCCTGACCCAAAATACACGGACAGCACAGTCCTCTTTAGGCAAAAGACTGTTGAGGGCTTTCGCATGGATGGCAGCCATCGGCACACTCTCGCTCATCATACCTGCCTGTTGGTACTATGCGGCATGGCGACAGGCCGGCGACGAGTTTTTCTCACTGATGATGGAAGAGAATGTGGGACGCATGACCGGCACCATGAGTTATAAGGTGCACGAGGGGGCGTGGTATATGAATCTCGTCTACGTGATTTCCGGACTGCTCCCATGGACCATCCTGTTGCTCTTCTCACTCTTCGGCTTCCGTTTTCGTCGTCTCCAACCATTCAGAAGAAGCATCGTCAGGCTCATGCAGCGTGTTGTCCAGCAACCACCGCTCACGCTTTATACCATTACAGCAGTGGCTGTCATTCTAATCTTTTTCACGATACCCGAATGCAAGCGCAGTGTCTATCTCATGCCGCTCTACCCCTTCCTTGCCTATCTCATTGCTCTTTATCTCAAACGAATAGCGCAACGAAAACCAAAGACGATCATGGTCTATGGCAGTCTGCTCTCCGTCCTGGGCCTTATCGTGGTGGTGCTGCTGGTGACCTTGCGTTTCATCAGTCTGCCTGACGGTCTCTTCCATGGCCGCAATGCTTATGACAATGCGGAGATGGTGGCCAACCTCTCAACTTTCAAGGGTATCATCCCATGGACGGTTGTCCTTTTGCTGACGGCAGTTTGTGTCTATTGGTGGTGGTTCAGAAAGAAAAAGACAGCCAATGGTTTGACCCACCTCTACAGCGTCATCGTGCTGACTTTAGCCGTCTATCTGTGTTTCAACGCGGTGCTCAAACCACCTATCCTCAACGCCAAGTCGGTGAAGCACATCGCCCAGCAGATAGAGCGAATCGTCCCACCTGAGAAAGGAAAACTATATGAGTATATCGAAAAAGGAGTGCAGGCTAAGGGTGACCCAGTGCATTTCTATGAGCTCAACTTCTATCTGCGAGACCGCATCGGCAATTTCCATACCCAGCGACCGGCAGAAGGTTACCTGCTCATCGGAGATGAAGACGTCGACCTGAGGATGGATGAATTCAAAAAACAAGGCTATCGCTTTCATCTACTCTACACCTCCGCCCCGGAGCCCGTCTTCAAACAGACGCTCCACCTCTACAGCTTTTCAAAATGAAAGATGAAAAATGAAAGATGAAAAATGGAGATGTTCAGTTTGTTGCAATATCATTGCAACACTCCAGCATCTCCTTAGCCCTCTATCTGAGCCTTTCATTGTGCTTAAACACATATCGTAGCACCCGCTCCGTCATGTCGCCAAAAACTGGGCCGTTGGCCACCTGATGCACATTCACGCCACCTAAGGTGAGATTGGCTTCCACCAGAACAGGGGTGCCATCGGGCTCCACGCTATAGTCCCACGACACCAGGCGGGTGGCAGTGGCGAGACGAGGTGCCAGCATCTTTACCTGCTTACATATCATGTCAAACGAAGGCACCTTGACACCGGCAAACTCGCTACCCTGCGGATGGCGGTCGTAGACATCGCGGTGCTTATCGTAGGCCTTGTCCTTTAGCACACCATCGGCGGTGATACCACAAAAGAGACCACCAGCACTGGCATTGTCAAAACGTGAACCTCCCGCACCCATCCTGAGCACTGCCGAGAGGATATGTACCTGACCCTCAAAGATAAAGCTCAGCACACGGATGGTGTTGATGCTATGAGGATAGATGCCGCTGATGACAGGATGCTGCCTCAGAATTTCCTGCACCACATAATACATCCTGCCGTTGAGGATCTCACGCAAAGCGTCCTCACCTTGTTCACGGTTCCAGAACTTAATCATTGCCCCACCCCAGCATTGTCTCGACGGCTTCACAATCACTTCACCTGCCTCTTTGCACAATTCTATAGCCCGACGACCGTCAATCAACTGATAGTCGGGTCCGGTAACGACTGTGCCACAACGGCGAATGAGGGTACGTGGATGATGTATTTCGGGAAACAACAACTCATAAAACTCCTTGTTGTCAAGTGCCCAACACTGTTTGCGGTCGGTGAAAAAGGCGTCGATATAAGTATAGTAAAAGTCATTGGGCATAAAATACTTAGTGAGAGCTGGGTCTGAGGCTGTGGCGTTGTATACCTCATACCACTCAGCGCAGTATAGACCTTTGGTCTTCTTGCCTGAAACAGAAAGCCACAGGCGGTCAATCTCCTCCCGCTGTTCACGGGTGAGAGGTTTGCGATGCTTGATTTCTTTCAAGGCGTCGTTCTCTGCCTTGACCTCACGGTCGTTGGTCAACGTTTCATACTTCTTCTCTAACAAGTCATATATCTTGTTGTCTATACGCTTCTTAAGATTCATAAGCCGGTATTTTCGGAGTTAGCGAATCGCTGTTCGGAGTGCGCAACGAATCGCGAAAAGCGAATCGCCAATCGCAATTCGTGAACAGCACCTTTGCAAAAGTATAACAAAAAAATGATTTTACACACTTTCAGCCAGAAGAAAATGAAGTTTCTCACTCTTTCCCTCTCGTATTTCTGAAAATTGATGTAATTTTGTAGCCCAAAAGAAAAATCACAGACAATGGAATACAACTTTAGGGAAATCGAAAAAAAATGGCAGAAAAAATGGGTTGAACAGAAAACCTATCAAGTGACAGAGGACGAGACCCGTCCCAAATACTATGTGCTCAATATGTTTCCATACCCCTCTGGGGCTGGACTGCACGTAGGTCACCCTCTCGGATATATCGCATCGGATATCTATGCGCGCTACAAGAGACAAAAGGGATACAACGTGCTCAACCCCATGGGTTACGACGCCTACGGACTGCCAGCAGAACAATACGCCATACAGACCGGACAGCATCCTGCCATCACCACAGAGGCCAATATCAAGCGTTATCGGGAGCAACTCGACAAAATCGGGTTCTGTTTCGACTGGGACCGCGAGGTGCGCACCTGCGAACCCAGTTACTACCATTGGACACAGTGGGCTTTCCAAAAAATGTTTGATTCCTTCTATTGCAACAAATGCCAGAAGGCCATGCCCATCCAGCAGTTGGTAGAGCATTTTCAGACAAAAGGCACCCTCGGCGACAATGGAGAGGTCATTGACGTGGCATGCACCGAGGAACTCACCTTCACCGCTGACGAATGGAACAGCTGGGATGAGAAACGTCAGCAGGAAGTGCTGATGAACTACCGCATTGCCTATCTCGGAGAGACCATGGTCAACTGGTGCGCCGGACTGGGCACCGTGCTGGCCAACGACGAGGTGGTGGACGGCGTCAGCGTACGCGGTGGCTACCCCGTGGTGCAGAAGAAAATGCGCCAGTGGTGCCTCCGGGTCTCGGCCTACGCACAGCGACTGCTCGACGGACTTGACACCATCCAGTGGACGGACTCCCTCAAGGAGACCCAGCGCAACTGGATTGGACGCTCAGAGGGTGCTGAGATGCGATTCCAGGTCAAAGACAGTGATGTCGAGTTCACCATCTTCACCACACGCGCCGATACCATCTTCGGTGTCACCTTCATGGTGCTCGCACCGGAGAGTGAACTGGTGCAGCAACTCACCACACCAGAGCAGAAGGCAGCCGTCGACGAATATCTCGCATACGTCAAAAAGCGCACTGAGCGTGAACGCCAAATGGATCACCGCGTCACAGGCGTCTTCTCCGGCTCCTACGCCATCAACCCGCTCACCAAAGAGGCGATCCCTGTTTGGATTGCAGAATATGTGCTCGCAGGATATGGCACCGGTGCCATCATGGCCGTTCCGGCACACGACAGCCGCGACTATGCCTTCGCGCGCCATTTCGACCTCCCCATCATACCACTTATCGAAGGAGCCGATGTCTCAGAGGAGAGTTTCGACGCCAAAGAGGGTATCGTAATGAACAGCTCCAACGGCGAATTCTCTCTCAACGGGCTGACCGTCAAAGAGGCCATACAGAAGACTAAAGAGTATATCGCTGAACAACACCTGGGCCGTGTCAAGGTCAACTACCGCCTGCGCGACGCCATCTTCTCCCGCCAGCGCTACTGGGGTGAGCCGTTCCCCGTCTACTACAAAGATGACATGCCTTATATGATTCCTGAGGAGTGTCTGCCTCTCCAACTGCCAGAGGTGAGCCAATACAAACCGACAGAGGACGGACGTCCACCCCTCGGACACGCCACCTGCTGGGCATGGGACATCCGTACCAACACCATCGTCGACAAGTCGCTCATCGACCAGGTCAACGTCTTCCCACTTGAGTTGAACACCATGCCAGGATTTGCCGGATCCAGTGCCTACTATCTGCGATATATGGATCCACACAATGACCAGGCACTCGTCGACCCCAAGATCGACCAGTACTGGCAGAATGTCGACCTCTATGTGGGTGGCACCGAGCACGCCACCGGCCACCTCATCTACAGCCGCTTCTGGAACAAGTTCCTGCATGACTATGGTTATAGCTGCAAGGAAGAGCCATTCCAGAAACTCATCAACCAAGGCATGATACAAGGACGAAGCAATTTCGTCTATCGTGACAATGTGGCCAGCAAAGAGAAGGGACATCCCGTCTTCGTCAGCTTCGGACTGAAAGCCAACTATGAGGACGTCACACCGATACATGTCGATGTCAATATCGTATCCAACGACATCCTCGACATCGAGGCATTCAAGGCCTGGAGACCAGAATACAACGATGCAGAGTTTGTGCTCGAAGACGGCAAGTACATCTGCGGATGGGCCATCGAGAAAATGTCGAAGTCGATGTTCAATGTCGTCAACCCCGACATGATCGTCGAGAAATATGGTGCCGACACGTTGCGCCTTTACGAGATGTTCCTCGGCCCGGTGGAGCAGAGCAAACCCTGGGACACCAACGGCATCGACGGTTGCCACCGCTTCCTCAAAAAATTCTGGGCCCTCTTCTTCGGTACCGGCAAGAGCAATAGCGACTCGCTGCTGCCACTCGACGGTGAGGCTACGCCTGACATGCTCAAGAGCGTGCATAAACTCATCAAGAAAGTGTCGCAAGACATCGAGTCCTTCTCTTACAACACGTCTATCTCGGCTTTCATGATTTGCGTCAACGAACTCTCGCAGATGAAGTGCCACAACCGCGAGCTACTCAAGACACTGGTGACGCTCATCGCACCATTCGCACCACACATCGCAGAGCAACTCTGGGAAGCGCTGGGAGAGCAAGGCTCTGTATGCGACGCTCCCTGGCCTGACTACGACGAGCAATATCTCGTTGAAAGCCTGATGCAACTCACCGTCTCCTTCAATGGTAAAGCAAGGTATCAGATACAGTTCCCTGCCGATGCCGACAATGCTACCATCGAACAGGCTGTGCTCGCCGACGAACGGTCGGCCAAATACATAGCCGACAAGAAGGTGATGAAAGTCATTATTGTACCCAAACGCATTATTAATGTCGTCATCAAGTAATGGCAGAACAGATTAGAAAGCATGTATACAACGAAGCCAAGGATTATTTCTATATAACCCTTGGCCTTTTAATCTTAACCATCGGCTGGACCTTCTTCCTCCTGCCTTACGAGATCGTCACAGGAGGTGTCACAGGTATCTCGGCCATCATCTTCTATGCCACCAACGGAGCCGGACATGGTATTCCTATCATGTACTCCTACTTTGTCATCAATGCCGTCCTCCTCATCCTGGCACTGAAGATACTGGGATGGAGATTCCTCATGAAGACCATCTACGCCATCTCCATGCTCTCACTCATGCTTGGTGTGGCACAAGATATCATCACCAACGACGATGGTTCCATGATACGGCTCCTCGGCGACCAGGACTTCATGTCGCTCATCATTGGATGCTGTTTCACGGGCACAGCGCTCGCCGTCGTCTTCCTGCACAACGGCAGCACAGGTGGCACCGACATCGTGGCGGCTGTGGTCAACAAATACCGCAACATGTCGCTCGGCACCGTCCTCATCATTGTCGACCTCTTCATCATCGGCAGCAGTTTCCCCATCTTTATCCTCGCCCGCGACTTCACCGTCATGCAGGCCACCTACAAAATCGTGTTTGGACTTTGCACCATGGTCATCGAAAACTTTGTGCTCGACTATGTGATGAACTCACGGCGGGAGTCGGTGCAATTTTTCATCTTCTCACAAAAATACCAAGAGATTGCCAATGCCATTGGCACTGAGATGCAACATGGTGTGACCATTCTCGACGGACATGGATGGTACACCGGACAGGACGTGAAAGTGCTCTGCATCCTCGCCCGTAAGCGTGAGAGTGTCAGCATGTTCCGTCTTATCAAATCAATTGATCCCAACGCTTTCGTCAGCCAGAGCAGCGTCATCGGCGTCTATGGCGAAGGCTTCGACGAAATGAAAGTGAAAATCAAAAACAACAAAAAATGAGAATCGTTTTCGCCACCAACAACCAGCACAAGCTCTCCGAAATACGACAGATACTCGGAGAACAAATAGAAATCCTCTCACTCAACGACATCGGTTGCCATGACGACATACCCGAGACGGCGTCTACCCTCGAAGGCAACGCCTGGCAGAAAGCTCAGTACATCTACGACCACTACCACCTCAGTTGCTTTGCCGACGACACAGGGCTCGAAGTAGATGCCTTGAACGGCGCACCTGGGGTCTTCTCGGCACGCTATGCCGGTGGCGAAGGACACGACAGTGAGGCCAATATGAAAAAATTACTCCAAGAATTAGGAGAAAATAACAATCGGAAGGCACGATTTCGCACCGTCATTGCGTTATTATTGAAAATGGACGACAACGACGACAGCACTGCTGCCACACCCTCTCTCATCCGTCAGCAGTTTGAGGGCATAGCGCCAGGCACCATCATCCGTGAGCGACGTGGCACAGCAGGCTTCGGCTATGACCCCATCTTCCAGCCCGACGGCTACGACCAGACCTTCGCCCAACTGGGTCTCGACATCAAAAACCAAATCTCTCATCGCGCCAAAGCCACCCAAAAACTGGCAGAATACCTCAAGGAGATGAAAGATGAAAAATAAAAAATGAAAAATGAAAGCCCTTTTATCCACTTTACTGCTCTTCCTTGCCCTCCTCACGGCGCAGGGTGCGGCCATTGGCACCTGGAACACGTTTCTCGCCTACAGTGACATCACGGAGATCGAACCTGCGGGCAAAATGGTCTATGTCCTCAGCAGCAAAGGGCTTTTTTCATACAACACCAAAGATCAGAGCGTAGACACCTACGATAAAAACAACGTTCTCAACGATGTCAGCATCGAGCACATCGCTTACTGCAAAGCGGCTCACCGTCTTGTCATCGTCTACGAAAACCAGAATATCGACTTGCTCGATGACCAAGGCAACGTGGTCAATATCTCCGACTACTACAACAAGTCGATGACCGCCGAGAAAACCGTCTACGAAGTGAAAATCATCGGCACCGACGCTTATCTCTCCACGGGATTCGGCATCCTTCGGGTCAATGTGGCCGATGCGGAGATCAGCGCCACCTACAACCTGGGCAAGAAAGTCTCCTCTGCCATCGTCTACAACAATGAGGTATATGCCGCCACTAACGACGGCATTCTCAAGGCCAGTACCACCACCAACCTGCTCGACAAAAGCAACTGGACACAAGAGTCCGCACTCGTCATCGACCACCTCTACAACCTCGACGGACAGCTTATGGCCATCAACAATGGCGCCATCTACCTCAAAGAACGTGACAACTGGACGAAACTCTATGACAGGCACTATCATTTCTGTAATCTCACCGGAGGGAAACTCATCGTGGGGCAACACCGCCATATCTGGGTGCTCGACTCACCACGAAGCCTCAAAGTCATCCCTCACAACGACTACGATGCCAAGGCTTTCGCCTACGACGCCACCAACGACTGCTACTGGAGCCACGAATCCGACCACCAACTCTATTCACTCCTGCTTGACGGCACCACCATTGTGCCTCAACTCACCGACATACAGCCCGACGGGCCTAAATACAACTATTTTGGGTTCATGCGTTACGCCAACAACCAGCTCTACAGCTGCGGCGGAGGATGGGACTCTTTCTCCGAATTACTCCGCGAGGGCACCACTCAAATCTACAAAGACCAGACATGGACCATTTGTCAGGACGATATCAAACAAGAGGTGAACAACAGTTTTGTCGACATGCTCTGTGTAGACGCCGACCCTTCCAGCCCTCAACATGTGATGGTGGGCGGGCGCACTGGACTCTACGAATATCTCGATGGGAAATTCATTAAATACTACAGTCCACAGAACAGCCCACTGGAGTATGCGCTCGACAATGAGTTGCTCGACTATATCCTTATCACGGGCGTGACCTTCGACAAGCAGGGTAACCTGTGGTGCCTCAACAGCCAGGCCAGGACGGCATCCATCCTCCAAATGGCGCACGACGGCACCTGGACGTCACACCACACACAAGTGCTCATGGACGACAACGGACGCAGTTTGGGCAACATGAAAAGCCTGATCATCGACAGTCGCGGACTCCTCTGGTTTGTCAACAACCATTGGGCTCTGCCTTCCTTCTACTGTTACGACCCCACCACCAAAGGCATCAATTACTATCAGACATTTATCAATGAAGACGGCACCACGCTCAAGGTGACAGGTGTGAGATGCATCGCTGAAGACAGAGACGGCAATATGTGGGTAGGCACTAATGTGGGTCCGCTCATGTTGCCAGCAGCAAGCCTCAGTGAAGGTTCCAACGCTGTGCTCACTCAGGTGAAAGTGCCACGCAACGATGGCACCAACTTCGCCGACTATCTGCTCAGTGGTGTCGACATCACTTGCATCGCCATCGACGGCGCAGGACGAAAATGGTTTGGCACCAATGGCAATGGAGCCTATCTCATCAGCGAGGACAACATGAGTCAGGTGGAGCATTTCCTGCCGTCCAATAGCAATATCCTCTCTGCCAACATTGAGTCCATCGCCATCAACGATGCCACTGGCGAGGTGTTCTTTGGCACCGACAATGGTCTCTGCTCTTATATGAGCGACGCCACTGCCACCAATGAGTCAATGGACAAAGATAATGTCTACGCTTACCCCAACCCTGTACGGCCTGACTATACAGGACTCATCACCGTCACAGGCTTATCTTTCGACGCTGACGTCAAAATCGTCACAGCCAGTGGCGCACTGGTCTATGAGGGCAGAAGCAATGGCGGCTCGTTCACCTGGAACGGTTGCGACCTAGACGGCAAACGTGTGGCCTCCGGAGTCTATATGGTAGAAACTGCCACTTCTGAAGGCAAAAAAGGCACCGTCTGCAAAATAGCTATCGTTAAATAGTGAGAGGTGAGGGGTGAGAGGTGAGGGGTGAGAGGTAAGAGATTACCCCTGCCATCATATAGGAACGCGACGTGCCACTTTAGTAATCTATTTACTAATTACTATCTACTAATTACTAATTACAAACCACCAAAACATCCCACACTGCGATGATATGGCAGATGGAACCGGCAAGCACAAAAAAATGAAAGACACTGTGCATATAGCGCCGTTTGTTGAGACTGTAAAACACTGCCCCCGTGATATAGCATACGCCCTCAGCGATGAGCCATATTACGGCAGCAGTACTCACATGATGTATTAAAGGTTTAAAAGCCACCAATACACTCAGACCCATCATCACGAAGCAAAGGGTCTCTAAATTGCTATGCTCTTTCAACCGCACAAAACTCATCACCGTGCCGACGATAGCACACGTCCACACAAAAGTGAAGAGTCCCCACCCCCACCAGCCCACCTCACGCAAGGCCACCAAAGTGATGGGCGAATACGAGCCGGCGATATGCCAATAGATGGCGGCATGGTCCCAATGGCGCATACGCTCTTTCCATTTGCTGCGCCGTGGAAGGGCATGATACACCGTAGAGGTGATGTATGAACCCATCATGCCCACTAAATACAATATCACGCCGAACCGCGCCCAGCCATACCCCTCACCGGCACAAATCACCAGAAAGAGCACACCTACTCCCGCCCCCAGCAAGATGCCGGCGGCATGCGACCAGGTATTCATTCTCTCCTCTTTCTTAGTGTAATGTATGGACATATTTATGAGTGCAGTTTTTTTGAGGGGTTTATTAGGGATGTCGTAATGATGTCATGTCGTAATGCCATTATTACGTTATCTCGTTATAACAACATTACGACATCTTTTCATTTACCAATTTTAATCTTTTATTATTAATCTTTAATCTTAATTTTCCAAAGTAAAGTCCAACTGCCGCTTTTCGATATTGGCCCTAGCCACTTTGATGGTGATGGGGTCGCCCAACTGGAACTTATGATGATGACGCCGGCCCACTAAGCAGTAGTTGCGCTCGTCGAAGTCGTAATAGTCATCGTCGAGGTCACGCATCGGCACCATACCCTCGCAGTGGTTCTCGTCTATCTCGCAGTAGATACCATACGACTGGATGCCACTGATATGAGCCTCATAGACATTGCCCACCTTGTCGGCCATAAACTCCACCATCTTATACTTGATGGAGTCGCGCTCAGCGTTGGCAGCGGTCTGCTCCATGTCGCTCGAGTGCTCGCAAAGCTCTTCATAGTGGTCTTTATTGGCACTACGGCCACCCTCCTGATAACGGGTGAGCAAACGGTGCACCATCGTGTCGGGATAACGCCGGATAGGACTTGTAAAGTGGGTATAGTATTCGAAAGCCAAACCATAATGGCCGATATTATGCACACTGTATTTGGCTTTCATCATAGCCCGCAGTGCCACCGTCTGGATGAGGTTCTGCTCACGGCGCCCACTACAGTCAGACATCAGCGTGTTGAGGCTCTTAGAGATGGCGCCCTTGGTGCCTGAGGTCTTCAACTTATAGCCAAATTTCACCACAAACTCACGCAGGTTCTCCAGTTTGGTGGGGTCGGGAGCGTCATGGATACGATAGGGCAGCGTCTTGGCTTTCTGACCTTTCTTCACGCGCCCGATGCTCTCTGCCACAGTGCGGTTGGCCAGAAGCATAAACTCCTCTATCAGTTTGTTGGCATCCTTCGACACTTTGAAGTAGCAGCGCACGGGCTTGCCGCTCTCGTCGATGTCGAAATGCAGCTCCTCACGCTCAAACTTCACGGCACCGTCTCTGAAACGGGCCTCACGCAGACATTTGGCCAGGCGGTCGAGTGTAATCAGTTCTGTGGCCAACTCTCCCTTATAACCACCTGGAGGAGGTGGGGGCGCTGGTTGTCCGGTGCCGTCCTTCACGCCATTGGCCTCCAGAATCTGCTGCACTTCCTCATAGGCAAAACGGCGGTTGCTGCGGATGATAGTATGCACCAGTCGCCACTGTTTCACTTCGGCTTTGTCGTCCATCTCAAACACCACGCTGTAGCATAGCTTGTCTTCGTCAGGACGCAACGAACAGATGAAGTTGCATAGACGCTCGGGCAACATCGGTATGGTGCGGTCCACCAGATACACACTGGTGGCGCGCTTCTGAGCTTCTTTGTCGATAATGGAGTTCTCTTTCACATAGTGTGACACGTCGGCGATGTGTACACCTACCTCCCAGAGGCCATTGTCCATCTTACGCACCGACAGGGCATCATCAAAGTCCTTGGCGTCTTTAGGGTCAATGGTGAAGGTACAGACCTCACGAAAGTCCTCACGCTCCTTGATGTCCTGAGGCGTGATCTCAGCAGAAATCTTCTCTGCGGCCTCTTCCACATTCTTAGGATACTTGTAGGGCAAACCATACTGCGCCAGGATGGCGTGCATCTCCACCGTGTTGTCACCAGTCTTTCCAAGTACATCCACCACCTCGCCTATCAAACTCTTCGACTCCTTGCTGGGCCACTGGGTGATACGCACCACGGCTTTGTCGCCGGTCGTGCCGCCCTTGAGCTTCTTTTTAGGCACCATGATATCATGTACAAAGAGATTGCTCTCTGTCTGTAAGAATGCGTAGTCGCGCTCCACATGCAACTTGCCCACAAATGTGTCGCGGGCATGTGAGAGAATATCGGTGACGATGGCTTCCTTGATATGGTTGGCGCGACGGGCATTGTACGACACACGCACGCGGTCGCCGTCAAGGGCAAACATTGAGTTGCGCTCAGCCACAAATACGGGCTTGCCGCCATCATCGGGTATAAAACTATTCTTGCCGTTGGGCTTACGCCGGAAGATACCCTCCTGCACCTGGCCTTTCAGGTTCAGACGGTAAGAGGTGGCCGACACTTTGCTCAGGAAGTCATCCCATGCCAACTCTTCCAATATGTCGACGGCCAGCATCTTCAATGGGTGGGTGTCAAGATGTAGTGACTTGAATATCTGTTTGAAGGTAAATGTCGATTCTGGCTGAGTCTTAAAAAAACTCACCAGTTCATCTGTCATTTGGCGCTTGTTCATCCGTTTTCCGCCTTTTTTTCCTTTTCCCATAGTATATCATTTTTAAAGTTTCAGCATATCTCTATCCATTAGGTTTGGAGTAAAAAACCTACAATAAAAAGTAAAGTCTTTACGACTCTCTTCCAACTCCTCAACACTTTCATGTTGTTGTTTGCAAATTAACAAAATTATTACTAACTTTGCAAGCAATTTTGCGTAAAAAATAGCAGATTCACACGTATCAACCCATCATGGAGAGAATTTTAGTCACCGGAGCCAGCGGCTTCATCGGTAGTTTCATCGTCGAGGAGGCGCTAAGGCGTGGCATGGAGGTATGGGCCGCCATGCGAAAGACCAGCAGCAAGGCTTTCCTGCAGGATCAACGTATACACTTCATACAACTCGACCTGGCCGATGAAGGAAAACTCACAGAACAGCTCAATGGGATGCATTTCGACTATGTGGTGCATGCTGCCGGTGTGACCAAATGCCTCCATGAAGAAGATTTCCACCGCGTCAACACCATCGGCACACAGCACCTGGTCAACGCCATCATGGCCTGTGGCATGAAGCTGCGACGCTTCGTCTACCTCAGTTCGCTGAGCATCTTTGGCCCTGTCCACGAACAGCAACCCTATCAGGAGATACGCGACACAGACACACCTCAGCCTAACACGGCATATGGACGGAGCAAACTGGCTGCAGAGCAGTGGCTCGACAGCCTGGCCGACCAAGGAATCCAACTGCCATACGTCATCCTGCGCCCTACAGGGGTCTACGGTCCACGTGAGCGCGATTACTTCATGATGGCCAAGAGCATCAGCCAGCATGTAGACTTCTCTGTGGGCTTCAAACAGCAGGACATTACTTTTGTCTATGTCACAGATGTGGTACAAGCGGTCTTCCTCGCTCTCGACCACGGCAAGACCGGACACAAGTATTTCTTGAGCGACGGACAGGTCTACCAGTCAAGAGCTTTCAGCGACTGTCTGCAACAAGCCCTCGGCAATCCCTGGCTGCTGCGCGTCAAAGCCCCCCTATGGCTGCTGCGCATCGTGACATGCTGCGGCGAGTACTGGGGTAAGCTTACCGGCAAAATCACTGCCCTCAACAACGACAAATACCATATCCTTCGGCAGCGTAACTGGCGCTGCGACATCACTCCCGCCATCCGCGACCTAGGCTATCACCCAGAAGTACAACTGGAGGAGGGCGTACGCCGCTCCGTCGCATGGTACCAAGAAAATCATTGGCTATAACCGAACACCCAAAAGCGAACCCCGAATCCCAATTCCCATGCTTAAAGCCTTCTTTGCACTCGAGAAAAAACCCACCCGCGGACTCTTGTCCTACGAGTGGGTGGTTCTGGCTTATCTGACAGGCACCATGACGATGGTGCTCTTCATGTACACTGAGTTGCCCCATGCCGATAGCATGATCAGTGGCAGACTACGCATCCTCGCCATCACTTTGGCGCTATGGGGTGTCTACCGCATGATTCCATGCAAAGCCATCAAAGCAGTGAGAGCCATCGTACAGATGGCGTTGCTCAGTTGGTGGTACCCTGACATCTTCGAACTCAACCGTCTCTTTCCCAACCTCGACCATCTCTTCGCCGCATGGGAACAGATGCTCTTCGGCTGTCAGCCGGCTTTGCTCTTCCCTCAAGTCTGCGACAACTGGGTGTTTAGCGAACTGATGTGCTTGGGCTATACTTGCTATTATCCGCTCATGGCCGTGGTGGCCGCCTATTACCTGTTCTTCCGCAACCAGGAGTTTGACCGCATTGCTTATATCATCCTCGGCACATTCTTCATCCACTATGTCATCTTCATCTGCCTGCCTGTCACCGGACCGCAGTATTATTATCAGGCGGTGGGGATGGATGATATCGCTGAAGGCATTTTCCCCAACCTCCACGACTATTTCAACCTCCATCAGGAACGTATGGACTGCCCAGGCTACAGCGGAGGATTCTTCTACTCCATGGTCGACTCGGCACATGATGCTGGGGAACGGCCTGTGGCTGCTTTCCCCAGCAGTCATGTCAGCGTCTGTGTGGTCTTGATGATCTTAGCGTGGAAAAGCCGCAGCAAGGCTTTGTTTTACATTCTCCTGCCTTTCGCCATCCTACTCTTCTTCTCCACTGTCTACATCCGTGCCCACTACGCCATCGATGCCCTCGCAGGTCTCGTCAGCGGTCTGCTGTGCTACATGGTTCTAAGCGCCCCTAGTCGGACAGAGAAGAGAAAATAATAGGGCATTTGCCTTTCATTAGATGCCTTCTTGGTCATCTCTCGAAAAGCAAATGCCGAATATCAGATGCTATTCTTCTGTAACTAGCGGAAGTGGCATTAGTCTACCTCTTCGTCACCTTCGTAGCCGCCCATCTCACGGATGGCGTTCTTCAGCATGGTGTGCTGGCGGTAGAGATGGTTGACGGCTTCCTCACCCTTTGTATAGTCGTGCATCGGACTCTTGAGGAAGAAACTCAGGAAGCGCTGGATGCCATAACGACCAGCGCGTGCGGCCAGGTCGATGAGCAAACAGAGGTCGAGGCACACGGGAGCGGCGAGGATAGAGTCGCGGCAGAGGAAGTTGATCTTGATCTGCATGGGATAGCCCATCCAGCCGAAGATGTCGATATTGTCCCAACTCTCTTTGTTGTCATTGCGCGGAGGATAATAGTTGATGCGCACCTTATGATAGTAGTCATCGTAAAGGTCAGGTTGCTCGTCGGCTTTCAGGATGGTCTCCAGGGTCGAGAGCTTCGACACTTCCTTCGTACGGAAGTTGGCAGGCTCGTCAAGTACCAGACCGTCACGGTTGCCCAGGATATTGGTTGAGAACCAACCGTTCAGACCCAGACAGCGTGTACTGATGATCGGGGCGAAACCTGACTTCACCAATGTCTGGCCTGTCTTAAAGTCCTTGCCGGCAATGGGCAGACGGGTCTGCTCAGCCATCTGCCACATCGCGGGGATGTCGACAGTGGTATTGGGGGCTCCCATCACAAAGGGTGCGCCCTCTGCCAGTGCTGCGTAGGCATAACACATCGATGGGGCGATATGCTCACGGTCGTCGGCTTTCATTGCGGCCTCTAAGGCTTCGAGGGTACCATGCACCTGCTCATCGACAGGCACATAAATCTCAGTCGAGGCAGCCCAAAGCACCACGATTCTTTCACACTGCTTCTCTGCCTTGAAACGGCGGATGTCTTCCCGCAACTGCTCCACCATGTCCCAGCGGGTCTTGCAGTCTTTCACATGGTCGCCATCCAGACGTTTGGCGAAGTTTTTGTCAAAAGCAGCGGTCATCGGCACAATCTGCTCCAGTTCGTCACGCACCGGGTCGATGTCCTCTTTTTTTAGCACTTCCGCATAGACCGCTGACTGATAGGCATTTTGGGGATAGAGGTCCCAGCATCCAAAGACGATGTCGTCGAGACCGGCCATCGGCACAATCTCTGAATACTTCAGATACTTCTTGCCTGCTCCCTTTCCCACACGTATGCAATCATACTGAGTCATCGAGCCTACTGGTTTGGCAAGACCTTTTCGTGCCATCAGCACACCGGCCATAAAGGTCGTGGCCACGGCACCGTTTCCCACCACCAATATGCCGAGCTTTCCACTTGCCGGCTTTACATTTTCTTTTCCCATTTTTCTTAGATTTTTAATTGGTATTTAGTGCTTGTCTGATATCATCCAGTATGTCCTCCACATCTTCAATACCCACCGACAGACGAATCAGGTCGGGGGCGACACCTGCCTCGATTAACTGTTCATCAGAGAGTTGGCGGTGAGTGTGACTGGCAGGATGGAGCACGCAGGTGCGCGCATCAGCCACATGGGTCACGATATTGATCATCTTCAGCGAGTCCATAAAGCGGATGGCCGTCTCACGGGTACCTTTCAGACCGAAGGCGATCACGCCACACGACCCATTGGGCAGGTATTTCTGGCCACGCTCGTAGTGGGGGTCGTCTTTCAGGCCACAGTAGCGTACCCATGCCACACGTGGGTCATCGTGCAGGAACTCTGCCACCCGCTGGGCGTTGGCACAGTGTTGGCGCATACGCAGATGCAGTGTTTGCAGACCCAGGTTCAGCAGGAAAGAGTTCTGAGGGGCCGGAATGCTACCAAGGTCGCGCATCAACTGTGCCACCAATTTGGTGGTGTAACCCATCTTGCCGAAGGCTTTCACATAGGTGAGACCATGATACGACTCATCGGGAGTGGTCAGTCCGGGGAATTTCTCCGCATGGGCCATCCAGTCAAAATTTCCGCTGTCCACCACGGCACCGCCCACCTGTGTGGCCATACCATCCATATATTTTGTGGTAGAATGGGTCACAATATCAGCACCCCACTCAAAAGGACAACAGTTGATAGGGGTGGCGAAGGTATTGTCTACAATCAGGGGGACACCCATGCGATGGGCGATACGGGCAAATTTCTCGATGTCGAGCACGGCGCAACCGGGGTTGGAGATAGTCTCGCCAAACAACACCTTTGTATTGGGGCGAAAAGCCTGCTCAATCTCCTCCTCGCTGGCCTCGGGCGACACAAAGGTGCAGTCGATACCGAGTTTCTTGAGCGTCACACCGAAGAGGTTGTACGTTCCGCCATAGATCTCGTTGGAGGTCACAATATGGTCACCGGCCTCGCAGATATTAAAAATGGCATAGAAATTGGCAGCCTGGCCGCTAGAAGTGAGCACACACCCCACTCCACCTTCCAAGGCGGCAATCTTCGAAGCCACCGCATCATTGGTGGGATTCTGAAGACGGGTATAGAAATAGCCTTCTTTCTTCAAGTCGAAGAGCTGAGCCATCTCGTCGGAGTCATCGTATTTAAAGGTAGTGCTCTGAATGATTGGCAACTCAATTGGTTCGCCGTTTTTTGCATGATATCCCGCATGTACACACAGCGAGGATATCCTCAATTTTTTATCCATGATTGTTTTTGTTAAAGTTTGCAGTTCTCTATTTCCCCCCACCTTTCATTTCCCATCCTCTCATTTTTTTCATCTCCCATCCTCTCATTCTTCATCTCTCAGTTTTCATCTTTCATCTTCTTATCTTCAATGAGTGATAAATAGTCAGAAAAACATCATTTTTACTATCAATCTGCAAAATAAGCCATTTTTTCTGACATATGCAAGTTTTTACCTCTATGAGTGAAAAAGTTAATCATTTTGAAACAATATGAACGATGATTAATGACTTTTGGGGGCTTGCTGAAGCCACTTTGTGGCGAAGTTACTACTACTCGGGATAAGAAAAGAATAAATTCTTTTCGTTCTCCACTCGTTTTTCCGTATAACTTTGCCACTTTGTGGCGAAGTTACTGCTACTCGGGATAAGAAAAGAATGAATTCTTTTCGTTCTCCACTCGTTTTTCCGTAACTTTGCACTCAAATTGGGAAAAAATGAAAAAACTATATATTGAAACCTACGGATGCCAGATGAACGTGGCAGACAGCGAGGTGGTAGCCTCCATCATGCAAATGGCCGGATATGAGGTTTGTGACAACATAGAGGAGGCCGACGCCGTCTTCCTCAACACTTGCTCTGTGCGTGAAAACGCAGAAAATAAAATCTACCGCCGTCTAGAAGCATTACATGCCGAGACACGCAAAGGGCATCATCTCATCTTAGGAGTCCTGGGCTGTATGGCTGAGCGTGTGAAAGACGAGCTGCTCACCAATCATCATGCCGACTTGGTGGCGGGACCTGACTCCTATCTCAACCTGCCCGACCTCATCGCACAGGCAGAGATGGGACAAAAAGCCATCAACATACGTCTCTCCACCACTGAGACCTACCGCGATATCGTGCCACAACGCATTGGCGCCAACCGCATCAGCGGTTTCGTGAGCATCATGCGCGGCTGCAACAACTTCTGCCACTACTGCATCGTACCCTACACCCGTGGACGTGAGCGCTCACGCGACATGGAGAGCATCCTGCGTGAGGTCAAAGACCTCAGAGACAAAGGGTTCAAAGAGGTGACACTGCTCGGACAGAATGTCAACTCCTACCATTTCACCGATAGCGGTAAGGACATCGGGTTCCCACAACTGCTGCGCACCGTGGCGGAGGCTGTGCCCGACATGCGGGTGCGATTCACCACCTCACACCCCAAGGACATGAGCGACGAGACACTCCACGTCATCGCCGACACACCTAACGTGTGCCGACACATCCATCTGCCGGTGCAGAGCGGCAGCGACCGCATCCTGCGCCTCATGAACCGCAAATACACTCGTGAATGGTATCTCGGCCGTGTCGACGCCATCCGGCGCATCATCCCCGACTGTGGTCTCTCCACTGACATCTTTGTAGGCTACCATAGCGAGACGGAGGAGGACCACCAACTCTCGCTCTCACTCATGCGCGAGGTGGGCTATGACTCTGCTTTTATGTTCAAATATAGCGAGCGACCAGGCACTTACGCCGCACAGCACCTACCCGACGACGTGCCGGAGGAAGTGAAAATACGACGTCTTAACGAGCTCATCCAACTGCAGACAGAGCTCTCGGCCATCGCCAACCGCCGCGATGTGGGCAAAATCTTCGATGTCCTCGTCGAGGGCTTCAGTAAGCGCTCCCGTGCCCAACTCATGGGTCGCACAGAACAAAACAAGGCCGTCGTCTTCGACCGTGGCGACCACCACATCGGAGACATCGTCCGCGTCATGATCTCCTCGTCCACCAGTGCCACTCTCTTAGCTCACCCCATCTAAAAATCTAGATCTTCTAGATGATCTAGACTGTCTAGACTGTCTAGACTATCTAGAGTATCTAGACTATCTAGAGTATCTAGACTATCTAGAGTATCTAGACTATCTAGACCTTCTAGCTCATCTACAAAAATCTCTCCCATGCGACAGTTCCTACAAATACTCCGCCGTCTCATACCACCCTACAAAAAATACCTGGTGCTCTCAGTGCTCTTCAATATCCTCTCTGTGATATTGAACATCTTCTCCTTTGCGGCCCTCATACCCATCCTACAGATCATCTTCAAGACCGATGACGCCAAGACAGCCACCACCCTGATGCAGTGGGACTGGTCTCACGCACAAGAAGTGCTGATGAATAATATGAACTACTACGTCAATGGTATGATCGCCGACATCGGACCCACTACCACACTGCTGCTCATCGGCATCTTCCTCGCCGTGATGACAGCGCTCAAGACGGGAGCCTACTTTCTCTCATCGGCCACCATCATACCCATTCGCACAGGCGTGGTGAGAGACATCCGCAACCAACTCTACCAGAAAATCACCTCGCAGTCACTCGGTTTCTTCTCCGAGGAGCGCAAAGGCGACATCATCGCGCGTATGAGCGGCGACGTGCAGGAGATTGAAAACTCTATCATGGCCAGCCTTGAAATGATCTTCAAAAACCCCATCCTTATCATCGGCTATTTCTCCATGCTCATGTTCATCTCATGGCAGTTGACAGCATTCACACTCGTCATCGTACCCATCATGGGATGGTTCATGGGACTGGTAGGTCGCAAACTCAAAAAGAAAAGTATCAAGGCACAGGCGCTGTGGAGCGACACCATGAGCCAAGTGGAGGAGACACTCAGCGGTCTACGCATCATCAAGGCTTTTAATGCGGAGGAGAAGATGAACCAACGCTTCGACACCATCAACACAGCCTACCGCAACGATATCATGCGCGTCAACATCCGACAGTCGATGGCGCACCCCATGAGCGAGTTTCTCGGCACGGTCATGATTGTCATCGTGTTGTGGTTCGGCGGAGTGCTTGTGCTCAACAACCACACGCTCTCCGGCCCTATCTTCATCTACTACATGGTGATGCTCTATAGCATCATCAACCCGCTTAAAGACTTCTCCAAAGCCAGCTACAACATCCCCAAAGGTCTCGCCTCCATGGAGCGTGTCGACAAAATACTGCTCTCTGAAATCGACATCCAGGAGCCGGAGCACCCTGTACACATCGACGGCTTCCACGACAGCATCGAGTTCCGCCATGTATCGTTCAAATATGGACAGCAGTGGGTGCTCCGCGACATCTGTCTCACCATCCGCAAAGGGCAGACTATCGCACTCGTCGGACAGAGCGGCAGCGGCAAGTCGACACTCGTCGACCTCATACCCCGCTACTATGATGCACAGGAGGGGCAGGTGCTCATCGACGGAGTTGACGTGCGCGACCTGGGTCTTCACGACCTCCGTGCACTCATCGGAAATGTCAATCAGGAGTCCATCCTCTTCAACGACACCTTCTTCAACAACATTTCCTTTGGCGTGGCCAACGCCACACAGCAACAAGTGGAAGAGGCGGCGCGCATCGCCAACGCCCACGAGTTCATCACGGCTTCGGAAAACGGCTACGACACCAACATTGGCGACCGCGGCGGACGACTCTCTGGCGGACAGCGACAGCGCGTGAGCATCGCGCGGGCTATCCTCAAAAATCCGCCCATCCTTATCCTCGACGAGGCCACATCGGCACTCGACACCGAGAGCGAACGACTCGTTCAGGACGCCCTCGAACGACTTATGAAGTCGCGCACCACCGTGGCCATCGCACATCGACTCTCCACCATCCGCAACGCCGACGAAATCTGCGTGCTCCACGAAGGACGCATCGTGGAACGTGGTACCCACGAGCAACTGCTCCAAGCCGGCGGATACTATCACAAACTCCATGACATGCAGGCCTCATGAAAATCATATACCCCATCGTCCATGCGCTGTTTTATGCTGTGTCGCTGCTGCCTTTCCGCGTGCTTTACTTCTTCGCCGATGCAGCCTATCTGCTCGTCTACCGTATCGTAGGCTACCGCAAGAAGGTGGTGCGACGCAACCTCACCTTGTCTTTCCCTGAGAAGACAGCCGATGACATCAAGCGCATCGAACGGGGCTTCTACCACTTCCTCTGCGACTACTTCGTCGAGACACTCAAACTGCTCTCCATCTCTCCACAAAAGATGTTACAGCACATCGAGTTTCGTGGACTGGACGAGTTAGAACGGTGCTTCGACGAGGGACAGCACTGCGCAGCCATCCTCGGACACTACTGCAACTGGGAGTACCTCTCCACCACAGGCCTGGGCTTCAAAAGACATCCCGAGGCGGTGATGGGACTTATCTATCACCCACTCTACAACCAAGTGTTCAACCGCCTCTTCATCGACATGCGACAGCATCTCGGTGGCACCTGCGTACCTAAAAACGACATCCTGCGCTATCTCTTCACCTATAAGCGTGAGAAGCGCATGACGCTCTTCGGATATATCTCCGACCAGACACCTAAATGGGAGAACATACATCTCTGGCTGCCTTTCCTCCACCACGACACACCCGTGTTCACCAACGGCGAGAAAATCATGCGCAAAATGAACAACGCCGTCTTCTACGTCGATATGGAGCGACCTCAGCGCGGAAAATACATCGCCACCTTCCGCCTCATCACACGCACACCCAACCAACTGGAGGAGAACGCCATCACACGCCGCTTCTTCCAAATGCTCGAACAGACCATCCGCCGCGACCCGCAATACTATCTCTGGAGCCACAACCGGTGGAAACGCTCTCATGAAGAGTTCGACCAGCGTTTCATCGTGGAAAATGGCAAAGTCATCCCCAAAAACACAAATAATGCCTCAACTCCTCAATAATGACCCTCATCAACAGCAAATACGACGCACATCGCGACTTCATCCGCAGCATCCCACAAATCATGGAGAGTGAGGGAACGCTGATACAGGACAAGCGCAACCTCATCAAACAACTCGTCATGCCCGACGGCACGAAGATCAACGTGAAGCGTTACCATGCCCCACGATGGATTAACATGCTCGTCTACTCGCTTTCGCTGAGACAACCCAAAGGTCTGCGAGCCTACAAATATGCGGGTATCCTACAGTCAAAAGGCATCAGCACACCAGAGCCCATCGCCTATATCGAGGAGCGGCGTGCTCACATCCTGCGCTTCTCATACTTCATCAGCACACAATGTCCCTACAGGCACGAATTCTACGAACTGGGCAACGCACCCGCTGCAGTCTATGAGCCCATCGTAGCACCCTTCGCACAATTCACCGCACATATCCACGACCAGGGGGTGATCCATCGCGACTTCTCTCCAGGCAACATCCTCTGGGATCAGAACGACAAAGGAGAATATCTCTTCACCATCGTCGATATCAACCGCATGTATTTCGGACCCGTCGACATCAACCGTGGCTGCGCCAACTTCGCCCGACTATGGGGACCCAAGCGCTTCATCGTCTTGACCGTACGCGAATATGCCCGCCTCCGCCACTTCGACCCCGACGAGGCAGAGCGCATCGCCCTCACCCACCGCGCTGCTTTCTGGAAACGCGTCGCCCGTCGCCACACCATCAATTTCCCTTTAGAGCTATAGCCGCCCACCCGACACTCTTTCGTTCAGTCCCACCTTCATTCCACATACTATCTTTCCGTTCCCCTCCGTCGTTGATGCTACGATCTCATCGCAGCTCTCACAAAAAACAAAAAAAATGCCCCTTCCCTTTAAAACCATCCGTCTCATCGCCTTCGACGCCGATGACACCCTTTGGGACTGTCAGTCCCACTTCGAGCGTGTGGAACGCCAATACTGCGAGATCCTCGCACCCTGGGCCGATACCGCCCACGTCTCCGCCGAGCTCTTCAAGACCGAGACCCGCAACATGCCAGAACTAGGCTATGGCAGCAAGGCATTTACCCTCTCACTGGTGGAAAACGCTGTGGAGGTGAGCCACGGGCGCATCAGCGCCAACAGCCTCCTCCAGATACAACGCCTTGGACGGAGCCTCCTCAATATACCTGCCACACCGCTGCCTGGCGTGGAGCAGACCCTTCAGATACTCAGGGCACGACCGGAATACAAAATGGTGGTCTTCACCAAAGGTGAGATCCTCGACCAGGAAAACAAACTCCTGCGCTCCGGGCTGTGGCACTACTTCGACCGTGTAGAAGTGGTCTCTGACAAAACACCACGACAGTACCGGGAACTCTGCTGCACCTTCGGCATCGGCATCGACCAACTCCTCATGGTGGGAAACAGTTTCAAAAGCGACATCGCACCCGTCCTCCAACTCGGCGGCTATGCCGCCCACATCCCCTTCGAAGTGGTATGGGCACACGAAAAAACTGAGGAATACGACCACCCCCACCTCCTCCGTCTCAAAACTATCTCCGACCTCCCCTCCCACCTCCCATAGCTCATCACCCTTTCCATCACCTCTCCCATCTCCCATCACCCCTTCCATCTCCGACCTCCCCTCCCACCTCCCATAGCTCATCACCCTTTCCATCACCTCTCCCATCTCCCATCACCCCTTCCATCACTTGTCACCCCTTCTCCGTACGCTGCGATTTTATCGCAGCCTCCCCTTAAAAACCATAAAAAACCTAAAAACAAAAAAACCAAAGCCCTATCCCTCTATAAACTAAAATAAAATCATTATCTTTGTCGCGTAAAGTCTAAACTAAACCCCAAAAACCTAAAAAATTAAGATATGAAAAAAACATTTCTGATCATCGCAGTGGCACTGATGGGCATCATCACCACCGCTTACGCTCAACTCCCTGCCGTGACCCTCAAGACCATGGACGGAAAAACCATCCGCACCGACACACTCACCAACAACGGCAAGCCCTTCATCATCGACTTCTTCGCCACCTGGTGCAAACCCTGCAACCGTGAGCTCACCGCCATCAGCGAGGTCTATGACGAGTGGCAGGAGGAAACAGGTGTCAAAGTCATCGCCGTCAGCATCGATCAGGCACAAAACATCAACAAGGTGAAACCCCTCGTCGACAACCACGGATGGCCCTACGAGGTGCTTCTCGACCCCAACAGCGACTTCAAGCGCGCCCTTGGCATACAGATGATACCCTATGTGCTCATCGTCGACGGCAAAGGCAACATCGTCTATAAGCACAACGGTTACACCGAAGGGGCTGAGCAGGAACTGATTGACAAAGTGCGTGAATTGGTGAGATGATGAGATACACAGCTCTACTACTCATAGCTCTCCTGGCTGTTGCTTCTCCTATAGCTGCACAGGATGACGACAAGGTCACCTTCACAGGAAGCATCCAGAGCGACGCACTCCTGCCACAGGATGACGCCACCATCGGAGCCTACAAAGGCAAAGAATGGGGATTGACCAACTCCTACGCCGATCTGCACATGATGAGCAAATGTGTTGATGTCGGTGCACGTATGGAGTTCATGCGCTTCCCGCTGCCTGGCTACGAAAACGATTTCGAAGGATGGGGTCTGGCCAATATCTACGCCAAAATGCACATCGACCGTCTGGAAATCACCCTCGGCAACTTCTACGAACAGTTTGGCAGCGGCTTCATCCTCCGCACCTACGAGGAGCGGAGCCTCGGCATCGACAACTCGCTCCTCGGCGCACGCGTGGTGACAAAACCGCTTAAGGGCGTCACACTCAAAGCGCTCACCGGCTACCAACGCCGTTATTGGGATTACAACAGTGCACTCGTTTCGGGTGGCGACATCGAACTGAGCATCACCGACTGGTCAAAGGCCATGCAGGAGCATGGCACCTACCTCACCCTCGGTGCCTCTGTGGTCAACAAGCATGAGCGCGAGGATGAGATGTACGTCGACCCCACACACCGCCTCAACATGCCAGAGGATGTCAACGCCTTCGATGTCAGGGCACACCTGCAGCAGGGCAACTTCGGCCTTCTGGCAGAGTATGCACAAAAGTCGCAGGACCCATCGTTCGACAATGGCTATATCTACCGCAAAGGCTCCGTGGCCATGCTCTCGGCCTCTTACTCCAAGCGCGGCATGAGCGCACTGCTACAGGCCAAGCGCAGCGACAACATGTCGTTCCGCAGCCGCCGCGCGATGAATGGCACCTCATCGTTCATCAACCATCTGCCGGCGTTCACCATGGACCACACCTATGCCTTGGCAGCGCTCTACCCCTACGCCACACAGCCCGACGGTGAGTGGGCCTACCAAGCCGAACTGGGCTATACTTTCAAGAAAAAGACCCTCCTCGGCGGAAAATATGGCACCAACGTGAAAGTCAACTTCTCTCACGTCCACGCCATCGACCATCAGGAGGTGCCGCAGGTATACAACGACTTCAAAGGCACTGACGGCTACAACTCCGACTTCTGGAAGTGGGGCGACCGCATGTACTATCAGGACCTCAACGTGCAGATAGAGAAAAAACTCTCACGTGACTTCAAGCTCAACCTGATGTACATGAACCAGTTCTACAACAAAACCATCGTTGAGGGAGAGGGTGGCATGATACATTCTGACATCTTCGTCGCCGACGGCAAATACCGCATCAACAACAAACTCACCCTGCGCGGCGAGGCACAATACTTGTCCACTAAGGACGACGAGGGCGACTGGGTCTTCGGACTGCTCGAACTCTCTGTTCTCCCAAGCCTGATGTTCACCGTCTCTGACATGTACAACTGCGGTGAGACCGACGTACACTACTACCAGGGACTCATCACCTTCAACGCCGGCGCACACCGTCTGCAGGTGGGATACGGACGTACAAGGGCTGGATACAACTGCTCTGGAGGTGTCTGCCGCTACGTACCGGCCTGCAAGGGCTTCACTATGTCATATAATTATAATTTCTAAAGGGAGGGTGGAATGATGAACTATAAAAATCTTTTTTACGCTGCTGCGCTGTGCGCCACTGGCGTGCTGTCATCCTGCGACACCGTCGACGAGGCCGACCGTTTCATCTATGTGAAACCCGATGCCGTGGGACGTAATGTGCTCATCGAGGACTTTACCGGACAACGTTGTGTCAACTGTCCCAACGCCACCCTTGAGATCGCCAAACTACACGAACTGTACGGCGACACTGTCATCGGTGTGGGCATCCACTCTGGACCCTTCGCTAAAACCACACGTGGAAAACCATATTCGCTCTACACAGAGACGGGCGACGAATATTTCAACTACTGGAAAGTAGAGTCACAACCCAAAGGCGTCATCGACCGCACCGGCACCAGTGACTATACCTCCTGGACCACCATTGTGCGTGATGAACTGTCAAAGACGGCTCCCGTATCGCTCTGGCTTTACTCTGAGTATAACAAAGCCACACATAAGGCCACCTTTACCGTCACGGCGACAGGCATCGACGGAGACACCAAAGGCAAACTACAGCTTTGGCTCATCGAAGACGGCATCGTCGACTTCCAGTATATGCCCGACGGCACCACCAACCGCGAGTACGTCCACAACCACGTCTTCCGCACCGCTGTCAACGGCACCTGGGGCACCGACTTCACTATCAAGGAGGGTGAGACGCGCACCGAATTCTTCGAGTACCAACTCGAGAACGAAGAATGGGTACCCGAAAACCTCTCCCTCGTCGCCTTCGTCTACAACGGCAACGGCGTCCTTCAAGTCAGTAAATGCATCTTCCTATCCACCATTATCGATTAGGAGATACCCAATTTTCGCCGTTCGCATTTCGCTTTTCACAGTGGCAACCCCTTCCCTCTCTAGGTTTAGAGGAGGAAGGGGTTGCCACTGTAAGTATAAAACCTGTCATTGAAGATAAAAAATCCCCTCCTGATTTGGAGGGGAAAAGATTTTTAAAAGCTCACGACCATAAAGGCGCGGGGAGGCACGTTAGTGCGATACACGTTGCCGCCGCCCTGTACGGGTGTGACTTTGGTGGTGACGGGAGAAATCTGCTCAGGACGGCCCACTAAATTTTCCATCTTCATGTCGCCCTTAAGCAAGATGCACTCACCCTCGCCCAAATTCTTCAGGCCCTTGAACTCAACGCAGACATCCTGCGGTTGGTCGGAAGAGTTGACGAGCTTGACGATGTATTTCTTGGCGTCCTTGTCATAGACTGCGCTGGCATAGAGGCCATTCTCACCCTCGACGGGCTTGCCGTTCTCGGTCAGTTTCAGCACGTTGGTGCCCTTATAAGTGCCATAGAGCATCTGCACATACCAGTTGGCAGAACGAACGCTCTTCAGGTTGTCAAACCAGATGAGGTCAGGTTTCCACTGCCAGCCCTCCACATGAGCAAAGAGCGGGGCATAGGTAGCCTGCCACACCACATCGGCGTTGCGCTCCAGACCCGTCATAAAGGCAGCCTCGGAGAGAGCGGCCTCCCAGTTGTTGAATTCGCCACGTCCATGGGCAGCATACTCACCAGCAAACACCTTCGGTCCCTTGCGATCGTAGTTGTCATAACGCCCGGCATTGTCGAAGAACCACTGCGGCGGTTTGTAGTAGTGCTCGTCCACGAGGTCCAACTTCAGGCGTTTCATCTCCTGCCAACCGTAGTCGAAGTCCTTGCCGTCGGCAGAAGGACCACTGGTACCACAAATCTTGATGTTGGGATACTTGGCGCGAATGGCCTGGATAAACTTCTCCAAGCGCGGAGGATACAGCTCACCCCACTGTTCGTTGCCAACACCGATCTGTTTGAGGTTGAACGGCTGTGGGTGTCCCATGTCAGCACGCAGCTTGCCCCACTTTGTCGACACGTCGCCATTGGCAAACTCGATCAGGTCGAGAGCGTCATCGATATAAGGCTGTAAGGCGTCAACAGCCACATGGGCATCCTCTGTATGGTTCTGGAACTGACATGCCAGACCGCAGCTCACCACTGGCAGCGGCTCTGCGCCAATCTCCTCAGAGAGGAGGAAGAACTCGTAGAAGCCAAGACCGTAGGTCTGGAAATAGTTGGGGTACATACGATGGGCGAAGGTGTAGTTCCAACGGTTCTCGTTGAGCGGACGATTTTCCACTTGTCCCACGGAGTTTTTCCACTGGTAGCGGGTCTCCAAGTCGGTACCCTCAACGATACAACCGCCAGGGAAGCGGAAGATGCCAGGATGCAGGTCGGCCAGGTCTTTCACCAGGTCGGCACGCAGGCCATTCCAGTTGTCGGAGGGGAAGAGTGACACATGGTCGAGGTCGACACCTTCGGCTGTCTCCAAGAAGATGCGCATGAGACCCTTCGGTTCGGTCACTTTTGATGTGACAGAAGCGGTGTATTTCTTCCAGTCGCGGCTGTTGATAGTGATACGCTCACGTGCCACGATGTTGTTGCGCGAGTCTACTAGTTCCACACGGATGCGGGCAGGCGCGCTGCCAGCGTCATGCAGACGGGCATAAACAGAGAAGTCATACCGAAGACCCTGTTTTAAGCCCATGCCAAAGAAACCGCGGTTCTCCAGACCCGTACGCTTCTCGATATGTCCGGAGTCGCCGAGCACCACATAATGGGGGTTGCGGTCGAAAGCGGGGCGGGTGGTGCTCACCTGCACGTTGCCAAACATATTCCATCCCATCAGAGCATCAGGGAACTCGAAAGAACGGTTTTCCACCATCTCGGCATAGAGACCACCGTCGGCGCCGAAGTTGATATCTTCAAAGAAAATACCATACATGGTAGGTTGAATCACTGCGCCAGGCTTTTTAGCCTGAACGACCAACTGTCGCTGTGCGCTTGCCGGCATGGTGAGGGCCAAAGCGACAAGTAGCATGCTTAAAAACTTCATCTTTTGCATTTTTAGTAATATGAGGTTATTGTTAGGAGGTTATTTTCGGTTTTTTCTTGTCGTAATAACGATATTACGTAATAACGACAGCTCGAAAAATTTTCATTTATTTTTCCGGTTTCAGTGTCAGTCGGAAAACCTTGTCCTCGTAGGCCACACGATACGGCGGAAGGGCCTCGGCGTTGCCACTCCAGGAGTCGACACCACCCACACCGGCATGCTCATAGTCGAGGTAGAGGTTGGTGTAGGGGCTACGCGGCACCTGTGGCACATGGCGCTGGGCTTTGTCATCACCCTCGTCGAGATCGGCCACGGCATAGTGCAGCGCACTGGCGGCAAACGGACGGGCGGCGGTGACGCGGAATCCAGTGCCCGACACGGTGGTCTGACGCCACCAGCGGATGTCACACTTCGTGCCAGTCTCCTGCGGACGAATATAGGGATAGAATTGCTCGTCGGCGGTCTGACGATAGATGCCTATCATCTGCGACAACTTACGGTCGGGGTAGTTCTCTATCGGTCCGCGGCCGTAGAACTCACTGCGGTCCATGGCATAAGGCAACTGCATCACCAGTCCGAAGCGAGGCATGTTTTTCAGTCGTTCAGCCTGACCAGCCTTGAGGGCTTCCTCCACGTCGATACGGCCATCAGCATGGAAAGTGTAAGTGAATGACACCTCGGCGCCATCGCCCACACCGTCGAGGGTATAGACGGCCTTCACTGTCTTGGCCTTCTTGTCGAAGGTGAACGACTTAAGGGCTGGCGTGGTATTGCGCCATGGAGCATAGCGGCGTTGCAGACCGGCACCCATGTCGTTGTCGGTCACGGCACGCCAGAAGCTCGGTTTCAGCGTACCACCATCGGCCAACAGATTACTGCCGTTCACTTCCCAGCGGGTCAACTCGCCGCTGCGGGCGTTGAACCGTGCGCTGAACGTCTTGTTGCTGACGGTGAGCAGACCGCTCTTCTTGTCAGCCTTCACCTTGATCTTCTTGTCGTCGGTCTGGGCAACGATAGCGCGTGGCTCACCCTCGCGGAGTGTAATCTGATTGTAGGCCACCATCTGGCCGGCGCTCATCAGCGGCTCGGCCTGTTTGAGACGGAAACAGACGTTGAGCAGCACCTCACCATCATTGAGCAAAGCGGGGTCAAAAGCCAACTGATAGTCTTTCGTCTGCTGCGGTGCCACCTGCAGTTCATCCACGGCACCACGCTGTACCACGTCGCCATTGCGCAACAGTTCCCATTCCATGCGCACATTGTCGAGTCCGCGGAAGAAGTTCTCGTTCTTCACCCGCACCGTACCGGCAGCTCCAGCAGAAGTAGCCCAGATGTTCTGATAGTAGTAGCCCACCTCATACATCTGCGGATTGGGCACCCGGTCGGGACTGATCAGACCATTGCAGTTGAAGTTGTTGTCACTGGCGTCATAGTTGTTGTAGTCGCCACCATAGGTGTAGATCTCGCGCCCCTGGGCATCCTTGCCATGCAGGGCTTGGTCGACGAAGTCCCAGATGAAGCCACCCTGGAACTTGGGATATTTCCGCACCAAATCCCAGTACTCTTTGAAACCGCCGCTCGAGTTGCCCATTGCATGGTTGTACTCACATTGTATCAGCGGCTTCTGATCTTCGCGCTTGTCGCTCTTGCTGTATTCCTCGCACCATCTTTGGCTAGCGTACATCGGACACATGATGTCGGTGTTGGCTCCCTTGCCGGCACGCTCCCAATGGATAGGACGACTGGGGTCGGCCTCTTTAATCCAGCGGTAGGCGGCGGTGAAGTTTGGACCATCGACGGTCTCATTGCCTAACGACCAATAGATGATACTGGGATGGTTGAAGTAAATGCTCACATTGTGCTGGTTGCGCTGCAGAATAGGCAGGGCAAACTGGGGTTTCTTAGCCTCGGAGTCGTCACGATAGCCAAAACCGTGCGACTCTTGGTTGGCTTCGGCGCAGAGGTAGATGCCATATTCGTCGCACAGGTCATACCAGATGGGGTCATCGGGATAGTGGCAGGTACGCACGGCGTTGATGTTAAACTGCTTCATGATTCTGATGTCCTCTATCATACGCTCACGCGACACGATATAACCACCGTCGGGGTCCATCTCATGACGGTCGGCACCTTTGATGTAGATGGGCTGGCCATTGACAAGCAACTGTGCATTCTTAATCTCCACACAACGGAAGCCGACACGCTGCACAAGGGCCTCATAAGGTGTGAAGCGGGCATTGGGGGTAGTAGGACATACCACGAGAGTGTAGAGGTTGGGGGTCTCGGCGGTCCATTTCTTGGGGTTGGGCACCGTGAGAGTCACTTCGGCCTCGTTGCCCTTGAGGTTTTGAAGACCTTTCTCTATCACGGCATTTCCCTGGTCGTCAAACAGTTGCAGCGTGAGGTTGCACTTGCCTTCAAAACTGACCTTCACATGCAGTTCACCATCGCGATAGTTGTTCACCAAATCGGGGGTGATACGCAGGTCGTTGATATGGTTTTTCTTGTCGCGGGCATAGAGGTAACTATCACGAGCCACACCTGACAGGCGCCAGAAGTCCTGGTCTTCGTTGTACGAACCATCGCACCAGCGGAAGGTCTGGAAAGCCAATAGGTTGTCACCTTTCTTCAGATAGGGGGTGACATCAAACTCTGCCGCCACTTTGCTATCTTCTGCATACCCAACAAAGGTACCATTCACCCACAGGTAGATATTGGAGGTCACGGAACCGAAATGAGCGATCACCTGCTTGCCGTCCCAAGAGTCGGGGATATTCACCACACGGCGGTAACTGCCTACATGGTTGTCCTTAACAGGCACCTCGGGTGGGTTGTTCTCAAAATGGCCACGCCAACCGAAACCGATGTTCACATACACAGGGTCGCCATAGCCGTTGAGCTCCCATATACCAGGCACGGGCATCTCGCCCCAACGGGAGTCGTCGAAGTCGGGAGTATAGAAATCGGTGGGGCGCTGGTCGGCATTCTCCACCCAGTTGAACTTCCACTGCCCGTGGAGGGAGAGGAAATTGTCCTGACGGCTCATGTCGCCTTCCAATGCGGCAGGTATGCTCTGATAGGGGAAAAAGGTGGTGTGCAGGGCGAATCGGTTGATGTCGTTCACCTGCATGTCATGCCATTCTGTGAAGGTGGGTTCACCCTCAGCCATGACCGGCAGCGACAACAGCGGCATGGCAAAAAACACAAATAATAGTCTTTTCATATTCATTAGTATTTGATAGAATTATAAGGTGGTAAGGAGTTAAGCTATCTGCTCTATTTCTGATCCCCTCCCCTTTGGGGAGGGTTAGGGAGAAGTTTTTTGTTGGAGTGTTGGGGAGAGGTATCTCACATACTCACAGGCGGCAAGCAGGAAAGCGCCCACTCCAAAATTGGCCTCGCTGTTGGCGTCGACCACTTGTCCGGGAATGGCTTTCTCACCGATGGGTTGCACATAACCTATCTTGCCGTCAGCCTGCATGGCGGTCTTGGTGAGATACTTCCAAGCCTTGCGAATCACTGGCTTGAATTCTTTCTTCGAGAGGTAGCCGTTGTTCACACCCCACAGGATGCCATAGGTGAAAAAGGCGGTGCCACTGGTCTCAGGTCCAGGGGCTTGATGGGGGTCCATCATTGAGCGGGTCCAATAGCCTTCTTTTTGTTGCAAACGGGCCACGGCACGTGCCAACCGCACGTATTTGTCGACGAAAAACTGGTGGTGCTGATACTCACGGGGCAGGTCTTTCAGCACTTTGGCCAAGCCAGCCAACACCCATCCGTCGCCTCGCGCCCAGAAGTCTTTCTTTCCAGCCTCAGTCTTATGTTTGGGATAGACATACTTGCCGTCGCGGAAATAGAGGCCGGTCTCGGCGTCGAGCATGATGCTATCGGTATAGAGTAGGTTCTCATAGAGTTTGTCGAGGTAACGCTCGTCGCCAGTCAAACGGTACATTTTGGTCATCACAGGCATCACCATATAGAGGGCGTCAGCCCACCACCAATAGTCATGGGCGGTGGAGTAGGCTTCATATTGCATCACTTCCTTAGCGCGCATGATGCGTTTGTTGGGGTTGGAGTGCATGGGCATCTTCTTCATTCCATTCGCACTGGGCACATATTGTCCCATCGCCACCCTGTAGAGGTCGATGTAGGTCTGAAAACAGATCTGCCAGTCACCAAAAAGCACATGCTGCTGACCTTCGCCATAGGTCTTATAGAGCCACTTCTCGGGGTCTGTCTCCGTGGCGCCCATCCAGTGGTTGTGCTCTGCCCACCGCAGGGAGTAGTCGAGATAGCGCTCCTCGCCTGTGAGGAAGTAGGCTTCCATATTGCCGGTGTGATAGGCTGCGTTGTCCCAGAAGGAGCGCACCTCTGCGGCATGGTTGCTCTGCCAGTAGGTGTTCACACGGTCGATAATGGCCAACACTTGCTGGGCCTTTTTGCTATAGGTGGCAGCTGACAGCGGCTGGAGAACCACTACCAATAATACTGACCATAATATCTTTCTCATATATTTCATTTTTTGATACCAACGACCTCACCACCTCACAACTTCTGCAAATATAGTGTAAATTAAGCGGAACACAAAATTTTTCGCCTCATTTTCGCTCTTTCACATCTTTTCGCCATCAAAACCACAAAAAATCATTACCTTTGCAACATCCACCATCATCAAGTCAAAACAATGGAAAACAAATACGTCAAACAATTTCCCGACCTGATGGTCGGCAAAAAGGTAATGTATGTGCACGGTTTCGGCTCCTCAGCACAGTCAGGCACTGTCAGACGTCTGCGTGAGGTGCTCTGCAGTGCCACCGTTATCGCCGAAGACATGCCATTGCACCCACAGGAAGCCATCGACCTGCTACACCATCTCTGCGAGGAGCACCATCCCGACCTCATCATCGGCACATCAATGGGCGGCATGTACACGGAGATGCTCTACGGCTACGACCGCATTGTCATCAACCCGGCTTTCGAGATTGGCGACACCATGGTGGCACATGGCATGACAGGGGCACAGACCTATCAGAACCCACGCAAGGACGGGGTGCAGAACTTTCTTGTCAACAAGGCCATCGTGAAGGAATATAAAGAAATCTCCTCGCTGTGTTTCAGCGGCGTCAACGACGAGGAGAGACAGCGTGTGTGGGGACTCTTCGGTGACGAGGACAAGACCGTCGACACCTTCGATCTCTTCCGCCGGCACTACCCCACAGCCATCCATTTCCATGGGGAGCACCGCATGGACGACCGCTCTTATATGCATGCTGTCATGCCCGTGATAAGATGGATTGACGACCGACAGGAGGGGCGCGAGAGACCTGTGCTCTTCATCACCATCGACAGTGTGCGCGACGCTTATGACAAGCCACGAAGTAGTGCCCAAAAGGCGTTTCGACATCTGTTGGAGACCTACAACCTCTATTTTGTGGCACCAGCCGATGCCAACAGTCCTCAAGCCATGCCACAAACCATGGCTTGGCTACAACAGTATTTCGACGCACCCGTCTACGACCATATCATTTTTTCCAACCAGCCACACCTGCTCATCGGCGACTACCTCATCAGCACCGTACCCTGCGACAATTTCATGGGCACCACCCTCCAAATCGGAAGCGACACCTTCAAAACCTGGGAGGAAATCATCACCTATTTCGACCGCCTCCACCCACATTGACCCTACCGTCTTATTTTTGCTTCCCCTCCCCTTTGGGGAGGGTTAGGGAGGGGTTTAATTACTAATAACCACTACCTCCACTCTCCCTTTCAGCGTCTCCTTCTTCACTGTCAGCACGATGCGGTACATCCGATCGCCCCATACACGTCGCAACAGCGGATCGAGCAACTCACTAATGTCCTCCACCTCTGCTGACAATGCACGGGCATCGTATTTCAGACGATATTTGCCCAAAGTGATGATGGCACCACCCTTCTCGACTACCGGCTTTACCGGCGTCATAAACATCAGCCGTGAAGGGGCTTTAAATGCCGACAACTCATAACCCTCGGTGATTCGAACCGTCGATTTCCCCACTGTCACCGTGCGCCGCCACGACTTCACAGCGGCTTCGGGAGGATAGGCACCGGCAATGTCGAGACAGAGTGTGCCATCTTTGTGGCTGACAAGTCGGGAGGCATACTGCTTGCCGTCTTTTTGGTCGACACCATTGATCTGGGGCAAATTGTGATACTGCGACTGCATCGTCCAGATGGAATAGCGGTCGCCGGAGAAAGTTTTGGAGGTGTACTCCCCCACCCCGACATCAATAAGCAACGGCTCATTGTCAGCATACACCACGAACGACCCCACATCGTTGTGATTGTGGTTCTCACCATTGGTGCCACCCTTCATCGCCACAAAAAACTCCCCGCGGCGGGCTGTCATAATCTGAAGGTCGGGCAACCACACATCACGCAACTGTGGCTCACGAGGCTGCTCTAAGGCAAACTCATTGACATGGCGCAGGAAAAACAACTCACGCCCCAAGGTGGGGAAATTGCCACTCTTGTCATAAAGCGGCGCAGGGTCGGCAAGAATCCCCTTACGCTCTCCGAGATAAGCGGCAAACTCACGCATCGTCCTATCGTTGAGATAAAGACCAAAGGGGTAGACCACATTCACCTGCTGGAGGGTCTTGTTGTCGTGGGAGTCGGCAAAATTGACACAGTAGTCATGGCCGATATAAGTATTGTAGACATAACTGCCCATAGCACGTAATTTGGGATCATTGCTCCAGTCAAAACGCCCACCAGTTGCAAGACGAAGCAACTCAAGTTCATCGAAAAGGGAAGCGGCGGCGCGGTCCCAATAACCCGGTCCCTCATCGCAGCCACCATCGTCATGATAGGCATCCATAAAGGCGTGCATGGCAGCAACTATCTGCTCCACAGCCGCCACCTGACGACCACGGTCGGCTTCGCAAAGCAACACACACGACAGCCAGTTGCTACAAATCCAAGGATTCCAGTTCATACCTGCCGTCTTCCACCAATATTTCTCTTTGAGTGCTGGCTCTAAGATACGACGACTGATCTCGCCGTCAATACGTCGGGCCAAATCGGGAGTGAACGCATCCAACTGAGAGCGAAGCATATACGTGGTCCAGACGATAAGACTGGCGGTCTCAGCATTGAATAAGTCCACATTCTGGTCATGACTGAGGGGTATTTTCTTGCCATAATGGGCAGGAAGGCCCCACCAAGTCTCTTCACAGAAACTGCCCAGGCCATTGATGATGTCGGACAAAAAGCGGCCTTTCCCTTCCATCACCTCAGCCATCACGAGGGCGGCCAACTGTCGACGCTTCTCAAAACTCAGTGCCTCGTAGTTGACACGGTTGCCTGTGGTCTTGAACTCGGCAAACACACTGAAGGGCAACATCTGCCATGGCTTACCCAGATACTGCTCTCCATACCTTATATAACTGTTACGCATGTCCAATGGGATGGAGTCACGCCAATACGCATCGCCGGCACGGGGGATGGGTGCAAAAGCACGGGGAGCCACTAAAGCTGACTGCCAGTCGTCAGACTCTGCTGCCCAACCCTGACACCAGCTACACAACATGATCAAAATCACAAACAGTCGCATCTTCATCTTCTTTTTTCCGCAAATTTAGATAAAAAATAGGTACAATGCAAAACAAAAGTTTTGTTTTTGCCCTCAGTTCTCACAAAATCACCTCTCACATACTTTGATTCCGCCCCTTCAAATAGATGTTTGCCTACTCATAAAATTTGATGATTCGACACACCAGATATGTCTCTTCAGCGTCAACAACACAAAAAGAAAAATATCAATCTCTACTTTTATAGCTCATACTAGTTTTGGATTGATATAAATCAAGACTAAATACTGAAAAATTGATATAAATCAAGAAAGATTTGCTTTTTTATAATAAATCACCCAAAAAGTTGCAATTGACATGAAATCTTTTTACCTTTGCAATGTGTTTTTCATAGTATTAGATTTAAGGTTAACAAGGTTGGGACTCGGCGGAGTCCTTTTTTTATGTCTATACTTTATCTTTCGGTTTTCGCCCCTCACCTCTCATTACTTACCTCTCCCCTCACCTCTCATTACTTACCTCTCACCACTTACCACTCACCACTTACCCCTCACCACTTACCACTCACCACTTACCTCTCACCACTTACCTCTCACCTTTCACCCCTCTTTCTCCGTACACTTGGCTTTGCTGAAGTCATTAAGTTCTCACAACTATAGAAGAAAAGCATCTTTCCTTTTTCATTTCATCCGTTTTTCGTAACTTTGCCACTGTGTGGCGAAGTTACTCCGTCTCGGCATAAAAAATGAATGAATTCATTTTGTTCTGCTCTCGACTTTTCGTAACTTTGCAAAACTTTTCAAGCGATGAAATAAAAAGTATACACTTTATCATGAGCAAACTCATATTTAAAACAGCACTCTATCTCCTCTTTGCCACGCTCCTCACCACGGCTTCCTCCGCATACGCACAAGAACCTATGGGCAGAATGATGGACGAACCATACATCAACGGTCCCGCCCCCCAACCCATGGAAACCGACGCCACAAAAGAAACCATCACTGTCAACGGCGTGTCGTTTCGTATGGTCAAAGTGAGGGGGGGCGCTTTTGTCATGGGTGCCACTGAAGAACAAGGCAGCGACGCTGAAAAAGAAGAACAACCGGCACACATGGTGACCGTGCAGGATTTCCTCATCGGTGAGACTGAAGTGACGCAAGAACTGTGGGAGGCTGTCATGGGATTCAACAACTCACACTACAAAGGACCACAACGACCGGTGGAAAGCATGAGATATGTCGACTGTGAGTCGTTCTTCTTCAAACTCAATTTCCTCACCAATAGAAATTTCAGACTACCCACAGAGGCGGAATGGGAGTACGCCGCAAGAGGGGGAAACAAAGCCACACCCACCAAATATGCCGGCAGCGACGACTACGACGAAGTGGCATGGTATTGCAACAACAGCGGAAACGTGCCTCATGACGTGAAAACAAAAGCCCCCAACGAACTGGGTCTCTACGACATGAGCGGCAATGTGGACGAGTGGTGCTCGGACGCTTGGGCCAGCTATGACCCGGCACAAAAAACACATGCTGACCCAAAAGTCAAAGTAAGAAGAGGTGGAGGATTCCTCGACTTTGCCAAGCACCTCCGTGTCTCCGACCGACGAAGCTGCTCAGAACAAATGTGGCACAACGACATCGGACTGCGACTGGCCGAGTAAAATTCCCAAGATTTTCAATATAAAATTCCCAAGATTTTCAATTTTAAGCACAAAAAAATAGTGCATTTATACTCCAAGATGGTCTTGTGAGTAAAAAATCTTTAAGTCAGATGCACAAAAACAAACTGTGACTCTATGACCTCATGGGCCGCCGACTCATAACACCGCTCTCGCATGGCGTCTACACCCGTGGCGGCAGGAAGTATGTAAGTGAAGCATTCGCAAGCATCCTATCAGGTTCAAATTCGATGAAAAATCCCTGATTGTTTGGCAGTCTCATGAAAAAACGCTAATTTCGCAGTCAAAGAAATCTTCTATATGCGGTCTCTTGTGATTCAGATGTGACGAAAGAAATTTGATTCCTGCCCATGAGAAAACTGCTTTATATTGCTTTGACATTTCTGCTGCTGGCCTCCTGCGCCGGACAGCGGCGATATGACGCTGCATTGCAGCGTGCCCAGGCCATCCTCAACGACGCCCCCGACTCTGCATTGGCCCTTCTCGACTCGTTGGAATCATCATCTCAGGATTTCTCCAAAAGTAACCTTAGACGCTGGCAGCTCCTACGCCTGTCGGCACAAAACAAGTGCGACACAGTTTTCCGTTCCGACAGTCTCCAGCTGGCGCTCACAGATTACTACGACCGTCATGGCACACCCAATGAGCGCATGACCGCATATTACCTGCTGGGCCGTGCCTACAGCGACATGGGCGAGGCACCGCAGGCACTGGAGAGTTTTCAAAAAGCCATTGAATGCGCTGACACCACAGATGCTGATTGCGACTTTAACACCATGTACCGTATATATGGACAGATGGCCATGCTATTCAGACAACAGTATATGCCAGATGAGGAGTTGCAATCATGGGAGCAATATAGCACATACGCATTAAGGGCAGGCAACATGTACGACCATATACGTGGCATAGAACTGACAATCTCCCCTTATTTTGATTTGGACGATACCATTGCATGTCTAAAGACTACAGAGTTATGTCATCAGCTTTATCTGGAGAATGGCATGGAGGAGGCTGCCGCTAGCGTCTATCCTACGGCAATATACATACATTTGTTGAACGAAGATTACCTAAGGGCAAGAGAGCTGATGCGTGTTTTTGAGACGCAGTCCAGCCTTTTCGACTCCAGTGGTACTATCAGTTCAGGAAGGGAGGCTTATTACTATAGCAAGGGATTGCTCTATATGGGTGTCCATCAAACAGATTCTGCCGAGTATTTCTTCCGCAGACTACTGGGATACCATATCAACAAGAACTATGAGGCTTACAGTGGATTGCTTTCCGTGTATGAGAGCAGACGTGACATAGACTCCGTGATGAAATACTCCACACTTTGTGAACAAGCGCTTGACAGCATTCAGGCGGCTACCCAGAGTGAGACCGTGGCCATCACCAACTCCTTATACAACTACAACAGGCTTAAACACCTTGCCAATATCAAAGAAAAAGAAAATGCCAGACTAAGAGATTTAATCCTCGCCATTGTAGCCATCGTTCTTGCACTGGTCTGTTATGGCTACTCAAAATACATAAGGTTTAAAAAGAACAAACAGGCAGAACTTGTAAAATTGGACACAGAATATACAAAAGCTGTCGAAAGATACAATGAACTAAACCGTGATCTGCAGTTGATTCAATCAGATAAAGACACTGTCATTCTTGAAAAACAAAATGAAATCAGTAAACTACAAACCGATATCAGCAAGTACAAATCTACACTAGAAGGTCTGCCCTATAAAGAAAAAGAAGTTCTCATGTTGAAAGATGGTATTGTATCGTCTTTTAAAGACATGTCCAAAGGGAAAAGGGAGACACCTTTGCCAAGTGACGATAATTGGATAGAGTTAGAAAAACTATTCATGAAGAATTATCCCCAATTCTATCTTAAAATCATTCTAAATGAGTCGCTTGGCACTCAAGAAAAGAGAACTTGCATGTTAAGTTGTCTATATTTCAAACCGAGTGATATAGCGGTGTTGCTTAACACCTCCCCGCAACGAATAACAAACGTAAAAACAAAGGCAAATTTTAAATTATTCGGTCAGCATTCGGCTTCATCATTGATTAACAATTTGAGAAATATAGGATAAAACATAGATTTGTCAAATTTTTGTGCTTTTATAAGTTGTTGATTTTCAATAGCTTATTTTGTTTGTTATTTTACTCTAAAAAATCTTTGAGTTGAGGTGTAAAAAGGTGTAAAAATACAACGTCGTTTTTTTTGTGGTATTCATGTCAATTCTTATTTTTGTCCTAACAAAAGCTTTATTGATATGAATTAAAAAGTATAATTTTGGTGTTTATATTTCGTCGCCGCCTTTGGCGGGAGCGCATCTCGCCTTTGGCGTGCGACAGTGTAAACGAATTGAAGACCAATGACAGAAACAATAAAAAAGATTTATATTATGAAACAAGTATCAAGAAAAGATCGTATATTTGTAGCGTGCACCCATGTCCGTGACGGCAGGAAGTATGTGAGATGAAACGAATCAAAAAATCTGTCCACCCTGTCAACACAGCTGGAATTCCCAGCAACGCTTTCAGGTGTCTATGAACTGAGGCTTGTCTTAGGAGACTGTTTTTTTTCAACAGGCTTATAAATCCAATTTTTAATCTAAATTTGTTGTGTTTTATTCTTTTATTATCTCTGCAAAAAAAGACATTATGAACAGGAAATGCTACATGATTATTTTGTTATCATGTCTAACTTTGTCTATAATTGCTCAGGAAGACTATCACTCATTTATCTCTGAAGGTAAGAGTTGGGAGATTGCTCATATTGGAATGTTACCTTCTCAACAGGATAAATGGGTTTTTATGATGAACGGCGACACCATTATCAACGAGTCGAGTTACAAGAAACTATATCAGGAAAACAAAACAGGGAGTAGCTTATTACCGCGCCTTGCGGGAAGAGGACAGAAAGGTTTATTGCATCCCATGCGACAGCCAGGAGGAGCATCTGCTGTTTGACTATGGCTTGAAGGTGGGTGACTCCGTCTACTGTGTGGGCGGTGATCGATTCGACAGTAGCTTTATCACCGAGACGGCTATCGATGAAAATCAAGTGGAATTTGTTCGGTTTATGAAGCTGACAGGAATCGATACATACACCAACAAAGAGGGAATGAACTTGAAGAGATACCATTTCACCGTGAATATCAGGTCAAGACACACAGACGGCAGCGTGACAGAGTATGAGGAGCATTCACCCGTCACATGGATAGAGGGCATTGGAACGATAAATGATTACACCTTCAATTCATGGTATCTGGAAATGGTCTCATCCTATAGTTGGATGTTGACTAAATGCTATGATAGTCATCATATTTTTTACGA